>Ga0181525_10000937_pt1 | contig 25343 bp, 20 predicted proteins | sample PEATcosm2014_Bin_48_FD_121100 | JGI IMG/M metagenome (GOLD analysis project Ga0181525, IMG submission 121100) | Peatland microbial communities from MTU Mesocosm Facility, Houghton, MI, USA - PEATcosm2014_Bin06_10_metaG | ecosystem: Environmental > Terrestrial > Soil > Wetlands > Peat | place... | reverse complement strand
GTCTCCAACTTTCAGCGGCCCTGCTATTGCCGAGGCAGCGCGAAGACCACCAGAGCGTCGGCGCCGGGCGGTCCTGGATCGTCCAAGGCGCTAAAGCCTGCAGCAACGATGGCCACGTACTGTGTGCCGTCTTTTCCCCGATAGGTGATCGGAACGGCGTGCGCGCTGTAGTCCAGCTTGGCTGCCCATAGCTCCTTACCGGTCTTGGAATCGAACGCGCGAAACCGCCGGTCGTTGCTGGCCCCGATGAATACCAAACCGCCTGCCGTGGCGATAGGACCGCCCATGTTCAGCCGTCCCGTATTCCGCTTGCCTTCCGGCAATTCGTCGGTGATGCCGAGCGGGGTCTGCCAGGCGATGTCGCCGGTGTGCGCGTTTACCGCGAACAGCCGTCCCCAGGGCGGTTTTTGACAGGGCCAGGCGTGCGCACCGGCATGGTTGATATTTCCGGAGCGCGGGTCGCCTTCGAACCACTGGAAGCGCGAGGTGGGACCGACAATGCTGTTGCGGTCATACGGAACGCGCGAGTTCTCGGGCTTTTTCTCCACCCAGCCGATACTGGCTTCGTCGCTGGTATTCACAAACACGTAGCCCAAATTCGGGTCCGCCGCCGTGCCACCCCAATTCGCGCCACCAATGGAACCTGGAAAAAGGGCGATGCTGCGCGGAGGAGCTCCCGCCTCGCGATAAGGCGCCGGTGTGAACGGCCCGGAGTTGGCGAGCCCGCCGCTGCGTTCGGACAGCTCGCGGCAGAACTTGGCATGTTCTTCATTGGTGTCGGCTGCGCTGACCATGTCATCCGGCTGGTAACTGGTGCGAGTGAGCGCAGGAGGTTTCACCGGAATCGGTTGGGTGGGCGAACTCTGCTCGCCCGGAACCTGGCTGGACGGCACGGGCCTCTCCTCTATCCCGAATACCGGAGCGCCTGTGACCCGGTTGAGAAGGTACATGTAGCCGGTCTTGCCCACCTGCGCCAGGAGCGGCACTGTTTTTCCTTTCACCTTGACATCCAGTAACGACGGCGCGGGCGGCAGATCGTAATCCCATAAATCGTGATGGACGGCTTGAAAATACCACTTCATTTTTCCGCTCGCCGCGTCCAGCGCTACCACCGAGTTAGCGAATAAATTATTGCCTTTTCGATCGCCGCCCCAGTAGTTGGTGTTGGGACCGCCGAAAACGGTGTAGAGGATGCCGCGCGCCGCATCCACCGTCAAAGAAAAGCCCCAGTTGTTTACTCCCGAGCGATCTTTCCAGGAATCGCCTTCCCAGCTCTCATGACCGGGTTCACCGGGTTGCGGCACCGAGTGGAACTCCCAAAGTTTCGCGCCGGTGCGGGCGTCGTAGGCTCGCGTATTGCCGGGCGGACCCGTGGCCGGAGCCTCCGGCGTGTTCGCGCCAAGAAAAAGCCAGTCGCGATAGACCACCGGTGCTGCGTCATAGGGAACGCCCAACTGAACTTCCCCCTCGTTGCCGAAGCCCGGATCGATCTTCCCGCTGTTCGCATTCAAGGCGAACATGGAGCGGCCGGCAGTGAAAATGATGCGCGGCGGATTTTGCCGATCCCCCGGCCAGTAGGCCACGCCGCGCCGCGAGGGCGCACCGCTTTTCAGGTCGTAGCGCCAAAGTTCCTTGCCGCTCTCCGGTTGCAGCGCCACTATGCTTTTCGTAGTTGCCAAATACATCACTCCATGGACCACGATGGGCGTGAATTCCGATCCGCCCGTGATGCCGCTGGTATTGGGATCGAGGCCCAGCTTGTAAGACCAAACCTGAACCAGTTTGCCGACGTTCTTAGTGTTGATCTGCGCCAGCGGCGAGTAGCGCGTGCCTGCCAAATCGCGGTTGTACATGGGCCACTCGGCGGCGTCCGCCGTCGACTCGCGGGATGCGGCGCAAAACAACGGTATAGCGGATAGAACCAGAATCAGGGGAAAAACGGCAGGCTTCATATCGATTGGCTTGCGCTCAGCATAGCATCCAACTTTGCGCTCTTTGAAGGAGCGCCCGCGCGGGCCTTACCAGGCTGCTGAACGTGACCGGGGTTGCTGAAACCGGGGCTGCCCCAGAAGACCGGCTCCCTCACGGTCGCGGCTCGTAAAGCAGCTACAAACATGCAGTCGGGATAATGAGCCCGGGATGATGCGCTCGCGCGATTGTGAGGCTCGCGCGATAATCAGCCGACTGATAATGAGCCGCGCGCGTAAGCAAGCGGATTTTCGCTTTTTCACATCCAGTTGGAGGGACTGCTCGCGCGGGAGGTATACTACCCTGAAGCCATGGAAACTCCATCCGCCGTTAATGTTTCCGAGATCATCGACAACAGCCAGGTAGGCAGATTTCAGCTCGGCATTTTTATCCTGTGCGGCTTGTGCCTGATCATGGACGGGTTCGACGTTCAGGCCATCGGTTACGTAGCTCCGGCCTTGAGCCAGGAGTGGAAGATTTCCGGCGCCATATTGGGTTCGGTACTGAGCGCGGCTTTGGTGGGCGTGTTGTTTGGTTCCATTTTCCTGAGCATGCTTGCCGATAAGATCGGCCGCCGTCCGGTGCTGATCGGAGCGGCGCTGTGCTTCTCCCTGCTCACCTTGCTCACGCCGCTGGCCACCAACGTCGGCCAATTGTTGTTGATCCGGTTCCTGGCGGGAATCCCGTTAGGCTCCATCATGCCGAACGCCATGTCGTTGGTAGGCGAATACAGCCCCAGGCGAATCCGCATCCCTCTGATGGTAGTGGTGGGAACCGGTTTCACCGCCGGAGCGGCCATCGGGGGCGTACTAGCTTTCTGGCTGGTTCCCAATTTCGGCTGGCGGTCGATTTTCCTGGTGGGAGGCACGATACCGCTGCTGGTCGGAATTTTCATGTACTTCCTCCTGCCGGAATCGCTGCAGTTCCTGGCTCTGCACGACAAAAATCCGCAAGCTCTTTGCAGGTGGCTGGCGCGTGTGGACCCCAGCGTCGCAGCGGGTCCGAACATCCGGTACGTGGTGCCGGAAAAAAAGCTGAAAGGCGTCCCGTTGGTGAAACTGTTCCAAGAGGGGCGTGCGCCGCGCACGATCCTGCTCTGGACCATTTACTTCATGAACCTGCTGAACCTCTATTTCCTGTCCAGTTGGCTGCCTACCGTGGCCACTCCGATGGTGAAAGCTGCCGGCGCGCCGCCTTCGGTTGCATTGCTGCTCGGCACCACGCTGCAAATGGCGGGCGTATTTGGATCGGTCTTCCTCGGCTGGCTGGTGCAACGCTTCGGTTTCACCCTGGTTTTGACGGCGTCCTTCATAGTTGCTTGCGCCAACATCGCAGCCATCGGCCAGCCTGGAATATCACTTTCGCTTCTCTTCATAGTGGTATTTTTTGCGGGGCTGGGGATTGTAGGCAGCCAGTCCGTAGTCAACGCCCTGGCTGCCACTTTATATCCCACCGACCTGCGTTCCACAGGAATTGGTTCCGGCTTGGGTGTAGGCAGAATCGGCTCGATTGTGGGTCCGCAAGTGGCCGGAATCCTGATCGGTCTGCATTGGCAGGCGCACCAGCTATTCCTGACCGCGGCCGTACCCGCACTGATTGCCGCGGTGATGGTGCTGCTGCTACACGCGTCGGTAAAGCCCCAGGTTTCGTCCGCCGAAAGCCCGGTGATGGTGCATTAAGATCGTGAACAAACTGCTGCTAGCTGCGCTTCTCATTTACTTTGCGAGTCTGGGTTCCGGGCGCCTCTCAGCGCAGGACCTGGGGATCGAGAATGCTCGTATCGTGGCCGGCAACGGCACGGTAATCGAGGACGGTTCCATTGTGGTGCGGGCGGGGCGCATCGTCTCCGTGGTTCCAGGACACGGTGGCCCCGAAGGTATGCGCATTATCGACGCGAAAGGCATGACCGTCATGCCCGGATTCATCGATGCTCATCGCCACATCATCAACGGCAATCCACAGCAGTGGCTAAAGGATCAATCCGCGGTGAGGATGCAGGAGTTCCTGGATGCGGGCTACACCACACTCCTGGCGGGAGGCAATCCCGCCGCCGAAACATTGGAACTCGCGCACAGGATCGATTCGGGCGCGCTCAAGGGACCACGCGTTATCGCAGCCGGGCAGGTGAGCCTAACCAAATTTACGCCCGACGAGGCGCGGGCAGAGGTTCGCAGGCTCGCCGGGATGGGGATCAAATTTATCGGGGAGGAGACGGTCAATCCCAAACCTACGGCGCAGGAACTAGAGGTTCTGAAGGCCATCACGGACGAGAGCAAAAAGGCCGGAGTGTTGGTGATGGTGCATGCCGTTAGTCCGGCCGCGATGCTGGCAGCAGTGGACGCCGGGGTGCCTTTACTGGTCCATACGCCCCACTTTGGCTGGCTGACCGAGGAGGACGCGCGAAAGGTAGCCGCAGCCGGAATCCTGAATTTATCCACGGTCGGATTTGGAGTGCCCGTGTTCGGTGTTTTCGCCGACGACAACAAACCGCGCTTTCGCGATGGGCGTCCCTGGCCGGACTCCATCCTGGACGGCGAAGGCCGGGGCCGGGAAGCAGGCTATAAAGTGGTCAACGCCCGTACGCTGTGGGATGCGGGCGTGGTTTACGGCTTCGGTACCGACACCAACTACCTGCCAAAAGCGGGCCTGGCGCACGAGTTGAAGGCCCTCAACTTGATGTTTTCGATGCAGGACATCGTCAAGCTGATGGGTCCTAATACGGCGGCCTTTATTCAACGGAGCGCCGATCTGGGGACTCTGGAGCAGGGCAAACTGGCCGATATGGTGTTGCTGGAGGGAAATCCGCTGCAGGGCTATTGGAACCTGTTGAATGTGAAGATGGTGATCAAGGGCGGAGAGGTTCTGGTGGATAGGCGCTAATTCCAGCGGAATTGGCCAATAATAATCCCGTGGCGTTCACATGAGTGTGAACGCGGCACGCAGGAGTGCGTGCGCCACGCGCAGGAGTGCGTGCGCCACGTAGGTTCGATAAACTTCGGCTATAATACACTTCGGCCCTTCGCGACTCGTCGCCGGGCCTTTTCTCAGTTAGGAGCTACCTGGAAATCATGAGTCAGAGTTTGCAAGAGGCACTGGATGGTGCAACCAGCCCAGTGGAACGGCTGCGCAATTCGCAGATAGGACCGTACGCCTTTCCTGTTGTCCGTTCGGAGTTCACGAACTGGCGCGACGAACAGCGCGCCTGGAAAGAGAGCTGCGCGCTGCTGGATCAGTCGCACCATATGACGGATCTGTACCTGGAGGGCCCCGAGGCGCTCAAGGTGTTGTCCGACCTTGGCATCAACAGCTTCAAGACTTTCAGGGTGAACCAGGCCAAGCAGTTCGTGGCCTGCACCCCCGACGGTTATGTGATCGGCGATGCCATTCTCTTCTATCTGAAGGAAAACAAATTCAGCCTGGTGGGCCGTCCGCCCGCCCTCAATTGGGTGCAGTACCATATCGAAACCAAAGGCTACAAGGCCACCGCCGAGCGCGATGAAAGATCCGCCGTCAATCGGGGCAAGCGCCGCACGTACCGCTACCAGGTCCAAGGGCCCCACGCTTTCCGCGTGATGGAAAAAGCCACCGGCAAGCCGGCGCCCGATATCCGATTCTTCAACATGGATGTGTTCACCGTCGCCGGGCGCAAGGTTCGCGCGCTGCGTCACGGGATGGTGGGCCAGCCAGGCTGGGAGCTGTTCGGCCCTTGGGACGACGGCGATGCGGTGCGCGACGCCATCGTCGAAGCCGGCCAGGAATATGGCATTCGCCTGGTGGGAGCGCGAGCGTATCCCACAACGTGCCTGGAGTCGGGTTGGATTCCGTCTCCGCTGCCGGCCATCTATACGGGCGAAGAGTTGAAAGAATATCGAAAGTGGCTGACCACCACGAGCTACGAAGGCACAGCCTCGCTGGGCGGCAGCTTCTACTCCAAAGACATCACCGATTATTATTTGACCCCTTACGACCTGGGCTATGGCCCCTTCGTCAAATTCGATCACGATTTCATCGGCCGGCCGGCGCTCGAAAAGATTGCCGAGAAACCCAAGCGCAAAAAAGTGACGCTGGCCTGGAACGGTGAAGATTTCGAGCGCGTCGTTGGTTCATTGACCCATGCCGGAGAGCCTTACAAATATATCGATTTGCCGTTGGCCAACTACGCCACGTTGCCCTACGACAAAGTGCTGAAGGATGGCAAGGTGGTGGGCCTTTCCACCTATACCGGATACACGTTCAACGAACGCACGATGCTATCGTTGGGGATAGTGGATGTGGCGTTTGCGGAGCCGGGAACCCCGGTTACGATAGTCTGGGGTGAGGAAGCTGGCGGCTCCTCCAAGCCGACGGTGGAGCGCCACAAGCAGACCGAAATCCGAGCGACTGTCGCGGCCGTCCCTTACGCCGAAGTGGCGCGCACCGCATACCGGCCGCACTCCGTGTCAGCTTAATTCAGGAGAACGATCATGGCATATATTTTTCATCAAGACGACCTGCCTAAACTGGTCGCGGTGGTTCCGGGCCGGGAGCGCATCTTCTTCGTCAACAAAGAGCTCGCGAATATCGACGATATGCTGGCGGGAGTAATGCACTATAAGGCGCACGGATCGTCGCCGTACCATTACCACGAGATCTGCGAGCATTTTTACTTCATCATGGAAGGCAACGGCACGGTGGAAACTGAGGAAGGCGTGCGGCCGGTGGCTCCCGGAGACCTGGTGTTTATTCCGGCTGAAGCCCGGCATCGCCTGCGCGCTTCAGAAACCGGTCTGTTCTATTTCGAATTCCAGGCGCCGAATCGCTTCAAGACTCATATTTTGGACGGAACGCCGGAGGATTTACTCTGGAATCGCGTGGACGGCCGCGTCTGGGCGCAAACATAGAGGCGTCCGTGTAGCGCGGACTTTAGTCTGCGGAGGCTTTTTTCATGACCCGGTTAGATACCAGGCATAAAGACAAAAACAATGACCAAAACTTTAACCTTCATCGATTCCAACAAACTGCCGCGCGTGCAGACTCCGCAAGGCGAAGTTGCCGAGATTTTGAATGCGCATTTGGCCGGCGCGAAGAACGTGCTGGGAACGCTGCGCTGGCTTTCGCCGGGCGAGAAGTTCGATGCTTCGCCGTTGGAGAAACACCAACTGATTTATTTGATGGAAGGGAAGGGGAGCATTCGCCTGGAAGAGAAGGATTACGAAGTTTCTCGCGGAGCGGGCGTCTATCTCGGCCCTAAGGAATTCGCCAGCATTCAAGCCGGGCCGGACTCGAGTTTGAAGCTGTTCCACCTTTTGGTTCCCCGCATCCCAGCGTAGCTGCGGAAGACCGCTTACTAACGTGCGCGGCTCATTGGTCGGTGCGCGGCTCGGTGGTGGCGTTTAACCGAGCCGCGACGTGTTAGACCTATTCCTTAGCGGCACTGCCCGGCCGCGGAGGCGCTTTCTGCGCGCCATCCCAATGCTCGACGATCTTGCCGTCCTTGATCCGAAATGCGTCGAAGGAATTGTACTGATAGGTCTTCGATGGGTCGGCCGGATCCTTGGCCTCGTGATTGAAAACGATCAGCACGATATCGCCTTGTGAAAGCTCGATGGCGGGCGCAGGCGTTATGGAAGCTGGAATATCCGTCGGGGGACGGCTGCCAAAGATCTTACGGAGCGGCTCCAGTCCATTCGGCGCGTTCGGGTTGTGCTGGATCATGTTCTCATCGGCGAACTTGGTCATCTGGTCGATGTGGTGACCAATCAGCACGGTCCTCCACCACTCCTCCACCAGCTTGAGATTGGCCTGCTCCTGCTTGGTCATTTTGCCTTCGATCTGGGCCTGAGCAGGCAGGCAGCCGATGGCCGCCAGCGTCAAAGAACATAAGGCGAGCTGCAGTTTGCAGAACTTCACGTTGAGTTGATCTCCTTCCAAAAACGAACTCCGGGATCTATTTTTCGAGCAGCGCCAAGCTGGCCATGGTTGGACCGGACTTGCCGCGCGGCAACAGGCTTGGGCCGCTGGCTTTGAGAAGGCTCGCGGGATCCTTGTCCAGGTCCATAATGAAACCCAGAAACACGGACTGCATTTCATCCCAGTTCTGCGGGCCCCAGCGGACGTCTTTCGTGGGATCGGGATTGAAACGATTGTTCGCGGAGTTGTCGTAATGTGCGATTCCAACGATGCGCGTGCCGGTGGGCAGCACCAGCGGCTGCGCCAGATCGTAGCCCATTTGCCAGTTGAAATCGAACTTGCCCTTAAACGCAATCTGCGTCTCGCCAGTGGGATAAACCAAGCGCAGCTCGTAATCCTTGCCGCGCAGATGCATGTGCGGCTGGATGTACACCAGCTTGGAGGGCACGCCGGTAGTTACTTCACTCACCACTTCGGCGTTGCTATCGCCCGCCGGGATCACCATGTTGAGAGCCGCGGGAGTTCCCGGGGACGTGAAATATCGGCTGGTGGGAGGGTGTTTGGCCAAAACGAAACCCACCTTCGTGCGGTCCGAAGTTTCCTCTCCGATCGTGGTGTAGTGCAGTTCAAACACCAGGTCCGACCCTTTGGGAATGAACTTCGCCGATCCGTCGAAATCGAAGCTCTGCGGACCCAGGCCGGGGTTGTACTTGCCGATGATATCGTTGCCTTCGTCGATGCCGTTGTGGCCCATGCCGGTCTCGTAGGGCTGCCCGTAGACCGCGTTCACCATCCAATGGGAGCCTGGGGGGCGAACGTACACTTTGCCATGATGCAGCACCCTGGCGTTGCTGGGCCGCATCTCTGCGTCGGTCACCCACATATCTTCCTTGAAGTTGCCCTTCACCAGAATGTATTGGTAGTTGATGGTGCCCTTAGCCGGCAACTTGAATTCGTTGGGCATTTCCACAACCACGTCGGGCTTGATGTTCCAGCCTTCGGGAAAAGTGCGCGGCGCGGGTTTCTCCTTGGCATCGCCTTCCGGCGCGCCGTTGTCCACCCACGCTACCAGGGTTTCGATTTCCCTCTGGCTCAGCTTGCGTTCGTTCGAGAAGTGGCCGTACCTGGGATCCGCGAACCAGGGAGGCATCACTTGCGTGAGAACCGCGGTTTTGATGGCCTTCGCCCAGGGACGCGCTTCGGCATAACCGAGCAGCGACATGGGAGCAACCTCGCCGGGGCGATGGCATTCCTGGCAATTCTTTTGCAAAATCGGAAGCACGTCTTTATTGAACGTCGGGGTGCTGGACGCGGCCGAAGCCACCACTTCCAGCAGCAAACCAAGCATGGAAATCGCTAGCGTTTTCACTCTACCTCCTGCGAAAAGCGGCAAACCCTCGCGCGGTTAGCATAAGCCAATGCCGTCCAAAGCGCAACTCCAGATTACAATGGGATGCGGCATCGATGTTGATGTTCCCGATCTGTGTCTTCTATTTCGCGGCGGCCGGCACGTTGCTGGCGCATCATTCGACGGCGCCGTACGATCTGATCCACGGAACCATCATTAGCGGGGTGGTAGCTGGGTTCGATTGGGAAAATCCACATACTCACCTGCGGTTGGATGTCGCAGGCGAAACCGGTTCTGAACACTGGGAAATCGAGATGGAAAGCCCAGCCATTCTCAGCCGCCTGGGCTGGACCAAGGATACTTTGAAGCCGGGCGACCGGATTTCGGTGATTGGCAGCCGGGCTAAAGACCAGTCGTTCCGAATGCGTGCCGGGTACATCGAATGGCCGGACGGACGGAAGCTGCGCTGCCTGCCTGCCGATAGTTGAAAACCAGAGAGCGCCACCGAGCCGCGCCCGTCAGCAAACGGTGGTCACGTTGAAAACCACTCCCTGACGATCGCGGATCTGGGCCGGGCAGTTACTTCGAGTAGTAGTGCTCTTTCAAATTGGCTAGACCGTTCACCAGGTGTTCCTGATCGCGCTCACCGCCGAAACAATCCGATTCCAGAAACTCTTCGGGCTTGGCGTTGCGCTTAATTTGAAATTTCATCTTGAAGGGATGGGTGAACACCTTTGGATCGTCGAAGGTTCCCTCCCAGTCGATAGTGTCTTTGTCCACCAATGTGAAGCGCTCCACTACGTGCAGCGCATCGCTGTGAAAATGTCCTGCCATATCGAATACGGACTTGTCGTTGTTATCGGCGACATCCACCACCAGCGTGTTTCCTTCCCAGTGACCTCGGGAATCGCCCATCCAAGCCGAATAGCCCTGCGGATGCGGTTTTCCATCCAGATAAATCAAACGCCTGGCGTGCATATTCTCATGCAGGAACGCGATGAATTGAGGAGTTTGAACGATCTGGAATCCGAAATACATAGCGTGAGGCACGCCTTCATAATGGCAATGGCCGGTAGGATCTAGCTCCAAATGCTCGGTGAGACGCTGAACCTCTTGAGCGGCCCAGGGCTGGTACGGTAGCTCGCCACCTTCCACGATACCGGTCTTCGATTCGGCTCCCAGGAAGAATCCGCCAGGATGGGGCAGAACCGAAAATGCGGAGCCACCGGCCCGTGGCTGCCAGATTCCCTCGATATCGGGCTGGCCATCCGGCGTGCGTGCGGGAGTGAAAGGGGCGGCTTTCGCGCTAGGACTGGACGGGCTTTGGCCAAAGACTGGCACAAGACATGTGCCGAGCAGCGCCATATATATCGCGGCTGACGCCAGAAAAATCGTAGCGCCAGCCACTGAAGACCGTTCACACGAGTGTGAACGCGGCTCGCATGAGTGCGCGCGCCACAGTGTGTTGGAACCCATAAATGCTTGTTTCATTTAAGTATCACTTACTGGAACTACTTTGGGGATACGGCCGTACGAACTCGAAAATATCGCCCTCGGGAGCGGGACGGTAGGAAGGGTGAATGGCGCGGCCGTTGTCACCCTCGGTGCATTCCTGGTCCCTGAGTTCAAAGCCCGGCTCGGTATTGCGATGCATCGGCATGCTGATTTTCCATGGCCGGCTGTAAGTCTTCGGATCTTCGATAGTAGCTTCGTACTGGATGGTGTTGGGACCCAAGCGAGTATAGCGCTCCACCACGTGCAGTTCGTCGCTGTGCGTGTGGCGCGCCGAATCCAGCCAGGTTTTGTCGTTGAAATTGGTGACATCCACCACCAAGGTATCGCCGTCCCAGCGGCCCACCGAATCACCCATCGCAAAATCGATCCCATCCAGATGGGGCCGCGAGTTGGTGGGCACCATGCGGATGTCGTGCAGGTATTCGTACATGAAAATCACCATGCCGTTGGTCTGCAGGATCTGGACGGGGAACGGCATATAGCTGATGCGCGGCACTCCGGGCATCATGCAATGAATAATCGGATCTACGCGCGGGCCTTTTTGCTCCCGATCGAGAGCCGCCGGCAGATAGGGGATCTCATGTCCCTCTGCGATTTCGCTCACGTCGAAGGACGCGGCATTGCGGGTTTCCCAAATGCCCTGCAAATCGGGCTTGCCTTCCGCCGTGCGCGGCGCTTTGCCGGCATCGGCGGTCTGAGCCAGCGCGCTGGGCGATGTTAGCGGCCCACATAGCGCGGCGATCGCCAGCGCTGAAAAAAAACGAACCGTCACCTGCTGCTACCTCCTGGGATTTCTAACAGGCCGATGAAAAAGGCCGTAGACCGCTCCCTCACGGTCACGGCTCATAAGAGTGCTCGTTGATTCGGAAGGCCGAGCGGTCCTTGAAATGACTTTTTCATCACCCTGCTAACCTGGATTGGCTTCCGTGCCGAGCGTCATCACCGCGCCATCCGGCAGAGTGACATCCTGGGCGTCGGCGGTACGGGAGTTATCCTTGGCGCCGAATCCGGTGATGGTGACCACCATGCCCGGCTTGATAGTATCTTTGCGGAGGCCGCGCCGGTATAAGGAGCCCGCAGACGCGGTTTCAAAGGCCCAGCTCACCACGGCTCCATCGTCGCCCTTCACGTCCACGTAGACCCAGGAATGCGGATTCGAAAAATCGAACTTGGTCACCGTACCGGTTACCTTGATCCGTCTGTTCTTGTCGTATTCGGCCGCGAAAGAGTGGTGAGCCAGCAGCGGCGTTGAGGCTAACAGGCAGCCACAGAGCAGCAACGAACACATTTCTAATCGCATGTTCTTGGACCTCACGTGAATTAATCTCCCCCAGCAAAAATTGCGTGCATTCGCGACGCCATTATATGTATCGGAGCCCTCGCTAGTCAATCTTTGGCGTCCACATCTCCGGCGTCCACATCTGGCAAGAGGCATTTCAGCAATCTGGTTTCGGCGTCGTTTCATTGCAGAGGATGGAAATTTGTGATAGTGTTCCGACTATAAAGGTGTAGGGGAGGTTTCATTTCTTATGAGGATAGCCGCCACTCTGTTGGTGTGCGCTTTGAGCATGTCTCTGGCATGGGCCCAGTCGCAAAATACAGCCCAGATTCAGGGAACGATTACGGATGCCACGGGCGCGCCGGTTCCGGGCGCTCAGATTACAGTGACGCAAACCGACACGGGCGTCGCTCGCATGGTCAGCAGCGAGGCTACCGGCGCATACGTGCTGCCGAACCTGCCGCTCGGGCCTTACCGGATCGAGGTCAGCAAAGAAGGCTTCGCCACCTACGTTCAGACGGGCATCGTTTTGCAGGTGGCAACTAATCCCACCATCGATGTATCGCTCAAACTGGGGGCCGTCAGCGAACGGGTGCAGGTGGAAGCCAACGCTGCGCTGGTTGAGACGCAGGCTACCGGCGTCGGCAGCGTGATGGAGACCCAGCGCATTCTGGAATTGCCGCTCAATGGCCGCGTAGCTACGGACCTGATTCAATATACGGGCGGCGTGATCCCGCAAGGCGTGGCGGGAAACGGCGGTTATCCCGGAACGCCGCAGTTCGTGATCGCAGGCGGTCAAGCTTTTGGCGTGGCCTTCTGGTTGGACGGCAGCGTCTACAACAATCCCTGGGACTTGGCGAACATGCCGCTTCCGTTCCCCGACGCGCTGCAGGAGTTTAAGGTGGAAACCAGCACGCTGACGGCCCAAAATGGCGTCCACGCGGGTGGTACGGTGACGGGCATCACGCGGTCCGGCAGCAACAATTTCCATGGCGACCTGTTCGAGTTCCTGCGCAACAACGATCTGAACGCGCGCAACTCCTTGCAGCCCACTCGCGATACCCTCAAACGAAACCAGTTTGGCGGGACGGTGGGCGGCCCCGTAGTGAAGAACAAATTGTTCTTCTTCTTCGGGTATCAAAACACCATCACCCGTCAGGCCCCCACCGCGAATACAGCCGCAACGTTTGTCCCCACAGCCGAGATGATTGAAGGCAATTTCAGCGCCTGCCCGCAGGATCTCAGCGCCTCGGTTCTGGCCGGTCTCCCCACTGCGATCACCAGCCAGATTCATAACAACGTGATCCCGGCCACCCTGTTCGACCCGGCCGCGCTCAAGCTGGCGTCCATGCTGCCCGTCTCCACCGCCCCTTGCGGAAATACCGGCTTCGGCTTAGTCACCCGGATCAACGAGAATCAGTATGTCGGCCGCGGCGACTGGCAAACCAGCACCAAGAACACGCTTTTCGGACGTTATATCCGCACCCACTATTTCCGGCCCGCCTCCTTCCAATACACCCCGGACAACCTGCTCACCACGACGCAGGGTGAGTTGAACGATGCGGATCAATCCTGGGTGGTGGGCGACACCTATCTGTTCAGTCCGACTCTGGTCAATCAATTCCGCGCTTCCGTGGACCGCTTGGCCGTGCATCGTAATGAGCCGCCCTACGTCTCGGCCTGCGACCTGGGTGTGCCGGTTTTTTGCGGATACGTGCCTCACGAGAGCGGTTTCACGGTGACCGGAGCTTTCACCATCGGCCCCGGCACCGGCGGTCCGGCTCATAATCACACGACTCCGCTGCAGCTCAACGACGACATTAGCTGGGTGCATGGCAATCACCAGGTCAACTTCGGCGGGGGCGGAGAAGTTTCCAAAATGCTGTTCTATGGGAATGTCTACTCGCAGACCAACTGGACCTTCAACAACATTCCGGCCTTCCTGTTGGGAGAATTCAGCTCCAACTCCATCTCCCTGCCCAACGATCTGCTGGAGGAAAAATGGTTCGTGAACGCGTATGTGCAGGACACCTGGAAGGTAACTTCACACCTCACCCTTAACGTGGGTGCGCGCTGGGAACCGTTCCTTCCTCCCAAGGAGTTGAATGGCTCGGTTTATAACTTCAACCTGGCGAGCCTGATCGCGGGAACCACCAGCACGAAATTTGTGAATGCACCTCCGGGGCTTACCTATCCCGGCGATCCCGGCTTCATCGATAAGACTGGAGAGCAAAGCCAATGGAACCTGCTGGCCCCGCGCGTCGCGCTGGCGTGGGATCCTACCGGCGAAGGCAAAACCGTAGTCCGTGCTGGATGGGGAATCTCGTATGATTATGTGGCTGGCGAGTTGATGGTGAACTCAGCCGACGCGCCTCCCTATGGCGGCACGGAAATCTGGTCCGGACAATTCAGCAATCCTTACGCGACTCTTCCAGGCGGCGCCGTATATCCGTATGTAGTGAATGCGAACGCGCCCTTTGCTCCAGGTGGAACCTACATCTATTTGCCGCCGAACTTAAAGACGCCCGCAACTAACCAGTGGAATCTAGTGGTGCAGCATCAGTTCGGCAGTGATTGGCTGGTTTCGGCTACCTACCTGGGAAGCGAAACCTACCATCTGTGGGATTCCTATCAAATGAATCCTGCAGTGTACATTCCGGGAAAATGCGCCGCGGGACAGTACGGTCTGGCTGTGCCCGGCCCATGCTCCACCACCGCGAATCAAAACTACCGCCGCGTGTTTGTGCTGAACGGATATCCGGGAACGCTCAGGCAGGTCGGCGCCAAGATGACGCCAGTGTTCGGCTATGTGGATTCCTTCGACGACGGAGCTACTTCCAGCTATAACGGGCTGATCCTGTCGGTTCAGAAGCGCTTCAGCAAAGGTTTAAGCGCGTTTGCCAACTATACCTGGTCGCACTGCATCGGCGATCTCTCTATCGGCGACAGTACCGGCAATGCGGGACAGGGGTTGGTGATTCCCAACAACCGCAATTACGACCGCAGCAACTGTCAGTCCAACGAAATCGGCGGAACATTTTCCTCGGACCGGCGGCAGATCTTCAATTTGAACGTGGTGTACCAGGCGCCGAAATTGGCGAATCCCTGGGCTAGTCGCATCCTGGCGGATTGGAAGCTCTCCGGGATCTACCACTACATGTCGGCCTATTGGATCACGCCCTACCTGTCCACCGACATCGCGCTGAATGGCGATACCGCAAACGAGCGGCCGGTGCAGGTTTTAGCCGATCCGCTTTGTGCCGACCCGAGACCAACGTGCTGGATTAATCCCAAAGCGTTCGCTTCGCCTGCGCCGGGCACGCTCAGTTCGCTCGGCCGCAACAATATCCCGGGTCCGAACTTCTTCCAGTTCGATTTCGCCCTTTCCAGGGAGTTTCCGATCCACGAAATGTACCGCTTCGAAATTCGTGGCGAGGCTTTCAACCTGACCAACAGCTTCCGCGCCGGCATCTCGCTGCCTAGCTTGAACGCCGGTCAGTCAGGCGTCAATACGACGTTCGGTACACCGACCTTCGGCCAGATCACCAGCGCGCTGGATCCCAGGATCATGCAAGTGGCGGCCAAGTTTACTTTCTGATGGAGTACGCTGAAAGGCGAAACGCGTTTCGCATCTGAGCGGCGACGCGTGGGGGACCGGCTCCCTCACGGTCGCGGCTCGGGAGATCCGAAATTATAGCCCGGCGCCTTCTTTCCCTGGAACGAGTTGTAAACCACCGGAATTCCCCGCTCGTTCATCAAGCGCGCCATCAGCGCTACCGTGTCGGTATGATAGATGGCCGAAGACATCCCGATCGGAACTCCTTCGGCCCAATTCAACGGCGTCATTCTGACGCTGCTGACGCCGAATCCGTAGTCTTCGCCTTTATCCAGCGCGTCCAGCTTGCCGCCGCGATCCACCAGAAGCTGCACCACTTTATTCGCGCCTTTGAAACCCGCGCCGTGCAGCGCAGTAATACCGTGATCGTTGACGGCGTTCACATCCGAGCCGAGACTCAACAGCAACTTCACCACTTCCAGGCTCTGATCTTCGGAGTATTCGCGAAGCATTCCATCCGCCCAACCCACGCCCGATGCCGCCATCAGCGGCGTGGTGTGATCGAAGGTAGGAATCAACGGATCGGCTTTATGTTCCAGCAGCAGCTTCACAACAGTGAGATCGCCGCACAAGGCCGCCCTTAAGAGGGGCGTCGCGCCAGCTTCTTTTAGCCAGGCGGCCGTCATGCCCTGATGAATCTCGGTGTCGGCCTTGATGCGAACGTTGGGATCCGCGCCCCGGTCCAGCAGCGTCTTGATGAAATCCAACACGCCATCCGTCGTAGGGCCGGGGATGGCTGTAGTCTCCTGATTTCTGATTTTCACCGCAAGATACAGCGGAGTCCAGCCTTTGGCGTTGGCGAGATTTACATTGGCGCCATGGTCCATCAGGTAGAGCCCAATATCGTAGAAACCGTTCTGCACGGCGACTAACAGCGGGCTGCTGCCATCGGCAGAAGTTTGATTCACATCGGCCTTGGCGGCCGCCAGCGCGCGGACGCAATCGAGCGATCCTTCTCGCGCCGCGAACAACAACGCCGTCACACCACCTTTGATAGGAGCATCCGGGCCGCCCTGGTCTTTGGCCGAAGCATATCCGAGCCCTCTTCTTTTGAGCGGACGCAAGACTTCGGATTGAGCGCCCACATCGGCGCCGCTGGCCAACAGCAGTTCCACCACGCCGGCATGGCCTTGTTCGGCGGCCCACATTAAAGCCGTGGTTCCGCGTAAGCCATCTCTGGCATCGATTTTCGCGCCATGATCCAGCAGCATTTTGACGGCGTCCACACTGCCGCTTCGCGCGGCCATCATGAGCGCTGTTTCTCCATGCGCGAGCACCGGCGCGTTCGCATCCACTCCAGCGCGCAGCAGCTCTTCGATCATCGCGGCGCTTCCGTTTTGTGAAGCCAGAAACATCGGTGTGGCCCCATCGTGGTTTGCCACGCGAGCGTCGCCGCCGGCGCGAATCAACGCCCGCACGGTCTGAAGATCGTCCCATCGAGCGGCCCAATGCAGCGCGGTAGTCCCATCCGCCTGCGGAGCATTCACATCCGCTTTCTTCGCGATCAGGGAACGAAGGGCGGCATCGTTCCGATTCATGGCGGCGTCGGCAATTGCGGCAGCGCCAGTATCACTGGCGTTCGCAGCCGTTACCTTCGCCACCGGCAACAGGGCCGCGAGTATGGAAATGAGAACAAAGTTGCGCATGGCGTTGGGAGCGCGATGAAAAAGGGCGTAAACCGCTCCCTCACGGTCACGGCTCAATGAGCCGCGCGCGTGAGCAAGCGGTGCTTGAAATGAGTTTTTCATCAGCTTTTAGGAGAGCGATAGCGGCTTGGTTGCGTCGCCCAGAGTCTGTTTTTCGATGCCGTACATCTGCAGCGTGGTGAGCAGCAGGCTGGCAGTGGAACCCTCCGCGCGGATATGGCGTCCGCCCTTGTGCTGGCCCATCGCGCCGCCGATCAGCATATGGCCGACGTCTTTATGGCTGTGAAGGTTCGAGTCGCCCATATTACTGGCCCACAAGATCAAGGTGTGGTCCAGCAGGGTGCCGTCGCCGTCGGGCGTGGCCTTCAACTTATCGAGGAAATAAGTGAGGCACTGGATGTGATAGCGGTTGATTTTCGCCCAATCCTCGTACTTCTTGGGAACGGCCCCGTGATGGGAAGCGGCGTGATTGGCTGTGGTGACGCCGGATTCCGGATACACTCGCATGCTGACGTCGTGCGCGTACATCAGAGTGGACACACGCGTGATGTCGGCCTGGAAAGCCAGCGTCTGCAGGTCCCACATCAACTTGATGTGCTCGGAGAACGATTCCGGCATTCCGAAAGGCACCGGTGCGTCTGGCGAAGGGTCGCTGGCCTTTTGAACGTTGTGCAGCCGCCGCTCGATTTCTCGGATATCCTCCAGATAGTCGTTCAAACGCGCGCGGTCCGTGCCCGGCAGCTTTCCGTTGAGACGCGCTACTTCCTGGGTCACCGCATCCAACAGACTGGCCTTGGCCTGCCTGCGCGCCTGGCGTTCTTGCGCGTTCCCTCCGTCGCCGAACAAGCGTTCAAATACCACCTGCGGGTTTGCCTCATGCGGCAGCGGCTTGGTGGGACTGGACCACGAGACCGAATTCACGTAAGCGCAACTATAGCCCCATGGACAGGTAGCCAGCGCGCTTTGATCCTCAATTCCAAGCTGGATGGACGGCAGCGCGTTACCCTGGCCGATCTTCTGCGCGATCATCTGGTCTATGGTGGTGCCCAGGTAGATGTCGTCGCTCACGGTCTTCTTGGGCGGAACGCCGCTGAACACGGCCGCGCTTCGCGAGTGGTCCCCGCCGGCCATTCCCGGAGGAGGCATGGACGACGTGGCGTCCAGTCCGCTGATCACGGTGATGTGTTCGCGCCACGCTTCAATCGGCTTCAACACGAAGGGATACTCGCTGACCGCGCCGGTTTGCGGCAACTGCCAGTAATCCGGCGCCCATCCATGCGGGCTGAAGACGCCGGCGAATCGTGGAACCTTGGGAAGGGCATCCGCTTTGGCCAGCGGCTGAAGCGCCGGGATCATCGAATCGAGCAGCGGGAGAGCCAACGAAACGCCCAGGCCGCGCAACATGGCTCTTCTCGGAATGTGCTTGCCGGTAATAATCATTCTGTTTCGCCTTCCTTCTTAACCTTATTGCTGTTGAGCGGTCACTTATTACTCCCGATCGCTCATTGATTGCTTGCGAGCGCCGTGTCGGGCTTCCGGTTCATCTGGAACGGCTCGCTTTTCACGATTTCGTCGATCAGCGCGGAGAACCGATAGTTGTCGCGCTCTATATTGTGGACGATGCTGCGCACAACCGGCATGTCCTGATAATCCACTCCGCGCCCTAGCGCGTAGGTGAGCAGCTTTTCCGTCACCGTGCGAGCGAACTGCGGCGAATAGCGCAGCAGAGCGTTGCGCAAATCCACCACGCCGTTGATCCTGGTCCCGTCGGTGAGCTGGCCGGAAGCATTTACTTTCTGGCCGGCATCTTCGGTACGCCACTTGCCGATGCCGTCGAAATTTTCGAGCGCGAAACCGATAGGGTCCATCATTTTGTGACAGCCCGCGCATGCCGGGTTGGCGCGATGCGCTTCCATCTGCTGGCGCAATGTCAAAGGACCGCCGCTTCCCGCGGCCGCTTCCTTCAATGCCGGGACGTTGGGCGGAGGATCCGGAGGAACAACTCCCAGAATATTGGTCATCACCCATTTTCCGCGCTGCACTGGCGAAGTCCGGTCGGATACAGACGTTACCAGCTCCACGCCGCCCTTGCCCAACAATCCCCTCCGTACCTGGAGCGCGCCCTCCAGTTTCACTCGCCGGAACTGGCTGCCATAAACGTTCGGGATGCCGTAGTGCGCGGCCAGACGCTCGTTGACGAAAGTATAGTCGGCATCCAGCAGATCGATAATGCTGCGATCCTCGCGCACGATACTTTCGAAAAACATTTCGGCCTCGGTGCGGAAGGCCTGCCGGAGGGTATCATCAAAGTCCGGATAATCGATTCCCTCCGGGGTCGAACTCTGCATGACGCGCAACTGCAGCCATTGGCCCGCGAAGTTCTTGATCAGCTCGTGAGTGCGTGCGTCCGACAACATGCGCCGCACCTGCTGGTGCAGAACGCCTTCGTTTCTAAGTTTGCCCTGCGAGGCCAGGCGAATTAATTCGTCGTCGGGGCCGCTGCTCCATAAAAAGAAGGCCAGGCGCGAAGCCATTTCCAGGTCGCTGATGCGGTAAGGCTGACCGGGCTTCAGATTGGCGGGACCATCTTCGGCGCGGAACACGAACTCCGGATGCGCCAGGATGAACTCCACTCCTCGCTCGATGCCGTCTTCGAAGTCGCCCGCGTTCCGGCCGGCTTGATACATATTCATTAAGGATTCGGTGTCGGAATCCGTGATCGGTCTGCGGAAAGCCTGGCGCGCAAGCGTTGTCAGGATCTTACGCGCACACGGCAGTTCATCCGCCCCACCGGACGGCTTGCAGATGAAGATCTTTTCGCGGCTGGGCGTGCTGGTGGGACGCGTGCCGTTATAAGGCCCCGAGATGGTAACCGAGCTCACCTGGGGCGTGAACGTAAACCCGTCGATCAGGTTGTCGTCTAAAATGCTCCGGCGATAGTGGCGATTCAAGTCCACGTTAGGCACGTACGTCGTGGCGAGAAACGTAACCCCCACCGTACGTTCCCCTGCATGTACCGTCACGCGGACTTCATTCTTGTCGCGCAGGCTGGCGATGGGGACATCCTTGCCGATGCGGAAAACCTTCACTTTTGCGCCGTCGATGAGCACTTCGGCCTGTTCGTCCTCGCTATCGCCGCCGTATAAACCGCCCACTGTGGTTCGCACCGGATCCCACGAGATGGCGTACTCGCCGTCGGCCGGGAAATAATGACGGATGAGCATACCGCCGCGCGTTCCGAACGGCAGGCCCTCGATGTGTTCTTCCTGTGAGGAATCTTCGCGGACGTGATATATCTTGCGCGACGGCCCGGTCTCATGACCCAGCGCCAGGCGGCTGATTTTCGCGGCCGCCTCGACATAGCCTTCCACCAGCGCCGGCGAGATCCCAAGACCGCTGACCACGTTGTCGAAGCCGTAACTGGAATCGTCCGCCGGCAGAAAAGCGGCAGCGTCGATGTCCAGCGCCAGCAGGCTCTGAATTGCGTTGGCGTATTCGGTCCGATTGACGCGGTGGACCCCGGGAGCAGGCAAGTGGGGATGCAGCGCCGCAGAGCGGTCGAGTTCATTTTCCAGGGCCACGGTGAGAGCTTCGTAATTTGCTGCGTTTGGCCTCGGCAGGCCGGCCGGCGGCATCATTCCCGCCCGGAGCTTGCGCACCACTTTTTCCCACTGTTCGGCATGTTCGCCGATGTGCGCCAGATCCAGAGTGTCCAACGTCAGGCCAGCCGTCTTCAGCTTTTGGTTGTGACACGTAACGCAATACCGGTCAAGAACGGCTCGTTGGGCAAGGAGCGGACTGGAATCGTGGGTGTTGGCAGGGCTCTGGGCCACAGCAACGGCTTGCGCCATCACAGACAGAAATACGGCGTATCGGACGTAACCCACGTACTTGTTCGTACCAGCAAAGTCGTTCAAAGTCAAGGGGGTATGGGCTTTCCTCCAGCGCGGATCATGGCCGCTTTCCGGCCAAGCGCTCGTCCTTTGTTGACAATGGCGTTCATGCCCGATAGCATCAGCCTGGTCCGATTTTCTTTTTATGCCGCTTGAGAATTCACATGGCCGCCGCTCTGACCCCAGTCGCCGCGCCGTCATTAAAGGAGCCGCGGCGCTGGGCGCGGGCTACTGGCTTGCGCCGGAAAAATCCCGCGCGCAGACCGTCCCGAATGCCCGCCTGATCGATTGCCACCACCATTTCGTGTCGCCCGCGTTCCTAAAGGTGCTGACGGCCAAACAAGGACACAAGACGGAAGGATTCACCAGTTTCTTTCCGCTGGGTTTGTGGAAGGATTACGCCCCGGCGAAAGACATTGAAGCCATGGATCGCGATGGCGTCGCGTTGTCGCTCATTTCCTGCACCGCTCCCGGCGTCTGGTTCGGAGACGCCGACGAAGCCCGCACTCTGGCCCGCGAATTAAATGAATATGGGGCGAAGATGGCGTTGGATTATAAGGGCCGCTATGGTCTGCTGGCCGTGCTGCCGATTCCGCGCGTAGACGAGAGTCTCAAGGAAATCGAATACGCTTTCGACACGCTGCATGCCGATGGCGTCGGCATTCTTACCAGTTATGGGAACCACTGGTTGGGCGATCCGGCCTTTCAACCGATTTTCGACGAATTAAACCGCCGCAAGGCTGTGGTTTATACCCACCCCATCGATGCCCCCTGCTGTCAGGACCTGATGCCGGGCGTTAACCCCACCACGCTTGAATATCCCACCGACACCACGCGCGCGATCCTGAGCCTTATTTCCAGCAACGCGGCGACGCGCTATGCCGATATCCGCTTCATCTTTTCGCATGCCGGGGGGACCATGCCTGCGGTGATAGATCGGATTGGAGTGGGCAATCCCGACACCATCGCGGCGAATCTGCGCGGGATCCCCGAGCCGAATTCGCGCCTGTATCACCTGCGCCGCTTCTATTACGACACCGCTCAATCCACGAACACCGTGCAGATGCAGGCGCTGAAGACCATCGCCGGCGTCTCGCAAATTGCGTTCGGAACCGATTATCCGTTCGGCGCAACAGCCGCCAAACAGGTGCAGGGTCTGCGGGAGTGCGGTTTTAATTCCGAGGAACTCGAAGCCATCCACCGGGGAAATGCGCTGGGCTTGTTTCCAAAGTACAAGAGCTGAGTTCCGCCAGCGCTGTTATTTCACCCCCTCCGCCGGCCCGGAGCAAGCGACGCCGATTACTCCCTCGGCGTTGGAATGAGCTCCAGGTACGCGGATCCGGGACTAAAACACTCGTGCGAACATTGTTCGCGGACCCTGAAGCGTTCACACGATTGTGAACGCGGCACCGAGGAGTGCGTGCGCCACGCCCTTCTACCGGCTTTGAGCCGGTAGTTTTAAAATTGTAAATTTATGCCGAGATTAGCCGAAAATGGCGGCACAGATCTAGTTTTAATTCAGGTTTTAGTTCAGAGCCGTTAATTCAGGAAATATGTTCGATATAACGTGTCGCGCTGTTTGGGGATAAAGCCCGCATCGCGAATCAATCGGCGCAGTTCTTCTTCGCTGGCGCGATAGTGAGCGCCCGCCGCCGAAACGACGTTTTCTTCAATCATGATGCTGCCCACATCGTTGCCGCCAAAACGCAGGCCCAACTGGCAGGTCTTCAGCCCAGGCGTCACCCAGGAGGATTGAATGTTCTCGATGTTTTCGAAATACAGGCGCGAGAGCGCGAGCATCTTGAGATACTCCACCGCCGTCGCTTCCTGTTTCACGAATTTGCCGAGCGAAGTGTTCTCGCGCTGGAAGGACCACGGGATGAACGCCGTGAATCCTCCGGTGTCCTCCTGAATCCGGCGTACGATATCGAAATGGTTCATGCGTTGTTGGATGGTTTCGCCGCAGCCGAACATCATGGTGGCGGTGGTGCGCATGCCTAGCGCGTGCGCGGTGCGATGCACGTCGATCCAATCCTGAGCCGACGATTTCAAGCGGCTGATCCTGCGCCGCACGTCGTCGTCTAAAATTTCGGCGCCGCCGCCCGGAATGGATTCCAGGCCCGCATCGCGCAAGCGCGCAATGGTGTCGCGCAGGTTCAATCCGCTCACTTCGGCGATGTTCACGATCTCGGGCGCGGAAAAACAATGGTTCCAGATCTTGTCGCCGAAGCGATCCTTGATCGATCGCAGCAGGTCTTCATACCATTCGATCTTAAGGTCCGGATGCAGCCCGCCCTGCATCAGGATGCCGGTGCCGCCCAGATCGATGGTCTCCTGAATCTTGTCGAAGATCGCGTCTTTGGAATGGACGTAGCCTTCCTGATGGCCCATCGGCCGGTAAAAGGCGCAGAAGCTGCAATATTCGGTGCAAAAATTAGTGTAGTTAATGTTGCGGTCGATGATGTAGCTGACTACGCCGTGCGGATGCAGCTTGCGCCTCACCGCGTCGGCCGCCATGCCGATGCCGATGAGATCGTCACTGTTGTATAAATCGATGGCTTGCTGCCGCGTCATCATACGGAAACTTTGTTCCTTTCCAGAGCCGCGTCAACCTGCGGCTGGTTCTGCCTTGCGGCGTGCAACTCCGATTGGTCCAAATCTGAAGCATATTGCAGGAAGGTCTTTAGGCCTGCGTACTCGCGGTCTCTCAGTTCGAAGACGATATTCTCCCGCAGGTAGGATCGCGCCAGTTCCTCGGAGACGCCCAATTTGGCATGCTCGGAGCGTGCAATGTCGTCGATATGCTGCAATCCGAAGCGCATAGAGTCCAGGAACGGTCGCGGATTCTGCGCGGCTAACTCGGCGCGCGCGGCCCAAACCGCGAACACCATGGGGAGTCCGGTCATTTGCACCCATACCGCGCCCAGGTCCAGAACATGGAAGGGGAGCGTGGCGGGATCCAGCGCCAGCGCGGCATCGCCGATGATCAGCGCGGCGTCCGCGCTTTCGAGCATCGAAGGCAAGTGTGGAGCGTGGGAGTGTACCAGTGGCTTCACGCCATACTTTCGTGCCAGGATCACGCGGCTGAGCGCGACGGAGGTTCGCGACGTGGAGTCGGCCGCCAGCTTGCGAATCTCGCCATAAGGCACTTTCGAGATCAGGAAAATGCTGCGGACCGGCCCGTGACAAGCGATGCCCGCTCCGGGAATGATCTCCAGTTTCTGGCGGTTCAACTCCACAGCCGGCACAATGCCGATGTCGGCGAGTCCGGACTGCAGGCGGTCGGCGCATTCTGCGGGGATCGCGAACGAGAGATCGAAGAGACCGCGCTGCTCGCCATGCAGCATGCCCCACACCAGCGGGACGGTATTGAGATAGCTGACGACGGAGACGCGGAGTTTTGTAGCGGGTATCAAGAAACCAGTCTAGCAAGGGGCGATACGATACCTGAAGTGAGCCGGAAGGAATTACAGCTTCTGTCCCGGATCAGGTTGCGCGAAGCGCGAGCGCTGTCAAGGTTGGGAATGAGCGATGGAGCTTATTACTTGGCCGGCTATGCCGTCGAATGTGCGCTGAAAGCTCGCATCGCGAAAGCAACCGTGCGGCATGAATTTCCTGACAAAAAGAAGGTCGACCTCAGCTACACACATACTCCTAGAGGCCTGCTCAGCGTAGCGAAACTGGAAAAAGCCTCGGTTGAAGAATCCAAGCGCGATGCCGCTTTTCGAACGAATTGGGATCTCGTACAATCGTGGTCGGAGCATAGCCGCTATAGCACCACAAGCGCCCCGACCGCCAAAAAGCTTGTCATGCGGTGGGAGATCGAAATCATGGAGTCCTGCGATGGATAAAGCTGCGCTGGTAAGCGTCGATCTCGCAAGGGGCGCCAGGATACTTCAAATTCTCGATGCTGCCGGGTTGGGCGTAAACGTCGCACTTTGGGCTGTTTTGGGGGATTACGAGGATTGGCGTCTTCTCTTGTCATCTCGCAAATTCGACGCAGCGGGACCCATCGGGGGCTATGGGCTCCTCCACGATGCATTGGATGCCGCCGGGTTCACGTTAACCCAACTTTCGCAGCTGGGATGAATTTCCCGTAAAAAACGAACCGGGCGGTGAGGTAAAGCCTTTGTCGTCAATAGAACATTTCCGATAGTCCTTGTAGTGGAGACCTACCCTCTAGGCAGCC
>Ga0181525_10000935_pt1 | contig 25403 bp, 19 predicted proteins | sample PEATcosm2014_Bin_48_FD_121100 | JGI IMG/M metagenome (GOLD analysis project Ga0181525, IMG submission 121100) | Peatland microbial communities from MTU Mesocosm Facility, Houghton, MI, USA - PEATcosm2014_Bin06_10_metaG | ecosystem: Environmental > Terrestrial > Soil > Wetlands > Peat | place... | reverse complement strand
TCCTGCAAAACACGCAGCAGCTTGCTTTGCAACTCCAGGGGCACCTCGCCGATTTCATCCAAAAAAATCGTTCCCCCCTCCGCCGCCTCGAAACGACCGGCGCGGTCTTTGACCGCTCCGGTAAATGCGCCGCGCGCGTGGCCGAAAAATTCGCTCTCATACAAGTCCTTCGGGATGGACGCGCAGTTGACGCGGACGAGCGGTTTGTCTTTTCGCCGGCTGCGGCGATGAATTTCGTGCGCGACCAATTCTTTGCCGGTGCCGGTTTCGCCAAGAATCAAAATCGAAGCGTCGGTGGGCGCAACCAAATCAATCTGGCTGGAAATTTGTCGCAGCGCCGCGCTTTGGCCGACCAGATCGCCGAACGCTTTGGCTTCAATAACTTCTTCCTTGAGATAGGCATTCTGTTGCTCCAATTCCGCCTGGAGTTTTTGGATTTCTTCGAAGGCTCGCGCGTTCGCGATGGCAGCGCCGAAGTGATTGGAGAAAATCTGCTGCCAGGCAAGTCTGTCCTTTGTGGCCTTGACGCGGGAAAAAATGGCAAGCACTCCCAAAATTTCATCCCGAAATGAAATGGCTGTTCCCACGCATTGTTGGATTCCGTCCATCTGCAACGATCCCAGGACGGAAAATTCGCCGCGAGCGTTGTCCAAATTCCGCAACTCGGTCAGTTGTCCGGTCGTGGCAATCCGGCCGATAAAACCGACGCCCATTGGGATTCGATCCTCAGTATTAAAAATGAGCGTCGGCTCGCCAACGCCGTCGTGAACGTGGTTTTCGCTGCCGGCAACCAAATGCAAACAGCGTGTCTGGTCAGGGCATCGCGGCTTTTGTGGACAACGCGGGCAAATGTCGCCTTTTCCAATCAACCAGGTTTCCACCCGCGCAAATTCAGGGTGGGTCATCGCCGCGCTAAACGCTTTCTGCATCAACCCTTGGAGAGACCGCTCCTGGGCAATGTCGAGCAACAAACTCGCTCCAAAATCGAAATCGAATCTGGTGTCATAGCGTTTGTCACTGGCCGTCTCCACAATCAATTAAATATGCCATCGGGGATGAATTTTCAACTCAAAATCGGGTTGAAAAATCAAATGTTTGATATTTCAACCCAAACCGAAAACGGTCAGAAAATGTTCAAGTAGTTGAAGCTGAATAAGTTGTAATACACGCGCAGACTTGGCACGCCGATTGATATACAAACAGAAGAACGACGAAAAAGTTAAAATGAATACTAAGCAAGCCAAAGAAATAAATGAGCCAGAGTTTGAGACGGAAGTTTTGCGCTGCACGCAACCGGTGTTGGTCGGCTTTTTGACCGGTTGGAGCAAACCGTGCCAGCTCGTTGAGCCGGTTTTGGATGAAGTCGCTCAAGCCTGCAACGGCAACGCAAAAATTTTCAAAGTGAACGTGGATGACAATCCCGACTTGGGAACCATCTACGGGGTTCAATCCATCCCCATGTTGATTTTTTTCATCAACGGTATGGTCCGTGCAAAAATCGTCGGCATGGTCAGCTCCAAGGCGGTCCTCGCTAAATTGAATTCGCTTACGCAGGGAAACACTCCAACGAAAGAATCCGAACGGGCGCAGTAAAACAACCACACACTGAAATGAAAATGAAAACAAAACTTCAATCCAAACCGGGCAACAAAGCCCGACGATTGATCCCAGTGACCGGGTTCAGCTTCGCATCCTATCCGGTTCGGATAAACCGCGTTTTTTATAGGTGTGTTTGCGGCACGGCGATTTCACAAACCAAGTCCCGTTGCCTGCGGCGGCGCGTGTTGGGGAGGGTATACCCATGAGAGAATTCAAACAGAATCTGGCCACGACGTCGAACACTGAAGCGTCCTTGGCGTGCCTCGTCTGCCAGAAGTCCATTGTGGACAACCAATGGTTTTGCCGTGTCCCGCAAAAGAATGGCGCACCCGATTCCGAAACCAAGAGGATTCTGTTGTGCTCCCCAAGCTGCGCCTTCCGATATTTCGCATTTTCAGAAATCGGCGCTTCACAAATTTAGAAATCGAAACGACAACGAACTATTAAACCAAACAAAAATGAACACAAATCGAAACAATTCGCACAAAGCAATCGCCATAGGCACCTTTGACACCGGCGACAGCCGCACGGCGGTCGAGACTCCAACCACTCTACCGCGCACTCATTCCAACGGCGACGAAAAACTCGCAGGTTCGCCTCCCGACCAGGGAGCCGCGAAAAAACGCCGGCGGCAAATCCTTGCCGCCGCCGCAGCGCTAATCGTGGCGCTGGCCGCTGGCGTTTATTATTTCCGGTTCGTCGCGCCGTATGAATCCACCGACAACGCGTTCATCGAAGGCAACGTCATACCGATGGCCTCTCAAGTGCCGGGACGAGTTGCGGAATTGCTGGTGAAAGACAACCAGGCGGTCAAACAGGGCGATGTAATCCTGAAGATTGACCCGCGCGATTACGAGGCCAGCCTGGCGCAAGCCCGCGCCGACCTCGCGGCGGCAAGCAGTCGAGTGGATCAAGCGAAGGCGCAGGTGAACGCCAGCGAAGCCAAGGTCGCGCAGGCGCAGGCGGCCGTGGTTGCCGCCGCCGCAGAAAATCAACGCGCTGCGGATGATCTTAAGCGTTACGAGTCGGTGGATAGCAGCGCGGTCTCGAGAAGCGCGTTTGATGCGGCGCAATCCCAAGCGCGCGCGGCCAGCGCCAATTTGGAAGCGGCGCGTAGTCAAGCCAAAGCCGCCGAAGCGGATGTGGCTTTGAGCGCGGCGGGCGTTGAGACCGCGAGTGCCGCGGTGCAACAGGCCGAAGCCAAACTCCGGCAGGCCGAACTGAATCTTTCCTACACCCAAGTCACCGCGCCAGAAGACGGCCGGGTCACGCGCCGCGTCGTGGAACAAGGTGCGTATATTCAGCCCGGCCAGTCGCTCATGGCGATTGTGCCGCGCCACTATTGGGTCATCGCCAACTTTAAGGAAATACAACTCACTCACATGCGCGTCGGTCAGCCGGTTGAGGTCGTTGTGGACGCCTACCCAGATCGCGCCTTCAAGGGCCATGTGGAGAGCATTCAAAATGGCGCCGGCGCTCGCTTCAGCCTGTTCCCGCCGGAGAACGCCACCGGCAACTATATCAAGGTGGTGCAGCGCGTGCCGGTGAAGATTGTTTTGGACAACGACGATCCCGATGCCGAACTGGCGCTTGGCCCGGGCATGTCCGTGGATCCAAGAGTGCGCGTGAAATAAGAGGCGAGTGTCAAACAACACCTCAAACCTTTTCGATTAAACCGGAAAACCTTGCGCTTATGAGCGGCGAAACCAACCAGCCTAAAATCAATCCGTGGCTCATCGCGATCGCGGTGATTCTGCCGACCTTCATCGAAGTGCTCGACACGACGGTCGTCAGCGTCGCGCTGCAAAACATCGCGGGCAACCTCTCGGCCACGATTTCTCAGGCGACGTGGATTCAGACGGGCTATCTCATCTCGAATGCCGTCATCCTGCCCGCTGCTGCGTGGTTTTCCGCATTGTTCGGACGCAAACGGTTTCTCATGGCCTGCGTCGGCATATTCACCGTGGCTTCCTTTGCTTGCGGGGCCGCGCCGAATCTGTCCTTTCTGATCTTCGCTTCCATTGTGCAAGGCGCGGGCGGCGGCGCGTTGCAGCCCATTTCGCAGGCGATTTTGATGGAGAGTTTTCCGCCGGCCAAGCGGGGCGTGGCCATGGCGGCCTATGTGGTGGGCGTGGTCGTGGCGCCCGTGGTGGGACCGGTGGTGGGCGGCTGGCTCACCGACAATTATTCCTGGCGCTGGATTTTTTACATCAACATCCCTTGCGGTCTGGTCGCCCTGTGGATGATCAAACAATTCGTCTTTGATCCGAAATATATTCGCGATCTCAAACCCGGACGCATTGACGCCTTCGGCTTCCTCGTCCTGGCGATCTGGCTGGGCACGATGCAAACCGTTTTGAACAAGGGCCAGGATGAAGACTGGTTCAACTCAAATTTCATTTGCTCACTCTCGGTAATTTCCGTCATCGCGTTTGTCGCATTTGTCGTGCGGGAATTCAAGGCCCGCGAACCACTCGCCGACTTGCGGGTGTTTGCCGACCGAAACTTTTTGTGCTGCAACGTTCTCGTCGCAATCGTTTTTCTCCTCTTGTATGGGATCATGAACTTGCAGCCGCTCATGGCAGGAAGCCTCATGGGCTACACCGCCTACATCAGCGGACTGGCGCAAGCCCCACGCGGTCTGGGCGTATTGCTCTTCACGCCGCTGGTGGGACTTTTGGTTGGGAAAGTGGACAGCCGTTTCCTGATTGGACCGGGAATGATCTTGATCGCGGTCGCCTCCTTGATGATGGGCAACTTCAATCTGGATATTTCCAGCCACGATTTTTTCTGGCCCAACTTTGTCCAGGGCATGGGCATGGCCTTGACAATGGTTCCGCTGATGACCGTGGCCCTGGCCACCATTCGCAATGAACAAATGGGCAACGCCACCGGGCTTTACGCCTTGGTGCGCAACCTAGCGGGCAGCATCGGCATCGCCGTGGCCATCGCCATGGTCTCGCGCGGTGCGCTGGCGCATCAAGCCTACCTGACAAGTCATCTGACGCCCTACGATCTGCCTTACCAGAACGCGGTGCAAGTGGGACAAACCGCGCTGACACCCGCGATGGGCGCGGTGCAAGCGGCTCCCGGCACCTTGGGAATGATCTACAAATCAGTGCTGCTGCACTCCAACATGTTTGCCTTTGCGGACGAATACCGCTGGCTGGCGCTGGTCTGCTTTTTGTCCGTCCCACTGGTGCTGCTGCTCAAAAAAGGCGACGGCAAACGGGAAGTGATGATGCATTAACGCGAAGTGAACCACATTTATGAAAACATCAACGCCCAAAACAAAATTCACCAAACAGTATATGAGCGCACCTGTCATTCACAGTCCCCAGTTACCGCGCGACTTTGAACAAATCCGCCAACGCGCCCAGGAAATTTACCGCGCACGCGGCGGCATGATGGGGATGACGTTGAATGACTGGCTGAAGGCCGAGCAGGAACTGAAACAGGAGCTTTAGAAACAAATCACCAACAAATAGAACAAAATTATGACAACCACCAATTTAGACCTGACCCTGGACATTTGCACCGAGGACGGATCGCGCACGCGCTTCTATCAAAAAGACACAAACTGCATCAACAAAATGCTGCGGCAACTGGTCACGCCCCGGCTCTTCATTCCACCTTTGCTCACGCTGGCTTCCGAACACAGTATCAGCGCCATTCCCACCCGGACCATTGACATGATTCTGGCGCACACGGCATCGCCACCGACGCTGCCGCTGCCGAGCGGGTGGGTGGATGTGGTTGAAGTCAACGACGAGGCGCTGGTCAATCTTGCCGACCTGGAAGCATTGGCTGCGGCAGAGAACAAGCACGTCATGCTGGCGGAAATCCACACGCTCGGAGACTGGATGATCCGCCTGAAGCTGGAAACCATCGTTCCGGCGACCATTCAAGAAAAGCGCCATCTTTGGAACCATTTGTTGGACTTGCCAGCTATTCCATTTCGTTTGAAGGAGGGTGGAATTGGTGCCATCAACCCCGCGAATATCGTTCGCGCGACCGTGTGTCCACCAATGGACGGAGTCGCGGAGACTGCACTGGCGGCGGATTTATTGCAAAGCATTCGCCCCTAAAAAATTCAAAACCAATCGAGACAGAAATTATGAAATCAAATCATTTATCAGCCGTGGCGCTGCTGGCGTTCCTTGCCGGAGGTTGCGCCAACCTTCCAAGCGTCGGCCCGGATTATCACAAGCCGGAAACCAAAGCGCCAGCTTACTGGAGCGAAACCATGGCCGGCGGCGAAACCAATGCCGCCGCAGTGACGGCGGCGTGGTGGAAAAATTTTCACGATGCGGAGCTGGACTCGTTGATCGAACGCGCCGCCTGCTCGAATCTCGACTTGCGCATCGCCCAGGCACGAGTGCGCGAGGCGCGCGCGCATTATCGCATGACCTCCGCCGATTTCTGGCCGACGATTGACGGGTCCGGCTCTTACGCGCGCCAGCGGGAAAGCCAGAACCAACCGCTGGTTGGTCCCGGCGACCATCTGCCGTCGGGCATACCGTTTGAAAACAACTTCTATCAATCCGGTTTCGACGCCTCGTGGGAAATTGACGTGTTTGGCGGCACGCGCCGCGCGACGGAATCGGCCAGGGCGCAAATCGCCGCCTCGCAATTCGGCGAGCGCGAAGTGCTCGTCACGCTGCTCGGCGAAGTCGCCCGCAATTACGTCGAAGCGCGCGGTTATCAGCAGCGATTGGAAATCGCCCGCGACAACATCCGCGCGCAGGAACAATCGCTGGCGATTGTTCAAAACCGTTTCACCAACGGCCTGACCAGCGACCTCGACGTGCAACAAGCCAGCACCGTTCTCGCCACCACGCGCGCGGTCGTGCCGGCGCTGGAAACGGCGCTCGCGGCGTCCATTCACCGGCTTGGCGTTTTGCTTGGGCAAACGCCCGAATCGCTGGAAACGGAATTGTCAACCGTCGCGTCCATTCCCGCCGCGCCGCCGGTCGTGCCGGTTGGCTTGCCTTCGGAATTGTTGTTACGCCGGCCCGACGTGGCGCTGGCGGAACGCCAACTGGCCGCCGCGACCGCGAACATCGGCGTCGCCAAAGCGGATTTGTTTCCCAAATTTTATCTCACGGGTGTCACCGGGTTTGAAGGCATCAGCGCGGACGACTGGTTCAAGTCCGGCAGCCAATTCTGGTCGGTTGGTCCCGCCGTGCAGTGGAGAATATTTGACGCTGGCCGCATCCGCGCGAACATCCAAGTTCAAAATGCGCGTCAGGAACAAGCGCTGGCCAATTACGAGAACACCGCGTTGAGCGCATTTGAAGACGTGGAAAACGCGCTGACGGCCTACGCCAAGGAACAAATTCGCCGTCAGTCGCTCGAAGATGCCGTCAAGTCGAGTGAGGAATCCTTGCGCCTGGCGAATCAGCTTTATGCCAACGGCCTGTCGAACTTCATCAACGTGCTCGACGCCGAGCGCTCGCTGTATCAGGCACAGGACGCGCTGGTTCAAAGTGACCGCACCATTTCGGCAAATCTGATCGCGCTATACAAATCGCTCGGCGGCGGCTGGGAAACGCTGGACGGGCAGCCGCAGCTCGCGTCGGCAACGACAGCAAAATGATTTTTGCAATATGAACCTTAATCGGAAAGGCGAGACGATGAACGACATCAAACGAATCGCCATCAATACCGGCGGCGGCGACGCGCCGGGACTGAATGCCGTCATCCATGCGGCCGTCCATGCCGCGCGCAATCACGGTTGGGAAATCTTCGGCATCCGCGACGGATTCGATGGATTGCTCCATCCCGAAAACTATCCCGATGGCGGGCTGATGAAACTGACGCGCCCACTCGTTCGCAACATCGCGCACCTCGGCGGCACCATTCTGGGCACGAGCAATTACGGCAACCCCTTCAAGCTGCGCGTGCCGCAGCCGGATGATTCTTTCAAGGAAATTGACCGCAGCGACGAACTGGTGCGTTCATTCCGGGAACACCGGCTCGACGCGCTCATTTCCATCGGCGGCGACGGGTCGCTCACCATCGCGCGCGACTTGAACAAAAAGGGGCTGCGCGTCATCGGTGTGCCGAAGACGATTGACAACGATCTTGAATCCACGATGACGACGTTCGGCTTCGACAGCGCGGTGTCGTTTGCGACCGAGTGCATTGACCGCCTGCATTTCACCGCCGAATCGCATCGGCGGGTAATGGTGATTGAAGTGATGGGCCGGTATGCGGGGTGGATTGCGCTGCATGCCGGCATCGCCGGCCGGGCGGATGCGATTTTGATCCCGGAAATCCCTTACGACATCGCCAAAGTCGCCGCGCACGTCAAACGCAAGACCGCACGCGGCGACCGGCAATACTCCATCGTCGTAGTGGCCGAGGGCGCGAAGCCGGCCGGCGGCGGCGTGCTTTTGAAGGAAGCAGCCAGTGCCGGGCACGTCGAACGGCTCGGCGGCGTGGGCGAGGTCGTGGCTGGGCAGTTGCGGGAATTGACCGGCAAAGAAACGCGCACAGTGGTGCTCGGTCATCTGCTGCGCGGCGGCCAGCCAACTTCGCTCGACCGGTCACTCGGATTGGTCTTCGGCGCGGCGGCGGTGCGCGCTTTGGTTGAAGGTCACGACGGCGTGATGGTCGCCGTCAACCCGCCGCGAATTGATTACGTTCCGCTGAAGGTGGCGACCGCAAAACTCAAGCTCATTGCTGCGGACGACTACGGCGTGATGACCGCGCGCACACTGGACATTTCGTTTGGGGATGCTCTGGTGTCTTCCATCAGCACTTACGTTATGGGAAGGAGGGAAACGTGAATTCCCTGTTTGTCCTGTTTGTGGCTGAATTGTTTGTCATTGCCGCAATGTGGCACAACAAGTCGGCGCGATCTGGAATGGAACGCGAAAGTGAAAGACCGGACCCAGCGGTCTTGTTCACCCGGTGGAGCCCAAATCTCCGAAAGCAGGCTCTGTCTGTGCAAGTGCAAATGACCGTAAAACGGCCCCAGAGCAAACAACAAATGAGAGGTTCAACTATATGAAAACACGAAAACAAAAACACGTCGGGCAGTTTCAGGCTGCGCCAACCATTCATACACCCAAACTGCCGCCCAGCCCGGAGCAAATCCGGCAACGCGCCCAAGCGATTTACCGGGTGCGGGGCGGTGGTCCCGGGCGCGAACTGGACGACTGGCTCCAAGCCGAACAGGAACTTCAGGCCGGCAAAAATCTTTTTTTCACCGATTGAACCATGATCTTAAAACCCGTTCCATTTTTTCTCTCTGTTTTGCTGTTGGTCAGCGGCTGCGCACATATCCCTCGGAACGCACCGTTGATTTCGAGCGACCCATCCACCGGCTATCGGTTTCGCCAAACCACCTCGCCGACGAATTCCTCCGATTTGCTCTTGATGCTCGCCTTTTCCGGCGGCGGCACACGCGCCGCCTCGCTGTCGTATGGTGTGCTGGAGGAACTCGCGCGCACGCCGGTGGGCGCGGAGGGAAAGCAACACCGGTTGTTGGACGACGTGGACATAATTTCCTCGGTATCCGGCGGCAGCTTCACCGCAGCTTACTATGCCCTCTGGGGCGACCGCATCTTCTCGGACTACGAATCGCAGTTTCTCAAAAAGCGTGTGCAGACCGATTTGCTTCTTCGGGCTATCGCTCCTTGGAATCTGGTCAGGCTGGCCTCACCTTCATTTAGCCGGAGCGATTTAGCGGCGGAGTATTATGATCACCTGCTCTTCAAGGGCGCGACGTATGGCGATTTAATGGCTCGGCGCGACCGCCCATTTCTTTGTATAAACGCGACGGACATCGCTTCCGGCGCACGGTTCGAATTCACTCAGGATGAATTTGATCTGATACGGTCGGACCTGTCGCAATTCCCGGTTTCCCGCGCAGTGGCTGCCTCTTCAGCGCTCCCCCTTTATCTAACCCCTGTGAATCTAAAAAATTATTCGGCGGAGCAAGCGGAGGCCGAGCCGGAATGGATAAAGTCCATTTTGGACGACCCGGCGGCCTCGACTCGCATGAGATACGTCGCTTCGCAGGCGCGCTCCTACACGGACGGGCATCGGCACTTCATCCATTTGGTCGATGGCGGATTTTCCGACTATCTCGGATTGCGGGGTGCCATTGATCGGGTCATAGCCCGCGAACAGTCCACTCAACTCCCCAGTGTGCCTTTGAGAATCCCCCGCCGCGTTGCCCTAATAGTCGTTGATTCGGACAGGGACTTTGACTACGGCTGGGACTCCAAAGAACACCCGCTTGGCTTTAGAGCGCTGCTCGGCTCCGTTGGCCAGGTTACTGTGAGCCATTATTCCTTCGAAACCATTGAATTGTTCCGGGAAGTCCTGGCGCGTCTTTCTCGTGAGCGCACCGGCTCGGGCGATTCTCAGCCGCTCCAAATCACCACCTATGTTATCGAACTGCACTTCAATCAACTGCCCGATGAATCCGACCGCCACTTTTTCAATACCGTGCCCACGTCGCTTCAGCTTCCTTCAAAGACGGTGGATCGTTTGCGCCAATTGGCCGCCCGCCAGCTTGCCGGCAACGTGGAATTCAGACGATTGGTATCCGACCTTCGCAACCAGTCAATCAAATCGGATTCAGCAGCCCAACCCTCAGTTGCAGCCGCGAAAGATGCAACACAGATGGCAAATCCATGAACACCAAACGTATGAAAAACACACCCAGGGCAAAGCAATCTCTCGCCGAACGTTACGACTGCGGCCCGGTTAAATTAGTTGGTTGCCAACGGTCAGTTTCCCAGCCCCAAAGCGTCTTGACGCTGATTCCCAATTCTGCCGCCATTTGCTTCCTTGTTTTCCGCAATTTTAGCCGGTTTTGCATCATCTTTTGGCCAAGGGTGACGGGGGCGTTTTTTGATAAAAAGGCAACACTTGATGTTTCGTTGCCTTTGGGGCTTCCGAGCGTTGGATTGGTGAACGGGTCATAGCCTAAATACGCGATTAAACGGGGCTGGAAAGCCCAGGCTGGGTATATCCGGTCGCATTCCCACAGACTCAAGGTTCGTGCGCTAACCCCTAATTTTACAGCGGCTTCCCGCTGTCGGATGCCCGCCAAGAACCGTTTCTTCTTGAGGTGCTGGCCCAAGGTCGTAGGCTCCCGGGCGATTGGAAAACTCCGTGTCCAAACTGGTGCAATATTCTTGCGAACGACGGTTATTGTGCGGTCGCAAAAAGGCAACATCGCGCACTCCAGACGGAAAAATGCCCGGTGAATCGCACAGTTCACCGCGCGAAATACAAAAATATTTGGGTAGAATTTCCGGTCCGCTTCTCGACCGGATTGATCTGCACATCGAGGTGCCGCCGGTGAAGTTTCGGGAAATTTCCGGCGACCGCACCGGCGAAACTTCCGCACAAATCCGCGCACGCGTCATGGCCGCGCGAAAAATTCAGCAAAAGCGTTTTGCTTATAAACCGAAAATCACCTGCAACGCGAGGCTTGGGCCAAAGGAGCTGAAGGAATTTTGTGCGCTGGATGACGCGACAAAAGAGTTGTTGAAAATGGCAATGACGGAATTGAATTTCAGCGCTCGCGCCTACGACCGGATTTTGAAAGTCGCCAGGACGATTGCGGACCTGGCCGGTTCAGAGAACATCTTAAGCGAACATATTTCCGAAGCCATCCAATACCGCTCGCTTGACCGGCAGTTGTGGACATAGTTGCGGGTGATCAAGAGTTTTGGTGTATGACGGTGTAGCTAACACCACGCCAGAGCCTGAATCCGCAATGTTAAGCGGCATTTTTCGGTGAGCATCCTTTCGAATGGCCGTGGTCCACAGCCAATAACTTTTATGGGCGGATGAAGTGCATATCCATCTGGGGCAGTCGGTCCTCAATAGGGATGGCGACCCATTTCCTGATTACGATCCCAGCCATCGTTTGTCATTCAATGTGCAATAAACGATTAGGCACAGTAAAAAATAATGTTTGTATTTAGAAATCATAATTTGATACCATGCGCTAGGTTTAGATTCAGTAATCCACGACATGGGAAATGGTTGTGCAAAGCCGGGACCATAGGCAATCGAACAAGCCCCTGATGCAATGGGGGGTTGTGTGTTGGGTTGAATCTATGGTCTGTTCTCGCGATGGCGGTTTTCCCGGCGGCCCGGTTTCGTTTTCCGTTCGCTTTTCCTCTCATCCCTCAACCCCTGAAAAGGCATCATTATGAAAAACAAAATTAAACATCTCCTCGTTGCGCTGGCGCTGCCGGCGCTTTCAACCCTCGACTCGCCATTCTCAACCGCCTTTGCGCAAGGCAGCCTCACGCCGCCGGGTGCGCCCGCGCCGACGATGATGACGCTAACACAGATTGAGCCGCGCACGCCCATCAGCAGCCTGCCCTATACCATCACACAACCAGGCTCTTACTACGTCACGACCAATCTGACCGGCGCAACCGCCGGCATCATCATTGCCGCCAACGACGTGACCCTGGACTTGATGGGGTTCACCCTGTTCGGCATGGCAGGCTCTTCCGAGGGGATTTTAGTGCCCAATACACAAACCAATCTGGTCATCCGCAACGGCGTGCTGGCTTCTTGGGGAAGCGAGGGTGTGTCGGTGGACACAAGTGGTTACAACTGCCAGTTTGAACGACTTCGTGTATCCAACTGCGGTAATACCGGCTTCGGGGGTGGCATTAATATTGATGGCAACTACTGCACCGTCAAGGATTGCACCGCAAACTGCAACGTCGGCGGTGGCATTGTTGTCGGTCAAAACTGCACTGTCAAGGATTGCATGGCAAACAATGACGGTGATGTTGGCATTGAGGCGGGTAACAACAACCTGATCGCCGGCAATACCTGTAACGGCAGCGACTATGGCATTCAGATTGATGGCTATAAAAATCGCATAGACGGCAACAACGTGGGTTACAACACTGATTACGGCATCTATCCGTTAGGCTTCGACTTCGGCAACATTATCATCCGTAATTCAGCGCCCGGCAACGGCGTAGCCGGTTACGCCAACTATTCCGGCAACAACGACTATGGACCCACTAATTTGCCGCCCAGCACGGCCACGAGTCCGGGTGCGAATTTCTAGTTCATCCCAGACGGGATTGTTTTTGTTTTAATATTAAATCAACCAAACCAAAACTCATGGGCATCTTGCTCATCAAAATCCGGTTTTTCCGGTTGCGCGCGCTGGCGGTTTGCCTTGCCGTGTTTGCCTCGGCGCATCCGGCACGGGCGGCCAACGAGTTTTTTATCGCCACCGGAAATCTTTTAACGGCGCGCGATGGACACACGGCGACGTTGCTGCCCAACGGCCTGGTGCTCGTCGCGGGGGGCTTTGGCTCCAGCGGCAACCCAACCAACAGCGCGGAGCTATACAATCCGGCGACGGGCACTTGGACCGCCACCGGCAGCCTCAATACGGCGCGCGCTAATCACACGGCGACGCTGCTGCCCAACGGCCAGGTGCTCGTCGCGGGGGGATCAGGTCCCAGCGGCATTCTCGCCAGCGCGGAGCTATACAATCCGGCGACGGGCATTTGGACCGCCACCGGCAACCTCGTTGACGCGCGCGCTTATCACACGGCGACGCTGCTGCCCAACGGCCAGGTGCTCGTCGCGGGGGGATTAGACTCCAGCGACAACCCTCTCGCCAGCGCGGAGCTATACGATCCGGCGACGGGCATTTGGAGCACCACCACCGGCAACCTCGTTGACGCGCGCGAAAATCACACGGCGACGCTGCTGCCCAATGGCCAGGTGCTCGTCGCGGGGGGCAATATCAGCAGCGGCCTTCTCAACAGCGCGGAGCTATACGATCCGGCGACGGGCCTTTGGACCGCCACCGGCAATCTCAATACGGGGCGCGACTTGCACACGGCGACGCTTCTGCCCAACGGCCAGGTGCTCGTCGCGGGGGGAGGAGGCTCCAGCGGCTATGTCGGCATTACCAGCGCGGAGCTATACGATCCGGCGACGCGCATTTGGAGCACCACCGGCAGCCTCAATACGGCGCGCTTTGGTCACACAGCGACGCTGCTGCCCAACGGCTTGGTGCTCGTCGCGGGGGGGTTTAACAACAACAGCCTTCTCGCCAACGCGGAGCTATACAATCCGGCGACGGGCACTTGGACCGCCACCGGCAATCTTGTTAATGCGCGCGACCGGCACACGGCGACGCTTCTGCCCAACGGCCTGGTGCTCGTCGCGGGGGGCAATGGCAACAGCGGCACTCTCGCCAGCGCGGAGCTTTACGATGTTGGAGTGGGCAATTGGACAGCCACCGGCAACCTCACCACGGTGCGCTTTGCTCACACGGCGACGCTGCTGACCAACGGCCTGGTGCTCGTCGCGGGGGGCTATACCAACGGCAACATCGTTCTCGCCAGCGCGGAGCTATACAATCCGGCGACGGGCACTTGGACCGCCACCGGCAATCTCAATACGGCGCGCGCTTATCACACGGCGACGCTGCTGACCAACGGCCAGGTGCTCGTCGCGGGGGGCTATGACAACGGCTTTCTTGACAGCGCGGAGCTATACAATCCGGCGACGGGCACTTGGACCGTCACGGGCACCCTCGTTAAGAAGCGCGAATTTCACACGGCGACGCTGCTGCCCAACGGCCTGGTGCTCGTCGCGGGAGGGAATAATGGCGGCATTCTCAACAAAGCGGAGCTATACAATCCGGCGACGGGCACGTGGACTGCCACCGGAAATCTCAATACGACGCGAGAGAATCACACGGCGACGCTGCTGCCCAATGGCCAGGTGCTCGTCGCGGGGGGCAATGGCGGCAGCCCTCTCGCCAGCGCGGAGCTATACAATCCGGCGACGGGCATTTGGACCGCCACCACCGGCAACCTCGGCACGGCGCGCTACGATCACACGGCGACGCTGCTGCCCAACGGCCTGGTGCTCGTCGCGGGGGGCTTTGGTTCCAGCGGCCCTTATCTCGCCAGCGCGGAGCTATACAATCCAGCGAATGGCAGTTGGAGCTACACCGGCAATCTCAATACGGCGCGCTACGATCACACGGCGACGTTGCTGACCAACGGCCTGGTGCTCGTCGCGGGGGGGCAGAATGGCGGTATTCTAGCCAGCTCGGAGCTATACAATCCAGCGACGGGCCTTTGGACCGCCACCAGCAGCCTCATTACGGCGCGCGCATTGCACACGGCGACGCTGCTACCCAACGGCCAGGTGCTCGCTGCGGGGGGATTAGGCTCCAGCGGCAACCCCATCGCCAGCGCGGAGCTATACAATATCGAAGTGGGCAGTTGGATAGCCACCGGCAACCTCGCTAACGCGCGCTATGTTCACACGGCGACACTGCTGCCCAACGGTCTGGTGCTCATCGCGGGGGGCTTAGACTCCAACGGCTCCCCTCTCGCCAGTGCGGAGCTATACAATCCGGCGACGGGCAGTTGGATAGCCACCGGCAATCTCTTTACGGCGCGCGCATTGCACACGGCGACGCTGCTACCCAACGGCCTGGTGCTCGTCGCGGGGGGCTTTGGTTCCAGCGGCTATGTTGGCATTACCAGCGCGGAGCTATACAATCCGGCGACGGGCACTTGGACCACCACCGGCAATCTCAATACGGCGCGCTACGATCACACGGCGACGCTGCTGCCCAACGGCCAAGTGCTCGTCGCGGGCGGCAATGGCGGCAACGCTCTCAGCGCGGAGCTATACAATCCGGCGACGGGCATTTGGAGCACCACCGGCAGCCTCAATATGGCTCGCGTTGTTCACACGGCGACGCTGCTGCCCAACGGCCTGGTGCTCGTCGCGGGGGGCGAAGGCTCCAACTACAACCCTCTCTTCAGCGCGGAGCTATACGATCCGGCGACGGGCCTTTGGAGCACCACCATCGGCAACCTCGTTGACGCGCGCGAAAATCACACCGCGACGCTGCTGCCCAATGGCCAGGTGCTCGTCGCGGGGGGATTAGGCTCCAACTACAACCCTCTCGCCAGCGCGGAGCTATACAATCCGGCGACAGGCACTTGGACCGCCACCGGCAATCTCTTTACGGCGCGCTACTGGCACACGGCGACGCTGCTGCCCAACGGCCTGGTGCTCGTCGCGGGGGGCGAAGACTCCAACTACAACCCTCTCTTCAGCGCGGAGCTATACAATCCGGCGACAGGCACTTGGACCGCCACTGACAATCTCATTACAGCGCGCTATCAACACACGGCAACGCTGCTGCCCAACGGCCTAGTGCTCGCAGTGGGGGGCGACGCCACCGCCGACGCTTCCCACCCTCTCCACCCTCTCGCCAGCGCGGAGCTATACATTGACTTGGTCCTCACCGCCTCGCCGCCGACGGTGAGCGTGAACTCGCCAACGGATTGCGCTGGCAGTCCGGTGACGTTGACCGCGACCACGAGCGCGAGCAATCCGAGTTATCTGTGGAGTCCGGGCGGGGGGGCGAGCACGGCGTCCATCACGGTGTCGCCGACCTCAACGACGACCTACACGGTGACGGTGACCGATGGCACGACGGGTGCCGGCAACAGCGGCAGCGGCACCGTGACGGTCAACTCGCCGCCGACGGTGAGCGTGAACTCGGCGACGGATTGCGCGGGCAGTCCGGTGACGTTGACCGCGACCACCAGCGCGAGCAATCCGGGTTATCTGTGGAGTCCGGGCGGGGCAACCACGGCGTCCATCACGGTGTCGCCGGCCTCAACGACGACCTACACGGTGATGGTGACCGATGGCACGACACTCTGCGACAACAGCGGCAGCGGCACCGTGACGGTCAACTCGCCGCCGACGGTGAGCGTGAACTCGGCGACAGTTTGCGCTGGCAGTCCGGTGACGTTGACCGCGACCACCAGCGCGAGCAGTCCGGGCTATCTTTGGAGTCCAGGCGGGGCAACCACGGCGTCCATCACGGTTTCGCCGACCTCAACGACGACCTATATGGTGATGGTAACCGATGGCACGACACTCTGCGACAACAGCGGCAGCGGCACCGTGACGGTCAAGCCGGTGATAACGACCAGCAGTCTGCCCAACGGCGCGGTGAACACGCCCTACCCTCAAACGACGTTGTCGGCGAGTGGCGGGACGGCCCCGTATAGTTGGGCGCTGGTATCCGGTCCGGCGTGGTTGAGTTTGAGCAGCAGCGGCATCCTCAGCGGCACACCGCCCACCGCCGGCGCGGCGAGCTTCACGGTGCAGGTGACCGACCAGAATGGGCAGACATCAATGGAAACATTCACCCTGGTTATTTCGGCCCCCACCACGATTGACCCTGTCAACAGCTACACCTACGGCGCGAACATTGGCTGGATGAATTGGTATGCCAATGGCGTCAACGGCGCGGTCATCGGCGAATCCTACTGCTCGGGCTTCATTTACTCCGCCAACGTGGGCTGGATCAATCTCGGCAGCGGCACGCCGGCCAATGGCATTTATTACCAAAACAATTCCGCCACCGATTTTGGCGTGAATGTGGACAGTGCGGGCAATTTGACCGGCTACGCCTGGGGCGCGAACATCGGCTGGATCACATTCGAGCAGACCTACGGCCAGCCGCAGGTCAATCTGCTCACCGGCAAATGCAGCGGCTACGTCTGGGGCGCGAACATCGGCTGGATCAGTTTGAACAGCGCCGATCCTTTTTATCTGCAAACGGACACCATCTCACCCGGCGCGCTCGCGCCCAATGGCCTGCCCATCGCCTGGTTGCTGTCCAACTTCGGCACGACCAACGTGAATGCCAGCGCCGACCCAACCGGCAATGGCATGACCATCGCGCAGGATTACGCCGCCGGCACGAACCCGAACAACTTCAACAGCGTTTTCAGGGTCGCCAATGGAGGGTTGGGAGTCAGCGGGGCGTCTATCACCATCACCTTCAATAGTGTCCCGACGCGGTTGTATTACGTCCAGAAAAGCGCGGATTTTGTCACATGGACGGACAGCGGCTTGGGACAGATCACGCCATCGGCGGGTTCCACCACCAGGGTCACTTTCAACGACACCAGCGCGTCCGCAAAGTTTTACCGCGTCGAGGCGGTCAGCCCGCTGACGCCATGATTTGAAAATTCGCGGATTGAATGAGGGTGGTTTTGCCCCCAAACAAACTATTAAATCTGTGAAAACGAAATTCAAATCCATCATCCGCGCCGCGTGTCGGCACCCATTCGCTTTTTCAAAATGGTGCTTGGTTGCCAACGGTCTGTTTCCCACCCCCACAATGTTTTGACGCTGACGCCTAATTCTGCCGCCATTTGCTTTCTCGTTTTCCGCATTTTCAGCCGGTTTTGCATGAGCTTTTGACCAAGGGTGACGGGGGCGTCCGGTGATAAAAAGGCAACACCTGATGGTTCGTTGCCCCTGGGGCTTCCGAGCGTCGGATCGGTGAATGGGTCGTAGCCCAGATAGGCGGTCAACCGGGGTTGGAACGTCCAAGCCGGATACACCCGGTCTGTTTCCCAAAGGCTAAGGGTTCGGTCGCTAACACCCAGTATTCGAGCCGCTTGCGATTGCCGGAGTCCTGCCGAAAAGCGTTTCTTCCTGAGATTTTCGCCAAGGGTTTTAGGCTCCTTGGAAATTGGGAAACTGCGAGTCCAAACGGGTGTAACATGCTTACGGACGACGTGCAGAACCCTTTCATAAAAAGGCAATGAACGGCACTCCAGACGGGAAAATGCCCGGCGAGTCAAAAAGTTCGCCGCGCGAAATCCAGAATTATCTGGGCCGGATTTCCGGTCCGCTGCTGGATCGGATTGATTTGCACATCGAAGTGCCGCCAGTGAAGTTTCGGGAAATTTCCGGCGACCGCACCGGCGAAACTTCGGCGCAAATACGCGAGCGTGTTATTGCCGCACGCCAGCGACAACAGAAAAGATTCGCAAACAAACCGAAGATCACCTGCAACGCAAGAATGGGGTCAAAAGAATTGAAAGCGTTCTGCGCTTTGGATGACGCGACGAAGGAACTGCTGAAAAACGCGATGGCGGAATACAATTTGAGCGCCCGCGCTTACGACCGCATTTTGAAGGTGGCGCGGACGATTGCGGATTTGGCCGAGTCGGAAAATATTTTGAGCGAACACATCTCTGAGGCGATTCAATATCGTTCGCTCGACCGGCAGTTGTGGGGATGAGTTGAAGGCAGGGTTGGATCGGCCAGTAACATGCGTTGTTTGTGTGCCAAACTGTTCTTACCGCCGACAATAGTGCGTGCAGCCATGAGGGTTTTGTGGATTGGGCTAACTCTTGGTGCTCGGCAGGAGCCGCTCGTCTGTCTGTTGATTTCATGCTTGGGAAAAACTGCCTTGTGCAATCCGGACACATGCCGTGGGTGAAGGAAACTTCCGAATGTTCACGGATGTAACTTTCCATCTGATGCCATTGTCCGTTCTGGTCGCGGATCTTCTTGCAATAGGAGCAAATCGGCAGCAGGCCGCTTAATAACTTCACCTGTGCAAGTGCGTGTTGCAGTTCCTCGATGAGTTTCAGCCGTTCCTGCTCCCGCCGCCGCCGTTCGCTGATGTCGCGCGTGATGCTGGACGCGCCAATCACCCGGCCGAGATCGTCGCAAATCGGCGATATCGTCAATGAGACATCAATCTGTTTCCCGTCCTTGTGCAGGCGCAATGTCTCCAATCTTTCGACACGCCTTCCCTCCCGCAGCTTTTCAAAGATGAAGGACATCTCGCCGGATTTTTCGGGCGGGACGAGGGTGGAAATATTTTCGCCAATCATCTCCTCGGCGGTATAGCCATACACGGCCTCAGCCGACCGGTTCCAACTCAAGATGACTCCTGATAAATCCTTGCCGATGATGGCGTTGTCCGTGCCTTCGACAATCGCCGCCAGATGCCCGACCGACTTTGCGACTTGTTTTTGATGCCGGCGTTTCTCGGCGAGAGCCAGCTCCATTTCCACCACCACCGGCAGGCGTTCAAGATGCAGCTTCATCACAAAATCATGCGCCCCGGCCCGGATCATGCCGACCGCCTCCTCCTCGCCCACTCTGCTGGAGATGCAAATGAACGGGATATCCAGCCCCTGCTTCCGATAAAGCACCAACGCCCTCGGCCCGCTGAAACCCGGCATCACATATAATCGCTGATGACCGCGTCCCAGATGCCGTCGGCCAGGGCGGCCGTCATTGTGTCGGCGTCCCACACGCGACGCAGGGACACGGCAAAGCCATGTTGCTCCATTGTGGCTTTAATCAACTCCGCCTCTTACGGGGAGTCTTCCACAAGCAATATTTTCACGGGCTTGCTCACGGCGTCCTTTGCTGACTCATTCTAACTCGCAATGGAATAATTGTCAAAAATGTGACGTTTCAACCTGTTCCAGTTCTCAACATTATGGGAACATCGCGACGGACGAGATTTGAAAACCGCCGCGCCCGCTCGGTGACGGCCCTGCTCGGATGATTTATCTCCCAGGGCGCATTCCACAGGACATAAAACTCAAAGTCGGTCGCCGGACGTTTGTGGCTTTTCAAAAATGCCTCCAGGCGAGGCTGCATGATTTTCCGCGCCGCCGCCAGCGCGTCCTGCACATTCTGCGCGTTTCCACCGGGCCACAGTTCCGTTCGGATTTGAAAACGCGAAACTTCACCGCCGGGGCCGACCGCAAGGTCGTCATCGCCGCTTTCAATCATGGACAGCGCCGACCAACGGTCCATGGCCGGCGCGGTCAGGCAAATCATGGCAAGACAAAAAAGGTTAGGATTTTCATGCGGCCACCTTCAAAATATTTCCATTCCCGCCATCCGAACAAGAAGGAGCGCGGATGTTTTTGTCTCCTCATCCGCGCTCCCATTGTTGTTTCAGGGTAAATTTGGTTGTGGTTTAGAACCAATATCTCACCCCTATCCCCACGTTAAAATCCCCATGCAGGCCGGGAGCGAAATCAAGGATGGGCGCGACCTCCACAAACACGTCCACCGGCTTGTCGTCCAGCTTATACGAGACGCCGATGGGCGCGCGGACGCCGAAACGGTTGTCCGCGTTGCGCCGGAATTCGATGCTCGGCCCCACGCCGTAATAGACCGCCGCTCTTCCGCGTGTGGCCTGAATCAGATCGTAACTATGCCACAGGATATCGGCGTTCAGATAGATGTTGTCGTCGTCACGCAACGACCAGCCCAATGTGCCGTCAATGGCCACGGTATCATTGAACCAATACTTCACCGTCGGGCCGGTCGGCTCGCCGATGACGAGGCCGGCGCCGAATTTTCCCGTCATGTCATCCATGGAACGGTTCATCGAGCTTTGCAGCGCGGTGGCCGTGTTGTTGGTCCCTGGCACCTCGTCCGCCATGGCGCAAAAGCCGGCGAACAGCGTCAACGTGATCATGATGTTCGTTTTATTCATAAATTTCTCCATGGTTTTGTGTTTTCGTCAGGTTCGTGCATCGTCGGCGGGACATAGTGAAATTCGGACGGTCGGCCCGCCAGGCGCGCGATGCGGACATCATCCGGTTCGTCCAAAAGGTCTCGAATCGTGACAAACAACTTCTGCAAATCGAGAGGTTTCTCCATCAGCGCCCCGATGCCCGCGGCGAGCGCGGTGAAGCGTTGGTTGGGGCGGGCCGTGATGACGATGACGGGCAGAAGGGGATTTTTTGCGGTGAGTTTTTCGAAAGTGTCCCAGCCATCCATGCCCGGCATGTTCAGGTCCAGCAGGACAAGGTCAAAATCCGCGCGGTTGGCAAAATCAAGCGCCTCAATGCCACTGGTCGCAGACAACACGTTGTAACCTTCACCGGTCAGAAGACGGGTGAGCATCTGCCGGATGGCGGGTTCGTCATCCACCAGCAGAATTTTCTCCTTCAATGCCTGTGGCGTCTTTGACGGCGCGTCAGGCAAAGGCGATTCGAGCAGGGCATTCATAATTTTCTCTTTCTCATTTATTTTTGGTTTCACTTGCCCACTTGGCACGACCGTTTTTATGTGCCGGCTCTTCAATAGCGCAAACCGTGCCAACGGCGAAAAAGGCCACCCGGCACTTGATTTTCAGGGTTTTTCAATAAGAGGCGTGTGTATTGTTCCTGCGGATGGTCACTTGTTTTCCAGCACCGGTAACTCGCTGACCACATGCCAATGAATAAAATCAACCGCGCCAAAAACGGACATCGCATGGGCCACGAATCGGGTTGATGAAATTCTTAGGGCGACCGGCTTGACAATAAATACGTCACGGGCGAAATCTATTTGATGAGGTTGGTGGTCATTTCAAATCGTCTGCCGTTCACGGCGGCTATCAAAGATGGGTCGCCGGAATTCAAGCCCAGCGCCGGTGGATTGACCACCGGGCTGTGGAGTTATTTGAACCGCAAAGCGCCGGATGGCGTTGAGCGCCCTGATTTCTTATGGATGGGTTGGCCTGGGGCAAGCGTCCCGCCGGAAAACGAGCCGGCAGTGCGGGCTTATGCCGAACAGCAGTTCAAGTCCAGCCCGGTCTTTTTACCGGAAGAAAGCATGGACCGGTTTTACCTCGGTTTCTGCAACAAGACCATCTGGCCGCTGTTTCATTATTTCCCGACGCTGACGCACTATGAGGAGGAACACTGGCAGGAATACCGGCACGTCAATCAAGTCTTCGGCGAGGCGGTGGTGAAGGCACTGCAGCCGGACGACATTCTCTGGATCCAAGACTATCACCTGATGCTGCTGCCGAAACTGGTGCGGGAAAAATTCCCGGAAATGCCCATCGGCTTTTTTCTGCACATCCCGTTTCCATCCTGGGAAATCTTCCGGATGCTGCCGCGTGCGTGGCGCGAGGAAATCATTGACGGGCTGCTCGGCTCCAGTTTGCTCGGTTTTCACACGCACGATTATGTCCGGTATTTCCTGACCTCGGTGCTGCGCACGGCCGGTTATGAACACCATCTGGGCAGCCTGACGTTGCGTGACCGCGTGGTGAAGGTGGACACGTTTCCAATGGGCGTGGAATTCGAACATTTCGCCCAAGCCGCGTCGTCAAGGGAAACCGAATTGCGCGTGGAGGAATTGCGCCAGAAGTGCGTCGGGCAAAAGGTGATCTTCTCCGTGGACCGGCTGGATTACACGAAGGGACTCATCAATCGGTTGCGCGGCTACGAACTGTTTTTGAAAAATAATCCGCAGTGGCACGGCAAGGTGGTGTTCATCGTTTCGGTGGCGCCGTCGCGCATCGGCGTGGATAGTTACCAGGCGATGAAGCTGGAACTGGAGCAGACGGTCGGGCGCATCGTGGGCGATTTTGGAAACGTGCATTGGACACCGCTGGTCTATCAATTTCGCAATCTCACCTTCGATGAAATCGTGCCGCTCTACCGCCTGTGCGACGTGGCGCTCATCACGCCGTTGCGCGACGGCATGAATCTGGTGGCCAAGGAATTCATCGCGTCGCGGCCCGACCAGACCGGCGTTTTGATCTTGAGCGAAATGGCCGGCGCGGCGAAGGAAATGGGCGAGGCGCTCATCATCAACCCCTTTCACCGCGAAGATTTTGCAAAGGCGCTGGAGCAGGCTTTGGCGATGCCGGTCGAGGAGCAGGTCGGACGCAACAAGCTGATGCAGGAACGGCTGCGGCGTTACAATGTCGTGCGCTGGGCGGATGATTTTATCCAATCGCTTTTGTCCACGCAGAAAACCGAGGCGGCCCGGCGGGCGCGGTTGTTGACGGGCAAGCCGTTGATGGATCTAATCCAAAAGTATCGCTCGACGAATCGTCGCGCGTTGCTGCTGGATTATGACGGCACGCTGGTGCCGTTCGCCGCCGAGCCGAGGCTGGCGCACCCGGATGCGGAACTGCTGGAACTGCTGACCATTTTAGGTTCCGATCCGGCCAACGAAGCAACCATCGTCAGCGGCCGGCCGCGGCACACGCTCGAAAACTGGTTCGGCAAACTGCCAATTTCCCTGATCGCTGAACACGGCGTCTGGCTGCGGAGTAAAAACGCCGGCTGGCGCATGTTGAAAACCATGACCAACGAATGGAAGGAACGCGTGCGTCCAATTCTCCAGCTTTTCGTGGATCGTCTGCCGGGCGCGCTGCTGGAGGAAAAGGAATTTTCGCTCGCGTGGCATTACCGCCGCGCCGATCTGGAACAGGCTTCGCTGCGCGCCAAGGAGCTGCTCGACGACCTGACGGGCTACACGCGGAACATTGACGTGCAGGTATTCGAAGGCAACAAGGTCATCGAGGTGCGCAACTCCGGCATCAACAAAGGCACGGCCGCGCTGGAATGGCTTCTGGCGCAAAAGCCGGAATTTATTCTTGGCATCGGCGATGACTGGACGGACGAGGATTTGTTTCGCGCCCTGCCGCCGAACGCCTTCTCGGTGCGCGTTGGCGTCGCCAACACCACCGCGCGTTTTTATCTTGGCAACCCCGCCGCCGTGCGGCGGATGCTGCGGGAAATGTCCACCCCGACCGGCAGCCCGCCATCGAAACCATGAAGCCGGCGCACCAATTTCCTGCCCAATGTCCGTGCTGTTGCAGGAACTCAAACGCGCGGACGACCAACACACAAAGGAGACGACTATGGACAATCTTCAACTCGATGAATCCGTCGTGGATCGCACCCACCGATTCATCAAAGACAATTTTTGGAACGCGCTGACGCGGCGCATTGACGCGAGCCATCTGGATCAGGTGGTCAGCGACTCGAAGGCGGCGGGAAAATATGACTGCCTTTACGTGCCCGCCGCTGACGAGGTTGCGGTCAAATATTTTGAGTCTATCGGAAAATCCAGCCTCGCCAAAAATCGTTCGCCCGAACTGAAGGTGCTGCTGCTGCCCCCGCCGGACAAAATCACCGGCGAATTCGTCCGCAACCTCGACGGCGCACACGGGCTTTTGTCGCTCGCGCTCGAAACAAACGCGGACGGAAAAATCGCCGGCGTGCCTTACGTCGTGCCCGGCGGGCGGTTCAATGAACTGTATTGCTGGGACAGTTATTTCATCTTGCTCGGCCTGTTGCAGAATCACCGCAACGATCTGGCGCGAGGCATGGCGGAGAACCTCCTTTATGAGGTTCAATACTATGGAAAAGTTCCCAATGCCAACCGCACCTATTATTTGACGCGCTCGCAGCCGCCGTTCCTGACGAGCATCATCCGCGCAATCTATGATTCCGGCACAGCGGATAAAAACTGGCTGGCGGCGGCGTTGAAGACCGCGCTGGCGGAATACCAAAACGTCTGGCTTGGTCCAGACCGGCTCGTGAAAATCGGCCAATATGAATTGAGCCGTTATTACGACACCGGCAACGGCCCCTGCCCGGAAGTCGAGTCTGGCCACTACGATGAAAAAATCGAACCGTGGCTTTTCCAAGTCAAACCGGAAAACCCTGATGTGCCGCTGACGCCGTTCCGTTTTCTGAACGAATATCTCTATGCCGGCCAGTATGCGGATTTGAAGGCGGACGGCATGACGCTCAATGACTTTTTCAAGCACGACCGCGCTCTCCGCGAATCCGGCCATGACACGACGCACCGCTTTGACGACCGCACGGCGGATTTCGTCTCCGTGGACTTGAACTCGTTTCTCTACAAATACGAAACGGATTTCGCCGAGCTGCTCGAAAACGAATTTGGCGGCAGACTATTGAGCCTCGGAAAGGATTTCGGCACCGCCGCGTTTTGGCGGCAGCGCGCCGTCGTTCGCAAGAAGGCGATGCTGGCCTTGATGTGGGACGACCAGTGCGGTTTCTTTTTTGACTACGATTTTGCGAATCACCTGCGCTCGACTTACATCAGTGCCACCGGCCTGTGTCCGTTGTGGGCGAAGATTTTTGACGCGAATGATCCGGGCGAAATGAAACGCGTCCGGCGGGCAGTCGCTT
>Ga0181525_10000933_pt1 | contig 25460 bp, 23 predicted proteins | sample PEATcosm2014_Bin_48_FD_121100 | JGI IMG/M metagenome (GOLD analysis project Ga0181525, IMG submission 121100) | Peatland microbial communities from MTU Mesocosm Facility, Houghton, MI, USA - PEATcosm2014_Bin06_10_metaG | ecosystem: Environmental > Terrestrial > Soil > Wetlands > Peat | place... | reverse complement strand
GTGTGTTGTCGGACGTGGGGCGGCGAGTGAGTTTTCTGCGCGGCTCGGCGGTGGAGGGCGACTCCTACGACGACATTGTGCTGGCGGCGAATTTGTTTTCGCAGCATCAGACCGGCGCATTGATGGTGATCGAGCGCGAGATTGGATTGCGGACTTACATTGAGAGCGGCGTAGCGATGGATGCGCGGCTCTCCTACGATCTGCTGGCCACGATTTTCCGGCCGAGCGCGCCGCTGCACGATGGAGCGGTGATCATCCAGAAAGACCGGCTGGCGGCGGCGGCGTGCTTTCTGCCGCTGTCGATGAATCCCGTGCTCTCGACGCAGATGGGAACGCGGCACCGGGCGGGCATTGGGATTACGGAGGAAACGGACGCGATTGCGGTGATTGTGTCGGAAGAATCGGGCGCCATTAGCATGGCGGTCGGAGGCAAGATCGAACGGGACCTGACCGTGGAACACTTGCGTGAGTTGTTGAGTATGGAGCTGCGGCGCTATATGTCGCCGGTGGCGTTGCCGACGGTGGAACCGCTGAGCGATGAATCGGATTCTGACGGGGAATCGGTGCTGGGAGCGGGAGCGCAGATGGGTCCGGACGGGCCATTGGATTCGGAAACGGAGCGCCCGCTATGATCAGTTTCTTGCGGCGCTGGGTGCTGCACAATTTCTGGCTGAAAGTCTTGTCGCTGGTGCTGGCGACCGGGCTGTGGATGGCGATTTCGCCGGATCAGGAGCCGGCGGAAGTGACGGTGCGGGTGCCGATTGAGTTTCGGCACGTTCCACCGCAACTGGAGATCAGATCGCTGAACATTCCTGAGGCGCAGGTTCGAGTGCGCGGGCCGGAGCGGACGATCCGGGAACTGCGGTCGACGGACATCCACGCGGATCTGGAATTGAGAGATGCCACGCCGGGCGAGCACACGTTCGATCTGACGGCGCAGCAGATTCACGTCCAGCGGGGCTTGACGGTGGTGCAGGTGGCGCCGGTGCGGGTGACGGTGAGCATGGAAAAGAGTACGGCTGCGGCGAGCGGGCGTTGACCTGACTCGGTCCACTTAGTTCGTTCTGCTCATTGGGTAGTTCTTCAGTTATCATCCTCGTTTGGACTTATCCGTTTTACATCCAGTTCCACCTATGAATCCGCGCAATCTATGAGCGATCAGAGCAGACAATTGTTTGGCACGGACGGGATACGCGGCGTGGCCGGCGAATTTCCGCTGACGGAAGACAGCACGTATCTGATTGGGCGCGCGTTGGGGCACGATCTGCTGCGCGGGTCGTGGAAGGCGAAGGCGGTGATGGGACAGGACACGCGCGAATCGAGCGGATGGATTGCGGACCGCGTGGCGGCCGGGCTGGCGGCGGTCGGCGTGGAGGTGCACAGCGCGGGGGTGATCACGACGCCAGGGGTGGCGTATCTGGCGCGGGCGCGCGGGTTTGCGGCGGGAGTGGTGATTTCGGCGTCGCATAATCCGTGGACGGATAACGGGATCAAAGTTTTTTCCGGAGATGGATTCAAGCTGACGGATGCGCGGGAGCTGGCGATCGAGAAAGAAATTTTTGCGCTGCTGGCGAAGCCGGGAGCGATGGACGATACGGCAATGAAGGTTGCCGGGCCATCTCTGCCGGGAGAAGCAGGGCTGCGAAAGGCTTACATCGAGTCGCTGGCGGGGAGTGTGACATCGGACTTGAGCGGATTGCGGGTGCTGGTGGATTGCGCCAACGGAGCGGCGACGGCGGAGGCTCCGGAGTTGTTTCGGGCGCTGGGAGTGCAGGTTGAGTTTGTCTGCGTGACTCCGGATGGAAAAAATATTAATGCCGGGTGCGGGGCGCTGCATCCGGAGAGCTTGGGTAAGGCGGTGGCGGAATCTGGCGGGAGATTTGATTTGGGTGTGACCTTTGACGGCGATGCCGACCGGGCTTTGTTTTGCGATGGCGCGGGGCGCGTGGTGAATGGCGATGGCGTGCTGCTGCTGACGGCACGGGATTTGCATGAGCGCGGGAAGTTGACGGGCGATACGGTTGTCTCGACGACGATGGCGAATATGGGAGTCGAGATCGCTCTGAAGAAATCAGGCATCCGCATGTTGCGGGCGAATGTGGGCGACAAGTATGTTCTGGAGGAGATGTTGAAGACTGGGGCTACTCTTGGTGGGGAGCAATCAGGGCATATTATTTTTCGCGATATCGACGCGACTACCGGCGACGGTCTGCTGACGGCGCTGCGGGTGATGGATGTGATTGTGCGGTCGGGGAAAACCCTGGCGGAGTTGGTGGGTGATCTGAAAGTGTTCCCGCAGAAGATTCAGAATGTGCGGGTGCGGGAAAAGATTCCGTTTGCGCAGGTGCCGGAGGTGCAGCGGGCGATTGAGGCTGCCGAGCGCGTGCTGGACGGGAATGGGCGCGTGGTGGTGCGGTATTCGGGGACGGAGGCTTTGGCTCGCGTGATGGTCGAGGCGGAGTCGGAGGAGAAGATGCAGGCGATCACGGCGGGGATTGCGGGGCAGATACAGAAAGCGCTGGGAGTGTGAGAGGAGGGCGCAAACATGAGTGACCAATCCGATCGGCTACTAAAGCAAGCTCTTGAGGCGCGAAGGGAGAATCGGCTTGCCGACGCAAAGCGTGATTTGGTCGACGCCGTTGCGCTTTGCAGGGGAAGCACAGGGCGCGATGAGTTGGCTAGGGCTCTTGCCGACCTCGGTCAGATTGAGAGGGATCTGCATCACAACGATGTTGCGCTTCGGCACTATGAGGAGGCGGTGGCTCTCTACCGAGTCGAAGGCGATCCACTCAAAATTGCGCATACGATTCGACATGTCGCCGACATCCAACGTCATGAAGGCAATCACCAGCACGCCGACGCTTGTTATGGCGAAGCCTTGCGAATATACCGCGATCATCCGGAGACGCCGCCGCTGGATTTAGCCAATGCGCTGCGCGGTTGGGCTCTGTTGAAGGAGTCGATGGGAGAAATCAAGCCGGCGCGGGAGCAGTGGCAGGAAGCGGGCAAGCTTTATGCGGATGTTCACGTTGAGGTGGGCGTCGCGGAAAGCAAACGGCGGGTGGAATTGCTGAAGGCTTGAGAGCCCCTTTGCCTCGTTTCCTGCGTTCCATCAGATAAGCTCGCCGCCGACGGGCAAACTATTGAGCCATTCTCGTTCTTGTTTCGAGCCTCGTTTCGAAGGACGCGCCTTGGGGTCGCATTGGACCAGCCGTTCGTCCAGCGCATGGCGGGGAGACTGCTGGTGCCGAGCTTCGCTCGGCGGACAGCCAGGGGCGGCTGCCCCCACACGAGCTAATTTAAGTCTCGCCAGTTCGGGCCTACTTCCATTTCTACTAGTAGCGGAACTGCTAACTCGTGAGCCTTTTCCATTTGCTCGCGGACCAAAGATTGCATCGTTTCCACTTCTTTCTCTGGGACTTCGAAGACTAGTTCGTCGTGGACTTGCAGAGTCATTCTTGACTTCAGACTGCGCTCCCGCAGAGCGGCGTCGATTCTGATCATCGCTACTTTGATCAAATCTGCCGCCGTGCCTTGCAGCGGGGTGTTGACGGCGGTGCGTTCGGCGAAGCCGCGTTGGGTGAAATTTTTGCTGTTGATGTCGGGGATAGGGCGGATGCGTCCGTGGAGGGTTCTTACTTTCAGGTCGCGGCGGGCTTCTTCCAGAGTTTTGTCGATGAAGGTGCGGACGCCTTTGTATTTTTCAAAATAATTGGCGATGAAGAGTTTGGCTTCGGCGGGCTCGATGCCTAGTTGCTGCGACAGGCCGAACGCGGAAAGTCCGTAGACGATGCCGAAATTTACTACTTTGGCCTGGCGGCGGTGGTCGGGTGTGACCATCAGCGGCGGGACTCCGAAGACTTGCGAGGCGGTGAGGGTGTGGATGTCGTCGCCGCGGCGGTAGGCTTCGACCAGGAGCGGGTCGCGCGAGAAGTGGGCTAGCAGGCGGAGTTCGATTTGCGAATAATCGGCGGTGAGCAGCACGTGGCCGGGTTCGGCGATGAAGGCGGCGCGGATGCCGCGGCCGAGTTCGGTGCGGATGGGGATGTTTTGCAGATTGGGATTGGCGGAGGAAAGACGTCCGGTGGCGGTGCCGGTTTGGCCGAACGTAGTGTGTACGCGTCCGGTGCGCGGGTTGATTAACGCCGGCAGGGTGTCGACGTAGGTGGACTTCAGTTTGGTGAGCTGGCGGTAGTCGAGAACTTTTCTGGCGATGGGATAGTCTTCGGCCAGGGCTTCGAGGACATCGACGGCGGTCGATGTAACTCGTCCCTTGCCGTATTTCACGGGCTTGGGAAGATTCAGGCGGTTGAAGAGGATGTCGCCGAGTTGCTTTGGGGAGCCGATGTTGAATTCGGTTCCGGCTAGCTCGTGGATTTCTTTGGCTTTGACAGCGCTCTCGCGTTCGAGTTCGGTCGACATTTTCGCGAGCGCGGTGGTGTCGATTTTCACTCCGGCTTGCTCCATGCGGGCCAGGACTGGGACGAGAGGCAGATCCATTTCTTCGTAAAGCTTGGTTAGTCCGGCCTGCTTCACATCTTCGCGCAGGGCGGTCGCGAGCCGGCCGGTTACGTCGGCGGCTTCGGCCAGGCCGTTATTGGTTTGGAGCTGGCTTAGTTTGAGATTGAAGCGGCGGAGGGCCACGTCTGCGAGGCGATGCGAGGAGTAGGTGGGATCGAGCAGGTAGGAGTAGAGCATGGGATCGTGCTCGACGCCCTGTAGAGGGATGCCGAGGGAATCAAGCGCGTGGATTGCGGCTTTGTAGTCGTGGATTGATTTGGGCGTGACAGCACTGGTCAGAATGCTGCGCAGTTTGGAGGCGGCGCTAGCGGAGTCCAGCTTCACGATCGCCGCCGAGCCTGGGGCTCCGGAAATTGCGACGCGGCGGGCAGCGGGCTCGGTGGCTGGAACTGGCGAGGAATCGTCGGTTAGCGCGAGCATCCCTGATTGCGGCACTTCGTCGACGACTTCCTCTTCGCTTTCTGGAAGCGGTTCTGTTTGCTCGGACTCAACCGCGATGGCTAGCGCGCCTTCAGCGGTGAGAGAGCCAACAACTCGGTCCACATCTGCGGCAGAGTTAGCCTCGCTGTAGTCAGTTTCGGTGACCTGAACATCCGGCAACAGTTCTTTCAGCAGCGAGGTAAATTCCAGTTCGGTGAAGAGCTGGCGGAGTAGATCGAGATCAGGCTCGCCCGCGCGCATGGCCTCGACATTCAGATCGACGGGGACATTCGTATCGATGGTCGCCATGCTTTTGCTGAAGAGGATGGTGTCGCGATTGTTCTGGAGCGATTCCCGGTACGTTTTCTTTTCTACTTCGTTGGCGCGATCGAGGGCTTCTTCGACGGTACCGAAGCGCTTGATGATTTCGACCGAGCCTTTGTCGCCGATGCCGGGAGCCCCGGGAATGTTGTCGACCGAGTCTCCGCGCAGGGCCATGATGTCGATGACGCGCTCGGGACGGACTCCGAGAATCTCTTCAACTTTGGCGGCGTCGCAGATCAGGTTGTCTTTGGGAGGATTCAGGATAAGAACGTCGTCGTTGACGAGTTGCATCATGTCTTTGTCACTGGAGACAACGTAGACGGGATGCTTCGCGGCGGCGGCTTTGCGGGCGAGAGTGCCGATGACGTCGTCGGCTTCGAAGCCGGCCAGTTCGAGAATGGGGATGCGGTAGGCTTCGAGGGCGCGGCGGATGTAGGGGATTTGCTGCGCCAGATCTTCGGGCATGGCGGCGCGGTTGGCTTTGTAGCCTTTGTATTCGACTTCGGTAAAGGTTTGCGTCTTGATGTCGAATTTACGGATGGTGGTGACGGCCTCGGCCTGCGTGGCGCGGTGAGTCTTGGCGGCTACGTCGAAGACGGCGGCTAGATAGTTAGGCGAGAAATCGTCGCGCAGTTTGCGCAGCATGTTGACGAAGACGTAGACGGCGGCGGTGGGAAGTCCGGACTTGGTGGACATGGAGCGCTGGCGGGCCATGGCGTGATAGGCACGGAAGATGAACGACATGGTGTCGATCAGGAAGACGCGGTTGGGGTCGGAGGAGGACGGAGAAACTACTTTGCTGGAGTCGGATGCCGGAGATTTGATTCTTGGGGGCAAGGTTGTAGTTTAGCAGCCGGAGTAAGGCGCGGGAGATCGTGAAAGCTGCGCGGGGTACCTCGGGGGCTAAAGCCCGCGTCACCAGCAATCATCATTCGCAGCGCTGAAAGCGCTGCGCCACCCAAAAATCAAAGCTGCTGGACGGGAGGCTAGAAATCTAGCTGAAAATCAGCTTCTACTACTTTTGCGGGAGCTTTCCCGGCGGAACTACGGAAGACGAGGTAGTACTTGACAGGCTGGCCGAGAGACGCCGGCAGATCCACATTTATGGACTGGTTGTGGGAGGCTTCGGCGGAAAAGATGGCATCGCCGGGACGGTCGCTGGCGAAATCGGCGTACTGTTCGGCATTCAGAATGAGGAAGTCCAGGTTGGCCTCATCATCGGATGCGCCACGGGATGTGCCATGCAGTTGACTGACAAACGACTCGAAGATGCCGTGCAGATGCGGCCTTACGGCGCGGGGAGGAATTTCGAAGGGGAAAATCGCCGAGCTCTTCACGGTGAAGGTCTTATGCAAAATGGTCTGATTGGTGCCAACCGGCGAGGGGGCGACGGACGAGGGGGCAATGCGATCCGCAGGCAGCGGCGCATCTTCGGCTGGCGGCTTCTTATTCTGGCAGGCAGCGACGGCAAGAGTAAGCGCAGCAAGAAGCAAAAAGAGCCGGACTCGAATCCGCGTCTTGTAATTCATGAATGTGCCGGTTTGCCGTATTCAGTGGTGTAGTGCAGCTGGATTTCGCCGCACGTACCCTGCTCGGCGGAGTAAACGACACAAGTCTCGAAGGGGCGCGAATAGACATGGACGCTGACGGCACGCTGATTGAAGTCACGGGGATTGATGACGCGGTGCACGGGCGCGAGCGGATCGACGGCGCAGGGATGCGCGACATTCATCTCGACGGTTTCGGTAGCTTGGATGGAGCAGGTGCCGCCGGCGATATCCTGATGCACGACGTGGTAGTTCTCCACCAGCAAACGGCCGATGGGGACCGCCATCCAGCAATTCTGGTCTTTATGGTTGTGGACGGAGCTGGCCTGGCCGACTTCCCAACAGATGGCGATCAATTCGTAGAGGGGAGTTTTGTCGATCAGGTTGCGGGTGTAGTGCTGGCGGTCCCAAGTGAGATAGGGTGCGAGCGAGTCGGGGCTCAGCGGAGTGTCCTGCAGGAACTTACGGATCTGTTCGGTCTGAACGAAAGCGGATTCGGGAAATTTGCGGAGTTGGGTTACGAAATCTTGGATTGCGACCTGTGTTGGCGCGGTGGACATGGGCTGCTCCCGGAAGAGTATAGCGACCGTCAGTCACTGGTGCAATCGTTCGCCGCAGTACGGACAGACCTTGGGCGGATATGTCCAATACACCTTTTTCGGGAAGGGATTAGCGCATTTCGGGTAGAAATCAATTTGCCTTCCCGCAAGAATCCAGCGGCGCATCAAGAAGAGCGATGGCACAGCAGCAACCAAACTAGATAAAAGATAATTCTTCGTGAAAGAAAAGCACACGATGAAGGAACCGACCAACACAAGCGCTGTGACGACTGGGAGCCCGCGGTATTCGAGGGCCACACGGCGATAATCCTGAGGTCTGACTCGATGCTCCTCCATTGGAAATCCTCGGTCGTCGCGTCGGAACCGAAAGATCTGTCTCGGACACATCTCTCGCTCGTCATTCTATCAACATGCAGTCGCCGTAGGAATAGAAGCGGTAACGCTCTCGCACGGCGTGCTCATAAGCGCGCAGAACTTTTTCGCGTCCACCCAGAGCGCTGACCAGCATGAGCAGCGTGGATTGCGGGAGGTGGAAGTTCGTCAACATGGCCTTGACTACTTTGAATTCGAAACCTATTTCAGGATCTGGATAGATGAAGAGGTCGGCGGCGGCAGCACCTTCGGAGATCGCTCCTCCTCCCCGGCGAATGGCGTGTTCCAGAGTGCGAACGGTCGTGGTGCCGACGGCGATGACGCGGCGTGAGGTGCGGAGCGCCTGGTTGATCGCAGAGGCAGTGCTGGCCGAAATATGGTAAGGCTCGGAATGAAGTTTGTGATCTTCGACGCGTTCGACGCGAACCGGCTGAAAAGTTCCCAAGCCCACGTGCAGGGTGATTTCTGCAGTCTCGACTCCGCGCTGACGAAGGCGGTCGAGAATTTGTGGAGTGAAATGAAGACCCGCCGTGGGAGCGGCGACCGAGCCACGCTCGTGGGCGTAGACGGTTTGATAGCGCTCATGATCGCCCGGGGAATCGGGGCGGGCGATGTAGGGCGGGAGTGGAATGTGGCCGATGCGGTCGAGCAGGGTGAAAAAATCGTCCCTGCTCTTATCGCCGCTCTTATGATCCGGGCTCTGCATGCCTGGCTGAAAGCGGATGCGGCGCTCGCCGAACTCGCCGCGCGCCAGGACCTCGGCTTGCAGTTCGCCGTGCTCCCCGAAGAATAGGTGTTCGCCCACGCCGATCTTGCGCCCGGGGCGGACCAGACATTCCCAATCGTTGGGATCGGTGGAGAGTTGGCGGGTTAGCAGGACCTCAATGCGGCCGTGGAGAAAATCTCGGGCTGCGGGTTCGTGCGTGCTGAGATGCTGCGTACGCGATCCTGTGCGGCGGCCATAGAGCCGCGCGGGAAACACACGGGTGTTATTGAAAACCACAAGATCGCCGGGACATAACAAGTCTGGGAAGTCGCGAAACTGGCGGTCAGTGTATTGTCCAGTGGCTCGCTGCAGGTGGAGCATGCGGGAGCCATCCCTTGCGGCCAGCGGTTCCTGGGCGATGAGTTCGTCGGGAAGATGGAAGTCGAAATCAGAGACCAGCACGGTGTCCGAATTATAGGAGGAATGGAGCGGATCGGCGTCATCGTGGCTGCTATATCGATCTTCTTCCGGGAAATTTGTTTGTCTTTTTTGGTAAATTTGTTTGGCTGTTGGGAGCAAGGTGCGATACTATGCGGGGGCTGTAGGTTTAGCCGCTTTTTCGTCACTCCCCCGAGAGAGTATTTCCATGTCCGCTGAACGCAAACTAAGGGAAGAAATTGTTCGCTACGGGCGCATGCTGCATGAGCGCGGGTTCGTGGCGGCCATGGACGGAAATCTGTCGGTGCGGCTGGACGATGATCGGATTCTGGTGACCCCGACCTGCTTGAGCAAAGGCGCCATGAAAGCCGGGGATATGGTAATCGTGGACCTTGACGGCAGGCGGGTCGCGGGACGGCGCAACGTTACCAGCGAGATTGGAATGCACCTGCTGGTGTACCGCATGCGGCCCAATATTCAGGCGATTGTGCATGCCCACCCGCCGACTGCGACCGGATTTGCCGCGGCAGGCATGGCGCTGACCGAACCGCTGGTTTGTGAAGTGGTAATGGGGCTGGGATGCATTCCGCTCGCGCGCTATGGCACGCCGGGAACGCCGGACTTGGCGAAAACGCTGGAACCGTATGTGCCGCACTACGACGCCATCCTGATGTCGAATCACGGCGTGGTCGCCTACGGCGATACCATCGAACACGCCTACATGAAGATGGAAACCGTGGAGCACTTTGCGCAGATCGCCCTGGTCACGCACCTGCTCGGGCGGCAGCAGCCGCTGAGCGGAGTAGATATCGAAAAGCTCATGCTCGCGCGGACGAAATATTTCGGCGGCAAGATGGCTGCCTCAATGCCGATTGCCATGGTGCGGGAGCCGGAGAAGGTGAGTTAACTCCACTCATTTCTTCTGTTCGCTCCTTACTCGACTCCCCGAACAGATCCGAGGAAAAGCTAGCGCGGAGAAAGTTCATGTGGGGACGGGCGCATTCGCCCGTCCGCCGAGTGCAGCGAGGTTCATTCTCCAAGCTGCCACAAGCATGATCTACTCCCCTCCTATTCGAAAGCGGAAGCCTGCACGGAAATTAATGGGCAGAGCCGGGTAGCCGAGGACTTCGTTGTAGCGGCGGTCGAGAGCGTTCTCCACGTTGGCATAGGCAGTGATGCGGTGGTTGATGGCGTACCATCCGCCGAGATCGACGCGGATGTAGCCGGCGGCGTGGTCGATGTTGAGGCCGTCGAAATCGGAATCGGGGCGAGGACCTACGAAACTTCCCGCTAGATTTCCACCCCAGCGCGTGCCCAGATAGCTGAGGAGCGTGGTTGCCGAATGCTTGGGGCGGCGCAGCAGGGGATCTCCCGGCGCATAGGGAAAACTGCATGAGCCCGCCAGCGTGCATCCCGGGTTTTTGAGTATCTCGGTCGAGGTATAGGTATAAGCCGTGGTCAGCAATAATTTCGGCCGGATCCTGCCCTGCAGCTCAACCTCGACGCCCTGGGCGAAAGACTGCTCGAGGTTGAAAAACTGGTATGCACCCGACGAGGTGGGCACAGCCTCAATCTGATCGTGAAATAGATTGTTGAAGTAAGTTGCGTTCAGGCCCCAACGGCCCTCAAACAATCTCTGCTCAAAGCCGGCTTCAAAAGCCCGCGTGCGCTCCGGCAACAGCCCGCGATTTGAAGTGTAGTCGTAGGCAATCTCGCCAAAAGTTTCGTAGAGGGCGGGTTCCATGTATCCGATGGCGTAGGAAAAACGCAGGCGGGTTCCGGAAAAAATCTCTCCGCCGCGCAACGCCAGCAGCATGAGCGCAACCCGGGGCACACCGATATTGCCGTAGGCGCTGCTGTGAACGAAACGCCCGCCCGCAATTGCCGAGAGCCTGCCCAGCGTGAACTGCTGCTGCAGATAGGCATCCTGATCCAGGCGCTGGCCGGAAGCGGGCGGAGGAAAATCCATGTCGTTTACGACGCCAGTTTCATTCTCAATGCGATATCCAAAAGTAGTATGCGCCGCGAAACGAGCCGACGCCCGTTCCGAGTAGTCGCCCTGATATTCAAATCCCACGCGGTTGACGTGAGTGTCGTAGGTGTCCGCAAAGCTGTCGTAGCTATCCGCGGGAGGGTTCGGGTTTGCATCGGTGTAGCGGTAGAGGGAGTCGAAGGCGGTGAGGCGGTGCTGCCAGCCCGAAGGGGTTGCCACAGCAAGTTCCACGCTTCCCAGAACATTGTTGAGGTGCGCCGTCTCGCTGGAGTCGGGAGCCAGGAGCGGATCGCCGTTGAAATTCCACTCTCCCGGCAAACCGGTGTAGCTGTTGGAGTGGCGCAAGCGCGCCCGCAGCGTGGCGCGATCGGTGATGGCCATGCCGAGATTGGCGCCCTGCAGCGAATCCGAATAGGCATCGTTCACGCCCAGCCCATTGCTGTTGAATTGATTGCCGAAAACGTTGTAGTCGAAGCGGTCGCGGGCACCGGCGAGAGACGCATAGCCGTTGGCGGTTCCGAAATTTCCTCCGTCGGCGCCAAAGCGAAATTCAGGCGTGCGAGTGCTTCCGGTGCGGGTCCAAACCTGCACCACGCCGGTCATGGCGTCGGAGCCGTACAAAGTACTCTGCGTGCCCCGCAAGAATTCCACGCGATCGGCTTGGGTCAGGGGCAGTGTGCCAAAGTCAAACGTCTCGCCTGGGTTATCGACGGCAACTCCATCCACGATCACTTTGTTGTACGTGGACTGGCCACCGCGTACGAACAAGGATGATAAGCCTCCGCGCTGGCCGGCCGTATTCACCACCGCACCGGGGAGAAAGCGGACCGCATCGTCGGCGCCAATCGGTTGCATGGTTTCGAGCTGGCCGCTCTCCAGTGTGGAAACGCTGGCGCCAGATTCTTCGGCAGTCACGGGAGTTCGGGTCGCGGTTACGACGACGGTCTCCGACGCTGTGGCGAGATGCAGTTGGATCGTGACGAGATCGGGATGCGCAGGAACATCTGCAGTCTGCGGAGCAAACCCTGGGGCCAGGACTTGAATCTGGAAGCTGCCGGAGGATAATTCGCCGAAATTAGCGACGCCTTCAGCAGAGGTAGTGGCAGTTTTCAAAGCAGTGTCGTTTCCTTTTGTAAACAAGGAAACCTGAGCGCCGGAGACGGCGGCGGATTGAGGGTCGACAACCTTGACCTTGAGGTCGGCAGCGGATGCTGCCGCGAGAGCAACAAAAACTAAAAACCAAGCGCCGAGTGCGCGCATAACCATCCTCCTTTTCACGCGAAAGGGGTTAAGGTGGACGGTCTACGCCGGTCTCCTGGCTTTGCGAGTGAGGATGCTGGAGCAACGACTAGCAATTAGCTCGGCATCCGAGTTTCTGCAGGCGGCCTTCCCGGGATCGCTCCCAGTGGACGGCTGCGATGTTCTCGCTTACAGTTGCGCGGCAGCGCGGGAATTGCACCCGCTTCCCTGTCTTTGCCACAAGGCAAAGACGCGCAAACCGAAGGACATTTCAAAGAACGGAAAATGCTCGTGAGAGGAATTTACCGGGACGCACAACCCCAAGTCAAATCGGCGATGTGTAAGGAAACTCCGGCGAGCCGACTTTCGTAATATTTGCCTCTGCGAATTCGCGGTTGCGGTCGAGGGAATCCTGCAGCCCCTGTTGATAGTGTTCAATGTCTTCATCTGTGGCATCCGCCGGCACCGGGATTAACTTGCCAAAGCGCATCAGCACACGGGAAAACGGCTTCGGGATAATCAAGCGATCCCAAGTGTTGAGCACCCAGGCGCTCTCGACTGCGATGTGAAATGTCGCCATGGGAACGCCGGAGGACCGCGCCAGAGCGACTGGGCCGGGCTTTACTTGGTAGCGCGGGCCGCGAGGGCCGTCGATGCTGAAGGCCACAGCCCAGCCTTCCTGCAAAGCGCGGCGCAGGCCGAGCAGGGCGCGTACGGCGTTGCGGCTGCTGGAGCCTTTGACCGCCACGAATCCGAATTTGTGGATGATGCGTCCCATGTATTCGCCGTCGTAGCTGTTGCTGCTCATCACGCGGATGCCGGCGTTGCGGAAAAGATATGTGGCCGAAATGATCCCGGCATGCCAGAAGTTGAGCACCAGCGGACGCTGGGCTACGGTTTGCTGCGCGCCCTCTTCGCGCGAGATGCACACCCGCAGCGTCGGGCCGATCAGGCGGATGAACCAGTATCCGGCGGCGATGATGATGCGCAGGACGATTCTTTGGCGGAGGGTAAAGCGCGGCGCGGGAGTGGATTCTGCCGCGGGCGCTTCGGAAGTGCTGACTTCGGGCACGGGGATATTGTAACGGGAAGGTACCTCAGGGGCTAAAGCCCTAGATCTATAGCAGGGTGTGATCGCAGCGCTGAAGCACTGCGCCACCCAAAGTCAGAGAGACAGCTCGCGCCTCGCTGCGCTCGGCTGGACGGGCGAATGCGCCCGTCCCCACACGAGCACGGCACTCTCTGAATCCGCACTAGCTTTCTAGATACGCGTCGATCCAATCTTTTACCTTTTGGCGGCGGTCGTCGGCGGGATCGAAACGCACTCCGAACGATTTGGCCTTACGCCAGGTCACCACACCGCGCACGCACACGCGCGGCAGCGTGAGCAGCGAGAAAGAAATCTCTACGTTGGCTCCGGAAGGCATGTCCTCGGAGCTTTTTAGCGACATACCACCTGAACTGATCTCCACGCTTGAAGCAGCGAGACGATGCCCATCCGCGCTGACCACCGTGACCTCAGTCATGATCGGTACGCGGGCGTAGCGGCGAAATTCGTGGAGCACCAGCATGTGCGTGGCGCGCACCAGTTTCATCGCCGCGGGGCGCTCCAGAGGCTCCTGAAACATGGCGTTGATGCCGTATTTGGAATAGCGCATGGCTTCCTGCGCGCTGCCGCCGAGGCCGTAGAGCACGAGCCGACTGTTGGAGGGAGATGTGCGCGCAGCCTCCATAATCGCTTCGGCGCCGGGGCCGAGGTTGAGTACGCAAGCTTCGAATTTTTCCTGGCGCAGGCGCTCAACCGATCCCGCGGAGGTGACCACGGTCTCAATGCCGAACTGCCGGAAGCATTCGGTGAGCAGAAATCGGGAAGACTCCTTGAGATCAACCAGGGCGGCACGAGCCGCTACCTTCTTGGTTGGGGAAGTGGGCGCGGGCGCGGGGGCAGTGCCGAAGGCTCTTTCCATGTTAGTAGGCGGTTCTAGTACGAAGTTTATTGTGGCGCGCCCTGAAGGGGATGGAAAGACCCTAAGGGGCAAGGCGGGGGTACAAAAGTCTCATTACCTGGGATGGACTGCCGGTTGGGAGGCGAGCTAAAGCTTTAACAATCAGCCGGTTAGCCCGTAGGCGCCAACCGGTTTCCCACGCTGCCGAGGAGCCTCTCCGCTGCCTCGCCGGGATCCTGGGTGGCAAAATTCTCGTCCAAAATGAGAACCGACACTGCCGGATCAATTTCCTCCAGCATCCGCTGCGTCGGCTTGCCGTGGACGGATTGCATGCGCGCGGAAATCACCACCAGTTTCGCCCTGGTTGCCTTGAGCAGGATTCGGGCGTCATTGATGGTTAGAGTGGTCAAGGCGTTGTACCCTGCGCCGCACAGCACTTCCCGCAAGAACGTGCACACGTCCGTCGACTCGAAAACGCACAGCAGACGCGGCCGGGCGTCGCCGCCCTTGCCTCGCGAATATCGCGAGCCCAGGTAGGCAGCGGTAATCGCCTCCTCCACCGAATCATAGGTTTCAAACTTCGGGAGCAGGCTGGTCAGTTGCAGCATTTTGCGGATGTTGGGCGGCAGGCCGCAGAGTTTCAGGTCTCCGCCCTTCGATCGCGCTGCTTGCATCAGGCGCACCAGCGCGCCCAGGCCACTGCTGTCGACGAACTCTACCTGGTCGAGTTGCAGCACGACATCGCCATGCTTATCGATGGAGTCTCCCACATGAGAGTGCAGCGTGAACACCTCATTGCCGGCCACGATCCGTCCATGGCAGGTAACGATCACGACTTCGCCGACCGGGCGGCTTTCCAAGCGCAGCTGCATCTGTGGCTCCTTAGAATTTCGTGGCGAATCTTACGTGCATGGAACCGGCAAGTCAACGAGAGCTTGGGCGGTGCGCTGTTGCGACACAGCTGCATTGCGCAGGTTCACCGCACACCGGGACTTCACGCCGTCCTCGTCACTCGAAACGACTCCGACGGCATCTGCAACGGGACCGCCGCTACGCGTAGAGGAACGGCCTCTGGCCGTGGCTTTTCCAGAAGTAGGCAAGGATAATCACGCTGGCGACGGCCGCATAAGCGCACCAAAGCGAGGTGAACGCGTAGCGCCTGACCTCCATCACGATCAGGAGAATCGCCAGGTTGGCCACGCCGAACAGAATCATCGGCTTGATCTTCGAGAAGAACAGCGATCCGCAGGTTGCGATTACGTAGAGGATCGCGACAATTATGTTGTTGGTGGCTTGATTGATGTAGACGATGCTGTTGCCCTTGACATAGACCTGCGTGGGAAATGCCGTTAGCGCCCAGAGGATGTAGAGCGTGGTGCCGGCACCCAGCACCAGGAACGGGCGCATTCGCAGGCGGCTGTTTGCCGTCGGCTCGAATAGCAGCACGCTGAGCGGCAGCAGGAACGGGAGCAATCCCTGGGCGTAAAGCATGAACGCGGCACCCATGTCGTGGGTCACCGCGGGTGAAAGAATGCCATCCAGTCCGAGCCAGACGAAGCCTTCGATGAACTGATGAATGGCGAACAGTAAAGGCAGCGACGCGAAAAGCAGCTCGCGCCGGTGCCTGACTCTGGTCAGGGTTACGACGCCTACGGCGCCCAGGGCTGTGCTGCCTACGAAGTTCGCTGTGGCCGAAAAACACATGGGACGGATTCTCCGCGGCGAGGAGTGTGCCCGCTCACGCGGGGGATTATAACCTTTTCCTCAATCCCTTTTTGAAACCGCGCCCCATTTCTGCAAACCCACACTTTCGTGCGAGCGGCTTTCGGTTTCAACTGAGCTTTCTCTAACTAGAATCGCCTAGTGATTAGGGCCAACTTATGAGGATTCTGATAGCGGAAGACGATACGGCGCTGGCTGGGTTTGTGAAGCAAGGGCTGCAAGGCGAGCACTACGCGGTCGATGTGGTGGAGGATGGCGAGCAGGCCCGTGCTATGGGCACGGAGTTCGACTATGACCTGGTAATTTTGGATTTGAACCTGCCCAAGCTCGATGGGGTGACCGTGTTGCGCCATCTGCGCCTGAAACGTCCCAGCTTGCCCGTGCTGGTCCTGACCCAGAGAAGCCGGGTCGAAGACCGGGTGCAGTGTCTCGACACCGGCGCTGACGATTATCTGGCCAAGCCGTTTTCCTTCAGCGAACTTTCGGCGCGCATCCGCGCCCTGCTGCGGCGCAGCCACCTGCCTTCGGAATCTGTGCTGGAGGTCGACGATCTGAAGCTCGACCGCGTCGAACACCGCGCCGAGCGCGCCGGCCGCCGCATCGAGCTGACCAGCAAAGAATTTTCCCTGCTGGAATATTTAATGCGCAACGCCGGCCGCCAAGTCTCCCGCGCCATGATCATCGAGCATGTTTGGAACCTTACTTTTGATACGACGACCAACGTGGTGGATGTTTATATCAACTATTTGCGGAGGAAGGTGGACGATGGGCATCCGCGGAAGCTGATTCATACGGTGCGGGGAGTGGGGTATGAGTTGAGCGGGGAAGCGGGAGTGGGGGCGTGAGCGCGGTTGCGGCGGGGTCCGCGCGCCAACTGGTTTCGGCTTCGAACCGCGGGGAGCGCGGGGTGATGGAGCGCCTGCTGCATGCGCTGAACCAGCCGCTGACCGGGTTGCAGTGCTCGCTGGAGGTGGCGCTGGCCGCGCCGCGCACGGAGGAGTATTACGCCGCGCGGATGCGCGAAGGGCTGGAGTTGACTGAGCGCATGCGGGCGCTAGTGGAAACGTTGCGGGAAATGGCGAGTGCGGGCGCGGAGAATCTGGAGACGGGACCGGAAAAAGAAGCGGAAACCTTCGAGTTAAAGAGTGTTCTGCGGGAAGTGGTGGACGACTTGAGACCCGTAGCCGAAGCGAAGTCGGTGGGCATCGCGCTGGAGGGCTCTGCGGTTTCCACCGTGGCGGCGGGAGCAGTAGCCATAGCGATAAAAATAAAGATTAAGAAGGGCAGGAGAAATTTTTTCAGCCTCGCGTTCCGCACGCTGGAAGCGGTGCTGAGTCTGGCCGACGAGGAAAGCGGGTTGCGGATTGAGCTGGGCGGTGGGGCAGCGGATTCGGCAGGGGGTGCAGCAGAAAGTGCGGCAGGGAAAGACCAGGTCTGGGTTCGGATCACCTGGCAATCGAAGTCGCGGCCGCAGGAGTTCTGCCGGGCGGAGTTGGGGTTGCTGGTGGCGCAGGCCGGGTGGGAGGGTGCGGGCGCGCGCTGGGATCGCCAGCGTGTGGAAAATCGGGAGACGGTTACAGTGCGCTTGCCAGGCGTTTCGGGCGTGCGGAATTGAACAAGCCGCAGAAAAAAAAGACCCGTAGCGCATAAAAAATGCGACCACGGGGCGCAGCTTTGGGTTTTTCCGCAAGCTCTTGAAGCCGCACCCCTCACGGAACGATGGATGCGGAAGGCCGCAGGAATTGTTTTCTACCAGGAGACTCAAAATGAGTACCACGACAGCTTTTCCGGTGGTCGCCCGCTCAGCGGGTGGAGCGCTGATTGCCAGCGCGAGCAGCGCAGTGCGGGCGCAGGTTCACGAAAGTCTGAAGGGGCGCTGGCGGCCGGTGGAGCACGCTCTGGGCGGCGCCGAGGCGCTGGCCAAGCTGGAAGGAGGGGAATGGCAGGTTTTATTTCTCGACCGCCGGTTGCCGGATCTGGACAGCGAAGAACTGATGGCGATTGTGGAGCGCAGGTTTCCGCAAGTGCAGGTGGCTCTGGTCGACTCCGAGCGGGCGATTGTGGAGGAAGTGGAGTCGGAAGGAGAAGAAGCAAATTCCGAGGAGCCGAGCGCGTCGTGGCAAAATGAAAATGAAAACGAAAACGAGTACGAACCACTGCCCGGCATGATTGGGCGGAGCCCGGCCATGCAGCGCATCTACCGGCTGGCGCAACTGGTCGCTCCCCGAACCACCACGGTGCTGGTGGTGGGGCCGACGGGCAGCGGCAAGGAGTTGGTGGCGCGGGCGCTGCACGAACTGAGTCCGCGTGCGGGGAAAGCGTTCGTGGCGGTGAATTGCGCGGCCATTCCGGAGGCGCTGCTGGAGTCCGAACTCTTCGGCCACGCCCGCGGGGCCTTTACTGGAGCGGTGCAGGCGCAGATGGGGCGGATTCCGGCGGCGCATGGGGGTACGCTGTTCCTTGACGAGGTAAGTGAGTTGCCGTTCGGGATGCAGGCCAAGCTGCTGCGCTTTCTGGAACAGAAGGAAGTGCAGCGCCTCGGCACCGCCGAGCTGACACGTGTAGACGTGCGGGTGATTGCCGCCAGCAATGTGGATTTAGCGGGGCGTGCGGGACGGGGAGAATTTCGCGAGGATCTTTTCTACCGGCTCTCGGCTTTTCCTCTGGAGTTGCCGCCACTCACCGAGCGCTTGTGTGACGTGGTTCCGCTGGCGGAGCATTTTCTGGCCTGCATGGCGGCGGCGCTGACTGCACGCTGTCCGCGGCTGAGCGGGGAGGCGGTGCGGATTCTCGAAGCTCATCCGTGGAGGGGGAATGTGCGCGAGTTGCAGCATGTCATGGAACGGGCTTCAATCCTGGTGGAAAACGGGGACACGGTTTTGAGCGAGCATCTTTACCTTCCCTTTCAGTGTGCGGCGTTACCGGGCGTGGGACGGCCGCTGGCGTGCTCGGTGCGGGCGAGTTGAGACAGAACCGGACCGGCGGCGAAAAACTTGGACCGGATGCGAGGTAGGCTTGAAGCCCCGGTGGTGCCGGAGGCTAGGGCGTCCCAACTCCCAGGCGCTTCGCCATTTCGTTGTAGAGAAATCCCCTGCCGGCGACGTAGGGCTGCACCCACTCGCCATCGATTACGAACTGCGGAATGGCCCGCTTGCCAGTGTGTTTGACGATTTCATCCACCGCGCCCGGCGTGGTTTCGACGTCGACATCTTTATATGGGATGTTGTGTTTGGCCAGAAAACGCTTGGCCTCGCGGCAATCGGGGCACCAGGTTGCGGAGTAAACTGTAAGGTCCATGAGCCTCTTCGACGAATCGTGGTCGAGACTCTAGCTTACTAGAATTTTGGACGCATTATTAGACTCGCTGCAATTCCGGCAGCGTGCGCTCGTTGACGACGTTTCCCGTATTCAGCGTGGAAGCTGGCTCGAAAAGCACAACCCAGCATTCCTCGTCGGCGACGGGCTTGTGCTCGACGCCGCGCGGCACGACGATGAACTCGCCTTCGCCGATCCACTCCTGGCGGTCGCGGAACTCCATGCGGAAGCGACCTTTGACTACGAGGAACATCTCGTCTTCGTGCTCGTGGTGGTGGGAGACGAATTCGCCTTTGAACTTACCCAACTTGACCATCTGGCCGTTAAGCTCGGCGGCGACGTGGGGCTTCCAGTATTCCGAGATTTTAGCGAACTTGTCGGCAATATTGATTTTGTCCACGATGCCCCTCCAGAGGAATGTCTTGATATCTCAAGATTCGTCGGAACGGAAATTGGTCGCAAAAACAAAAGCCGCCAGCATTTAAGCTGACGGCTGAAAGCTGAAAACCCTTACCTTAGCTAGCTATTCTCGTACAGCAGCACGCCCTCGGCACTCTTCTCTGCGTCCACCGGACGGTAGAACAGCTTGTTGTCCTCGAGGAAGACCTCGATAAACGCCGGCCGCGTGTTGATGGTGCCCTGAATCAGCGCCTCCGACAGCGGGTCTTCGATGTATTTCTGCAAGGCGCGACGCAGCGGACGCGCTCCGTAGGTGCGGTCGGTCAGAGTTTGGTTGAGGATCCACTTCTTGGCCTCATCCGCGACCGTGACCGTGATCGCCTTCTGCGCCAGGTTCGTGTTGAGTTGGTTGACCATGAGTTCCAGAATCTGGATCAGGTCAGCCTCGCTCAACGCCAGGAACAGAATGATTTCGTCCAGACGGTTGAGGAATTCTGGGTTGAAGGTGCGCTTCACTTCGCCCTTCACCAACTCCTCGACCTTGCCCGAAACCATTTCGTCTTTGGTCGACTGGAAACCAAACCCCTCGCGCTTCTGCAAGTGACGCGCGCCGATGTTCGACGTCATGATCAGGATCGTGTTCTTGAAATCGACCGTGTTGCCGAGACCGTCGGTAAGCTGGCCGTCTTCAAAAACCTGCAGCAGGATGTTGAACACGTCAGGGTGCGCCTTCTCGATTTCGTCGAGCAGCACGACCGAATATGGAGCCCGCTTCACGCGCTCGGTAAGCTGGCCGCCTTCTTCGTAGCCAACGTAGCCCGGAGGCGAGCCGATGAGTTTCGAGACCGAGTGCTTCTCCATGAACTCGGACATGTCGAAGCGGACCAGAGCTTTTTCGGTTCCGAACATGAACTGCGCCAGGGTGCGCGCGACTTCGGTTTTGCCTACGCCGGTCGGGCCCAGGAACAAGAACGACCCGATGGGACGGTTCGGGCTCTTCAATCCTGCGCGCGAACGACGGATGGCGCGGGCTAAGGCGCTGATCGATTTATCCTGTGAAATGATGCGCTTGTGCAGTTCTTCTTCGATGCGGAGCAGTTTCTGCGTCTCTTCTTCTTTAATCGAAGTGATGGGAACGCCAGTCCATCGCGAGACTACGTCTTCGATATCCTCGCGGCCCACCACTCCGGTCGAAGATTCGTCGAGATGATATTTCTCGCGCAGGGCGCGCAGGTTCTCGCGCTCCTTGCGTTCTTCGTCGGAGTAGAAGCGAGCCTTCTCGAACTCGTGGTTCGCGATGGCGTTCTCCATGCGGTGCACGATGAACTTGATGCGCTTCTGCACTTCGCTGATTTCTTCCGGTTGTGAGGTCTGGCGCAGCTTCACGCGCGCGCCGGCTTCGTCGACCAGATCGATTGCCTTATCCGGCAGAAAGCGGTCGGGAATGTAACGGTTCGAATGCGACACCGCGAAGTTGATGGCGTCGTCCGTATAGGTGACCGCGTGAAACTTCTCGTAGCGGTCCTTGATGCCGAACAGCACCTTGACCGCATCCGCTTCGTTCGGCGGCGGAACCTTGACGGCCTGGAAGCGGCGCTCAAGCGAACGGTCTTTCTCAATCGACTTGCGATATTCGCCCGGCGTGGTTGCGCCGATGCACTGAATCTCGCCGCGTGACAAAGCCGGCTTCAAAATGTTGGCTGCATCGAGCGAGCCTTCTGCCGAGCCCGCGCCTACAAGGGTGTGAAGCTCGTCAATGAAGATGATGGAATTCTGCGACTCCATCAGTTCTTTCATGATGGTCTTCAGCCGCTCTTCGAACTGTCCGCGATATTTCGTTCCGGCGACGATCAAAGAAAGATCGAGCGCCAGGATTCTCTTGTCCGCCAAGAAAGATGGAACTTCGCCGTCGGCGATGCGCTGCGCCAGACCTTCGACGATGGCGGTCTTGCCCACGCCGGGCTCGCCGATCAGCACAGGATTATTCTTGGTGCGGCGGCACAAAATCTGCACCACGCGCTCTAGTTCTCCATCGCGTCCGACGAGCGGGTCTAGCTGGCTGTCCATCGCCGCCTGGGTAAGGTCACGAGAGAACTCGCTGAGCAAAGAAGATTCACGCTGCCGCTGCGGCTGAGCTTTTTCCTGGCTGGTGCGGGCCAACTCCTCGCGAATCGTGGCCAAACGCAGGCCGCGCTCGTGCAGAATCTCCGCCGCAAAGCATTTCTCTTCTCTTAGTAAACCCAGGAGCAAGTGTTCAGTCCCAATGTGCCGGTGCGACAGGCGCTCCGCTTCTTCCGCGGCATAGGCAAGCACGCGCTTGCACTCGTTGCTCAAAGGAAGATCGACCGAAGTCGAGACCTTCTCGCGAATCGTGGTGTGACCCTCGATCTGCTTGCGAATGGATTCGACGGACGCGTGCGAACGCAAGAATCGATTGGTCAGGGCTTTATCTTCGCGCAGGAGCCCCAGCAGCAGGTGCTCGGTCTCTATATAAGGAGACCCGAACTGGCTTGCTTCGTAGCGCGCGAAGAAAATTACACGCCTGGCCTTCTCCGTATAACGTTCAAACATAATGCCCTTCCCCCTGAACTCTTCGGTCGAGAAGAACTAAGACGCGCTCGACCTAACCCCATGAATCCCTTCCAGCCTTGAACTTCGCCGCTAAACTTCGCTGCTATCTTCTATTATGTATTATGCAATCAAACCGCCATCGAACCCAAGGACTCCAACGTTCTTATAATGTTACTGAAGGAACCTGTTCAATTCCTCCGCGGTTGCAAATAGCTCAAATTTCTTGCACATTGTCTTACTAATCCTGCCGCTCTGATCTTTGCTCGCTCTAATCTTACGCGTCCTCGCTCCTCGCCGCTCTCTACACCGGCAAAGACTCCGGGCTGATCTCTTCCACCCGCCCCCGCTGCAGCCGCAAGACCCGGTGGCAGCGCCGCGCGAATGACAAGTTATGCGTTGCGATAAGAGAGGTGAGCTGGTGCTCGCGATGTAAGCGCGCGATCAATTCGAAAACCGCTTCTGCCGTCTGCCCGTCCAGATCGCCGGTAGGCTCATCCGCCAGTAACAGCTTTGGACCGGTAACGAGCGCCCGCGCCAGAGCTACCCGCTGTTGCTCTCCGCCCGAAAGCTCTCCCGAGCGGTGATGTGCGCGCTGCTCCAACCCGACCTCGCGCAGCCAGCGTAAAGCCTCCGGCGCCGCCTCCGCCCGAGTGCGTCCCCGCACCAGTAGCGGCATGGCGACATTCTCCGCAGCCGTGAATTCCGGCAGCAGATAATGAAACTGCCACACAAAGCCCGCCTCGCGATTGCGAAACTCCGCCGCTTGATCCGCTGATAACGAATTCAGCTTCAATTGCGCGCAGTATACGTCACCCGCGGAAGCCTGATCAAGAGCGCTGAGTATGTGCAACAAGGTACTCTTGCCCGCTCCCGATTCGCCGACAATACCGAGCATCTCGCCGCGCCTCACCTCAAAAGATAAATTTTCAAAGAGCACCAGGTCCGATTCGCCGGACCGGAAAACCTTCTTCAATCCTTGAACCCGGAGCAGAGCTTCGTGTTCCGCCATCTGTTGCCTTAGATGCACGCCGCCCCCGCCAAGGTCCATCCTGCCTCGCCCCTAGCCGCTCGCGGCCGAAACAGTGGTCGCCGTCATCTTCTCACATTATGACTGCGCTCCCAATGGCACACTCGGACCATATCGCAGGGGCCGGGATTTCATCGGAACTTCCTCCGAACTGTACCCCACAGTTTGTTGCGTCGCGGTGATCCATGTCGCGGCGATCCATGTCACATTGGATGCGCAAAACGGCAAAGCGAGAGGCCCTAGATCTGCACCTTGGCTTCCGCGCCCGCCAGGTTCCGCAAGGATTCCTCGTAGGGGGCGCGGGCGATGCCGCGCTCGGTGATGATCGCAGTTACGTACTTCGCGGGAGTCACGTCGAAGGCGGGATTCTCGATGGACACACCGTCCGGCGTCATCTGCTTGCCGGCGATGTGCGTGACTTCGCGAGCATTGCGCTGCTCAATAGGAATCTTGCTTCCATCGGGGCAGGCGAAATCGATGGTTGAGAGCGGCGCGGCCACGTAGAACGGAATGCTGTGCTCCCGCGCCAGCACGGCGACGGTGTAGGTGCCAATTTTATTGCCGACGTCGCCGTTGGCGGCAACGCGGTCCGCGCCAACCACGATGGCATCGATCTTATCCTGCTTCATCATCGCGCCGGCCATGTTGTCGGAGATCACAGTGGTAGGCACGCCATCTTTCATCAGTTCCCAGGCGGTAAGCCGCGAGCCTTGCAGGAAGGGGCGAGTCTCATCAGCGTAGACATGGATTTTCTTGCCTTGCTCAACCGCGGCACGGATCACGCCCAGCGCCGTGCCGTAGCCCGCCGTCGCCAGCGCGCCGGCGTTGCAGTGCGTGAGCACTCCGCCTTCGCTCGGCATGAGCGTCGCGCCATAGCGTCCCATAGCCTGGTTCGCGGCGATATCTTCGGCGTGCATGCGCTTGGATTCCTCGATGAGTTCCTGCTTGATCTTCGCGATGGGACGGATGCGCAAGTGTTCGAATTTCTCCTGCATGCGGCGGATCGCCCAGAAAAGATTCACTGCTGTAGGCCGCGTGCTGCCTATGTTGTCGCAAATCTGGTCGAGGTCCCGCTTAAGGTCGGCAACGGTTTCTGCTTTCGAATTCTTTACCCCGAGCGCGATGCCCATGGCCGCCGCCACGCCAATAGCCGGCGCTCCCCGCACCACCATATTCCGGATGACGTCGGCCACCTGCTCTTGCGTGGTGCAGACGACGTAGGTTTCTTCCGTGGGCAGCTTCGTCTGGTCGATGAAGCGTACGCCCTGGTCAGTCCATTCAAGAGTTTGGATCATTTCCCTCTGTCATCCTGATTGTCTTTTCTGATTGTCATCCTGAGCGGAGGTTGTGCTTCACGAAGTGAAGCACAACCGCAGTCGAAGGATCCCTAGTCGCCTGCGCAACCGTCAGCCCCGCAAGGCATTTCCATCAAGATTCGCCACCACGCAAGGACGTCATACCTTATGCGCCGCACATCGATTCCCCGGCATACCCGTCACCGCTGGCCGGCCGCAAACTTCGCAACTCGCCGCAACCGCAAAGATCACCGGCCCAGTCTCATCGTTCTGCAAAACATGCTCGGCGCGAACATCGCGGGCAGTAAAGATGGAGACGAACGTCGCCGGAGCCGCGGCCTTCTCCACGCTCGGCCTTCCCTTCGCTTCCTCGCGCTCCACCAGGCACATCACGCCCACAATCTCAAACCCAAATTCCCGCGCCGCTTCGATCGCCTGTATTGTGGAAGCGCCGGTGGTGCAGACATCGTCGACAATCACTACCCGCGCACCCTTCTCGCGAAAGCCTTCGATGCGCTGTCCGGTCCCGTGCTGCTTTTCCGCCTTACGCACCAGAAAACCGTGCAGTGCGCCCGTCACCACCGAAACGGCGACCACAATAGGATCGGCGCCCATGGTGAGCCCCCCGATGGCCTGCGGCTTCCATCCCCGCTGCCGGATCTCATCGGCAAACACTTCTCCAGTCAGCCGCGAACCCTTGGCGTCAAGCGTCGTAGTGCGGCAGTCGATGTAGTAGTCGCTGGTGCCGCCCGAGGAGAGCTTGAACTCGCCCAGCCGGAAAGACTTGTGGGCCAGCAAGCGCAGCAGATCCTGGCGCGGGGAAGGCATGAAATCCTACGATACCACGGAGAATAACCGGGTGTGTGAACACCGCTTCTTACTTGGTGTTCGGCTCTCCGGCAGTCTCCTTCGGCTCTTCAGCCTTTTGCCAACTGGAATTGGGATTGTATTCCTTCATGGCTTTGGCGACGGCCTCCGTTTTCTTACCGAGATCCTTCTGATACACAACTCCGTCCTCGCCCACGATGAAAGTCATCACGCCCGACGATCTGTATTCCGCCGGAT
>Ga0181525_10000932_pt1 | contig 25483 bp, 21 predicted proteins | sample PEATcosm2014_Bin_48_FD_121100 | JGI IMG/M metagenome (GOLD analysis project Ga0181525, IMG submission 121100) | Peatland microbial communities from MTU Mesocosm Facility, Houghton, MI, USA - PEATcosm2014_Bin06_10_metaG | ecosystem: Environmental > Terrestrial > Soil > Wetlands > Peat | place... | reverse complement strand
GGAAGGGCCTTGGTGCCGATTCCGAAGAGAAGCGCGAGCCCGTGAGCGACATCGACACTGCAGTCGTGGATGGTCTGAATGTGCTTGACCCCAACGGCCGATTAGAGAAGCTGCCGCGCCGGTTAGCGATTGGCGTGGCTGCTTTCGGGCCTAAAGCGGCCACGCCGTCTGCCGCATAGGTGGGCATCACCAACAATCAGTTTGAAGATGCCAAAATGCGGGACACGTTGAAGCTCTGCAAATGTAGGTGGCGACCCCGGCTGGATTCGAACCAGCGACCTTCAGCTTAGAAGGGCGTCAGGAACCCCTTACATATCAATGAAAGTTGAGACTTTTTTCGCATCCAAAACAGGCCTGGTGGCGAGAAAGTTGATACTCAAGGGTCGCGCTCTGCGCCGCCGAGGAGGCGCTGCAAAACCCATTGAGACTCCGGAAACGGTCTTGTGCGATCCTCGCCAGGTCACGAAGGCCTTTCCGATGCCGTATGATCGAGCACCTATCACCGAAGCGGTAGTCGAGTTTCGCTTCGCGGCGACATTTCCCCAAACGACAGTCGAGGCGGCCGGCCGCCGGCTGCGCGATGAGTATTTCTACCTCGATCAGGAAAACATCGTTCAATTCAAACTTGAGCCGGCGACCCAGAAGGCCGAGCCGTCGGGTTCATGGCTGGGCGTCAAGTTGAGTTCGCTCGATCGGGCCGATTCCGTCTTCTTTCGGCACGACACCTTCATCTGCAGCCGCTTGGCACCCTACACGGGCTGGGACGATTTCTTCGCGCGCACCGTGCGGGCCTGGGAGGTGTGGCGGAAGTCCGCCGGACACACAGTACTTTCTCGCATCGGCGTCCGCTACGTCAATCGCATCGATGTTCCCGTTGCGAACGCAGCCTTGGTTCGGCTCGAAGACTACCTAAATGTCTTTCCCAAGTCGCCGGAAGATTTGGGGGCACCCTTGTCGGCCTACGCGATGCAAGTGATTCGGCCGCTCGATGTGGATGATTGCGTGCTGGCGTTGAATACTGCTACGGTTGCGCCGCCGCTGATTGGATTCGTCTCTCTTGCGCTGGACCTTGACGTGTTCCGGGAAGCCAACCTGCCGCAACGCGACGATGACTTGTGGGACATTGTGACCCGGATCCGCGGCCACAAGAACCGGATTTTCGAGAGTTGCATTACCGATAGAGCTAGGGCGCTTTTCAACTGATGGACGCGATTCAGATCCAGAAGCTACGGCCCGACGCGGGCGCGATAGGTAGGACCTCGGTCTCATTTCCGTCGACGGGAACGAGCATCACGTCGCAGTTCATCAAGCAGAAGCTGGACGACTTAGCCGCACCGACGCCGAGCTTTTCCGGCATACGCATCGCCGAGAGAGGTCTCGACGAGGAACTTTATGATGCGCTCGCCGCGTTCAAAATTCGCACAGCGGCGGTCTCGATGCACCTCGATCGCAATTGGCGGGCCAGGCTGTTCGGTCAACTCGACAGCCTATTGGCGCTCTCCGATTGGGAGGTCGAAGACGCTCCGCCGACGATCGACTCTTACTCGACCTTCCTACGCATGCTGACGTTGTTGCGGCCGCAACGACGTCCGGGCCTTGGCGCCGCCTCTCACGGCAGTTTGATCGCCACGTGGACCGTCGGCGACGATCGGCTGACGATCGAATGTCTGCCCAAGGACATCGTGCGTTGGCAACTTTCGGCGACGATCGATGGCGAGCGCGAGCGAGCAGCAGCTGAGACGCCGCTGCCGCGTTTGGCCGCGGTCTTGCGGCCCTACGACCCTGGACGGTGGTTTCAGAATGCCCAGCACGTACCTGCCGGCTGAGGATCACGTTGTCAGATACGTACCTTGGGCGCGTCTTCGAAAGGACGAAGACGACAACGTAATCGGCGTATTGGGCGCGGCGTTCCGGCTGCGTGACGACGAAGATTATCTCTCTGCGACATGGGCCGAATATTTTGCCGGCTCCCACGCCGATCGCGTCGCCGCGGCGGTCAGGGCTGTTCGCGCGAGTAAGCTGAAGGTGACCCCTCGGAGCGGATTTGCTACCGGCAACGTCAACGGCATCAAAGAAGCCTGTCTCGCCGACAAGGGTAGGCACAAGATCAGAATCGTCCACGAGCGTGCCGACGACAACGAGGCGCATACGGCTTTGCGCGGATGGCCGCGGGATAACGAAGATTTGCTGAATTTGCTCGCGGACGGTGTCTGGTCCAGCTACGTGCTGAACAAGGACATTGAGCTGTAATTCGTTAACTCGCGCGCATCGGCCAGCGTCTTAAGCGTCATGACATCGGGATGGTCAGAGGCCGAGGGAGAGGGCGCGACCGTGGCCGTTGGCACGACGGGAGGGGGCGGACCGGCATGCCAGAAAGGAAACATTGGCCTTGCCGTGCTGTTACTGGAACGGCCAACATTGCGCCGCGGCATAGCGCTGTAGTGATGGCCTATTGTTGCGTCGCCGCGCGATCGAGGATCAGTCGGACCTGAACATGTGTCCACCGGCCGCCGCGTGCCGTCGCAACCTTACGGGCGTTAAGCTGCCCGGCAATCGCGTTGTGGCTCGTATGGCCGCTGGCCTGAACCTCTCGGATAATCGGCACCACGTTGGCAGCAAAGCGCGCCGTCTTCGACTCCAGGGCCGCGTGCATGCGCTTGACTGCGCCTTTGGGGTCCGGTGTGCCCAGGCGCCTCCCGCGCGCCTTGGCCGCCGCTAGGGCCGCCTTGGTGCGCTCTGAAATCGCTTCCCGCTCGTGTTCGGCAACAGCCGCCAGAATGTGGATGGTGAGCTTGTTGGCGTGCGGGTTATCGACGGCCACGAACTCGACGCCGGCATCCATCAGGGTCGCAACGAAGGCCAGATTTCGGGACAGCCGATCAAGCTTGGCGATCACCAGCTTGGCTTTGTGCTTACGGCACGCCTCAAGCGCCCGGGCGAGTTCGGGCCGATCGGCGTGCTTGCCGCTCTCCACCTCGATAAACTCGCCGACGACCTCCCAGGCCCCGCCATTGAGGTAATCGCGGACTGCCTTTTGCTGCGCTTCTAGGCCCAGCCCGCTGCGGCCTTGGCGGTCGGTGCTGACCCGGTAGTAGGCGACGAAGCGGCGTGCGGCGCGAGCGTTCATTGGCGAAATCCCCTCTAAATCGACAGACTGAAATACATTAAACCAACGTTTAAGATGTTTCAAGATGGGGATTTTGTTCCCAGACGGCTTCGCCGCCTCGGAAGGTCTGGCTGCTGAAAACGGTTCGCTCGAAGAACCGTTTTCGGCCGCGCAAGCGATCTTCGACCCGCGTGGCCCTGGTGTTATGGCAACGGCGACCGGCCGCGCAAGCGATCCTCGATCGCGTTCGCCGCCAATTCCGCCAGCGCTGCCGCGCGGCTGTTCGGATTGGATCGGCGCAACTGCTTCGCCCGCGCGCGGTGCTGCGCTGGACTGAAATAGAAGCTGCCGGGCGGTCCCGGCGTGGGGAGCGCGATCGCTGTCAATTCGCTGGCGATGGTCGGCAACGGATCGTCTGCCATGCCGGTTCCCCTCTGAGTTATTTGCATCCCTCGGGTAACTTCGGATCAGTGCCCTTCGATCTGTGGAAGACTGAGGTGTGGGGTGGCAGTCCAGCTCACCTCAAGTGGCAGCCCAATTCTCACCTCTTACGAACTGGGGCGCGCACCATAGAACCCTATCTATAGAACCCATCTTTAGGAACCCTTGCGCGTGCTTGCATCCGGCGTTGGGGAAAACCCGCGATGCTGCAAAGAGGCTTTGCGAGAAGCAAGACTTTCTGATAGGTCACGAAAATATGGCGGGATGATACCGTTGGGACAGGTTGCACACCAGAGCTACGATTTGCCTGGGCACGAGGATGCACCGGGCTCCCGACCTTTAAAGAATTCCCGCCACGAGCGGCTGGCTCGCGAATACGCGGCGGGCGCATCAAAGGCGGAAGCATGGCGCGTGGCACACGGTCGCGAACCAGCCAATGCGTCGCGCACGTTCCGACGCTCCGATATTCAGGCTCGTGTCGAATTTCTGCGCAGTGAATTTACGCGCCAAGCGGGTATCAGCTTGGCGGCGCTGCAGTTGCGCCTCCTGCGGATCGCGGATGCCAACCTAGCCTCGGACTTTTTTTTGAGTGACGACAGCGGACGATTGAAGTTGCGCACCGATCTCCCCACGATGCCAAGGGCGATCACGGCTCCGATTACCGAGCTTCAGATCGACAAGGACGGCGCGGTGAAGATCAAGACCGCCGACAAACTCCATGCCATCGACAGCCTGATAAAAACGATCGGTGGTTTCGTCCCCGAAAACTCCGATGGTGCGAAGGGCACGACGCTGGAGGATTTAGTGCGCGCGTCGATGGAAAAGAGCGACACAAAAATTGCCCTTCAGGTCGTGACCGGCGTGCCGCGAGCGCCCGATCAGCCGCCAGATGACGAACCTATCGGAGCGACAAACAGCGCTGCGGTGCGGCCACGCGTTCGCCGACTGGAGTTCTAGCCCCTCGCCGCCGAGCGGACAGGGGCAAGCGATTGCGGTCAGCTAGCGCTGGGCGCCACTCGCAATCATGGAGGGGCAGGGACGATCACGACGGTCGGGGGCGGTGATTCACCTGGGCCCCCCATGCTCGTCGTTTGCCCGAGAGAGGGGCCGTTCGGGGAACCGAGGCGGATATCGCCATGGTTCACTGTATAGCCAAGGTCGGGGAGCGGCGACGGTGTGGGCGCGGAAGGCGGTTGCGTACTGAGCGTGTAGTCGGAGGGATTTGGCATCGTCGCGGCGCCGGTGTTTCGCAAGCCAGCGCCGATGCTGCCCAGCGCCGACCAAGCCGCGTCTTCGCGATCTTCGCGTCGCTGGTCCGCAGCCTCCGCTCGATGCATGCACTGCTCTCGCGCATTGTAGGCCGCGAGAAATGCATCCGGGTCCGCATCCGATGCGGGCAACGGGATTGCCAGGCACGCGTTGGAGTCTTTCTCGAATTGGCTTGGGCCGCTTGTCGCGCATCCACCGGCAAGCGGGGCTGTCAGCATGACGATTGCGACCGCAATGATCCCGCGCCTGTGCTTGCTCACTGTCATTATGACGCCCCCGACCTAGGGGTTCTTACGCCCCGCAACGAGACTCGTTGCGCCCGTTCCGCCGGAAACTATCGCACGACGCTGAGGGGAAGGCGAGCCGCAGTTTCAGGCGTCTATCGGCACGCGTGCGCTTGCGCTGGCCGTGCTTGTTGTCGCTTGCAGCGCTATGCTCGGCGCGCGTCCAACGCCCAAAGAAAGCTCCGCGTGGCCGCAGCGTCCCATAGCTGGATGACAGTCAAGGGCATCGTCGCCGCAAGGCCATCTAGCGACATTCTCCCGTGGACAACGAATGGGTGGCCGTTCCCGGTTGTTTCGCTGGTCGGATAGAATCCACGTTGCGCGCGGATAGGCCGGCCAGCCGACAAGTCGGGGGTGCACCTCCCCGGTTTCCGCGTGTTTCTCTGGGTGCTGCGCGAGGTGCACGCGATGTCCCCTTCACTACACGGATGGCAGCTAATCGATGACGAGATGTGGGCGCGACTGGTTAAGGTTGTGGATTTACCTGACAAGGCTCGATCAGATCTTGAACAGATCGCCGTCGAGGAACGGATGGCCTATCCATGGAAGAAAAGCGCGCCACCAAGCGAAATTAAGGCGGAGCTGAGAAAGCTAAAGAGGCTCGCAGATAAGCTTTGCGAGGGTCTTCGAAGAATAAGCCTGGGTGCGGCGAAGGCCATACTGATAGCCGGGTGTGATGAGTACGATGAATTGGATGACGAAGCTTTTCTGAAAGCGATGGGGGCTTGGACCGGTGGCAGCGATACGACACCATTCGGTTTGGACTTGGCGGCACTTGAACGGTGGCAAAGTAGGCTTGGTCGCGCGCAAGTCCCGGCAAAAGATTTGCGCCCGCTCTTAAGGTTGATGGACCATCTCGACAAATTTTTGCTGCGCTACACCGGCCGCCCCTTCGCTCGCGCGAGTACATTGAAAGGCAACGCCGCTGCCCAGAATGACTTTGCTTGTGAAGTAGTTCGTATTGCACTTCGGAATTATGAGCCCGACACCGTAGACGATGCGATCAAAGTCATCATCACGCGTCGAAAAAGTCCCCGACAGAATCCGTTTCGGCTAGGCCGCCGCGCCCGTTCTGTGGGGAATTTCTCAAGAAAATAGCTAAAATCTCCCCACCACATTGAAATTGCCATGCACCGCCCGGCGACTAGTATCGCCACGACGGTAACGGTCGCAAACGTGTTCATGTCAGCGGGCGTGATCAGCGATAACGAGACGAGACATGACCGAACGAATGGCATTTACGATTCCAGAAGCTTGCGCCAGCGCGAGCGTGGGGCGCTCGGCGCTCCGTGACGCGATCAGTTCCGGCGCCTTGCGCGCTGTTCGACGCGGCCGCCGCGTCCTAGTCCTGCGAGATGATTTACGTGAATGGCTCGCGGGATTGCCGGCCGTAAAGCGCGAAGGTGGCAAAGAGCGGCCCGGACACCTCGATCCATCTACCCAGCCGAAAAGCCGTTCGGTAATTGCGCCATGAATTCGCTGCCGAAGCTTCTGGAAAATCCGAAGCGCGTAGCGAAGCTAGTAGAGCGCGAGCGTGCCGCGCGTCGCCCAGTTCTCGGATGGTCTGGGCTGGCCCCGCGCTTCGATCCTCAAATCGCAATGTTTGGTGATCGCGTCGAGGTCACGGTGCATCCCAAATCGCCGGCGTATAGGGCGGGCATGCGCACTGGCGATGTTGTGATCGGAGGAAAAATCCATGTGCCGGGATACGGCGATGTCCCGTTGCAAAATCTCGATCAGCTTAAGCTTCCGGCCGGCACTGAAATTAACGTTCGATTCTGTCGGCCTGGAGCAACTGGGGCGCTTGCCAAAGAAGCTACGATTGCTTTTAAGCTCGCGCGCTGGCTCCGGATGCCAGAATGGGAGAAAAGGCCACAAGTCGCATGTGGAAAGCGTGTCTTACAAAAAGAGCGTCCGCAATTTCTTGCGAAGATGGTGACATATCTTCGCGACAACATCCCTGCCACAAGCGTCGCCGCACAGGCTTATCGCTACGTGGCGTTCCTCGTTACCGTGCGCGACAACGATAAAAATAAAGGCATTTATACGAAACACAAGACAAGCGCCGCTGCGCTTGGCGTCTCAAGGCGCACCGTTCTTGATCTCGATTTGATGCTGCGATGGTTTGGCGTTGTGAGGCTACTGGAAAAACCGACCGAGGAACGCAATTGCAACATTATCGAGATCACATGGCCCGATCCCAACAAACCTATTCAGCCAAAGCCAACAGCCCCGGCGCCCCCCTCAACATCGGCGGTCGCGCCGACGCCATCACCAGCCGGATCAGTTCGACATCTGCGATTTGATTCGGAGGACGCATGACCACACCGGACATCATCATCAACGTGGTCGAACAGCCGGTTGAGTTCGACCTCGCCGAATTGGCTTTTGATCTGTATGCCGACACGCAAAAAGTGATCTTCGCGAAAGTGCCGGCCACCTTAGAGGAACTCGGTGTAGTCGTCGGCCACGAGTGCTCGCAGCTTGACGGCGAAGTTGCCTATCCACATTGCGATGGGGTGGAGAAGCGCGAGCACACGTTTTCTTTGGGGACAGCGCGGCCTTGGACAATCGACTTAGGCGATCGGAAATTATCTGTTCGCGTGGTGCTCAGAGACGAGCGCGCGCGCGCCAAGATCAATAACGCAAAGGGCATCGGGGCCGCGTCCGATAACGAAATCGTCACGCATACCGCCGACGACGCAGAGAAGCGGATCAAAACGACGCACGAGCAGCTGGTCCTGCAAAGCTACGGCGGCAAGTTGCCCGAACGTCCCGCCGAGGCTGCCGCCGTCGTGGTGGCGTTGTCATCAAATGATGCGCCTTCGGATGCACCTGAAGATGTGCCCGTCCGCGCCAGCGACGGCCGCGATACCCTCAGCATCATCAGCGGCCCGTCACGCGATCACACCTTGGCGCAATCCAATCGGGCTCGCTTGGGATTGATGCCGCACAGCGAAGCTTTCGAGAAATTCATTGCCGATCAGCAGCGCGACAGTCGCGATCTCAAGCGTCGCATGATCGGCTGCGCGGTGACGCCGTATAATCCCTACGCGGACCTGTATGCCGACATCTACTGACGAAAACGAATGGTGACAACATGACCTCTTCGACCTCTGAGCGCACCCGCCACGAAATCTATAACCACTCTCGTTCCAAGGAGCGGCGTGCTCCACCAGCGAAGCCCGATCCGGTGGCGGTATTGCGAGAACGGCACTACGACGAAAAAGCTACGCTTGGCACAAGACATCGGCGCGAGAGTGTCGATCTAGAGCAAAAATTCAATCAAGAGAGGGCACGTGATCCTTATCGCAATGATCCTCCCAACGCGGACAAACGGCGCCGCGATCTTCAAAAGAAACATGAGGTAGAGCGCGACGCAATGGAGCAGCGTCACCGCACCGAACTCACCACCGCGGCGGCGAAGAACCCACTGCCATGACGGCACAAACAATCAGACTCTATGATAATTCCCGAAGGTTGCCGCAATGAGCCGTCCGCAGCGCATCCCCTTGCGTGGCGATGTCGCGGCTTCGGCCGTTGCCGAACTATTGGGCTTGTCGCTTTCCGAGTTCGAGGTCCGGCAACCTGAATTGCGTGAGCGAGATTTTCCGGCCGCAGACCCCACCACCGGCCTCTATTGCGTCGAAGCTGTGGATAGGTGGCGCTTGCGGCGCCATTCACTCCTATTCCCTGAATTGACTGCGGCGCCGGCAGCGGCGCACGCTGAGGCGGTGTTCGGCGAACGGATGCGGCGGTTCGGTGGGTAGGATCAAAATTCCATACTACGTCGTTGCCAAAGGTCGCGGCTATTGGCGGCCACATCCACGCATGCGAGCCTTCGGATTTCAGATGGTTCGCTGCGGTGCAGACGGCCCCGAAGCGTGGGCGATTGCGGCCGAATGGAACAAGCGATGGCAGGCGGTGCGCAAACGCGAGGCGCCGCCACTGGTTAATCTCGATCAGCTCTCCCGCGATCAGGCGGAAGCGGCGCGACGCTATCCGCCAGGGTCAATCGGTGCCGCTTTCCAAGTCTATATTCGCACTCCCGAATGGTCAGGCCGCGCACATTCAGCCCGGATCAAGGTTTGGTGGCCGGCGTGGTTCCGGATTCGGGATATGTGGGGCGATGTCGCGCCTGACACGATTACTTTCGAGATGATGTCGCGGTGGCGCGCCGCCCTCGAAAAGAAACACGGTCGCGGCGTAGCTCACAAAACGTTACGTGTGTGGCGCACGTTCTGGAAAATCATGCTTGGCATGAAAGTCGCACGCACGGCCGACCCGTCAATGGGCATTCGCAACCGGGCACCCGCGCCGCGGTGGCAGCGGTGGTCAGAGGGCGAGGCGGTGCGGCTTGTAAAGTCGGCCTGCCGCCTCGGCTATCACGGCTTGGCCTGTATCGTTGCGGTGGCGTGGGATACGCAATTCTCGCCCGTTGATGTGCGTACGCTTGCCGCTAGGCACCGCGCCACGAGCGGCGGCCGCCTCGTATTTGACCGCCAGGCGGATGGTCGGACTAAGACGGGGAGGGCAGCGATCGGCACCGTATCGGCGCGCACCGAACGCCTTGTGACCGAGTACATTGCGCTGCTGAAGGTTGATCTACACCCTGATGCGATCTTGTTTCGCAATCGATCGGGCAATCCGTACCGGGAAGATACTCTGTCGGATGACTTCGCCGCGGTGCGCGAACTGACTTTCCCAAACGACAAGCGCCGCTTGATGGATATGCGGCGCTCCGGCGTGGTCGAGGCAATTGCGGGCGACGCTGGACCTCTCGGCCTCGCCGCTAAGATGGCCAACTCAATCGAGCGATCAAACACGTTGCACAAGACTTATGCGCCTGTCGATATTGAGGCCGTGCGCAACACCGATGCTGCACGATTGAAAGGGCGACAACGGATGCGGGCTGAGAACGAAAACGGGGTAAAAGTATCAACTCCGCAGTCCGGAAAAGTATCAACCGGCAAGAACACCACTAGCTAAGTTATTGAAATATTGGCGACCCCGGCAGGATTCGAACCTGCGACCTTCAGCTTAGAAGGCTGTTGCTCTATCCCCTGAGCTACGGGGCCGCGCGACGCCAATCATACAATAGATTCCCCACCTCACGGCCTGGTAAAATGGCACTCCAACAACCGACAATTCTTTCGTGAAGTTAAGCTTTAGCATGCCCGGTCGGCCACGACCTCGACACGATCTTTGCCTCAAATTCCAAGGTGGGACAGAATTGCCTGTTCTGGGAGGACTTCCCCAATGCTCTCGTCTTTTCGCGCCGGCCTTGCGGCAGCGGCCGTCACCGCTTGCATGGTCGCGGCTCTGGCCGTTGCGTCATTTGCCGCGGGCGCCGCGGACAAGCCCTTTAGCAACGACGACCTTGCCAATAGCGCGCTCGAGCTCGAGGCGCAGATCAAATCGGATGCCGGAACGCCCGCGAAAACGGTCGATCAGCTCAAGCACGATGGCGACCAGGCCTTTGCCAAAAACGATTTCCGCACCGGCATGGCGGTGCTCAGCGAGATCGTGGCGGCGCAGCCGAATGACGCGACCACGTGGCTGCGCCTGGCGCGCACCATTCAGCAAATCCGCCCCGCCGACGATCGCGAGCGCGACATGCTGCTCGAGCGCGCGTCGTCGGCCGCCTATATCGCCTACCAGCGTACCGGCGATCGCAACCAGGAGGCCGACAGCCTTGCCTTTCTCGGGACACTGTTAGCCCAACGCCAGATTTGGCGTCCGGCGCTCGATGCCCTGCGCCTTTCGCTCGAACGGCGCGAGGTCGCCGACGTGCGCGGCCAATACGAGCGGCTGCGCGCCCAATACGGCTTCCGCGTGCTCGATTACAGCGTCGACGCCGACACCGCCTCGCCGCGGGCCTGCTTTCAGTTTTCCGAGGATTTGCCGCCGCGCACCGACTTCTCGCCCTTCGTCGTCATGGCGGGCACCGACAAGCCGGCGCTTTCGGTTACCGAGAAGCAGCTCTGCGTCGAAGGTTTGACGCACGGCCAGGATTATACTGTGACGCTGCGCGCCGGCCTGCCATCGGTGGTGCATGAGTCGCTATCGAAGACACAAGATTACGCGATCTATGTGCGCGACCGCAAACCCGCGGTGCGGTTTTCGACTTCGGCTTATGTGCTGCCGCGCACCGGTCAGCAGGGCATCCCGGTCATCAGCGTCAATACGCGTTCCGTCGCGGTCGAAATCTACCGCATCAACGACCGCAATCTCATCGACACGATCAACGGCGCCGGTTATGCCAACGGCGATTTCCAAACAAGCCTCGACCGCGACGAGATCGAGCGGTTGAAAAATTCGCGCGGTGTTGCGGTATGGCAAGGCGATCTCGCCGTCGATGCCGGCGCGCTCAATGCCGAGGTGACGACCGCTTTCCCGGTCGACCAGGCGGTCGGCACGCTGCAGCCCGGCGTCTATATCATGGTGGCGCAGGCGGCCGAGCTGAAGAATCTCGACAATAATTACGACTCGCTGGCGACCCAGTGGTTCATCGTTTCCGATCTCGGCCTGACCGCGTTCTCCGGCAACGACGGCATCCATGTCTTCGTCAATTCGCTGGCGACGACCGATGCCAAGACCGGCATCGAACTCAAGCTCGTCTCGCGCAGCAATGAAGTCTTGGCGACGCGCAAAACCGATGCCGCAGGTCAGGCGCTGTTCGAGGCGGGTCTCGCCAGCGGCGAGGGCGGCTCGGCACCGGCGCTGTTGGCGGCCGCCGACGCGCAGGGCGATTACGCCTTCCTCAATCTGGGCGCGTCGGCGTTCGATCTGACCGACCGCGGCGTCTCCGGGCGGCCGGCGCCGAACGGGCTCGATGCTTTCGTCTATGCCGAGCGCGGCGTCTATCGCTCCGGCGAGACCGCCTATCTCACCGCGTTGTTGCGCGACGCGGCGGGCGCCGCCGCGCTCAACGTGCCGCTGACGCTGGTGGTCGAACGGCCCGACGGCGTCGAGTTCAAGCGCGCGCTCCTGTCCGACCAGGGTTTGGGCGGCTATACGCTCGCTTTGCCGATCAACGCCGCGGCGCCCACCGGCACCTGGCATGTGCGGGCCTTCACCGATCCGAAACGCGCGCCGGTCGGCGAGACCACCTTTCTGGTGGAGGACTACGTTCCCGATCGGATCGAATTCGATCTGACCTCGCCGTCGACTAAGATCTCGCAAAATGCGCCGGCGGAGCTCAGCGTCGCCGGCCGCTTTCTTTACGGCGCGCCGGCAGGCGGCCTCGATCTCGATGGCGATCTGACGATTGCGGCCGCGACGGAGCGTTCCGGTTTTGCCGGCTACCAGTTCGGGCTCGCCGACGACGAGACGGATCCGACCCGGCAGTCGCTCGACGATCTGCCGTCGACCGACGACGGCGGCAGCGCCAAGTTCGAGGTCAGGCTCGACAAGCCGCCGTCAAGCACGCATCCGCTCGAAGCGCAGGTCGCGGTGCGCATGTCCGAACCGGGCGGGCGCGCCGTGGAGCACAAGATCACGTTGCCGGTGACGCCGGCGGGCAACATGATCGGCGTCAAGCCATTGTTCTCCGGCCGCTCGCTCGCCGACGGCGCCAGCGCGAATTTTGACGTCATCGTCGCCGCGCCGGACGGCAAGACGGCGGCGCAAAGCGGGCTGCATTACCAGCTTTTACGCATCGAGACGCATTACCAATATTACAAGCGCGACGGGAACTGGAATTTCGAGCCGGTGAAGACGACCACCCGCGTCGCCGACGGCACCGTCGACACCGCCGCCGACAAAGCCGGGCACATTTCGCTGCCGGTGAAATTCGGCCGCTACCGGCTCGATGTGTCGACCTCTGATCCGAACGGTCCGGAAACCTCGGTGGATTTCGATGCCGGCTGGTATGTCGATGCCAACGCCGACACGCCCGACATGCTCGAGGTTGCCCTCGACAAGCCGGAATACCGCGCCGGCGATACCATGACGGTTGCCGTCACCGCGCATAGCGCCGGCCGCGTCACGCTCACTGTCGTCGGCGATAAGCTTCTCGCCACCCAAACCGCCGACGTCAAAGAAGGCGTCGCCCAATTGAAAGTGACGGTCGGCCACGATTGGGGCTCCGGCGCCTATCTCGTTGCGACCTTGCGCCGGCCGCTCGATGCGCCGGCGCAACGTATGCCGGGCCGCGCCATCGGCGTGCAATGGTTCGCCATCGATCGCGCGGCAAAGACGCTGACGCTCGATCTGACGACGCCGGCGCTGCTGCGGCCGAATTCGAGCCTGCACATTCCGGTCAAGGTGGCGGGCCTTGCCGCCGGCGAAGACGCGAAAATCGTGGTCGCCGCGGTTGATGTCGGCATCCTCAATCTGACCAACTACAAGCCGCCGTCGCCCGGCGATTACTATCTCGGTCAGCGCGCGCTCTCGACCGATATCCGCGACCTCTACGGCGAATTGATTGACGGCATGGCCGGCACGCGCGGCCAAATCCGCAGCGGCGGCGACGAAGGCGCGCAGCTGCAGGGCGCTCCGCCGACCGGGCCGCCGGTTGCGCTCTATTCCGGCGTCGTCAGTGTCGGCAAGGACGGCAGCGCGGAGGTCGCCTTCGACGTGCCCGCTTTCGCCGGGACGGTGCGCGTCATGGCGGTGGCATGGAGCAAGGACAAGATCGGCCAGGCCACGGCCGACGTCACCGTGCGCGATCCGGTCGTACTGACCGCGACACTGCCGCGGTTCCTGCTGCCCGGCGATCGCTCCACCGTGCATCTCGATCTCGCCAATGTCGAAGGCCAGCCCGGCGACTACACCATCGCGCTGTCGACCGCGGAGGCGGTCATCGCCGGCGCCGGCGCTACCCAGACGCTGACCTTGCGCGCCGGCGCGCGCGGCGCGATCGACGTGCCGATCACGGCCAATGCCGCCGGCACCCGCACGGTCAAAGTCGGCGTCACCGGACCGCAGGGTTTTGCGCTCGAGCGAAGTTATGAGCTCGCGGTGCGGCCGCCGGCCCAGATCCTGGCGCGCCGCACGGTCAAGCCGATCGCCAAAGGCGACAGCTTGACGCTGTCGAGTGACATGTTTGCCGACCTTGTGCCAGGCACCGGCGCGGTTTCGATCTCGGTCGGCGCCTCGACTGCACTCGACGCGGCCGGGCTTTTGGCAGCGCTCGACCGCTATCCTTACCGTTGCTCGGAACAGATCACGAGCCGCGCTTTGCCGCTACTCTATGTCAGCGATCTGGCGGCTGAGGCGCATGTGGCGCTCGATGCCACAACGGATCAGCGTATTCGCGACACTATCGACGCTTTGCTGACCCGGCAGGGCGAGAACGGTTCGTTCGGCCTGTGGAGCGCCGGCGGCGAGGACGTTTGGCTCGATTCCTATGTCACCGACTTTCTCACCCGCGCGCGCGAGCACAAATTCGCGGTGCCCGACGACGCGTTCAAGCTCGCGCTCGACCGGCTGCGCAACGCCGCCGCCGATCTCACCGATCCGGGCAAGGACGACGGCAACGATCTGGCTTATGCGCTCTATGTGCTGGCGCGCAACGGCGCGGCGCCGGTCGGCGACCTGCGTTATCTCGCCGATGCCAAGCTCGATACGCTCAAAACGCCGATCGCCAAGGCGCAGGTCGCCGCCGCGCTCGCCATGGTAGGCGACCACGCGCGCGCCGCGCGGGTTTTCTCGGCGGCACTTGCGGCCATCGGCACGCAGCCGCAGCCCGACCTCGGCGGCCGCGAAGATTACGGCTCGACGCTGCGCGACGCGGCGGCGGTGGTCACGCTGGCGGCCGAAGGCGGCGCCGACGGGGCCACGGTGCAGGCCGCGGTGCAACGGGTCGACGCCGCGCGGGCGACGCTGCGTCCGACCTCGACGCAAGAAGACGCCTGGCTCCTGCTTGCGGCAAGCGCGATCGCGAAGGATGCCGGCAAGGTGGCGCTCGACATCAATGGCCAAGCCGTCACGCAGCCGCTCTATCGCACGATCCAGGCCGGCGACTTGAAAGAGCCGCTGCGGGTCACCAACAATGGCGATGACGTCAAGGCGGTGGTGACGGTCACCGGCGCGCCGATCACGCCGGAACCGGCGGCCGAAAGCGGCTTTAAGATCGAACGCCGGAATTTCACGCTCGACGGCGATCCGATCGATACCGCGCAGGTCAAGCAGAACACCCGCATCGTCGTGGTGTTGAAAATCACCGAGGCGCAGCCGCAATTCGGCCGCGTCATTCTCGCCGACTATCTGCCGGCGGGATTCGAGATCGACAATCCGCATCTCGTCTCGTCCGGCGATACCGGCACGCTGCCGTGGTTCACCGATGCGGCGGACCCGGTCAGCACCGAGTTTCGCGACGATCGCTTTACCGCGGCCTTCGAGCGCAAGAGCGACGATCCTCCCGTCTTCAGCGTCGCCTATGTGGTGCGTGCGGTGGCGCCCGGAAAATATGTCCGGCCGCAGGCAACGGTAGAAGATATGTACCGGCCGGACCGCTTCGGCCGCACCGACAGCGCAAGCGTCGAGGTCGTGACCGGAAAATGACCAGAACGCGCATTGCCGTTATCGCTGTATCGCTAGCCTGCGTCGCGATGCTGGCCGGCGCCGTGCGTTGGATCGGCTCGCTCGGTCCGCCGCCGCTCGGCGCCGACCTCGAATTCTCGACCCGCGTGCTTGATCGTGACGGCCGCTTGCTGCGCGCCTACGCGACCAGCGACGGCCGCTGGCGATTGCCGGCGACGGTTGCCGACGTCGATCCGCGGTTCTTTGATGTGCTGTTCGCTTACGAGGACAAGCGCTTCCGCTCGCATCACGGCGTCGATGTCTTCGCGGTCGGGCGTGCGGCGTTCCAGCTGGCGAGCAGCGGCCACATTCGCTCCGGCGCCTCGACCCTGACCATGCAGGTGGCGCGTTTGCTCGAAGGCCGTCACGGGCGCGATCTGCCCGGGAAACTTCGCCAGATGGTGCGCGCGGTCGAGATCGAGCGCGTCCTGACCAAAGATCAGGTGCTGTCGCTCTACCTCGAGCTCGCACCCTATGGCGGCAATATCGAGGGTATCCGCGCCGCATCGCTGGCTTATTTCGGCAAGGAGCCGCGGCACCTGTCGCTGGCCGAGGCGGCGCTTTTGGTCGCTTTGCCGCAATCGCCGGAAGCGCGCCGTCCCGACCGTTTCCCGGAAGCCGCGCGCGCCGCGCGCGATCGTGTGCTCGACCGGTTCGCCGAAACGGGCGCGGTGCCGGCCGACGAGATCGCGCTCGCCAAGTCTGCTGCGGTACCTGCGGCACGCCGTCCCATGCCGATGCTGGCGCCGCATGCGGCCGATGAGGCGGTTGCCGCGACGCCGGTCGATCGCGAACTACGGCTCACCATCGACGCCGACATGCAGAAGAACATGGAAGAACTCGCGCGCCAGCGCAGCCGCACGCTTGCGGCAACGCTCGGGCCCAATATCTCGCTCGCCATTCTCGTTGCCGATAATGCGACCGGTGACGTGCTCGCGCATGTCGGCTCGCCGGCCTATTTCGACGCGCGCCGCGCCGGCGAAGTGGACATGACGCAAGCGCTGCGGTCGCCCGGCTCGACGCTGAAACCCTTCATCTATGGGCTGGGCTTCGAGGACGGCTTCATCCAGCCCGAGACGCTGATCGAGGACCGGCCGGTGAGCTACGGCGCCTACACGCCGAAGGATTTCGATTTCGGCTTCAAGGGTACGGTCACGGTGCGCGAGGCGTTGCAATTTTCACTGAACGTGCCGGCCGTCGCGGTACTCGACCGGGTCGGACCGAGCCGCCTTGCCGCGCGGCTCACGCAGGCCGGCGCGGCGCTTGCCCTGCCGGACGGCGCCGCCCCGGGGCTCGCCATCGGGTTGGGCGGGGTCGGTATAAAACTTTCCGATCTGGTGATGTTGTATTCCGGCATTGCGCGCCTCGGCTCGGCGCTGCCGTTGACCGAACGCTTAGACGCGTCAGCCGCGCAGGCGCGACGGCTGATGGAGCCGGTCGCCGCCTGGTATGTGAGCAATGTGCTCTTGGGCTCGCCGCCGCCGGAAAATGGCGTTGCAGGCCGCATCGCGTTCAAGACCGGCACCAGTTACGGCTACCGGGATGCGTGGTCGGTCGGCTTCGACGGCAAACACACGATCGGGGTCTGGGTCGGCCGGCCCGACGGCGCGCCGGTGCCGGGCCTGGTCGGCCGCGACGCAGCGGCGCCGATCCTGTTCGATGCTTTCGCCCGTATCGGCGGACCGGCGGCACAATTGCCGCGCCCGCCCACCGGCGTCGTCGTCGCATCCAATGCAAAATTGCCGCCGCCGCTGCGGCAATTTCAACCGGGCCGGCTTGCGGGCGAAACTGCGCACCCGCCACTGCACATCATCTTTCCGCCCGACGGCGCCAAGCTTGATCTCTCCACCACGGACGGCAAGCCTGATGCGGTGGCGTTGAAGGTCGCGGGCGCGGTCGCGCCGTTGACAGTTCTGGTCAACGGCGTGCCGGTCGCGAGCGAGGGGCGGGGCAGCCTGTTCTTCAATCCCGGCGGCCCCGGCTTTTCCCGGGTGACGGTGATGGACGCCACCGGTTCGGCCGACAGTATCGTCATACGGGTCGAAGATAGCGCAGCCGAGGCAACGGCGATTGCGGCTTCGTGCACGCTCCCTGTGTGCGGGGCGGCCTCGCGCCCCGGCCCGGGACCGACCCGATAATGCACAGTGAGCGGATAGGCACCTGAGCCGAAATCGCTTTTTCGGACAGCGCCTTGGATTGCCAACCGGTCGCAAGTCAGGACTTCCCAAGAATTGTGAAAACGGCTACCGTTTTTCTCAACTTGGCAGTCGGCTGGAGGCGTGGGTTCCATCAGTCGGTCGGAATGAGCTCGCCCGGATACAGGGCATTTCCGGGACGGGACCGCCCTGAACTCCACGCATTGCCGCAATCGGGAAGACAATCAGTGAGTACGGCTACGCTCGTCGAAAGGCCAACGGGCAAAGCGCTCGTTGTCAGAATATTCAAATTCTCCCTGCGGCGGGTGCTGTTCCCGCTGTGTGTGCTTGCGCCGTTCGCCTTCTTCTTTCCGAAGATCGCGCTCCTTTATGTGGTCTGCGGGGCCTACGACGTCAGCCGCAACTCGGGACGGAGCCTTTCGACGCTGCGCCGCTATTTTATCGGCAATGGCTTTCCGACCTGGCTCCTGTCGCCGTTCAACACGCTGCTCGATTTGCTGTCGTTGCCCTATGTCAACAAAGGCGTCTATCGGCTCGAGGATCTGCCGCCCGGCTATCAGGACGAGGTGAAGCAACTGACCCAGGCCACGAAAGAGGCGGACATCGTCGCCCAGTTGGAAGAAGCAGCGAAGGAATTTCCGCGCACCATGGTGTTCTTCCGCTGGTACGGCGTGGACAAGCAAACGTTCCTGGATGTACCGGGCTTTCGCCGGCCTTGGAAATATATCGAGACCATCGGCGTCTCGGTGTTCAATAAGAAAGTCTCGACCTCGCTGCATTTCGGCTTCATGCGGGCATCGTTGCGCATTTTGTACAACCTCAACGACATGAACGACGACTCGGCCTATATCGTCGTCGGCGACAACGTAAACTATTGGCGCGAGAACAAGCTTTTCATATTCGACGACACTTTGCTGCATCAGTCGTTCAACGAGACCGATCAGACGCGCTATTGTCTGTTCGTGGACATGATCCGGCCGACGCCTTTTCCGGGCGTCATGCGCGCCCTGATCTCCGGCGTCCGCCTGCTGACGCAGAGTTTCAAATTCATCTATTACCAGAACTGGAAGCTCATCGAGCGTTAGCGGCGCAATGCCGGATGTCCTAGGCGTGGACGGCAAAACGACATGAGCACGACCAGTAGCCGGGCATCGCGAATCTACCGGCCCGGCAAGGGCGTTGCCGCGCTGTTCGATTACGCCGCAGGTTCGAGCCGCCGCGCCGCCCTGGCGTTGGTATTCGTCTCGCTGATCGCGTTCCTGCCGGGCTTCTTTCAGATTCCACCGGTCGACCGCGACGAGGCCTATTTCGCGCAAGCGACCAAGCAGATGATCGAGACCGGGGATTACGTCGACATCCGGTATCAGGACGATGTGCGCTATCGCAAGCCGGTCGGCATCTATTGGCTGCAGGCAGCCGTGGTGAACACGGCGAGCGCGCTCGGAATGCCCGACGCAACCACGACCATCTGGCTCTATCGCGTGCCGTCGCTGATCGGGGCGATCGGCGCCGTGCTGGCGACTTATTGGTGCGCGCTCGCCTTTGTCAGCCGGCGCGGCGCGGTGCTGGCCGCGCTGATGATGATGGCCTCGGGCATCCTCGGCGTCGAGGCGAGGCTCGCCAAGACCGACGCGGTGCTGCTCTTCACCGTGGTGCTCGCCATGAGCGTGCTGGCGCGCGTCTATCTGGCGCCGCGCCGCAACGATCCGCTGCCGGGATTGGGGTCGCTCGCGGTGTTTTGGACGGCGCTTGCCGTCAGTATTTTGGTCAAAGGTCCGCTGATCCTGATGGTGGTCGGGCTCGCGGCGGCGACTTTGTGCGTGCTTGACCGCTCCGCGCGCTGGCTTTTGGCGTTGCGCCCGCTGCCGGGAATTGCCTGGCTCCTGCTTCTGGCGCTGCCGTGGTTCGTCGCAATCTATCTGCGCGTCGGCAGCAAATTCCTGGTCGGATCCGTCGGTCAGGATATGCTTTCCAAGGTCGCGAATTCCCAGGAGACGCACGGCGCGCCGCCCGGGCTCTACCTCGTCCTGTTCTTCGCGACCTTCTTTCCCGCCTCGTTGCTGGCCGGCTTGGCCGCGCCGGCGGTCTGGGCGGTGCGGCGCGAACCGGCCGCGCGCTTCTTGCTGGCGTGGCTCGTGCCGTCGTGGATCGTGTTCGAACTGGTCGTGACCAAGCTGCCGCATTATGTGATGCCGCTTTACCCGGCGATCGCCATTCTCATCGCCGGAGCGGTCGAAACAAAAGTTCTGTCGCGGCGGCCATGGCTGGTGCGCGGCGTCATGTGGTGGTTCCTGGGCCCCGTCATCATCAGCATTGTCGCGGTGATCGGGGCGATCGTGATCAACCGCGATCTGGCACTGTTGGCGTGGCCGTTTTTCGCCGGTGCGATCGTCAGCGGCCTGTTTGCGTGGCAATTGTACGATGACGACGGCGCCGAGCGCGCCTTCATGCGCGCCGCCGTCGCGCAAGTGTTATTGGCGATCGGCATTTATGCCGTGATCGTGCCGTCGTTCACGCCGGCGTTTCCCAGTGTGGCGTTGGCGGGTGCGCTGCACGATTCGGGTTGCGCGCATCCGGTCGCCGCCAGCGTCGGTTATGAAGAGCCGAGCCTGGTGTTTCTGGCCGGCACCACGACCCGCTTTACCGACGCCGCCGGCGCGGCCGATTTTCTGCGCGACGGCAGCTGCCACTTTGCCTTCGTCGACGCCCGGCAGGAGCGGGATTTCGCGTTGCGCGCCGACGCGATTGGTTTGCGCTACGACCGCGGACCGCGCATTGAGGGTTACAACGTCAGCATCGGCAAGCCGATCACCATTGCGGTGTTCCAATCGGCGGGCGCGTCGTGAATGCGCCGTCCGACGAAATCGCAACCGTGGAAACGACCGCTCCGGCGTCCGGTCCGCGCCATCCAGTTCAGGAGTTGGCGCAGAACGCGCTGCGAAATCTCGCGAACTGGAGCTTGACGATCGCCCAGGCGCCGCCGGGAAAATTTCTGTGGCCGCCGGTACCCGCCATCGCCGCGAGCGTCGTCACGCTCTTCGTTGTCGTGGTGTCGATGTTTATGCTCGATTCGGCCGCGACCGATTGGGCGCTGCAACTGCCGCAACGGGTCAGGAACGCATTTGAGGAAATCACCAATTTCGGCCTGTCCGGCTGGTTTCTCTTTCCGTTCGGCTTTGCCCTGTTAGGTCTCGCGGCCGTCATATCGCCGGCCATGCCGCGCTTTGCGCAAGCCGTGCTGACGGCGCTCGCCGCCCGCTTCGGCTTCCTGTTCCTGGCGATCGCCGTCCCGGGCTTGTTCGTCACCATCGTCAAGCGATTGATCGGACGGGCGCGGCCCTCGGTCGGCAGCCACGACGATCCGTTCGCCTATATGCCGTTCGTCTGGCGGCCGGAATATGCCTCGATGCCGTCGGGTCATGCCACCACCGCGGTGGCGGCCGCGATTGCGATTGGCGCGATCTGGCCGCGCACGCGGTGGGTCATGTGGCTTTATGCGCTGACGATCATGTTGAGCCGGGTCGTCGTCATCGCGCACCATCCGAGCGACGTCATCGCCGGCGCGCTGGTCGGCGCCGCCGGCGCGTTTCTGGTGCGGCGCTGGTTCGCCGCGCGGCGGCTGCTGTTCCGCGCGCGCGACCTGCGAGCCGATCCGGGCCCTTCGCTCCGGCAGATTAGGGCGGCGTTCCGCGAGGTGGTTTTGGGATAGCCGGCTATCCGTTTGAAATCGCTCAGAGGTTCGCCGGATTGAACCCGGACCGGATGCCCTTTAGAAGCTTGCCCATGACGGCAGACAACGGGCGCGATCCGCCTCCCGCAATATCGGTGATCGTCCCGGTGCGAAACGAAGCCGGCAATGTCGCGCCGCTCGTGGCGGAGATTGCCGCGGCCCTGCAAACCCGCGCCTTCGAGATCGTGTACGTCAATGACGGTTCGAGCGACGCGACCGAAGAGGAGCTGCGCGGCTTGATGGCGCAGCACGTCTGGCTACGCCAAATCCGGCACGAGAAATCCTGCGGCCAATCGGCGGCCATTCGCACCGGCGTCGCGGCGGCGCGCGCGCCTGTTGCGGTGACCATCGACGGCGACGGCCAGAACGATCCGGCATTCATCCCGGCTTTGATCGCAGCGCTTGAAGCCGGCGCGCCGCGCATCGGTCTCGTCGCCGGGCAGCGCACCGGCCGCAAGGCGACGGGATTTAAGAAACTGCAATCGCGCATCGCCAATGGCATTCGCTCGGGTGTGCTCAAGGACGGTACACGCGATACCGGATGCGGTCTCAAGGCGTTCCGCCGCGACGTGTTCCTGGCGCTGCCTTACTTCGACGGGCTGCATCGTTTTATGCCGGCGCTGGTGCGCCGCGAAGGTTTGCAAATCGGCTATGTCGACGTCGTCGACCGGCCGCGCCGTCATGGCGTGTCGAATTACGGTTTTTGGGACCGGTTGTGGATCGGCATTCTCGATCTCGCCGGCGTGTGGTGGCTCGTCCGCCGCAGGAAGCGCGTTGCGCAAGCGCAGGAGGTGACCCTTGCTCGTTGATATGTCGCACGCGGTCGGCGCCTATTTGGTCGACGTTTTCTTCACCAGGCTCGATTGGTGGGTGATCCTCGGCCTCGTGGCGCAACTGTTGTTCACGGCGCGCTTCGTCGTGCAATGGATCGCCTCCGAGCGCGCCGGGCACAGCGTCATTCCGCTGGCGTTCTGGATTTTTTCGATCTTCGGCGGCGTGCTGCTTCTCGTCTATGCGCTCTACCGCAAGGACGTGGTGTTCATCGCCGGCCAAGCGTTCGGCGTGTTCGTCTATCTGCGCAATCTTTATTTCGTCATGCGCGATCGTAAGGCCGCGGTGTCGGCGGCGTAGGTGCGCTCCCTCTCCCCGCCCGCGGGGTGAGGTGAGCAACCGATCTCGTTCTCGCGATGCCTGCGCATCTGGGGGCAAAGCTGCCGCGCAAGCAATTGACAGTCGGTGTCCGCTATGAGCCAAAGCGGACATCGGTAGCGAGATTAAAATTGCGACCGAGACCTTATCCGCAATGAGAGCGAGTTCACAGGGGCGGGAGCGAGTGTTATCTTAGATTTTGATTTGCATCAGGGTCGGACCTCCGCCCTGATCGAATTGGCCCATATTCCCTAGGAGCAAACTATGGGTGGTCTTTCTCGGCGGTCTTTCGTCTTTGCGGTCCTGGCTGCCGGACTTTGTGGCAGCAATGCGATGTCGCAAAATGCGACACCTGTCGGCACCCGCGTGGCGTTGAAGGGGTATGATCCGGTCTCATATTTTACCGACGGCAAACCGGAACAAGGCTCCAACGAGTTCACCTTCGCCTTCGACGACACCACCTATTGGTTCGAGAACGTGGAGCACAAGACACTCTTTGTCGCCGACCCGGCGCGTTATGCGCCGCAGTTCGACGGCTATTGCGCGGTGCAGATGTCAAGGGGTATCAAGGGCGAGGCCGATCCGGAGTCTTGGGCGATCAAGGACGGCAAGCTCTATGTCTTCAGCATGAAAGCGGGCATGGCGCGTTTCCGCGAAGACGGTGTCGCCATCGCTGAGAAGGCGAACGAGAACTGGCCGAAGCTGCGCAACACGCCGTAGCGCAAAGCGGTCATAGACGCCGTCATAAACCGGCCTTCTGCAGCGCGGCCGCGAGCTTGGCGCGCTGGTCTGGCTTGCGCAGCAGCGAACCGAATTCTGTGCTGTCGAAGCGGTCGTTGAGTTTGCGCACCGTCTCGGCGGCCCTTGCCGCGTCGGCTTCGCGGCCGGCCTGCGCATAGGCGGCGGCGAGAGTCGCCTCCACATAGACATCGGGTTTGTTGCTGTCGAGCGCGCGTTCGAGCGTGCGGATGGCCTCGTCGTCGCGGTCAACGAGCAGATAGGCCAGGCCAAACGCCATGTTGTTGCCGGCTTCGAAGTCGAAACCAAGTTTGCCGGCGGTCTCGAAATCCTTCACCGCGGCATCGGCGTCCCCAGACCACAGCTGAGCATACGCCAGCCCGGCATAGGCTTCCGGGTCGCTGCTGTTGAGCTCGACCGCGCGCTGCATCTCGTCGGTGGCGCGGTCGTAATCGCCGAAACTGACATAAGCGGTGCCGAGCAGGGCGTGGCCGGCGGCGCTTGCCGGATCGATGCTGATGGCTTTGCGGCCAAGGTCCTCGACGCGCTGCAAAGCCGCTGCGGGGTCCCCGGTCCATCCTTCCATGAAGCCGTGGAGCTCGACGCCCCCCAAGCCGACATAGGCCGGCGCATAGTTGGGATCGAGCTCGATCGCCCGGTTGAACAGGTCGCGCGCCTGCGAATTGGCGACACGGTCAAACTTGGCGGTCAGACCACGGCCGCGCAAGACCAGATCATAGGCTTCCAGACTGCTTGGCGGCTTAGTCTCGGCCTTGGCCAGTTCCAGTTCAGTCAGACGGCTGGCGAGCGTGCCGGCGATGCGGCGGGTGATGTCGTCCTGTACCGAGAAAATATCTTCGGGGGCCACGTCATAGTTTTCCGACCATAACAATGCGCCGCCGGCCGCGGCGCTCAAACGGATCGAAATTCGGATACGCTCCGGGCTGCGGCGGATGCTGCCGTCGACGATGTAACGCACGTCAAGATCGTGGCCGACTTCGTCGGGACGAGGGTTTTTCCCTTTGTAGGCGAACACGGCGTTTCGCGAGCGCACGGCGAACTCAGGAAAGCGGCCGAGCGCGGAAATGATATCTTCGGTCAGCCCGTCGCCGAAGTAGTCGTCCTTGACGTCGGACAACGTGACCAGCGGAAGCACGGCGATGGTTGGCCGTGTTTCCGCGCTGGACGATGAGGGCGTGGCGACATTTTGCTCCAGCGGCGCGGTCTGGCGTATCGCCCACCAGGCGCCGGCGCCCACAAACGCCAGGGCGAGAGTCAGAATCGCTGCGAGGATAGCAAAACGCCGCGATTTGGCTGGCGCTTGGCGCCCTAACGAAAAATCCGAAGCCGCGGCGAGGGCGTCCGCGCTGAGGCCGAACACGCGCACCGGTCTGGCGATATTTTTGACCTGCTGCTCGCCGCGATCTTCAAAGGTAAGCGGTAGTTTGCCGCGCACCTGTTCGCAGGCCGTGTCGGAAATGCACAAGCCGCCCGGCTCGCAGATCGATTCCAGCCGTGCGGCGATGTTGACGCCATCGCCAAAGATATCATTACCGTCGATGATGATGTCGCCGATGTTGATGCCGATGCGGAAAATCAGTCGCTTGTCGTCTGCAGCCTCGCGGTTTTGCTCGGGCATTTCGCGCTGAATGGTAGCGGCGCAGGCGACCGCGTCGACAACGCTGGGAAAATCCGCCAGCAGTCCGTCGCCGGTAGTCTTGACGATGCGTCCGCCATGGGCGGCGATGGCCGGATCGACAAGGTTCTTGCGGACGGCCTTGAGCGCGCGCAGGGTGCCGACCTCGTCGGCACCCATCAGGCGGCTGTAACCCACGATATCGGCAGCTACAATTGCCGCAAGCTTACGCTCCACGTGCTGACGTTTTCCCAATCGGGCAACCTTTATGAGAGTTTCCCGGCGAGGTTACCTTATCCAATGCGCGGCGCATACCGCGGCGCCAATGTCCGCTTATGATGCTGTGGACGGCTCCTCCACCCGGCACGTGAGTGCCATGGATGTGGGTGCTGATTAGGCTCCCACGAATCGGAGGAGCTACCCATGCAAACGATTACGACAATCGGT
>Ga0181525_10000929_pt1 | contig 25529 bp, 26 predicted proteins | sample PEATcosm2014_Bin_48_FD_121100 | JGI IMG/M metagenome (GOLD analysis project Ga0181525, IMG submission 121100) | Peatland microbial communities from MTU Mesocosm Facility, Houghton, MI, USA - PEATcosm2014_Bin06_10_metaG | ecosystem: Environmental > Terrestrial > Soil > Wetlands > Peat | place... | reverse complement strand
CATTTCCTCCGCCGCTTTGAACTTGGTTGACTGGACTGACTTGACGATGGCCTGGAACTGCTCTGCTGAGATCTTGTCGCCACGGGCCATGGGGGCGAGCGTGTTCATCAACAGCAACTGGATGCCAACCACCTCAGAGATCAAATGGAGGTCGGCTTCTTCCGTTTGCGATTCGCGAAGCAGGACTTCGCGCGCCCATTCGCCGAGCAGTTGCCCACTGTCTGATGCGATCTTCGAGAGTGACTCGTATTCAGTGGGCGTGAATTTCCCTCCGATCGTGATTGTGCGCACGATGGTTCTCGAACGGTGTTGAGAGTGAGGGTTCTGTTTCTGATCGGGCATATTTTCTCCTTCTGTTTACGCATGTAAACCCCAGCGCCAGTTAGCGCTCCAGAGCGCCAGCCAGCGCCGCAAATCTCGCAACCCTTGTTATTTCAAGGCAGCGCCAACTGGCGCTGCCGGCGCTAGCTAGCGCCCTGTTAGGGGTGGAGTGTCTAAATTCAGCCGGTGCGTAGCACCGAACGGGCTCTTCAGGCACGAATCACGCCTTGGGAGCTGCTGCGCGACGCATACCATCGGCCACCTCCACCCCGGTTACTGGCCTCCCGCCATTCACGGAATGCTCAGGACCTTCTCCGTTGCCAGCCCGGCGAACTCGCAGCGTGGGCACTACGCGCGAGGACTGCGCTGTCTTCAGGTACTCCTGGAACTCGCGGTCTTTCGAGAACACGTAATTGAGCGCCTTGTCGACGACGTCATCGGCCGACGCGTGAAGAAAGGTCGCGTACTGGTCGATCAAGGTTGCGGTTGCTGATTCGACCCGTATCGTTGCACTTACGAGTCGGACCTGGTTGATCTCAATGAGCGGCATAAGTGAAGCTCCTCCTTGGTTGAATTCAGGCGATCTTCGTGCGGACGATCATGCGTTCTGCCGTGAGCGCGATCTCCTGCGCGCGAGCAGTGCAAAGCGGATTTGGGATCTCAAAGCGCCGGCGAACATCAAGCATCGTGACTACGTCGGCTATGGGAACACCTTCAGAGAGCCACAGCCACGCAGATGCGACGTCCACTGTTCGCTGCGCATAGTAAAGAGGATCGGGTTTGTCCGAACGACGTTCGGCCAGTGTGCGAGTCAGCTTCCCGGCGTCCATTCCGCGGGCTAGTTCGTGCAGAACCCAAGCCCAATCGTGCTCGGAATTGGTGCGCTTTCCGGTTCCTCTTCGCGGGCTTATCGGCTCCGGCAAATGGGTCCGTTCCTGGGCCGTAATATCCATTCCAAATTCCGCGGGACTGGACGCGGAATTGCCGAGGTAATAGACGCTCACCGGATGGGCAGGATCGTACTTATGATTCAAGAATCCAGGAAGCCGGAGCACCCGGTTGCAATCGGTGCAAGCAGGATCGCCGCCGAAGGTGAACGCCAGCACCTTGAGCACGCTTTCCTGAAGCGCGAAGGTGAAGCCTTCCACCTGCCAAAGGACCTGAAACTTGCCAGGGGAAGTAGATATGATCGCGGTCGGAGTTGGAACCAACTTCGAGGACAAGAGCGCGGCGAGTTTCGGGCTACCATCTGTGTCCAGATCGAGATAGAGATGCCGGGCCGCTGCGACACTCTCTTTTGTCCGCTTCCTGCTGCCGGCGCGCAGGGGATTTGCCCCGATGTAGACGTTCGCTCCAGTGGCGTTCTCTGATGCCAGCCAACCGAGATAGCGGTGGGCAAGCACACACTCCAGCGTGACAATTCGCTGGAGGGTCATGGCCGGCGATGAGCGCCTGAGAAGTATGGCAACCGTTTCTCCGGACACGAATGACCGGCGGAGAAATTCGGCGGCGACGTTTACGGCAATTTGTTTTCTATTCTCTGGCATGTTCCACCTCGAATACTGGATCGATCAGGAAGCGTTTGGCGTCCCGGTCATACCCGCGAAGTGCCAGTACTTCGCGGATGACCCGACGCCCCGGCCTCCGTTCCACGTGCACCACAAAATCGACGGCCTCCCCGATCTCGGCTAATGTATCTGAGAACGTTGTTTGAGGGTGGCTGCGAATGACAAGGTTGGCGAAGCGGTGGAGGGCCTTCTCGGCGGAATTCGCGTGGATGGTAGCGAGCGAGCCGGAGTGGCCGGTGTTGAAGGAATCAAGTAGCGTGCGCGCTTCCACACCGCGCACTTCGCCCAGAATGATTCGATCCGGCCTCCAACGCAGAGCAGACTTCAAGAGATCGTCGAACGAGATCTGCGCCTTGAAGGTATCTGTCTGGCATTCAACGGCAAGTACGTTTGGCTTCTGAATCCGAAGTTCGGAAGTATCTTCGATTACGACGATGCGCTCTTCTTCAGGAATCGCCTGAGCAAGGATGTTGAGAAGAGTAGTCTTCCCGGTTCCCGTTCCGCCGCTGATGAGTAGCGTTTTGCCGGCCGCGATCTGCTCGCAGAGGAAGTCAGCGACCGCAGGCACGAGCGTGCCGCGAGCAATGAGGTCATTGATGGTGAAGCGGCTGCTGGTGAACTTCCGAATTGTGAGCGCTGGAGCCGGTCTGACTACGGGCGGAATCACCGCGGCAAGACGGCTCCCATCCGGGAGCTGCGCATGAAGGAGCGGATTGTCCTCGTTAAGTCTTTTCCCAAGTTGATTGGCAATCACTTCGAGGCCGGTGCGCAGCCTGCCGGCGTCGAATTGAACGGCGCTCTCCCGCCGAATGATCCCATCGCGCTCAAACCACCAAGTCGCGTCGGGATTGCCCATGATCTCGCTCACGCTTTCATCGAGTAGTAGCGGCTCGATGGGCCGTAGAAACGGGAGTATCAATTCAAAACCCATGTCGGATACCTCAGAGTCTTGGGAGCCCGGCCGGTGACCGGGCTCCCGAAGGTGAAGAGGAGCGGCCTAAGCGGCCGTCTCCTCGCTCAAAGCTTCATCCTGTTCCTGGTCTTCTGGAGCTGCTTTCTCAGCACGATCCAGCTTGAGAATCGAAACCACACGGATCTCCCAGACGCGCTTCTTCGAGTCGGTCTTCTTGCTGTCATACTGCCGGCTGCGGAGTTCGCCTTCGATCTGAATGTGAGCGCCCTTGGTTAGCGTGGCTGCAAACTCGCAGAGCCTACCGAAGACGATGCAGCGGTGCCACTCGGTGTGCGAGACATACTGGCCGCTCTTCTTGTCCTTATAGAAGGACTTCGTCGCGAGCGAGAGGGTGGTAAAGCTGCAGTTGTTGGCGGTGCGAACTGCTGCGTCACTGCCGAGGAATCCGATGAGGTTGACTTTGTTCTGGTACATGATCTTGTCTCCGTTTGTTGAATTTCCCGATCCTGCTCGGGTCACACAGGGCGAAGCCAAGCGAGTGGGACCGGCTCCCAAGTGCCGAAGCTCTGCATTTACGGAGGCTCCGGAGAAATCTTTTCGCCGCACTTGGCGAGGAAGATTTGGCCGGATACCGTAACCCAAAGGGCGGCGCAGCCGAAGCAGAAGAGCGAGCTGCCGCAGGGCGCCGGTATTGCCCCGAAGCCGTGACCGAGCAGATGGCGGGATACAAAACGGCACACGCCCTCTGGACCAAAGTCACCCATCCAAACCCAGGCAAACGAAGTGCGGGAAAACCGGTCGGCTGCCGCGAGAAATCGCTGATCGTCATCCGCGGAAAAGTCCCGCGAAAGTACGGGCAACATCTCGTCTCAAAGAACTCGCGCGCCATAGCCCGCCCGCTCCTGGCGCCACAGCCAGTCGTTTAGATCCGAGACGCGAAACCGCCAGTATTTACCGACGTGCCGCCCTGGAATCTCGCCAAGGCGAGCCTTCTTCTTGAGTGTGTTCGGGTGCATGCGGAGAAGGGCTGCGGCCTCGATGGCATCCAACAGCGGTTCGAAGTCGATTATTGGGAAGCGGTTCTGTACAGCAATTTGAGTAGAGCGCGAGGAAAGGGGAAACGTCATCGTGACCTCCGATGACGTGATAATGGCTGCATTTCTTCTATGTGTCCAAGGCTTTTTTCGTCAACATTGATGCGTGAAACGCAATAACACGTTGCCGTTCGGCATCGCTCAGAACAATTGGGAACATACAGTCGCAGGAAACGATCTGAAAAGACTCAGTCTCTCATTTTCGGCGGAGAATCTGCTCGTGTCCGGCGAAAGACGCTGCCAACTAGAATGATCGAGATGAGACTGGATGTTCTGCCGTTGTGGCGGATTTAGAAGCAGGATACTTGGCGACCCCCAGGGAACAAATGTTGTTTCTTCTCTTCCTGTTTGGCATGGCCGGTTGCAGGCTTACGGGGACCGATATCGACGAGAACCTCTAGCATTCCGAATTTCTGCGTCCGTTGCATCGATTGCGGCGAGATTCTCGAATTGAGACGACCGCCTCCGGTGGAAGTCGTATGGGCCAACCAGAGCAATAGAATGCCGACAGCGGGAACTTCAGTATGCTGATGCAATCTGCTCGCTTCTCGCTTGAAGAAACAGTGAGCCGGATTGACCCGCCTTAGTATACGAATGGCATGAACCTCGAACACAAGTATCTAAGATCAGCTCACGCCTCGAGGTTTAGTGCCCAATCCATCTCAATGCCGGAATCTCATAGACGACAGTATTGTAGGCGGCTACTGATATCGGCACCGTGGCGGAATTGTTGGTTACTGTCATAGTCGCACTGGGCGTTCCGAGCAGGCCGATGAGATTGAAGTTGCCGTTGCTCACATGGTTGAAGACCAGCGCACCCGCGTTCTGGTCGGTTGCATCCTGATTGGTGACCATCACGATGACGCTGCCGTTCTGGTCGACGAAGGCGAGCATGTTGAGGCCCCTGCCCGTTGCATGAATGGGACCTGCATTCAGCGCGGCAGTTGCACCAAGCAGCGTTCCGCTGCCGCCAGCATTCATCAGGTCATAGACCGGAGCTACAGCCTGCAACTTGGCCAACTCGCCGGCGGGCAGATGATTGGAATCGTAGAGCAGCCAAGCCGACGGAATATCTGCAGCCTTCAACGTCGATGGATCGGTGGCGTCGCTGATCCAGTATCCAAGGTTGAGTCCCTGCGCAACTTGATAATATTGCGGTTGCGGAAGACCAGGTGTATTTGTGGCGATTCCGCGCTCGATGTACGCGTAGAAGTTGTAGATGTTCGATTCCGTGTTCGGCGATTCGAAATACCGTGCAACATTATCAGAATAATAAAGCGCCGGACCGAAGGGATGGGTGGGAAGATGTTCCCGCATCACGGCTATTTGATTGGGATCTTCTGTGCCCGCGTCCCAGTTGCAGCGCTGAATGACCTGAGTGCCCCTGCGCACACTTCCGTCGCGGTTGGCTACCATCGTCCAGCCCGCACTTAGTACCAGGTGCTTGAGATAGCCATTAGCTTCAGCTTGCGACCAGTTCCCTCTGCTGACCGCACCGGCGTATTCGGTGCAATTCGCATCCATATCGACGCCCATGGGAACATCGGGAACGCGGCTGGCCGAAGCGCCGATGGAATATGAGGCCGTCCAGAATGCAGGAGTTGCCCGATCGCCTTGCGACTCATTCTCGACGAGAAACAGCCAGTCTTTACCGGGTAGTTGCGTCTCCCATGCGCGCGGATCGCTGCCAGTGGCGCGAGCGTAAGCCGGATCAAAACTGAGCTGGCCGCCGGAGACGGGATTGACGCCATTGGCTAGAAGCGTATTGCCAACCTCGGCCAGGAAGCTGACCTGGCCGGCATTCACAAAATCCGTCCACTGGGAGTTCAGATTTTGCGCCACGTAGCTAGCACGGGCCGGAACGGTGCTCCCGGGAACGGCGGTTCCGCTCCAGGATTCAAAACTGTTGATCAGGCGGGGATGCCAGTCATCCGGAAGGTAGACTCCGATAAAGAAATCGGCATCATAGTAACCGCGGAGATGCATGGCAACCGCCATGTTGCCGAGGCTTTCACCAGCCCATTTTCCAAAAGTCTCTGGTGGGGAACTGGAGGGCAAGTCATCCGCCAGCATCGGCATACTAAAGGAGACATAGCCCTGCCCCGGATAGGAGATCGTTCCGTCGGGGCCGAGTGCAAAGTACGTGCCTTCGCGTGGATCCATCCAGGCAGCGTACTGCATATAACCACCATCCTGGCTGTAATCGGCAAAACCGGACGCGCCGCCGTTGGCATTGATAAGGTCGAAACCCCAGGCCACATTGCCGCCTAGCGGCAGAGCGCCGCTGCTCGCAATTCCATCTGCCGACCCAATCATGTCATTCAGGTGCTGGTTGTTGAATGGCACGTCCTGCCAATACAGCTGATCCGGCCAAGCCTCGCCAGCTGCGCCCCATGCCTGATCGAAGACCGTGCCTGGAACGGAATTGCCGCCAATCGCTTCGCCAAGAAACGGCACGCAGATTGGACTCATGCCCATCGGCGTGCAATCGGCGATTTGCGTTGGCTGCGGAGTGGGGGCTGTGCTGGAAGTGACCACTGTGACACGCGCAGTTGTGCTTCCATTCGCATTGGTCGCTGTCAGCGTGTAAGTGTTCGATCCAAGGTTGGCGGGGATTACGTTGACGGATTGCCCAGTTACCGTGCTAACCCCTTGATCGATGCTGAGCGACGCAGCACCAGTCACAGACCAGGTCAGAGTAACTTGGCTACCCTGCTCGATCGTGCTATTGGCTGCTGTGAAGCTGTTGATGACTGGTGCGGTTGGCGCTGGCGTCGCAGGCGCCACATAGACCGTGACAAAAGCGGATGCGGAACCGGCTCCATTTGCGGCGGTCAGCGTGTAGGTATTCAAACCGGCGGTTGTTGGCGTTACGGTTGTCGATGTTTCCGTAACGGGGCCAACATTTTGATCGATACTGAGCGAGGTTGCGCCGGGCGCAGTAAAGTTAAGCGTGATTGGGGATCCAACGACATAGCCAGTTCCAGCAGCGGAGATGCGGGGATATGGTACGGTCGCTGTGGGCGCAGCTTGCGCGGCAATGACGTTGACCGTGACAGAGGATGTCGTGCTGCCGGCGCCATTGGCTGCGGTGATCGTGTAGGTAATCGGTCCGGAGGCTGCGGGTGTCGCATGGACCGAGTTGCTGGTCACTGGCACCGAGCCGATTTCTTGATCGATACTCAGGCTGGTTGCGCCGGATTCTGTCCAACTCAAAGTGACCGCGCCCTGAAGCGTGATCGTAGCGCTTAAAGCAGAGAGGCTGACGACAGGCGGTTGCAACGTGGACGTAACCACTACAACAACCGATGAAGTGGATGAACCTGACGAGTTGGTCGCCGTCAAAGTGTAGGTGATCGATCCTGTGGATGCAGGTGTAACCGAGGTCGATGTTCCAATAACTGTCCCGACAGCTGGACTGATGCTGATCGTGTTAGCGCCTGTGACTGCCCATGTGAGCGCAACGGGCGTGTCTAACATGACGCTTGGAGCCGATGCCGTAAAACTGCTAATCGTAGGCGCACTGGAATTGGTTACATTGATGGTCAATGATTTCGTAACCGGACCGTTGGCGCTGTTGGCGGTCAGCGTGTAGACATTCGCGCCGGTGGCCAGCGGAGTGACATTGACCGAGGTTCCTGTGACATTGCCAACCTGTTGGTTGATGACCAGCGAACTAGCACCTGTGACAACCCAACTGAGCGTGACCTGCGAACCCAGCGCAACCGTGTAACTGGAGGCGGTGAAGCTGGTGATGGTGGCCGTAGCGGGCTGCGCAGCTGTAACGGTGATAGATTGCGAAACAGGCGTGGCGGCTGAGTAGGAACTATTTCCCGCCTGACTTGCCTGAACTGTGCAGATACCCACCGCGGTCAGCGTGACCGAGGATGCGCCGGAGATCGTACAAACACTCGACGGGCTAGCGGTGTAACTCACTGCAAGACCGGAGCTGGCAGTCGCAGTCAACACCAGCGTAGTTCCGGCGGTCTGCGATGCAATAGGCCCAAAGGTGATCGTCTGCGATTTCGGCGTAGCCGCATTGACGGTAAAGCTCTGCGTAACCTTAGGTGCGGCGGCATACGTGCTGTTGCCGGCCTGCGTCGCATCGATCGTACAGGCGCCGGCGGCCAGGAATGTCGCCGTCGTGCCACTTACGGTGCAAACTGTTTGCGTCGTCGATGCAAAGCTGACTGGCAGCCCCGAAGTTGCCGTCGCTGTCAGCGTCAGCGGCGTGCCAACCGTCTGCGCGGCCGGCTGCGCAAACGTGATCGTCTGCGCGGTCAGCGGCGCGGAAGTTACAGAGATATTTTCCGAGACAGGCGTCGCCGAAGCATAAGCAGAGTTGCCCGTTTGCGTTGCCTGAATGGTGCAAGTGCCCGATGCGGAGAAGGTCGCCGCCACACCGCTGACCGTGCAGATGAGCGGCGTCTCCGAAGCAAAGCTAACTGGCAGTCCAGAGCTGGCGGTGGCGACGAGCGCAACAGTAGCGCCTACGGTCTGGCTGGGGATGGCGTCAAATGTGATGACTTGCGCCGATCGCTGCTTGGGGGAAATGATCCCACTGCAACCGCTGAAGATAACCGTACTCAGAATGAAAGTCGGCAAGGAATTGCGAAAAGAAAGAAATGGCCTCAATGTAAACTCTCCGGAGCAGGCTTTCCCAGGCAACAAAGACGACGAGTGGTGCAATTGATACAGGGTGTGAGTTCGATGCTAACATCTGCCAGTAAGCTCTTCAAACGCTCACTCATCAGTGTGCAGTCCGACCGCAGCTTCGGCCGCCGGTCCAAAAGTTGAGCTTCTTCGTCGGATGGAGTGATTGAAAGCGTCAGTTTTTCGAAATGTGAGCACCGTCCCGTAAGAAATGCGGTGATTTGCAGCTGATTATTTGAAAGGTCTCAGATCGCCGAAAGGCGTGCGGATCAGGATTAGTCCTGACAATTTGCCGCAGGGTCAGGGAGCCTCAGAGCCCCCAGACAGATCATCAGATTCCCGTCGCCAGGGCGATTTTCCATTAGGTATCCTTGGTCGAGCTTGGCCTTGTATTTATAGCCTCTGTCTGTCTTCTCTCTGACTGCAGACAGAGGAGATGTCAACAAAGCAATTTGGGCTCAAGTCAATACGCTTGTCGCACAAGAGGGTTTTGCTTTTTCTGCTTTGGGAATATTCCAGGATCGATGTTGTTACCAGTACACCTGGACGACGTTACCTGAACACCCTGACGCCATTATCAGTAACTGTCCGATCTGTTACATCAGAACTGTTGACGTTTTCTAATTCTCCAGTAAAGTGGACTGTAACACACTAATTTCTCCCCGACCTAAAAATTGGATACTTGCCGGTCCGTGTGTGAGACATCGGCATGTAATCGATTGCGTTACGCGTCGAAGGGCATTGGTGTGTTTGAAAGGTGCTACAGGAAAATGCAGCCATTCGTTTGCGCTCTCCGCACGATGTTATCTCCGGTTTTCAACCCTTCGGATTCCGGTAAGAATACCTCCGGATCTTCTCGTGCAAAGCGAATGGTTCTGCTGCTGACGCTGGCGTTGTGCAGCGTAGCGGCCTTCGCGCAGAACACCACGATCAGTGGCAGGGTGTATACGCCGAACGGCGTTGACCCGCTATCCAACGTGCTCGTCTATGTGGTGAGAACCTCTGCCGTACCGCCCGGAACGGGGATCCTGGCTCCACTCACCTCAGGGGCGACGTGTACCGGAGCAAACCCTTCGTCACAGCCGGGGTGTATGACGGAGGCGAATGCCCTGCCAACAGGCGTGACGATCTATACAAATTCGGCGGTGGACGGCACCTTTACGCTGAGCGATGTTCCCCAAGACACCTATACCCTGGTCATTCAGGCCGGCAAGTGGAGGCGTCAGTTTTACAACGTAACGGTGGGCAGTGCCGGGCTCACGGGCCAGTCGTACAGCATGCCATCGACGCATGGAGACCTGTCAAGTCCCGCCGGGTACGGGGAGATTCCCAAGATCGCCGTCGTTACCGGAGCCGTTGATTCGGCAGAGTGCGTTCTGCGCGATGTGGGTGTTTCTGATTCCGAATTCACCGATCCCACAGGCTCGGGACGCATCAACTTCTATACCGGGCAAACTAACCAGAGCACGAACGGGGGCCCTGGAGCCGAGATCAGCGCCTCGACCCAAAACGAGAGCGCATTGGTGAGTTCCGCGGCGAAACTAAACGGGTACGATATCGTGATGTTCCCCTGCCAGGGAGCCGGCACCGATTCAGCTGTGAATGCAGGCAATTCAACCAATCTGAAGAGTTACGCTGATGCAGGCGGCCGCATCTTTGCCACCCATTACAGTTATTCCTGGATCGACAACACCAATACATTCCAACCATCGGCAGGCTCCGGAGTTGCAAATTGGAACACTGGCCAGACGAACCCGGCAGATGGGCCCGGGACGATCAATACGACCTTTAGCAATGGGGTAACACTTGGCCAATGGCTATACGATGTCGGTGGTTCAACCACATTGGATCAGGTTTCGTTCACTACTGTTCGTCATGACCTGGATGGTGTGATTGCTCCGACGCAGAGCTGGGCGACTCTGAACTCCGACAGCGCGATCATGCAGTTGACTTTCAACACTCCGCTAGGCGCTGCGGCTGACAGCCAGTTCGGGCGTGTTTTGTTCAACGAATATCACGTGGAAGATAAATCCACCAACCATACAACCGGCAAGATATTTCCAGCCGAGTGCGGAACGGTTCTGCCACCAGCCAGCATGAGCGGGCAGGAGAAGATGCTCGAATACTCCCTATTCGATCTATCGACTTTTGTGACGGGGATCGTCGTTCCTACTGTATCGATCACCATCACCCCCAGCCCCTCTTCCTTTAGCGAGGGCGACGTTGCCGACACCATTACGGTGGATGTGACAAATACGAGCTCGACTATTGCGCTTCCCAGCAATACGACACTGACCGTTACGCTGCCTTCGGGCATCATCGCCACTGCTATGAGCGACGCGTCGGGCGGCTGGATCTGTACGGTCGGGACCTTGACGTGCACGCGAACGACGGGTTTGGCTGCGGGTGCGAGCGATTCGATCGATATTACCGTGAGTGTCTCTTCCACAGCGACGGGAGGAGCAACGAGCAAAACAGGCACCGTCTCCGCTCTTGTTGCCAGTCCCAATTTTTCAAGCAATGTGAACGCGCCAGTCACTATTACGCTCAACCAGCATGCCGCCGTCACTTGGGCCACTCCTGCGGCCATCACCTATGGAACAGCTTTGAGCAGCACGCAGTTGAATGCCGTAGGCAACGCTGCCGGGAACACCACGCCCAACCTCAATGGCACCTATGTCTACAGCCCCGTGGTAGGAACGGTGCTCTCAGTTGGTTCATATTCGCTGAATGTTACCTATACGCCGGGAGCTGGATATCCGAGCTATCCGGGCTCCGGGACGGCCAGCGTTACGCTAACGGTGAACCAGGCGACGCCGACGATCTCGATCACGAACATTCCATCTGGCGCGATGTATAGCGGCAGCTTTACGCCAACGCTCACTTATACGGGTGACGGAACAACTTCGATCACCTCGAACTCGCCGAGTGTCTGCACGGTCTCTGGGAGCCAGGTTGACTTCGTTGGTGTGGGAACCTGCTCGCTGACGCCAGGCGCCACGGCGGGCACCAGCTACACAGCCGTCACGGGCAGCGCGCAGACCTTCTCGGTAGGCAAGGCAACGGCGAACCCGACGCTCGGCAACCTGACCCCGACCTATACCGGCAACCCCATCGCGGCAACCGTCTCCACCACTCCGTCCAATCTGGCGTCTGAAGTGACGCTCAGCGCAACGTGAATCCGACATCAGTCGGCTGGAAGCAGACAGCCATTCCAGCGACCCATCGCAGCATACCGAGATGGCTACTTTACAGCGAATTAACCAAGCCCTGCTTATTCAATTGCGTTCACAGCAAGAGACCAATCAGATGCTTCAGGCGCAGGCATTGCAGCAGATGATCGGACAAAAAGTGCAACAAGACAACCTCAAATCGCTATTTCAATTGGGCAATAACTATCAGCAGACTTTTGACGCAGTGACTCCTCATCAGACCACGACGGGTACGCAGTGGGCTTTCCACTACTAATCGTAGAAAGGAGCGGACATGGATCTCCTCATTCTTATCAAGAACGGATGCGACAGCCTCACTGCCACGGCCGCTCCATCCCTCGACTCTCTCGGGTTGCACATGGTGATCTCGCTCGCAACAATCATGCTCGTATGGTTCGGTGTGCAGGAGGCACTAGCTTCAGCACAGGGCGGACCCGGCTTCAACATCGCGAAGTTCATCAGCTTTTTTGTGCTGATCACATTCGCCTACTGCTTCGTCAAGTTCTATGACAGTGCCATTCCGGGGATCGGCTACTCGCTTAAAAGCTTCGTTAGCGGTGGTACAAGCAGCTTGGTTGACTACATTGGCCATGATTCCACTCAAGAGGTGCAAGACACAATCCGGACCGCCTTGGCACAGGCTGGCAATCTTTCACCCTCTTTTACTGAACCATACAAGCTCATCTGTTCTTTCACTGTCCAGATCGTCTTGAGCATTCTGACTGGACTCATCGCTGTCATCATCGCTTACGGGGCAATAGGAGCAACGATTATCGGATTGCTCGGTCCTGTTTTCATTCCATGGATGGTCTTTGACAAGACCGATTTCCTTTTCTGGGGCTGGCTCAAAGCCTTTATTGGATTCGAGTTCTACAAAGTGGTTGCGGCAGCAACGCTCAGCGTAGTGAGCCATTTATTGATCTCGTATCTCACAAGCGGCCCAATGAATGTCAACAGCCCAGAGAAGCTTGTGACGCTGATGCCAGCCTTGCTCATTCTGTGCCTTGTGGCCGGGTTCATTCTACTTAAGATCCCGACCATGACGGCCACTTTGTTTTCTGGCCATACAGGCGGCCACAGCAGCGGTATGGGAAGCGTAGTAACCGCACTCATTCTGAGAGCACTCTAGTCAGACAGGAGGATCGTCATGTCTACGGCAACAGGGCATTCACCGGATATCACGCGCGCGGCGGAACGATACCTCGAACAGTACGGGGAACCGCTTGTGATGAACACCTATTTGAAGGTCACTATCTTGGTACTTGCGGTTGTCTGCGTGGCCCTGGCCGTTCTCCTCTTTAGGAGCCAGATGGCCCTGGCCAACATGCATCCGATGATCGTGCGCATCAACGATGTTGGCCGGGCCGAGGTGATCGACTACCGCAATTTTCAATACCGCCCAGAGGAAGCGGAAAACAAGTACTACCTCAGTCGCTGGGCCGAACTCTACTTCGCTCGCAATCGTTTCACCATCGAGCGCGACCAGACGAATTCGCTGTACTTCCTGAATGACGACGTACAGCGCGCGGTGATCAACCAGGAGCAGAAAGACAACTTCATCCAAGCCTATGCGAGAGACAGCACCCTGCCATTTGTCGATGTCGAAGTGAAGAACGTGATCCTCGATGATCTTCGCCAGTCCCCCTATTCGGCGCGGATTGAGTTTGAGAAGGTTTACACCAATCCCTCGGATCACACGGAACTCAAGCGGGAGCGATGGACAGCGAGTGTCACATACGTCTTCCGCGAAACCGTGAAGAACAACGAGCTTGCCGTGAACCCTCTGGGCCTGACCATCGTTCGCTTCCGGGCAGACCAGGCGTTCAGCTAGAGTTTCAGCCAATAGCAATTCTCAGATCAAGTCGAGAGAGTAAACCTGTGCCTGGCAACGCGTTGCTTCGAACTCGCGGGCAGTGAAGAGTAAGGTCGCACGGACTTATAGACGGCAAGTGGCAAGCTGATTTCTAACCCTGGAGGTGAACAATGTTGATTACCAGACTACCGCCATTCAGATCGCGCCCAGGATTATCCCGAAAAGAATCGTCCGGAATGGTGTCAAATGGAACGATCGGTAGGAGGCTCCTGAATGTCAGGGAGGCCGCCCAGTACCTGGACCTCGAAGTGGACACGGTCTACAAGAAGTCTCGGTTGCGGGAGGTTCCCTCTGTCAAGGTCGGTCGTGCGTTGAAGTTCGATGTCGAGGCACTCAATCGCTACATCGAGCAACACACAATCGAAGTCATTGACTGAAAGGAGCAGCGAAATGTCCATAAGGAAGAAGTCCGATGGAGTCTATGAAGTCCGTTGGAGAGAAGGAGGACGCAACAGAAGCCTGTCGGTCCACGGCGGGCTGGCACTGGCACAGAAGATCGAGCGAAAGAGGATGTCGGTACGGGACGAAAACCGGCATCTCGACATCAAGAAAGAGGTCAACTTCCGCATGACGGACCTCATCGACCGGTATTGGGAACACTATGGATCGAAGAAGCGATCAGCGGAGAGGGAAAAGAGCATTATCGAAGGCATTCGCGCCGAACTCGGAAAGCTGTTTGCACGCGAGGTGGATGGGATCGCGGTCAGTCGCTGGTACGAAAGACTCACCGCAGTTCAGGGACTCTCGGATGGAACGGCTGTGAGGCACTTCAACGTCATGCACCACATGATGAAAAAGGCTTCGACAATCTGGACGAAGGAAACCGGACTGGAGCGAAATCCGGCGGATAGCGTGGAAGTTCGACGGCCGGACGACGCTCGCGAACGGTACTTGTCGGAGTCGGAACTTCGCAGGCTGAAGGCCGCTCTCGATGACAACTGGTTGCGGAAGGGGACCAAAGACGTAAACCGAACGAATCGGAGAATGAGGCTGATTGTGCTCATTGCTCTGACGACGGGGATGCGGGCATCGGAGATTTTCGGGTTGCGCTGGCCGGACGTCATGTATGACGAGGGACTGCTGGCGGTGAGGGCGAAGCTGAAGGGCGGCAAGATGCGTTACGTTCCACTGCTTCCTGAGGTGGCCAGCGATCTTCGTCAATTCCCGGAAGATATTTCCGATGACCGATTATTCCCGCCACGGAAAGGGGCTGAAGGCAAGCGGCGCAGGCTTGAAGGGAGCTTCGAGGATTTGCTCAATCGGGCGAGGATCTCGAACTTCCGCTTTCATGATTTGCGTCACACCTTCGCGTCCTGGTACATGATGAACGGCGGCGATCTTTACGAATTGGCGAAGATCCTCGGCCACGCGAACATCAAGATGACCGAGCGCTATGCCAAGCTGGGGCGGCAGCACATCGCCAGAACCGGCAACACGGCGCGTGAGCTTTGGAAATTGTTGGAGAAAGAGGAGTGCGTCCAAGCGAACATCGGCTGAAGATGTACGTTTTTGGTACGTTTGACTAAACCCTGACGTTTTCGGTTACCGCTAAGTACTTTATAATGTGGTGGCCAGAGACGGGATTGAACCGCCGACGCCGGCCTTTTCAGGGCCGCGCTCTACCACTGAGCTATCTGGCCTCAGTGCAAACTTCGCGTTGCAATTTCCCGCGCGGATTCCGGTTGGGCCGGAGTGGGTAGGCGTCCACGAACAGTCGGCTGCAACAACTGAAACAGTATACCAACTCCCCACTTCCAGCGCCAAACTCGAAACGCGTCAAAGCGACACCAAGCCCTCTCTGCTCTACACTTGAAGTCATCATGCGCCCCACTGCTTGCCTTGTCTCCTGTTTCGCCATTGCCTCTCTGATCGCCGTCACCCAACTTCCGGTTTATGCACAGGCAGGCACGCCGGAGGCTCGCGCCGCCCGTGCCTATGATTCCGCTGTGAAGGACGGTCCGCAGGCCCTGCGCGGCTTCCTCGACAAGTTTCCCAAGGGGGCCGACCTGCACGTTCATCTCTCGGGCGCGGTCTACGCCGAGACCTTCATCCGCGATGCCGGCGAAGACGGGCTTTGCATAGACCCGGGGGCTCTGAGTTTTGCCAAGCCCCCCTGCACGCCCCCGCTGACGCCGGCTGCCGAAGTCACCGCAAATCAGGCGCTCTATGACCGGCTGGTCGACTCCTTCTCGATGCGCGGCTTTGTGCCCACCGCCGGGTTCAGCGGTCACGACCAGTTCTTCGCAACCTTCGACCGCTTCGGCGGGCTGAGCAAGAAGCACATAGGCGAGTGGGTGGACGAGGTGGCCAGCAGGGCTGCCGCGCAGAATCAGCAGTATGTCGAGCTGATGGAGACTCCGATTCACACTCACGCCGCGCAGATAGCCCGCGAGAATCCGCTGACCATGGATTTTGCCAAGTATCGCGACACCTTGGTGGCGCTGAACCTGCGCGACGAGATCTTCGTGGACCGCGAGGATGCGCGCGCGGCCGAGGCTCTGCGGCGCGATATCGAGCGCTGCGGAACGCCGGAGGCCATGCCCGCTTGCGGAGTGACTGTCCGCTATATCTACCAGGTGTTGCGCGGCGCGAAGCCGGAGCAGGTCTTTGCCCAGGCGCTCTTGGGCTTTGAGACCGTTCAGGCGAGCATGGACGCCCACGAGCCGAGTTGGGTCGGCATCAACTTCGTGCAGCCGGAGGATGGCTTCCTCTCAATGCGCGATTACACTCTGCAGATGAAGATGCTGGACTATCTGCATTCGGTCTACCCCAAGGTTCACATCAGCCTTCACGCTGGCGAACTGGCGCCGGGGCTTGTGCCGCCCGAGGGGTTACGCTTCCACATCCGGCAGGCCGTCGAGCTGGGCCACGCCGAGCGCATCGGCCACGGTGTCGACGTGATGAATGAGGACGACGCGCACGGGCTGCTGAAGAAGATGGCCGAGAAGCACGTGATGGTGGAGATTAACCTCAGTTCAAACGAGGGGATTCTAGGTGTGAGAGGCGCCGATCATCCCTTCCCGCTCTACCGGGCAGCTCACGTCCCGGTGGCGCTTTCGACCGACGATGAGGGTGTAAGTCGCATCGAGATCACCGGCGAGTATGTGCGCGCCGCCCTGGACTACCACCTAAACTACGAAGATTTGAAGCAGTTGGCTCGAACGGGGTTGGAACATAACTTCTTGCCGGGCGCCAGCATCTGGGCCGCGCCTGACGTTTTCACCGTGCCGGCAGCGGCGTGCAAAGGCCAACCGCTGGGGGCCGACAAACCCCTTGGTGGCTGCAAGGCTTTGCTCGACGGCAGCGAGAAGGCTGCGGCGCAGTGGGAGCTAGAGAGGCGCTTCCGCGACTTTGAGGCCAGCTTCTAATCTCTGAAAACTGGGGGTCTCTGGAATCTCATGCAGCTGACCGATTTCAGCTTCCCCTCGACGGCCGTTCCGTCCTAGACTCATGCCATGGACAACGAGCGTATCCGCGCGATCTGCATGGGCTTGCCGCACGTTGCTGAAGTCCTCAACTGGGGCCACCACCTGGTCTACTTTATCGGAGACCGTGAGATCGGCGGCAAGATGTTCGCCATGACCGATCTGGATGGCACAGGGATCGGAGTCCTATGGTTTCATTGCGGAGCGGAGCGGTTTCATGAATTGCTGGAGAGGGAGGGAATCTGCGCCTCGCCCTATCTAGCCAGGGCTCATTGGGTTACGCTCGAGCGGTGGGACGCGCTCAAGCCGCGGGAGATCGAAGAGGAACTGGTCCGCGCCCATGCGCTGATCTATGAGAAGCTGCCCAAGCGCACAAAGGCCGTCCTGGCCATGCCGGAGAAGGAGCGCGCAAAGCTGATTCGCGAGCGAAAGAAGACGCTGGGCGTGCGAGAAAGATCCAAGGTTGCGAAGAAGTAAGAAACCGGATCTTTCTATAGTGAAAGCCGAACACCCGTTTTGCAAAAACCTTCTTCGACTTCCTGCACTGCCGGCTCGTCAGAGATTCATATGGACAGCGAGCGAATCCGATCCCTTTGCCTCGGCCTGCCGCATGTGGTCGAGGCCATCAAATGGAAGCACTATCTGGCCTTTTGGATCGGCGACCGTGAGGTCGGTGGCAAGATGTTTGCCATGAACGACATCGACGGCGCCCGGACCGGAGTCTTCTCGTTCTACTGCGGAGCCGAGCGTTTTCACGAGTTGTTGGAGCATGAGGGTATCTGCCCGGCGCCCTACATGTTCAACCACAGCTGGGTTGCTTTAGAACGCTGGGATGCGCTGCGCCCTCGCGAAATCGAAGAGGAGGTGATTCGAGCCCATGCGATGATCTATGGCAAGCTCCCCCAACGCACCAAGGAGGTCCTGTCGATGCAGAAGAAACTGCGCTCCAAACTGATTCGCGAGCGCCGGAAGCTGCTCGGAGCTAGAGGGTGGTGAGCGTTGGACTGCCTCAACATGCCGCGGGGCATTAGAAATCTCCAGAAAGGCCTCGTTGCGCCGATAGCTCCCTCAGGTGCAACCGTGATTCGACCCTTCGCCGTCTCCCTCGCCGCCGGACTGGCCCTCATCGCCGCAAGCGGGAGAGGAGAGGGTGAAAGCTTTCCTGTGGTTCACAACGAACCGATCACCGTCCGCATCCTCGGTGGCAAGGACGGTCAACCGCAGGGCCGGCTGCACCTGATTTTCATTGCCGGATATAACTGGAATGACATGCGGGAGCAGCTCTTTCGTGAGGAGGCGCTCACCGACGCGCACGGCCAGGTGCGGCTCTCAAACCAGTTGGCAAATCTCCCCTGGCTGCGGGTCTGGGTGGACAAGGAGACGCTCTGCCAGGAGAATCCGCGTATTGCGAGCTACAGCGTCGAGTTGATGCGTCGCGACGGGCTTAGCACGCCCAACCGTTGCGGCAAGGCTACAGTTGAGGACAGGCCCGGGGTCTTCATCGTCTTCGTCAAGAGTAGGGGCTGGCTGCTGCTCCGGTCCTTGCATCTGAACCGGCTCCGGTTTCCACCCCCGCTGCCGCGCCTGCCATCATCGCCGGGTCGGCAACCGCTCCATTAACCGCCGCGCCGGTTTCAGCCACTCAACGCTCCTGTATGAAGAAGGGGCGGCGGGGCGGGTCTGCTTGCGGCGGACAAGTCAGACATGGTTTGCGCGGCCTGGCTCAGTCCCTTCGCTAGAGGATTTTCGCTACTACCTCAAGGCAGGCGTCATCTTTTCCCCCTCGAGCCGCAATAACAAAAGCGCGATGAGGTCAGAGCAAGCCGTGACTGCTCCTAGCGACCACCGGACGCCGATCAACGGAACCGACATGTGCATGCCGTCGTATCCTCGGATGGAGCGCTCCGGTCGAGAGCGCGCGGCGAGGACTGAAGCTATGGTCAAGTTTCTTTTGTTTTGCATTCTTTTCGTTCTATGCTGGCCGCTGGCTCTGGTGGCCCTGGCGCTCTATCCTCTGGTGTGGCTGCTTCTGTTGCCCTTTCGCGTGGTGGGGATCGCGGTAGGCGGAGTGCTGGAGCTGGTGAGCGCCATCATCACCCTCCCGGCGCGAGTGATTCGGGCTCTCTGACCCTCGGTTTTTCTCCTAGATGTGAGCCATGGCCCGGCCGGCGCTTGCGGATACAAGTTTGCCTTCCTCCCCCCTCAACGTCCATTCTGAAGATGGTTTCGAGAGCCGGTCCATTGGCTGCCGGAGAACGTCCAACTGATTGAGGAGAAGACCCATGCGCAGAGTTCTGCCGGTGGCCCTGGCCATTGCGTTGCTTGCCGCTCCGCTTGCCCTTCGGACGCAAACCACTCCCGTCGCCGGGGATGACGCCGCCCAGAAGAACGCCAGGCAGGCCCGCGCAGCTCTCGACGCCATGGTGCTGGCGCTGGGCGGCCCGGCCTGGCTCAACTTGAAGAACCAGATGCGGCAGGGCCATGTGGCCGCCTTTTACCAGGGCAAGCCCTCAGGCACAACTGTGGATGACTGGGAATACCACGTCTGGCCCGATCATGACCGCATCGACGTTACCAAGCACCGCGATGTGGTGGAGTTCTTCATCGGGCGCACGGGCACCGAGGTGACCTACAAAGGCAGAGCGCCTCTCCCTCAGGACATTGTCGACGACTATCTGCGCCGCCGAGATCACTCCATCGAAACCGCGATCAAGGTGTGGCTCAAAGATCCCAGGACGATCTTGATCTACGAGGGCCAGCGGCTGGCCGAGCGCCACCTGGCCGATCAGGTAACGCTGATCTCGGCTGACAACGAGGCCGTGACCATCCTGATGGACACGCAGACCCACCTGCCTCTGCGGCGAACCTTCGAATGGCGGGACCCTGTCTACAAAGACAAGAACCTGGACGCCGAAGAGTACGACGACTACCACACCTTCGACGGTCTGCCCACACCCCTCACCATCACGCGCTTCAAAAACGACGACATGACCCGGCAATACTTCGTGGACCACGTGAGCTACAACCAGGAGCTGCCGGCCGATTTCTGGAGCGTGGATGCTTCCGAGCGGCGCATCAAGAAGTAGCACGATGCGCAGGATCGAAACCCACCGGGATTGTGGTGCGGGCCTTTCGATATAATCCTTTGGAGCGCTTGAGCAGCTAACCCACCCGCGCCCCGGAGAGATGAATGACATTCGACATCCAGGAGATCCTGGGTTTACTCCCCCACCGCTACCCGTTTCTGTTGATCGACAGAGTTGTTGAGTTCGAGCGCGGCAAGCGCCTGGTCGCCCTCAAAAACGTGACCTTCAACGAGCCCTTCTTTCAGGGACATTTTCCCAACGTTCCCATCATGCCCGGTGTGCTGGTGATCGAGGCAATGGCCCAGGCCGGGGCCATCATCATGATGAGCGAGATCCCCGACAGGGAGAAGAAGCTGGCGGTCTTCACGGGCATCGAGAAGGCCAAGTTCCGCAACCAAGTGACGCCCGGTGATCAACTGCGCATCGAGGTGGACGTGCTGGCCTTCAGGAGCCGAATGGGACGGATGGAAGCCAGGGCGACGGTGGACGGCAAGCTGGCCTGCCAGGCTACGCTGAGCTGCGCGATCGTGCCGCGCGCGTCCGAGGCCAAGCCAGTAACGGAAGCGGTGAAAGCGGAGTGAGCATCCATCCGAGCGCGGTCGTTGCCCGCGGAGCCGTCGTGCCGGACTCCTGCACCGTCGGGCCGTTCTCGACCATCGGGCCGGAGATAGTGCTGGGAGAGAACTGCAACCTCATCTCCCATGTGGTGCTCGACGGGCGCACCCGCATCGGCGCGGGTAATACGTTTCACCCTTTTTGTTCCGTTGGCGTCTCGCCCCAGGACCTGAAGTACAAGGGCGAGCCGACGGCGCTGGAGATCGGCGACGGCAACACGATCCGCGAGGGCGTCACCATCAGCCGCGGGACCACGGGCGGCGGCGGCGTGACTCGCATCGGGACTGGCTGTTTATTGATGACTGGCGTGCATATCGGCCACGACAGCCAGGTGGGCAGCCACTGCATCCTGGCCAATTGCGCCACGCTGGCCGGCCACGTGATCATCGAGGACTTCGCGACGGTTGGGGCCTTCTGCCCAGTGCATCAGCATTGCATCGTTGGGAAGTACGCGTTCATCGGCGGCGGGACCATCGTCACGCAGGACGTGCTGCCCTTTTCGCTGACCTCGTCGCGGCGGGAGAACAAGGCCTTCGGGATTAACAAAGTCGGGTTGGCGAGGCGCGGCTTCTCGCCCGAGCGGCTGCAGACGTTGCAGCGAGCCTTCCGGCTGCTGCTTGCGGCCAAGCTGAACACCACGCAGGCCGTCGAGAAGATCAAGGAGCTAGACGGCGAAGACGCGGCGCTGCTGGCGGCGTTTATCGAGCGCAGCGAGCGCGGGGTAATCAAGTAGCCATGAAGCTCGGCCTGATCGCCGGCAACGGACGGTTCCCGTTTCTGCTGCTGGATGCGGCGCGGGCGCAGGGGTTTTCTGTCGTTGTCGCCGCAATTCGCGAAGAGACCGACCCGGAGATCAATCATCGTGCGGCGGGCGACGAACGCATTACCGTCTATTGGCTTTCGCTGGGCGAGTTGTCGCGGCTGATCGAGGTCTTCCAAAAGGAGGGCGTCTCGATGGCCGTGATGGCCGGCCAGGTGAAGCACAAGCAAATCTTTTCCAGCATCCGCCCCGACTGGCGGCTCGCCAAGCTGCTCTTGAACCTGCGTACGCGGAATACCGACATGCTGCTGGGCGCGGTGGCCAAGGTGCTGGGCGACGAAGGCATCGAGCTAATCAGTTCTACCGCCTTTCTTGAGCCGCTGCTGGCCGAGGAGGGCCTGCTCACCGAGCGTGCTCCCGACGAGGAAGAACGCAAGAACATTGAGTATGGTCTGAGCGTGGCCCGCGCCGTTGCCGGCTTCGACATCGGACAGACAGTGGTGGTCGCCGCGCAGGCCTGCGTCGCCGTCGAGGCCATGGAGGGCACCGACGCAACCATCGAGCGAGCCGGGCAGTTGATGAAGTCGCTCGCAGACGATGCGGCCGACTCCGCGACAACGCTCGAACGACGCCTGACCGTGGTCAAAGTGGCCAAGCCGAATCAGGATATGCGCTTCGATGTGCCAGTCGTCGGCGTTGCGACGATTGAAGCGATGATTCGTGCCGGATCCAGTTGCCTGTCAGTCGAGGCCGGCCGCACGCTGCTCTTTGACCGAACGCAAGTGATTGAGCGTGCAAAGCACAAGGGTATTGCCATCGTGGCCTCCTCGCGTACATACTGAAAATCTCAGGAGTGACGGATCGGGAGCAGGTAGCTCGTCCGCACTACTGATTGCCGGCAGGAATTCCCCGTTACGCGCCTGCTGTTCCCCGTTCCCCATGTCTTGCAAGGTAACCAGGAGGTTTCAGGTGAGAAAGAGGGTTCTCTTTATCTCTGCCGCGGTGGTTTTGGTCGCGGCTTCGATCTTCACAGTTTATGCAGCCATCGATGCCGGGCAGACCCTGCCCACCGTTGGGCAGGTCGCGCCCACATTCACTCTGCCTTCGCAGGATGGCACTCCCGTTGCGCTGGACAGTTACCGCGGCAAGTGGGTGGTGCTCTACTTCTATCCCAAGGACATGACCTCGGGCTGCACCCTCGAGGCCCACAACTTTCAACGCGACCAGGCAAAATATGATGCCGCCAACTCGGTGATTCTGGGCGTGAGCGTGGACACAGCCGACAGTCACAAGCAGTTCTGCACCAAGGAGGGACTTACCTTCCATCTCCTCGCCGATCCGGAACACAAGGTGGTCGACGCATACGGCTCGCTGGGCCACTTTGGAACCATGACCATCGCCAGCCGCAACACCTTCCTCATCGATCCTCAAGGCAATATAGCAAAGGTGTGGACTAAGGTCGATCCTTCGGTCCACTCGACCGAAGTGCTATCCGCCATCAGCGCCATGCAGCTCTCCGTCAAGCCGCCACAATGAACGAGCCGTCAAACGCACCTCTAGCAAAGGAGCCTTCATGACCCAATCCGTCAAACCGCCAAACACTCAAGAATCCGTGACCGCGCCTAACGAGCCCAGCTCGGTCAAGCCGCCCAACAAGCAGAATCAGCCCGGTCTAACGTCCGCCGCGCAAGTCGCCTCGGTGAAACCGCCCAACAACTCGTAAAGGCTCTTCCTCGGCACTAGGCGCAGCTCAGCTTACGCAGTAAGATCCTCGCCCCGCGAGGCTCTTGCTGCGTGAACTTTATTGACAACACTTTATCATCAAACGTGGAGTAATTATTTGGCTGGTTCAAACTTCCATTGAAGGGCTCTGGGCTATGTCTTGGAGGACCTGCGGAAGTTCTTATTGAAAGCTGCTGCGATCGCCGGATCTTGTTAGGTGTGGTGGGAGCGCGTGGCCACTTTCCGCCATTGGTGACGGTGCAACAGAACGTAGATTTAGACGATGGAGAGGTCCTGGCCAATAGATCTTGCCAGATCTGAACGAGGCTATTTGGTCGTCAGTTTGTTGCTCGCTTCAGCTTGTGCCAGATGTTCGGACGGGAGGGCGCGTTGTTCCACCGGCCCTATCCGACCCCAACTTCTTCCGCCGCGATCGTTTCTGTCCAGGCCGGAAGGGCCAAGGGTGTTGCATTCGTCGAGACACCTGGGTACCGAAGAGCCCACCGTCACGATGGGTACATTGGCCGATTCGCTCTCTTTAACCCTTGCCGATGACATGCGCCAGCGTCTCGCCAATTTCCGCCGGTGAAACCACAACATGAATCCCTGCTTCAGTCATGGCCTTCATCTTGTCGGCGGCTGTGCCCTGGCCTCCGCTGATGATGGCTCCGGCGTGGCCCATGCGGCGGCCCGGAGGCGCAGTCTGTCCAGCGATGAAGCCAACGACTGGCTTCTTGACGTGTTTCTTGACGAAGGCGGCGGCGGCTTCTTCGGCTGCACCACCAATCTCGCCGATCATGATGATGGCTTCAGTTTCAGGGTCGTTATTGAGCAGGCGCAGCGCGTCGATGTGCGTAGTGCCGATGATCGGGTCGCCGCCAATCCCAATCGCTGTGGATTGGCCGATGCCACGCTGGGTTAACTGAAAAACGGCCTCATAGGTCAGTGTGCCCGAGCGGGAGACGATTCCTACCGAGCCTTCCTTGTGAATCCTGCCCGGCATGATGCCGATCTTGGCTTTGCCAGGCGAGATGACGCCGGGGCAGTTGGGGCCAATGAGACGCGACTTCGAGTTCTTGAGCTTGGCCCACACCTTGACCATGTCGAGCGTAGGTATGCCCTCGGTGATAGCGACGATGAGCGGAATGCCCGCATCCTCGGCCTCGAGAATCGCGTCGGCGGCAAAGGGTGGCGGTACGAAGATCATCGTCGCGTTGGCGCCGGTCGCAGCTACGGCATCAGCTACGGTATTGAAGACCGGCCAGCCCTCATGCGTTGTGCCACCCTTGCCGGGAGTTACTCCGCCGACAACCTTCGTGCCATACTCCGCGCAACTCATAGCGTGAAAGGTGCCTTCTTTGCCGGTGATTCCTTGCACGATGAGGCGGGTTTCTTTATTGACTAACACTGCCATTTTATGCCCCCACGCTTGCAGCCGCAGCTACAACAAGTTCCGCTGCCTCTTTCATCGTTTCGCCCACCTGGAAATTCAGACCTGATTCTTTCAGGATTCTGCGGCCCTCTTCGACATTGGTCCCTTCGAGGCGCAGTACGATTGGCACCTTGATCTTCAGGTTGCGGGCTGCGGCGACTACACCGGTAGCCAGACGGTCAACGCGCAGGATGCCGCCGAAGATGTTGATGAGGATCGCCTTCACGTTGGCGTCAGAGAGCAGGATCTCAAAGGCGTGTTCGATCTGCTCCTGGGTCGCGCCGCCGCCCACATCGAGGAAATTGGCAGGGCTGCCGCCGGCGTACTGAATGATGTCCATCGTCGCCATGGCCAGCCCCGCGCCGTTGACCATGCAGGCGATGGAGCCGTCGAGCTTGATGTAATTGAGCGCGTACTTGCTGGCTTCGACCTCGAGAGGGTCCTCTTCGGCGGTGTCGCGCAGAGCCTTGATATCTGCGTGGCGAAAGATGGCATTGTCGTCGAAGGTGATCTTGGCGTCGAGCGCAAAGAGCTTGTCGTCAGTGGTGGTGATGAATGGATTGATCTCGACCAGCGAGGCGTCGGTCTCGATAAAGGCCCTGTACAAGCTTTGCAGGAAGACGACAGCGGAGTTGATCTGCGCTGGCTTGAGTCCGAGAGCGAAGGCCAGCTTGCGCGCCTGCCATGCGCCAAAGCCAATGGCCGGGTCGATGGTCTCTTTGAATATGGCCTCTGGAGTCTTGGCGGCAACCACTTCAATCTCCATGCCGCCGGCCTGCGAGGCCATGAAGACCAGCCTGCCCGTCGCACGGTCGAGAACAATGCCGAGATAAAGTTCGCGGTCGATTGCGGCTG
>Ga0181525_10000927_pt1 | contig 25542 bp, 27 predicted proteins | sample PEATcosm2014_Bin_48_FD_121100 | JGI IMG/M metagenome (GOLD analysis project Ga0181525, IMG submission 121100) | Peatland microbial communities from MTU Mesocosm Facility, Houghton, MI, USA - PEATcosm2014_Bin06_10_metaG | ecosystem: Environmental > Terrestrial > Soil > Wetlands > Peat | place... | reverse complement strand
TTGAAATGCTCGCGATAACCGAGCATGGCGCTCGCCGCGTCGTATTCGGCGAAATGCTGCGCGAAGGCAAAGCCCATGCCGACCGCGGCGGCAAGTTCGGCGCTGTAATCGCTCGAGCCAAGCAGCCAGATCGGTGGCAGCGCGACATCCGCCGGCACGGCGCGCACGTTGCGGAACGGATGGCCTTCGGGAAAACCGCCACGCTCGAGCAGCAGCAATTCCTGAAACCGTTCGAGGAAATCGTCGCCTTGCCGCGGGTCCTGCCGGGCGCGCAGCGCGTAGGATGTAACCTGATCGGTACCCGGCGCGCGGCCGAGGCCGAGATCGATGCGGCCGGGGAACAGCGCCTCCAGCACCTTGAAGCGCTCGGCCACCATCAGCGGCGCATGGTTCGGCAACATCACGCCGCCCGATCCGACACGCAAATGCGACGTAATCGCCGCGATTTGGCCGATCATGATTTCGGGCGAGGAGCTCGCGATATTCGCCAGATTGTGATGCTCCGCGACCCAATAGCGCTTGTAGCCGAGCCGATCGGCCAGCCGCGCCAGATCGAGGGAATTGTGCAAGGCCGCCGCGCCGGGCGTGGCCGTCGTCACGGGCGACAGATCGAGGACGGAAAGCGGGATCAAGCGGCTCGGGCTCATGACGCACGGTACTCATGGCGCATCGTACTGAACGCGAGGGCTTATGAGCCCGCCGGCGAAGCTTCCGTCAATGCCGCAGCCGAGTTACCGATCGGATGGGCCGGCGGGGGCGCTCTCGACCACTGTCTGCTGCGGACCGGCCGTCGCGGCGGCGGTCGGTTGGGCCGGGTGCCGGTGCCTGACCACGAGGCGCCGCCGGACGGGTTGGGGCGTGGCGGGTTGCGGGAAAGAGCCAAATTGACTGACCGGCAGCGCGGCGGCCTGCGGTTGGACCGGGCGACGTGACCTGACGGCGTGGTTGCGCGTCGTTTTCTTCACTGCCTCGGCAATCGGCGCGGCTTCGGCCGCTGCCACGGATGGCTGCGTGTCGGCGTCCGGCGCTGTTGAATTGGCCTGCGGAGATTGGTCTGCCGGCGACGCGACCGCCGCCACATCGCCGACGTCACGCTTTTCGGGCGGTTGCGGAATTTCCTGGCGGCTGTCGGAAACCGCAATTGGCGGCGGCATTATCGCCGGCGCATTTCCGGACGACGACGGGACTGCTGCCGGCGCGGGCACGTTGATCTGCAAGCGGACGGCAATGGGCGGCGCCTTAGCGTCCGTAACGGACGCCGGCGCGACGAACGCCAATTGCAATAAAGGACTACCGTTCGGCGCGCGTGCAAACTGGTCATGGTTGACGCGGAATGCGGCGAACAGGCCCAAGGCACAGCTGATAGCGACGACCGAGGCGAGCAGCGCCACGAACATCAGACGGACATCCGGAATCATTCCCCCTCGCAAAGCGCCCAGGTCATCGGCTGTCTTGCGGCAAGTGATGAAGCACGCGTCACGGAGTCTTGAGATCGGCGCGAGGGCTCGTCCGAGCTTGCCGCAGGCGCGCGCAGATTGAACATTTAACTGAGTCGCGAAAAATCCAATGTTAAAAATGACGCGCCTGAAAAAGAAACGGGCCGGCGCTCGGCCGGCCCGCGCCAATACGCGAAGTTCGCGAGCGCGCTAGCGCGTCAGCGGCGCCGGCGGGATTGGCGCGCCTTCGCTGACTTGCGGCGCGGGCACGACTTGCGGCGCGGGTACGGCTTGCGACGAAGCCGTGTCCGGCTGGTTGCCCGGCAGCACGACGACGCGGGTGCCGACATTGACCCTGCTGTAGAGATCCGAGACATCGTCGTTGGTCAGCCTGATGCAGCCCGACGATACGAAGGTGCCGATGGTCGACGGCTGGTTGGTGCCGTGAATCCGGTAAAGCGTGTTGCCGAGATACATCGCGCGTGCACCGAGCGGATTGGTGTCGCCGCCAGCCATGAAGCGCGGCAGGTAAGGCTGACGCTCGATCATTTCCTTCGGCGGGAACCAGTCCGGCCATTCCTTCATACGGCTGATGCGCTCGGTGCCCGTCCAGGTGAAGCCCTCGCGTCCAACGCCGATGCCGTAGCGCAGCGCCTTACCGTTGCCGAGCACGAGATAGAGATAGGTGTTCGGCGTATCGATGATGATGGTGCCGGGCGGCTCCGTCGATGCGAGATCGACAATCTGGCGCCGGAACTGCGGCGGCAGCTGTTGGGCCGGGCCCTGCTCAGGCTGATCTTCCGGCGGCAGCGCGGCGATGACGGTCGCGTTGGCCGGTTGCGCGGCAGGGGCGGAAGCAGGCGCCGCCGGGGGCACCGGGCTTCGGATCGTGCCGGTCACGTCGGCCGAAGGGGAAGCGCCGGCAATATCCCCCGGCGGCCGATCGACTGCGGCACCATCCGCCGGCATCGACTGCGGCGCAAAATACGGCCGGCGAGCCGGCGGGTAAGCGTAGGAATCTTGGCCGTCCGGTTGGACATAGCCGGGGCTGTAGGGCACGCCGTTGACGTCGCGGTAGACCGGCTGCGGAGCGGCATATTGCGCGGACGCGCTGCCCAAAGCGCCAGCAAGAACTAACGCGATCGCAACTAGGCTGACGCTGGCACGCAAGTCCAAACCCCCGGCTACCCTCAATCCGGCATTACAAATGCTAGCAACATTTGGCCAGAACAAGGCACAAGGCCGCCGGAGGACGCGAGGTCTGCCCTGCGGCCGACAGTTCCAAGGGGATGGTGAACGGTTCGATAACAATTGGGCGTTGCGCAACCCCGCTGGTAATATGGTATTGAGGTCCGGGGACTGCCGGGAATAACCGCTTATTCTCGTTGGGGGACAGACATGACGCGGACGGTTGTTTGGACCGTGTTGGGGGCCGTTATCTTTGCCTTGCATTTTTCGGTTCCGCTCCACGCACAAAGTGACGCTATCGGCGACGTCAAAGCCAAGATCTCGGAAGCCGAATTAGCGCAACAGACCTTTGCCAAGGGCCTCACCCACTGCGGCGAGCTGAACGGCACCAACTTCTATTTCGCGCAACGCGATCGCGTGCTCAATCTCGAAGACTATCATCGCTCGGTCGCCAATCTTGCGCTCCAGCAGGCTTTCAATCCCGAGACCAAGCAGCCCTGGACCAAGCAGGATGCCGACGCGCACTGGGAAGCCGCCAAGAAAGCGGCGCTGACCAATCAGACGGATTGCGCGCTGGTCGCAAGCCTGCCCGATCTGCAAAAGAAACTTGAAGACTTGCAGAAGCAGGCCACCTCGGACAGCCACAACTGAGGCGCTAAGGGGCGGACCTGTGCCCTTGATCGGCGCCGCCGCAGCCACAAATAGCGCGTATCGAGCGGCGCGGCTTTGCCGGATATCGCGCCTGCACCAAGTCGGCTAAGCTCATCATCGATTCCGACGCAAGCCGAGGACTGTTCAAAGTCTATTCAAGGAATACCCGATGCCATCCGTGAGCGACTGGAAGGTGCCGTCGTTCGCCCAACCCAAGGCGGAAGACTACCGCTACGATCTTGAACGGGCGCTGTCGTCCGTGGTCGGCCTGCGCGCCATCGTGCCGGCGGATGCGTTCACGGCGGAAACGCTGGGAACGGAACGCGCCGGCAACGGTGTTTTCATTCGCGGCAACGGGCTGATCCTGACCATCGGCTATCTGATCACCGAGGCGGACACGATCTGGATCACCCTCGGCGATGGCCGCTCGGCGCCGGGCCACGTGCTCGGCTATGACCAGGAAACCGGCTTCGGACTGGTGCAGGCTCTCGCCAAGCTCGACGCGCCGGCGCTCGACATCGGCGAATCCGCCACCGCAGCGACCGGCGAGCGCGTCGTGGTCGGCGGTTTCGGCGGCCGCCAGCGCTCGGTCGCGGCACGTATCGTCGCCAAGCAGGAATTTGCCGGCTATTGGGAATATGTTCTCGACGAGGCGATCTTCACCGCGCCCGCGCATCCGAACTGGGGCGGCACAGCGCTGATCGGGCCCGCGGGCGATCTCATCGGCATCGGCTCGTTGCAACTCCAGCACGCCGCCGAGAAAGGCCAGACCCAGAATATCAACATGATGGTCCCGATCGACCTTTTGAAACCCGTCGTCGACGACCTGATGAAATTCGGCCGGCGTAACGCGCCGCCGCGGCCGTGGCTCGGCCTCTACGCGACCGAGGTGGAGAACCGCCTTGTCGTCGTTGGCCTTGCCGACCGCGGACCGGCCAAGAAAGCGGATCTGCGCACCGGCGACATCATCTTGTCAGTCGCCGGCAAGGACGTGCGCGATCTCGCCGGCTTCTTCCGCCGCATCTGGGCGCAAGGCCAAGCCGGCGTCGACGTGCCGATCACGATCTATCGCGACGGCGAAACCATGGACCTGCACGTCAAATCCAGCGAGCGCAATCGCTTCCTCAAAGGCCCGAGCTTGCATTAAGGCTCATGCTCGAACAGCGCCCGCAACCCTTCCCGATAAGTCGGATAGCGCAAGACGACACCAAGCTCGCGCCTGAGCTTGTCATTCTTCACCCGCCGGCAATCCTGCCAGAAACTCAGCGCCATCGGCGACAGCGATTGCACGGCATCGGCGAAGGCGATCTCCGGCGGCGCGGCTACGCCCATGAGCCGCGCCGCGAACGCGACCGGATCGCCGGGCGGCGACGGTTCGTCGTCGGTAACGTTGAAGACTCCGGCAGCGGTGCGCGTGAAGGCGGCGTCGATCGCTTGCGCGATGTCATCGACATGGATGTGATTGAAGACTTGCCCGGTTTTGACGACGCGCCTGGCTTTGCCGCGCGCAAGCTGAAGCAGCGCGTTTTGCCCGGGCCCGTAGATACCGGCGAGACGTAGGACGGCGACGGCGATGCCGAGACGCTTGCCGAGATCAAGCCAGCCCTGCTCCGCCGCCAATCGCGCCCGGCTGCGCACCAAGCCGGGTTTCGGGATCGTTCGCTCATCGACCCAAGCGCCGCCGTAGTCGCCGTAAACGCCTACGGTCGAGAGATAAACGATCGATCGCAGATGCCGCGCCTTGGCGAAGTCATCGCCGAATGCGGCGAGCACCGGATCTCCATAGTCGCCGGGCGGAACCGACACCAGCACGTGATCTGCCCCGGCGAGCGCAGCTTTCAGTTCCGGCGTCACTACGGGGCCGTCGAACACCAGCGCTTGCAGTCGTCCGGGATACGCATTCAGAACCGCGGCACGCTCCTTGCCGCGCACCGTGCCGAAAATGCGATCGAATTTTTCGCCGAACGCGGCGACGAAATGGTCCGCGCAATAGCCGAAGCCGAAACAGACGAGCGTCGACATCGGATGATCAGTCCCCTCGCGCCGCCGCCCATTCCGCAGCGACCTCCGGATCGGGCTCGGCCGCCGCGCGCTTCGCCGCCGAGCGTTCGAGCCGCGCGCGGTCGAGGCGGCCCAGCGCCCAAATAGCGGCGCCGCGGACCAACGGCGAGGCATCGTCAAGCAGCCGCTCGGCGTCATCCGCAAGTGCGGCGTCGCCTGAATTGCCGATCGCAATCAGCACATTGCGGACAAATCGCGCACGGCCGATGCGCTTGACGGCGCTTTTGACGAACAGCGCGCGGAACGCGGCATCATCGAGCCCCGCCAGATCCGTTAGACGCAGCGCACGCAGCGAGTCCCGTGCTGCAAGTTTGATCTCGCGGCCCTTTTGGGCGAATTTGTTCCACGGACACACCGCTAGACAATCGTCGCAACCGTAAATGCGATTACCCATCGCGGTCCGCAATTCGCGCGGGATCGGGCCCTTAAGCTCGATGGTGAGATACGAGATGCAGCGCCGGGCATCGAGGCGATAGGGCGCGGAAAACGCGGCGGTCGGGCAGATATCGAGACAGGCGCGGCAATTGCCGCAATGGTCCTGTTCCGCCGCGTCCGGCGGCAAATCGAGAGTCGTAAAAATGGCGCCCAGGAACAGCCACGAGCCGAGTTGTCGCGACACCAGGTTGGTGTGCTTGCCTTGCCAGCCGAGACCGGCCGCAGCAGCGAGCGGCTTCTCCATGACGGCTGCGGTATCGACAAAGACCTTGACGTCGCCGCCGCCATTTTCGATCAGCCAGCGTCCCAGCACTTTCAGCCGCGGCTTGATCAGCTCGTGATAATCGTCGCCGCGGGCATAGACCGAAATGCCGCCGTGCCGGCGATGTTTCAGGATCGCCAGCGGATCGTCGTCGGGACCGTAATTGATGCCGAGCATGACCACCGAGCGCGCCTGCGGCCACATCACGCGCGGATCGGCGCGGCGCTCGGCGTTTGCCGCCATCCAGTCCATGTCGCCATGCGCGCCGGCGGCGAGGTATTCGCGCAACCCCTGCGCCGCGAGCGGAATCGAATCTGGCCGCGCCACACCGATGGCGTCGAAGCCTTGCGCCCGCGCGGCCTCGATCAGGGCGGTTTTCAGCGCAGCCGGAGTTAGAAATCGAGATTGGCGTAGCTTGGCGACGGCGGCAGGCCGGGCAGCGTCTCGATCAACAGCGCGCGGAACGACGGCCGCGACTTGATCCGCGCGTACCAGTTCTTCGCTGTCTCGTCTTCGTCCCACGGCACATCGCCCAGATAATCAGCGGCGGACAGATGCGCCGCCGCGGCCAGATCGGCATAGGTCAGGTTATCGCCGGCCAGCCAATCGCGCGCGCGGATGAGCCAGCCGATATAGGCCAAATGGTACCTGATATTGCTCTTCGCAGCACGCAGCGTTTCCGTATCCGGGGCGCCGCCGCCGCTGCCGGCGGGGATGTATCGTTTATAGACCCGCTCCATCACCAGCGGACCGCTCGCTTCGGCGAAGAACTTGTCGTTGAACCAATTCATCAGCCGGCGCACCTCGATGCGGCCGCCGAGGTCGCGGGGCATCAGGCGGAATTCGCCGAGCGCAAGGCCGCGGGTTTCGTCGAGATATTCGGCGATGACGCCCGCCCCGGGAACCGGCGGCGCACCCTCCTCCACCAGAACCGGCGTCTCGCCCGCCGGATTAAGCGTCAGAAATTCCTCGCGGCGCTCCCAGGCCCGCTCCTCGACCAGCCGCGGCGGCGTCCCGTATTCCTCGAGCGCCAGGCGCACGAAGCGGGAATGTGGGCAGATCGGATGATGGAAGAGTGTCAGCATGCCGTCGCCTTGATACCGTCGCGAGCCATGCCCGAATCTTCGTCTTGCGTCAAAAGCTTATCGAGATTGCAATCGACTTACCGCCTATTCGCAAAGGCGGCGCGGCCGACGATAGTCAAGCCAGCCATCCCATCGCGGCGCCAGCAAGGATCACGACGCCGAGCAAAAACCGATAGACGACGAACGGCCAGCTCGAAAAGTTTTCCAGTATTTTCATCAGGCCCCATATCGCAAAAAAAGCCGAAATGGCGGCGACGCCAATACCCAGGATCAGGATCGACCACGCGTACCAATCAAGATGAACCTTGTGGAGTTCCCACAACTCTTTAAAGCCAGCCAAAGCGATTGCGGGCAACCCCAGCAGAAAAGATAGACGCGCAGCTTCGTCGCGTTTGAATCCAAGCATAAGCGCGGCGGTCAGTGTCGAGCCCGAGCGGGAAACACCTGGAATGAGGGCGCCGGTCTGCGCAAGTCCCACGACAATTGCATCAACGACAGTCGCATTCCCGATCGTGCGCCGATGCCGGGCCCAGATCTCGGCAACAGCAAGAAGGATCGCCATCGCGATGCAGGCCCATCCGATGACGCTGATTGCGCGAAGCGGCGAATTGCAGGTGTTGAGTAGTTTCGCGAACGTCAGACCGGCGATTCCTATCGGGACCGTTGCAAGGACAATCCACAGCGCGAATTGGAACGAGCGGTCACGAAACCTTCCTTGAATGCCGGCGCGGATCGAATTGACTGCCAATTCTCTAACGTCCGCCCAGAAATAGCTCACAACCGCGCCCAGTGCTGCAAGCTGCATGGCCGCGGAGAATGCAGAGCCGGGATCCTGCCACCCGAGCACGGCGGGCACGAGGCGCATATGTGCAGTCGATGAGATCGGCAGTAATTCGGTGATGCCCTGGACGATCCCGAGAATCGTGACCTTAAAGTAACCTAACGCTACGAAGCCTGTATCGATGCCGTTTGTGCAAGCTTCGGACATGTTCACATCGTCTTGCCGGATTGTGGCGTGCGGGCGGACCGAATCAACGCGCATATTTTAGCGGGACGGACTCGAAATGCCGACGTACTTAGGCAATTTTTTCAACGTGCGTTCGCCGGCACTGTCCGACTGGCCGCCCGTCTGTCATGAGTTGAAGGCTTAAGCGGTATCCGGGCTGAACTGTCCGGTCTTGCGGAAGCGCCACAAATAAGTCGGCACGATCGCTTCCATCGACTCCGGCCTGATGCCGAGCCCTTCGAGCGTGCGGCCGTCACGTTTGGCGTCATCGGAGACGATACTGTCACTCTTGAGCAGTTCGACTTGATCGGGCGTGATCGGCGGCTTCGGCAGGAACTGCAAGAACGTCGCCTGCAGCTTGAGCAACGCGAACGGCACCGGCACCAGCAAGCGGCGGCGGCCGACGGTGGCGAGGACGAATTCCATCAATTCCTTGAACGTACGCGCGTCCGGCCCGCCAAGCTCGTAGATCGCGCCACGCTTGAGGTCGCCATCGACGGCTCTGGCGATGGCCTCGCCGACATCGCCGGCGAAGACGGGCTGCATCCGGCTATGTCCGCCGCCTGGCAGCGGCAGCGCCGGCGCCATACGGGCGAGCCCGGCGAAGCGATTGAAGAAATCGTCCTCGGGGCCGAACACGATCGACGGCCGGATGACGGTTGTCGCGGTTTGCGCGGCCAGTGCGAGCCGCTCGCCTTCGCCCTTGGCGCGGGCATAATGCGAGACAGCGTTCGCGTCGGCGCCGATGGCGGAGATGTGAACGAGCGGCGCGCCGACCGCGTTGGCCGCGCGCGCGACCGTTTCCGCCCCGGCCGCCATGACCGTATCGAAGCGCTGACGGCCGCGCTGGAACAATAGACCGACCAGATTGACCACGACGTCGGCGTCGCGCGCCGCCGCTGCGACCGAATCCGGATAGCGCAGATTGGCCTGCACCGCATGGATCTGGCCGACCCGGCCCATCGGCCGCAAATGGCCGCATAGCTCGGGCCGCCGCACCGCGACGCGGATGCGGTAGCCCCGGTAGGCGAGCGCGCGCACCACGTGGCGGCCGAGAAAACCCGATCCGCCGAACACGGTGACGAGCGTTTCAAGCTTGCTCTTGGTGGCCATGTTCCGCGAAATACATGATCGCTTTCGCGCTGTATAGTGGGATAAGCCCTTCGATTGACAAGGGGATGACCGCTTTCTACCTATCGCGGCACGGCCCAGGTGGCGGAATTGGTAGACGCACTAGTTTCAGGTACTAGCGCCGCGAGGCGTGGAGGTTCGAGTCCTCTCCTGGGCACCACGCCGAACTCTACGGATTTGGACAACTTCGCATGACCATCCGTCTGCATCGCGGCGATCTCCCCGATATCTCGGGCTACAAAGGCGCGGTCGCGATCGATACCGAGACCATGGGGCTCGATCTGCACCGCGACCGGCTCTGCGTGGTGCAGCTATCGCCGGGCGACGGCTCCGCCGATGTCGTACAGATCGCAGCGCAGCCGGCCGCCGCGCCGAACTTGAAGCGGCTGCTGGCCGACAAGAGCTTGCTCAAGATATTTCACTTCGCGCGGTTCGATCTCGGCATGCTCTATAAGGCCTTCGGCGTGATGCCGGAGCCGGTGTTCTGCACCAAGATCGCGTCCCGGCTGACCCGGACCTATACCGACAAGCACGGTCTCAAGGATTTAGTGCGCGAAGTGCTGGGGCAGGATCTCTCCAAGCAGCAACAATCGTCCGATTGGGGCGCGGGCGAGCTCAGCGAGGCTCAGATCTCTTACGCCGCCGCCGACGTCACACATCTGCATGCGCTCAAGGCCAAGCTGGACGCCATGCTGGCGCGCGAGGGCCGCGAGCAACTGGCCGCAGCCTGTTTCCGCTTCCTGCCCGACCGAGTGCGGCTCGATCTCGCCGGCTTTGCCGCCGAGGATATTTTTGCGCATTCCTAAGGCCGTTCGCCCCAAGCGTCTCGGCCCAACCGCCAAGCGTTTCAGCCCTTCCCGGGCCACATTCACCGGCGACTCTGAGCGGATAGAATCGTTACAATAGGGGCGCGTTCGGCACACCTGATCGGACGACGTTTTGAAGGACGACCGCGTGGCTATTGCCTACCCCGAGACTGCGGCGAAAGGATTTTCAGCTAACCCCCGCGGCGACTTCCAGCGCCGCTATCGCGCCGCGCTGCGACATAGCCGGTACGTGCGGCTGCTTCGCGTCGGGGTGCTTGCCGGGATCGCGGTGCTTTTGCTCGCGGTCGTAGGTATCAACTACATGCCGCCAATCGGCGGATTCCGATTGCCGGGCGAGCTCGGCAAGCTCGTCATCCACGGCACCAAGATCACCATGGAGCAACCGCACCTTACCGGCTTCACGCTCGACTCGCGGGCGTACGAGTTCTCCGCGGACGCCGCCGCGCAAGACATCACCAAGCCGAATCTCGTCGAGCTGCATCAGCTTCGTGCCAAAATGGAAATGCAGGACAAGAGCACGGTGGAAATGACCGCCGTTTCTGGCATCTACGACGTGAAGTCGGAAATGCTGACGCTCAACGACAATATCGAGCTGGTCTCTTCCACCGGTTACGAGGGACGCCTAAGCGACGCAGTGGTGGATGTGCGCAAGGGCAACGTGGTTTCGGATAAGCCGGTCTGGGTGAAGATGCTCAACGGCTTCCTCAACGCCAAGCGGCTCGACATCGTCGAAAACGGCAGCGTGGTCCGCTTCAGCGATGTCGCGATGACGCTCGATCCGGGCAAATCGGCGACGAGCGACCCGGCCAAGACAAGCGAGCAATGATGCGCCGCCTTTTCATCGGCGCCGCGCTGGCGGCGCTTCTCATTGCACGTCCGGCCGGCGCGCAAGCACCGCAGTCCAGTCCGCCAAACCCGCTGGGCATGGCCGAGAATAAGGATCAACCGGTCCAGATCGAAGCGGCAACGCTGGAGGTGCGTGACAAGAACAAGGAGGCGACATTTTCCGGTAACGTGCAGGTGGTGCAAGGCGACACCACCATGAAATGCCAAAGCCTCGTCGTGTTCTATGGCCAGGAAGTCGGGATCGGCGCCGATGGCGCATCTGCGGCACCCGCGGAGATTGCCGCCAAATCGACGCCGGGCATGCCACACGGGGCGCAGAATATCCGCCGTATCGAAGCACGCGGCGGCGTCACGGTCATCACCAAGGACCAGAACGCGAGCGGCGATCTTGGCGTCTACGACCTGAAAACCAAGACTATAACCTTGAGCGGCAATGTCGTGGTCAGCCAGGGCCAAAACGTCATTCACGGCGAACGGGTCGTGGTCGACACCACGACGGGTTATGCGCGCGTCGAATCGGGCAGCAGCAATAGCGGTGCCGGGGCCGGCGCTCCGGGTCCCGGCCGCGTCCGCGCGCTGATCCAGCCGGGCAAGGGCCAGAACGGCGGCACCACCAATTTCATGACGCTGGGGCCCGGCAAGACCAATTGAACGCCAGTATTGCAGCACGACCGCGGAAAATCGGCTAAAGTCCGCGTCCTTAAGGACCTTTACCCACGATTCGATAGGCGAGGCTTCAGAGACCGGCGTGGCAGACATTTTCTCATACTTCCGCCGTCGCGCCGCGCCCGCGAACCGCACGCCGCTCAGCGACGACGAAGCGATCGATCTCGGCAGCATGGGCGGCGAGATCAGCAATGTCTATCTGGACATTGCGAGCGTGCCCGCGCCGGACAAGGCCCGCGGCAAGGCGCTCCCGCCGCCGACCTTGCCGTCACCGCCATCCGTACCCTCGCCGGCGCCGTCCCCGCCGCCGCAGATTTTTCCGCCGCAGAATACGCCGCCGTCCGCGCCGTCACGGCCGCAACGACAACCCGCGCCGCAGAACGGGCAGCGTCCAGGCAGCCGGCCGCGCCGCCGGTCCGACGGCAATGGCGCGGCCACGCCCGAGCGCAGGGGCCTGCTTGCCGTACACGGCGTGGAGAAAGCCTTTGTCGGACGCAAGGTGGTCAAGGGCGTGAGCCTTTACGTGCGCAAGGGCGAGGCGGTAGGCCTGCTCGGCCCGAACGGCGCCGGCAAGACCACGGTATTTTACATGATCACCGGTCTGATCAAGGCCGACCATGGGCGCATCGAGCTGGACGGCGCCGACGTGACTAAATTGCCGATGTACCAAAGAGCACGGCTCGGCATCGGTTATCTGCCGCAAGAGGCATCCATTTTCCGCGGCTTGACGGTCGAGGAAAACATCCGCGCCGTACTCGAAGTGGTCGAGCCCGACGCCAAGCGCCGCGCGCAAGACCTCGATTCGCTCCTCGAAGAGTTCAATATCGCGCGCCTGCGCAAGACGCCTGCTATTGCGTTGTCCGGCGGCGAACGCCGCCGCGTCGAGATCGCGCGGGCGCTGGCGACGCGGCCAAGTTACATGCTGTTGGACGAGCCGTTCGCCGGCATCGATCCGATCGCCGTCGGCGACATCCAAGCGCTGGTGCGGCATCTCACCAATCGCGGTATCGGCGTGCTGATCACGGACCACAATGTTCGCGAAACGCTCGGCCTGACCGACCGCGCCTACATCATCTATTCCGGCGAGGTGCTGATGGAGGGCCGGGCCGACGATATCGTCAACAACCCTGACGTGCGACGGCTCTATCTCGGGGAGGAATTCCGGCTTTAATGCTACGCCCAAAGTAACGGTCGCTGGGGGGCGACACGGCAAGCAATTTGCTGTAATGAAAGAAGCAAGAATCGGACCAATTCGACGGGCCCCCAAGCATAATTATGGCGCTCACGCAACGACTCCAGATACGGCAGAGCCAAGCTCTGGTGATGACGCCGCAGCTGATGCAGGCCATCAAGCTGCTGCAGCTCTCCAATCTTGATCTGGTTGCCTATGTCGAAGCCGAGCTGGAGCGCAATCCACTGCTCGATAACGGCGCGGAAACCGAGCCGGCGCGCGAGGCCGCCGGCGAGCCGGCCTCGGACCAGCCGGCCGCGAATGGCGAGGCACTCAACGGGCACGAATTCGAGCCGACCGCGCCCGGCAGCGAAGACAGGGTCGACAACCGCCTCGACGACACGTCTCCCGACGAGAACGAGTCGATCCGGCCGCGCACTTCGGACATGCCGGCCGGCTATTCCGAATGGACCGGCACAGGTTCCGGCGGCCGTGAGGACGGTGATTACAATCTTGAAGCCTTCGTCTCAGCCGAGACCACGCTGGCCGACTGGCTGCGCGAACAACTGACGCTCGCCATCGCCGATCCGGCGCGGCGCATGATCGGGCTTTATCTTATCGATCTGGTCGACGAGTCCGGGTACCTCACCAGCGATCTCGCCGCGGCGGCGGAAAGGCTCGGCACCAGCGTCGCCGAAATCGAGGCCGTGCTCGCCATCCTGCAGGGCTTCGATCCGCCCGGCATCTGCGCGCGCGATCTCGCCGAATGCCTTTCGATCCAACTCAGGGAAAACGACCGCTTCGATCCCGCGATGCAGGCGCTGATCGCGCGGCTCGATCTTTTGGGCCGGCGGGATTTCGCTCAACTTAAGAAAATCTGCGGTGTCGGCGACGAGGATCTGGCCGACATGGTGGCGGAGATCCGCCGCCTCAATCCGAAGCCCGGTCTGGCGTTCGGTTCGGCGATCGTGCAGCCGATCGTGCCGGACGTTTTTGTGCGGCCCGCGCCCGATGGCGCCTGGCTGGTCGAGCTTAATTCCGACACGCTGCCGAAGGTGCTGGTCAATCAGAGCTACTATTCCGAAGTTTCGGCCACCGCGCGGCGCGATACCGAGAAATCATATCTCGCCGAGTGCCTGCAAAGCGCCACCTGGCTCGTTCGCGCGCTTGATCAGCGCGCGCGCACCATCCTTAAAGTCTCCAACGAGATCGTCCGCCAGCAGGATGCATTCTTCGCCCACGGCGTCGAGCATCTGCGACCGCTCAATCTCAAGACCGTCGCCGAAGCCATCGGCATGCACGAATCCACCGTGTCGCGCGTCACCGCCAACAAATACATGGCGACAAGCCGCGGCATCTTCGAGCTCAAATACTTCTTCACCTCGGCGATCGCGGCTTCGCATGGCGGCGAGGCGCATTCCGCCGAAGCCGTGCGCCACCGCATCAAGCAATTGATCGACACCGAAACTCCCGCCGACGTTTTGTCCGACGATACGATCGTCGAAAGGCTGCGCCAGGCCGGGATCGACATTGCGCGGCGCACCGTGGCGAAATACCGCGAGGCCATGCGCATTCCCTCTTCGGTCCAGCGGCGGCGGGAAAAGCAGGCCGCTGCCGCGAGCTAGATCGGCGCGTTGACTCCGCCTTCGGCGATACCTAGCTCGAATGAAGCGGCTAACGTCATTATCTCCTGCTGGAGGCAGCCATGCCATTTCGGGTGTCAGGCAAAAATCTCGACCTTGGCGAGGCCCTGCGCGGGCGCGTCAACGACCGCATCGCCGAAACGCTGGGCAAGTATTTCGACGGCGGCTATTCCGGGCATGTGACGCTGGCGCGGGACGGTTTCGGGTTCCGCACCGAATGCGCGATCCATCTCGATTCCAAGGTCACGCTGAACGCCGAGGGCGAGGCGGCCGATGCCTATACCAGCGCCGATCAAGCGGTGACGCGGATGGAAAAGCAGCTGCGCCGTTATCATCGCCGGCTCAAGGATCACCGCGCCGATGCCCATTGACGCGGTGACAGGCTCTCCCTATGGTCCGCCGCCTTTGCGCATGATCCCGAGACGCGAATACCCGTTCCGGCAAAGATCATGTTGCAAATAGCCCCAAGTTCCAAATGGTCAATGTTTCCAAACGGCCAATGTTTCCAAATGGCCAATGATCGTTAGGCAAGAAGCCTCGCTCCTCCTCGGGTTCAGTTCATGCCGCTCATCGATCTGGTCGCGCCAAACGCCATTCTCCCGGCGCTCAAAGTCAACAGCAAAAAGCAAGTGCTGCAGGAGCTTGCCGCGCGCGCGTCCGTGCTTAGCGGGCAGAACGAGCGAGCCATCTTCGACATCCTGATGCAGCGCGAAAAGCTCGGCTCGACCGCGATCGGCAACGGCATCGCCATTCCGCACGGCAAGATGCCAGGGCTGACGCGGCTGTTCGGATTGTTCGCCCGGCTCGAGCGACCGGTCGATTTCGAGGCGCTCGATAATCAGCCAGTCGATCTGGTGTTTCTACTGCTTGCCCCCGAAGGCGCCGGCGCCGATCACCTCAAGGCGCTGGCCCGCATCGCGCGGCTTTTGCGCGATTCCGCCGTCGCGCACAAATTGCGCGCGTCGCATGACGCCGAATCGCTTTACGCGGTATTGGCGATGCCGTCCGCTTCCGCCGCATAGCGGCGGAAGCGAGGGATCAGGAAGCAGCTATCAGGAATCAAAAAGGGCCAGCGATGGCATCATCGCCGGCCCCAAACTTTCTGACGCCCGAGACCTGATCAGTGTACGCTGACGGTCTCAAGCTCCTGGCTCCACGCATTGGCGATCGCGGCCTCGCGGCTGTCAGTCAACATGATCGGCGTGCCATCGGCGGCATGCAACGCGAACAGCTTCTGCCCTGGCGCGATCTGCGGCATTTGCGCCTGGGGGAATAGCGCGCGCACCTCCTCGAAGCGGATGGTCTTGACGTAGGCGATGCGCCCGTCGCCGAGATGGGCGAGCGCTTCCGGAGAAATGTCCAATTTAGCGTCGGTACGGTTCATCTCGTTCATGGCCCTCGACTCCTCTCTTTTCCGATGTGGTCGAGTCCTACTGGTTTCTTAATCGCACTCTTTAATTGAGATCGATTTAACGATGCGTTCCGGCTGCGGGCGCATGAGATCAATCGACAGCAATCCGTTCTTCAAGTCCGCCCCGGATACCTCCATGCCATCCGCCAGCACAAAGGTACGCTGGAATTGGCGCGCGGCGATGCCGCGGTGAATGTACTGCCTGGATTTGTCGTCCAGTTGGCGGCCGCGGATGACGAGTTGGCTCTCCTCTACAGTGACGTCGAGCTGATCGCGGGTAAAACCCGCTACCGCAAGGGTAATGCGCAAGCGCTCGGGACTGTTCCCATCGCGCGGAACCCGCTCGATATTGTAGGGCGGATAGCCGTCCGCAGCTTTGCCGACACGGTCGAGCACGCGCTCGATCTCATCGAAGCCAAGCAGGAAGGGGCTCGAAAGCGACGAAACCCTGGACATGGTTACAAAGCCCTTTTCAAGCGACTTTGTGGGGCCCTTACGGCGCCCCAAGTGATCGCGCGGGGTATCCGCGCGACTTCCGGTAATATGGTATCGCGGAATTAGGGCTTCAAGGAACCCGAAAAGACCGGTCTATGGCCACTTGAGCGGCCCCGGCATGGCGCGTTCGGCTTCGGCCGAAAGCTGTGCCTCGTGCCGGCTCACGAACATCCCGCCGGCAACGAAGCCGACCACGGTGATGAGCAGCAAGACGATCACGATGGGGCCTTCCAGAAGTTCGAACTCTCGTCCCAGCTCATAGGCCGCCCAGCCGTAAAGCGCCGCCCAGACCAAAGATCCGGAGACATTGGCCGTGAGAAAGTTGCGCCACGGCATGACATTGGCGCCGGCAAATATCCCGGCGAAGGTTCGCAGCACCGGCACGAATTGCGCAATGAAGACGATCTTGCCGCCGTGGCGCAGGAACAGATATTGGCCGAGCTTGATCCTGCTCTCGCTCATCCGGACGTAATTGCCGTAGCGCAGCAAAAGCCAATAGCCGAATTCGCGGCCGATCACATAGCCGATCATGCGGCCGATGATGGCCGCGGTCGCCGCGGTAAAGATGACCGCGGCGATATTAAGATCATGCTTGGTGCCCGCATAGATCGCCGCGCCCAAAAGCGCGGTCTCTCCCGGTAACGGGATGCCGACGCATTCCAGCCCGACGATGACGGCGACCGTCAGCAGGCCATAGACGTGGATGAGGTGTTGGACGATATGCATGAAGGCGTGTACCGAAACACCGATCGATTATATATAGTGCCGGATAAAGATAATGCCTTGACTTTGCGGCGGCAGACCGTCGTGCGGGGCCAATCGGCGCGCCGTAAATTCATATTTTTGCAATCTCAAATATCCAGGTGTTCAACAGTTCCTCGTTTCTTGTCTACGATCGGCAATTCAGTGTTTCGTAAAGTTGCTCCCTGCGCAACCGTGTCGCTGCACCGCAACATCGGCGCCACTAAGCGGCGAAACAGGCAGCCACCCTTAGCGATGGCGCTCCCGGCGATTCGGCATTAAACCCATTGCGGGCGAATGACAGCAAGGGGCATGACGATCGATGAACGGCGGTGCGGCACGGCGCGCAAGCTTGTTTCTCGGCGTAACCCTCTTTCTCGGCGCCTGCGGACAGCATCTAAATCCTGGTACGGACGCGCCGAGCGACGACGCCCTCAATGCCTATCCGACGAACTACAAGTCCAACATCCTCGCCGCCATGCATGCCTATCTGAACGATCCGACTGGAATTCATGACGCCGCCATTTCCGAGCCGGCGCTGAAGCCGATCGGCAATACGACGCGCTACATGGCCTGCCTGAAATTCAATCCGAAAAAGAACGCCAGCGAATATGCCGGCGTGAAAGAGATTGCGGCGGCTTTCCTGCTCGGGCGCTTCGATCAGTTCATCGAGACCGCGCACGATTTATGTGCCGGCGCGGCCTATATGCCGTTTCCCGAGCTACAAAAACTGCCGCCGTGATCTTGCCTCGAATGCGGTTGAGAGTGCGGCATATTATCGGCCGGGATAGCAGTGGGAGGATCGTCTTGGGGTATAAGACATTAGCAATTGTTGCCGGTGCGGCGGCGTTTATCGCGCTCGCGGCGCAACCTGTCACGGCGCAATCCGGCCCGGACCAATCCGGCCCGCCGCAATCCGGCCCACCACAACCCGGCCCGCCACAACCCGGTCCGCCGCCCGGCCCGCCGCAATCCGGCGACCCAAGCCAGGCGCCGCCCGCGGTCGTCAACACTACTGTCAACCTGCGCCAAGGACCAGGGACCAGCTACACCGTGATCAACAAGATTCCGGCCGGCAGCCCCGTCGATGTCGGTAATTGCAGCGGGCAATGGTGCCAGGTCACGTGGCAGGGCCAGAACGGCTACGTGATTGCAACGAGCCTCGCGCAGGGCGGTGGCGGAGCGCCGCCGCCGGGAGCCCCGCCTCCGGGTGCCGTTGTGGGAGGGCCGCCACCACCGGGTTATTACGGGCCGTACTACGGCGCGCCGCCTCCCTATTACGGGCCGTACTATTACGGTTACGGTCCGTACTACGGCCGCCCGCGCTATTACGGGTACGGCTACGGCTGGCACCGGCATTGGTAGCGCCGGATTCCATTCGCGCCGCGCGTTGACGTTGCAGCCTCAATCTGGCGTCGTTTCAACGTGGAAGCAGTGCAGCACGCGATGGAAGATCGGCGCCAACACCACGCCGGTGGCGATAACGATGATGAGGCCGGAAAAGATCGCGTAGCAGCCGGCGAAGATCTTTCCGGCGGTCGTCTTCAATTCGCCCAAGGGACCCATGCCGGAAAGGATCATCGCCGCATTCACGAACGCGTCGATAAATGACATGCCCTCGAAAGCGGCATAACCGGCAATTCCGACGGCGAGGCCGGCAAAAGTCAGGATTACCCACAAGCCCATTGCGATCACCATGCGCCGAACAAACTTGCGGCGCGACACGACCGGCTGGCCGTGATGCTCGAACCGGGTAACTCCCGGGGTTCTGAATGCCATGCACTTCACCGTAAGCATGTGACAGCCATCGCCGCGGACGGCAGTTGAGCGTGTCCCAGCCGGCGCATAATATCAATCCGGGAAGGAACCAGGCCAATGCCCGAAAAACACTACCACCGCGCCGCACAGGATATCGGCAACATCGTCAATCTCGGCCACGTCAATGTCTGCATCAGCGATCAGCATTTGGCGACGCATTATTACGTGACCGGACTCGGTCTCACCCGCGATCCATATCTCAACACCGGCGCCGGCAATATGTGGATCAACGTCGGCATGAGCCAATTTCATCTGCCGATGGGAAAACCCGACTTGGTGCGCGGCGTGGTCGGATTGGTCATCCCGAACCGCGCCGCTCTGCTGCACCGCCTGGCGCGGGTGCGTAATGCGCTCGGCGGCACAAAATTCGAATTCCGCGAGAGCAACGACGGGGTCGAGACCCTCTGCCCCTGGGGCAATCGCATTACCGTCCATGAGCCGGACGAAAGCCGTTTCGGCCGTATCCAGCTCGGTATGCCCTATATCCGCTTCGACGTGCGTCCGGGTACCGTGGACCGCATCGCGCGCTTTTATCGCGAGATCATGCATGCCCCGTCCGACGTCGCCAAGAACGGCGCCGGTCCGCAAGCACGCGTGCAGGTCGGCGAGAAGCAGTATTTTTATTTCCGCGAGACCGACGCGCCGGAACAGCACTACGACCGGCACCACGCGCAAATCTACATCGCCGATTTTTCGGGTCCGCATCGCCGTCTTATGGATCTCGGCCTTCTCACCGACGAAACCAGCGAGTACGAATACCGCTTCAAGGACGTCATCGATCTCGACAGCCGCGAAGTGCTGTTCACGGTCGAGCATGAGACGCGCAGCCAAACCAACCCGATGTACGGCCGCCCGCTGGTCAACCGCAATCCGGCGGCGACCAACACCAACTACAAGCCCGGCCACGACAGCATGTCGTGGGCGATGCCGTGAAAACGCACAAAGCGATCGTCCCTCTCCCTCCTTGCGGGAGAGGGAAATAGATGCGCCGTGCCCTGGTGATCGGCGGCTCGCTCGGCGGCCTGCTTGCCGCGCATCTTCTGCGCAGCACCGGCTGGGACGCCGTCGTGTTCGAGCGCAACGACGAGGAACTGGCGAGCCGCGGCGTCGGAATCGGCACGCATCCGCAACTCATCGCCATTTTGCGCCGTGCCGGGATCGCCTTCGACGAAACAATGGGTATCAGGCTGCGCAAAGCCGTGTGCCTGGATCGCGACGGCACGATCCTCGTCGAACAGCCGACGTCGCGCACCATGAGCGCCTGGGCGCGGCTTTACAGCGCGCTACGCGAGGCGTTGCCGGCGCAGAGCTATCGTCTCGGTAAGAAACTCACGCGCGTCGAGCAGAGCGGCGGCGGCGTCACCGCGACTTTTGCCGACGGCACGCGCGAGCGCGGCGCGTTGTTGGTCGCCGCCGACGGCGTGCGCTCGACGGTTCGGGCGCAATACCTGCCGCAGCTCGAGCCCGCTTACGCCGGTTACGTCGCATGGCGCGCGGTGCTCGACGAAGCTGACGTACCGCGCGACATTTGGCGCGACACTTTCGAGGTCTATACGTTCTGCCTGCCCGACGGCGAGCAACTGATCAGCTACCCTGTGCCGGAACGCGACAACGACACCAAGACCGGCCGCCGCGCCTACAACATCGTCTGGTATCGGCCGACCGATCTCGCCACACTTATTGATATGTGCACCGACGCACGCGGCCGCCACCACGTTTTCGGCATCCCGCCGCCGTTGATCCGACCCGAGGTGATCGCACGTGTCAAGGCTGACGCCAAGGCGCTTATCGCGCCAAACGTCGCCGAGATTTTCTTGCGCGCAGTGCCGTTCTTTCAGCCAATTTACGATCTCGTATCGCCACAGCTGGTGTTCGGCCGGGCTGTGCTCGTCGGCGACGCGGCGTTCGTCGCGCGCCCCCATGCCGGCGCCGCCACCACCAAGGCCGCGCTCGATGCCGCCACGCTCGCCGATTGCCTTCGCGACGCCGGCGACGATCTCGACCAGGGACTGCATCGCTTCGAGCGTCTGCAGCAGCCGTTCGGCAGCGCCATGGTCGCGCTCGGGCAGGAGGAGGGTGTCTATCTCAGCGCCCAGCTCAAGCCGAAAGGCGAGCGCAGCGCCGAGGAATCGCACCGCGATATCGCCTCGGTGCTGCACGCCCATAGCAACCGCAGCGATCAGGTCCGCGACATCGTTGCCGCGCACGGCCTCGCCGTGCATGAGCGGAGTGCCGGGTGATGCAGTTCGGCGTGCAATTCTTCCCCTGCGTCTCCCCCGAGCAGAAAAGCGCAAAGGACTATTTCGCGGAAAGCCTCGCCATCGCCGAGCAGGCCGAGACGCTGGGCTACACTCACGTCCGCTCGGTCGAGCATTATTTCGAACGTTACGGCGGTTTCAGTCCGAACCCGATCGTGTTTCTGTCGGCGGTGGCGGCGCGCACCAAAAGGCTGCGGCTGCTCACCGGCGCGGTGGTTCCGGTGTTCAACAACCCGCTCAAGCTCGCCGGCGAAATCGCGATGCTCGATGCCATTTCAAACGGCCGCTTCGACGTCGGCTTTGCGCGGGCCTTCCTGCCGCACGAATTCCGGCGGTTCGGCATTTCGCCGGACGAATCGATCGAGCGCTTCCGCGAAGGCCTGGAGCAGATCGAGCTGTTGCTGACGCGGGAAAATGCGTCGCACCGGGGCAAGTTTCATTCCTTCGAGAACATCACGTCGCTGCCGCGTCCGACCCAAAAGCCGCGGCCTAAATTCTACATCGCCTCGACGCGCACCGCGGACTCTTTCGAGTTCGCCGGCCGCGCCGGTCATGGCCTGATGGCGATCCCGATCGGACCGCTGAAGGACTTGATACCGATTTACCGCAAGGCTTGGCGCGATGCCGGTCATCCCGGCGACGGCGAAGTGATGATCGCGTTTCACATGTTCTGCCATGAGGACGCCAAGCTCGCCCGTGAAATCCCGCGCCCGCAGTTCGAGGATTATTTCAGGGCATTGTTCGAATCCGCCGGCGAATGGGCCCAAGGCACGTCGTCGAAGGATTACCGCGGCTATGATGAGTCGATCGCGCGGATGAAGAGTTTCACGCTGGAAACCCAGATCGAGGCCGGCGGCGCCTTTGTCGGCACGCCGGACGAGATCAAGGTTATTATCCGGCGTTTCGAGAGCACGGTCGGAAAATTCGAGCACGCCTCGCTGCAGGTCAATTTCGGCACGCTCGATTTCGCCGAAGCGCAAAAATCGCTGCGGCTGTTCAGCCGCGAGGTGATACCCGAGTTTGCATGAAACGGTTGATCATCCCATGACTGGACCCCTGGCGGGGATACGCGTCCTCGATCTCACGTCGGTCGTGGCCGGTCCGCTCGCCACCCAAACGCTCGGCGATATGGGCGCCGACGTCGTCAAGATCGAAAGTCCGGACGGCGATACTACGCGTTATACCGGCCCGGCGCGTTCGCCCGACATGGCGGCGTTGTTCATGGGGCTTAACCGCAGCAAGCGCTCGCTGGTGCTCGATCTCAAGCAGACCGCTGCGGCGGACGCGCTGTGGCGGCTGATCGCCGGCGCCGACGTCATCGTGCATTCGATGCGGCCGCAAAAGATCGAGCGGCTCGGCTTCGGCCACCAAGCCGTTTGCGCGCGTAATCCGCGCATCGTCTATGCCGCCATTCACGGCTACCGCGACGGCGGACCGTATAGCCGGCAACCGGCCTATGACGACGTCATCCAGGGCCAGTCCGGCTTCGCGTCCTTGATGGCGGAAATCGCGGGCGAGCCGCGTTACGCGCCGACCATCGTCGCCGACAAGACCACCGCGCTCTCGCTGGTCGGCGCGATCGCGGCGGCTTTGTTCGCGCGCGAGAAAACCGGCCGCGGGCAATTCGTCGAAGTGCCGATGTTCGAATCCATGGTGTCGTTCATTCTCGCCGAGCATCTCTTCGGCCATTGCTTCACGCCGCCGATGGGCAAGCTCGGCTATACGCGCGTGCTCGGCTCGTGGCGGCGGCCATACAGGACCAAGGACGGCTATCTGTGCATGATGGCCTATACCGAGGCGCAGTGGCGCAGGTTCTGGGCAATGGTCGGCAAGCCGGAAGTCTCCGACGATCCGCGCTTCAATGGCATCGCCGCGCGAAGCCATAACGTGGTCGCCCTCTACCAGCTCGCCGGCGATTGCCTCGCCGACAAGACCACGGACGAGTGGCTCGTGTTATTGCGCAAGCTCGAAATCCCCTCGGCGCGGGTGTCGAGCCTCGACGACGTGATGGCCGATCCGCAGCTCGCCGCGGGCGGCTTCTTCAAGCAGGCGACCCATCCGAGCGAAGGCGAGATTCAATTCACCGACCCGCCGGTGCGCTTTGGCGGCAGCGGCGCCTCGACCGACCGGCTGCAGCCGCGGCTCGGCGAGCACAGTATCGCCGTGCTGCGCGAGGCCGGCCTGAGCGAGCCCGAGATCGCCGCCTTGATCGCCTCCGGCGCGACCGTTGAAGGCCCGCCGAAGGCGCGCGCGGCGGAGTGAGGCGGGTCAGGTCTCCAGCGCGCTCGGGGCGTAAAGCTCATCGACCTTGATCAGCCGCGGGGTGAGCGCCTGCTCCAGCGAATATTGCGCGATGGTCTCGATCACCTTGCGGTTCGATTTGACACCGTGATGGATCAGCGGCGTCTTGGCGTCGCCGGCGAGCAACCCCGCGGCAAGGTGATCCTCGACATGGGCGACGCGTTGCGCATTGGCGATATCGTTGGCGCGGTTGAACGCCTTGATCAGATTAAGCGCAACCCACGGCTCTTTGTCGAACACATCGCGCCGCACCACCGTCTGGTGGTTGATCGGTAAGAGCCCGGTCTTGCGGTAATAGCGAGTACCCTCCGCGATCGGATCGGGAAACAAATATTTGAAATCGGGATGGTTTGCGAGATCGGCGCGGCTGCGGTCGACGAGGTTACGGCCGGAGAGATAATGCAGGACGGCGTCGAGCTCGCCGGCAAGCATCATCGAGCCGATGCTGTTCTCGGCCGGGATCTGATTGACGACGACACCGGGCGGCGGCTTGAAGCCGGTGGCGCCGCCATGGCTCCTGTCCGGCGTGCGCTCCATCCAGAATTCCATGTCTTTGGGCGCGACGCCGAATTCGTGCTGCAGCACACCGCGCGCCCATAGGGCTGCGGTCTGCTGATATTCCGGCACACCGACCCGCTTGCCCTTGAGATCGGCCGGCGTCTCGATGCCGGCTTTGCGGCAAACGAGGATGCCGGCGTGAAAAAAACGGCGCGTGGTAAAGATCGGCAATCCGACAAACCGGGTGTCGCCCTGCCCCGTTACGATCAGGAACGACGAGCACGACATTTCCGACACGGCAAATTCGGCAAAATGCAATTGCCGCCAGAACAATTCGGACGGGTGCAGTACCGTCGGAATGAGATCGATGCCGTCCGGCTTGACCGTGCCGTCGATGATCGGCCACGTCCGCGGATTGGACGTGATGCCGATACTCAGTTGAAGTTTCATTACGTGAAGTCCGAGCGCGCTAATACCGATAGGGCTGGTGCTCCCAAAGCGGGAACGCCGAAAACACGTGAGGCGCATTGGCCGGCGCGGCGGCATGCAAATAGGACCGATCGAGCTTGCCGAAACTGGTCACGCCAAGCAGCCCCAACGCGCGCGTGACTTCGTCCTCCATGATTTCCAGCATGCGCACGATGCCGGCCTGCCCGGCGGCCGCGAGCCCATAGCATTGCATGCGGCCGAGCCCGACCAGATCGGCGCCGAGCGCGAGCGCCTTGACGATGTCGGTGCCGCGATAGAAGCCGCCGTCGACGATGATCGTGGCGCGGCCGGCGACCGCGTCGACGACTTCCGGCAATACCTCGGCCGAGCCACGGCCGTGATCGAGCTGCCGGCCGCCGTGGTTCGAGACGTAAATGATCTCGACACCATGATCGAGCGCGATCTTGGCATCCTCCGCGGTGCCGATACCTTTGATGCCGAACGGAATCTTATACTTGCTTTTCATGCGCTCGACGGTGCGCCAATCGAGCGCCATCTGGAATTCGCGTCCCGTGGCGCGGCGGCGTCCGCCGGTGGTGTGGCGTTTGGCGAGATCGCGCTCGCGCCGGCTGTAATGGGCGGTGTCGACGGTGAGGCAGAACGCCGCGTAACCGTTTTGCATCGCGCGTTCGACGTGATCGTCGGCCCAGGCGGCATCGCCGCGCACATAGAGCTGAAACATGCGCAGTGCATTGGGCGCCGCCTTCGCCACCGCTTCGAGACCCGGATCGCACACCGAGCTCAGCATATGCGCGACGCCGAATTCTCCAGCCGCCTTGATCACCGGCTCGGCGCCGCCGGGATGAAAACTCTCGAGCGAACCCACGGGACAGAGCACGATCGGCAGCCGCAGCTTCTTGCCGAGCACTTCGACGGAAGAATCGACCTTGCTGACGTCGCGTAGAACCCGCGGCCGAAATGCGACCGAGTCGAGCGCCATGCGGTTTCGCCGCAGCGTCGTCTCGGTCTCGGTGCCGCCGACGATGTAGTCCCAGTCGTTCTGGTTGAGATTTTGCCGTGCCTTGGCGACGATTTCGTGCAGGTTCTCGAATTGGGGGGGTGCGGCGGTGTCGTGGGGTGCGCCGGCTTTTTCGACAATCGATACTGGCTTGTTCATGGCGGT
>Ga0181525_10000924_pt1 | contig 25564 bp, 18 predicted proteins | sample PEATcosm2014_Bin_48_FD_121100 | JGI IMG/M metagenome (GOLD analysis project Ga0181525, IMG submission 121100) | Peatland microbial communities from MTU Mesocosm Facility, Houghton, MI, USA - PEATcosm2014_Bin06_10_metaG | ecosystem: Environmental > Terrestrial > Soil > Wetlands > Peat | place... | reverse complement strand
GAAGGAATAGGCGACCGGACGCCAGAGCTCGTGGCCCACGTTGCGCCGCAACGAATGCGCGAAACTGAAGGCGATGTCGGCCTCGTAGCGCTCGGCGATCATCGCCATGAACTTCTCGTCGAGTGCATCCCAGAGCGCCGCGCTCTGCGCGAGCGCGGGAAACCCGGCCCGCAGGCGCGGTCCGTGCGTCGTGATGTAGGCGCTGTAGAGGCCGAGGCGCTCCTTGCTGATGCGCACGGCCGCGTGCGTGTCCATCGTCTCGAAGGCGCACTGCGCGGCATGCGGGTACTCGCCAAGGCGGCGATAGAACGCATCGAAGATCGCCAGGATGAGCGTAGCGGCGGCGCCGACGCGGTGCTCGTCGTCGGCGCAGACCAGCAGGCGCGCATAGGCCTGCTCGACGAGGATTTCCGCCGGGTCGGCTTCGGCCGCCGCCGATGGAGCAAGGCCCGGGGCGTGCGGCTCCACCAGCGGGTCGCTCATCTGTGCGAATCCGGGGTGATTTCCGTCATGTGCGCCGTCCTGATCCGATTGCAGCGGGTGTCTCGGTTCGTGCATGGTCTCGAATATCCGCGCACCGGGGCGTGTGCGCTTGGCATTCTCAATCACAACGGGCCGCCGGTGCCGTCATTTTCGCGGATTTACCACGGCTTAACCGCGATTTACAACGTTCGGTCGCACCATTGCCTTGCCGACGCCAATCGCCGGCATTCAAAATCCCTGATGGAGAACGAAAATGCGTTGGACCCTGATCTTGCCGGTCGCCGCGGTAATCGGCGCAACCTGCACCCTGGCCGCACCGGCGGCGCTTGCCGCCCCATCGTTGACGGACGTCGCGGGGCCGCCCGGCGGCGGTTGCGGCGCGCCCCACCCGATGGGCCTGCACGCGAGCTTCCCGATGGAAGGGCACGGCGGCCCGCCGCCGGGGGCGATGGGACCCATGGAGGCGCCGCTGCCGCCCTACCTGCACGACATCACCCTGAGCGACGAACAGCAGGACAAGATCTTCGACCTGATGCACGCCCAGGCGCCGCAGGTGCGCCTGCTGGCCCGCACGCTGCGCAAGTCGCACGAGCAGCTGCGCGAGCTGGGCTTCTCCGAGAAATACGACGACGCCACGGCGCGCAGCCTCATCGATGCGGCCGCGCATGCGCAGTCCGAACTCGAGTTGCTGCGCACCCACGGCGACCACGAGATCCTGGCGCTGCTGACGCCCGAGCAGCGCAAGCAGGTCACGGCCGACCTGGCCGCCCATGCGCACGGCGGCCGCGACCACGAAGGGCCGGGCGCGGGACCGGCGTGCTGGCACTGAGGCGCCGGTCACGGGCTACCAGCTGACGCTCAGGCCCAGGCGCGCACTGCGCGCCTGGGCGGCGAACAGGTAGATCGAACCCCAGGAGGCGGTGGGCGCCTCGCGCCAGTACGAGCGTCCCGTCACGTTGTCGATGCCGGCGCGCCAGACCCAGTGCACCCGGGCCGCATCGTAGGCGTAGTCGAGTCCGGTATCCCACTGCCAGTAGCTGGGCAGGTCCACCGAGCCGTCCGGCAGCACCGTCTTGTGGCCGGCATAGGTGCCGATGTTGCGCCAGGCCAGCCCGGGCAGCGCCGCCGGCGACCAGATGTCCTGCAGCGAGACGGCCAGCGGCGCGACATTGGTGGGGGCCTTGCCGATCCAGCCCGGGTCGACCGCGCTGGTCGTCTTCGCATCGATGAACGTGGCGCTGGCGCGCAGCTGCAGCGTCGCGGCGGCCTGCCAGTCGCTGGCCAGTTCCAGGCCCTGGTGACGCTCCGCGCGCGCTCCCGCCACCTGCAGCTGCGCGCCCACCGGACCGACGTTGTCGGTGAACGGCTTGGTGATGCGGAACAGCGCCGCATCGAGCGACCAGCCGTCGCCGCCATGCTGCTTCAAGCCCAGCTCCACCTGGCGGCTGCGCTCGGCCGGCAGGGCCTGGCCCGGATTGAGCAGGCCCGCATGGTTGGGAACGCTGGCCACTTCGACGCCGCTGCCTGCCGAGGCGTAGGCGAAGCCGCCGCGCCAGGGCGCGGTGCCCAGGCCGAGCCAGGGCGTGAGCAGGTGCTGCTGCAGGCGCGTGGCCTGCGTCCCGTCGGTGAGCGAGCTGTCCTCGGTGATCCGGGTGTAGCGCGCGCCCAGCCACGCCGACCAGTCGCGCGGCAGGTGGGCCACCTCGAAGGCATAGAGCTCGTCGAGCGCGGTATCGAGCGGAACATTGGGATTTGCGGCCGTCGCGTTGGCCGGCAGCGCCGCCTGGGCGAACACGTTCTCGGTGCCGACGTAGTTGTAGGTCTGGAACGGCGGATAGCGCTCGCTGTAGCGCGTGGTCTTGACGCCCAGCGTCACTTCGTTATCGGTGCCGGCGCCGCGCAGGTGCCCGTGCAGGTGCGCATCGGTGTCGTTGGTATTGCGCACCTCGTCGTCGCTGACGTACTGGTAGATGTCGACGTTGTAGTTGCTGCACAGCCCGTTGTACAGGTAGTAGTAGCCGGGCGCCCCGGGCGCGATGGCGGTGCTGTTGAGCGAAGGATTGACGTACGAGCAGCCGTCGGGGAAGGCGATCCGGTCGTTGGTGGTGCTGCGCTGGGTGCCGGCGCGCAACGCCAGGTCCCAGTCGGGTCCGAGGCGCTGTTCCAGGCGCAACGAACCGCTGGTCTCGGTGCTCTCGAAGGGCTGCGTCCAGGGCTGGTCGTTGAGGTTGAGGCGCGGATCGATCGGCGGCGGCAGCGTGGTGGCGGTGCCGGTGTTCATGCTGTCGAGCAGCGCGAAGGCCGGCACGCTGGTCTCGCGCACCTTCTGGTGCTCGAACTCCAGCTGCACCAGCGTGCCGGCTGTCGCGTGCCAGTCGAAGAATCCGCTCAGCAGGCTGCGCTTGGACCAGGCGTGATCGACTTCGGGGCGGCGTTCCTCGGCCGCCAGGTTGATGCGGTAGCCGAAGGCTCCCTGGTCGCCGAAGTGCCCGCCGAAATCGCCGTGCACCAGTGCCGAGCCGCGCTCCGACACCGTGCTGTCGAGCTGCACCAGCGTCGTGGCGGTGGGTTGCTTGAGCACGTAGTTGACCAGGCCGCCCGGCGCGCTGCTTCCGGCCAGCATGCCCGAGGTGCCCTTGAGGATCTCGATGCTCTCCTTGTTCTCCAGCGCCACCGGCACGTGGCTGCTCACCGTCATGCCGTCGCGCTGGTAGTTGAGCAGCTCGTTGAGGACGAAGCCGCGCACCTGCAGCGCCTCGACGTAGCCGAAGGTGTTGTAGTTGTCGCCCACCGAGGGGTCGGTGCGGATCGCGCTCGACAGGCTGTTGACGCCGCGGTCGAGCAGGTCGGCGGCGCCGATGACATCGATGGCCAGCGGCGTGCTGGCGATCGGCGTGCTGGTGAAGGCGCCGAGGCTGCCCGCCGCCGGCGGCACCGGCGGAGCCGCGACGACGATCGGTTCGAGGCTGGCGGTATCGCCGCCGCCCGCGTCCAAGGGCGCGGCGCGCGCGCCGGCGTGGCAGGCCACGATGAGGGACAGCGCCAGGAAAGACTTCGGGAACCGCGGCGTGCGCGCCGCGGAGGGGGACCGGTACCAGAATGCCATCGCATGCCTCCGTGCAACGATGGCAGGGAGCTGCGCGGCCGCAGGCAGTGGAAGGAAGGAAGTGAACCTCGCCCCTGGATTCGGCCGTACGCTTCCCTGCGCAAGAGTTAACTTGATCAGGTTCCAAGGGTTTTTCTCACCCGTCCACCGTCGCTCTACGAAGCGGTACGCGCCGAACGCGCGTGCCGCTTCAAGAGCTATGGTGGACCGCAAACTGCTGCGGATTTATGCGGGACCCCTAGCGTCGAGCGAAAAGTATACGACAGTCCGCTCCCGGCTGCCGGGAGGGGCGCGCGTCGCGACGACCGCGGGCCGATGCCGCGGGTATCAGCCCGCGGCGGGCGGCACGTAGCCGGCGGGCATGTCGCCGCCGGTGCCGAAGAAGTATTCCTCCATCTGCGTACGCAGGTACTGGCGCGCCTTCGCATCCGAGAGGTTGAGCCGGTTCTCGTTGACCAGCATCGTCTGGTGGCGCTGCCATTGCGCCCAGGCTTCCTTGGAGACGCTCTGGTAGAGCTTCTTGCCGAAGTCGCCGGGGACCGGCGGGAAGTCGAGGCCTTCCGATTCGCGGCCCAGTTTGATGCAGTTGACCATGCGTGCCATGTGCTGTCCTCGAAGGTGGCGAGCCGCGCCGGCGGGCGGCGTCAGAGTGTCTTGATGAGGATCTGCGAGCGCCGCTGCCAGTTGTACAGGCCCTGGCGGCGGGCCGGCAGATCGTCGACCGTGGCGATTGTAAAACCGCGCTTGAGAAACCAGTGCGTGGTGCGCGTCGTCAGGACGAACAGGCGCTTGAGGCCGAGCGCGCGTGCGCGCGACTCGATGCGGCGCAACAGGCGCTCGCCGTCGCCGATCTCGCGCTGGTCCGGGTGTACGGTCAGGCAGGCCATCTCGCCGACCGCGTCCTCGGGAAAGGGGATCAGCGCCGCGCAGCCGAAGATCACGCCGTCGTGCTCCAGCACCGAGAACTGGGTGATCTCGCGCTCGATCACTTCGCGCGGGCGCTTGACCAGCGTGCCGTCCTCCTCGAGCGGCTCGATCAGCCGCAGGATGCCGCCCACGTCGTCGGCGCCGGCATCGCGCAGCGCCTCGAGGTCGCTGGGCGTGAGCATGGTGCCGACGCCGCTGTGCGTGAACAGGTCGATCAGGATGCCGCCGTCCAGGTCGGAGGGGATGAGGTGGGCGCGCGACACGCCCGCGCGGCAGGCCTTGAGCAGAAAGGCCAGGTCGGCCGCGCAGTGCTCGTCGATGTCGCGGCTCGCCATCATCGTCTCGGCGTCGGCGGCCGACAGTTCCGGCATCAGTTCGCCGGCCCGGTTCTGCACGCCCGGCGTGGGCGCGAGCAAGACGAGCTTCTCGGCCTTGAGCGCGATGGCAGTGCTGGCCGCGACGTCCTGCATCGTGAGATTGAACGCCTCGCCCGTGGGGGAGAAGCCCAGCGGCGGCAGCAGCACGAGGTAGCCGCTGTCGAGACTGGCGCGAATGGCGTCGACGTCGACCTTGCGCACCAGGCCGGTGTGCTGCAGATCGACGCCGTCGAGGATGCCCACCGGCCGCGCGACCACGAAGTTGCCGCTGACCACCCGGATGCGGCTGTTGGCCATCGGGGTGTTGGGCAGGCCCTGCGAGAACGCCGCCTCCACGCCCAGGCGGATCGCACCGGCGGCCTCCTTCACGCATTCGAGCGAGGCCGCGTCGGTGATGCGCAGTCCGCCGACGAATTCCCCGGCCACCTGCTTGAGCGCCAGCAGGCGCTGCACCTGCGGACGCGAGCCGTGGACGATCACCAGGCGTATGCCCAGCGCCTGCAGCAGCGACAGGTCGTGGACCAGCGCCTCGAGGCGGCCCTCCTCGATCAGCTCGCCGCCGAAGCCGACCACGAAGGTGTGCCCGCGGTGGGCGTGCACGTAGGGCGCGACATCGCGCAACCAGGAGACGAACTGCGCGTGGCCCGGCGCCGCGGCGTCGCTGTCGTGCACCGGGCTGGAAGCCGGGTCGTTGGCGGCGGTGGGTGCACCCGGCACGGCGGCAGCGGGCGGGGGCGAGTGGTCGTTCATCGAGGCCTATCGTCAGGATGCGGTCGAAATGCGGTCGAGCTGCGGTCGAATGACGGCAGGCAAAAGTATACTTCCCGGCCCGCTCATGCCGTCTGCCGTCCCAGGCCCCCGCTTGCAAAACGCTGCTGAATTCCCCGGCTCCGGATCGGATCCGGACTCCGACCGCTCCGGCCTGGCCATCGCGTTCGACGACGAACTGCCCGTCAATGCGCGGCGCGCCGAGATCCGCGCGACCGTGGCGCGCCACCAGGTGGTCATCATCTGCGGCGAGACCGGCTCGGGCAAGACCACGCAGCTGCCCAAGATCTGCCTGGCGCTGGGCCGCGGGCGCGCGGGTCTGATCGGCCACACCCAGCCGCGCCGCATCGCCGCCTCCAGCGTGGCGCGTCGCATCGCCCAGGAGCTCAACACCCCGCTGGGCCAGGTCGTGGGTTTCAAGGTGCGTTTCACCGACAACACCCGCCCGGGCGCACTCGTCAAGCTGATGACCGACGGCATCCTGCTGGCCGAGACCCATTCGGATCCGGAGCTGCGCGCCTACGACACGCTGATCATCGACGAGGCGCACGAGCGCAGCCTGAACATCGATTTCCTGCTGGGCTACCTGCACCAGCTGCTGCCGCGGCGCCCCGATCTCAAGGTGATCGTTACCTCGGCCACGATAGATGCCGACCGTTTCGCCGCGCATTTCGCGCGCGACGGCGTGCCCGCGCCGGTGCTGCGCGTCTCGGGCCGGCTGTTCCCGGTCGAGATCCGCTACCGGCCGTTCGACGACACCGACGCGCCCGTGCCGCGCCCGGCGCCGGGCGGCGCACCGGCCCCCGGCGGCGCGGTGACGGGCGCAAGCGCAAGGGAGGCCAAGTCGCCGGTCCAGGCCGTGCTCGATGCCGTCGACGAGCTCGTATCGGCCGGTCGCGGCGACGTGCTCGTGTTCCTGCCGGGCGAGCGCGAGATCCGCGACCTGGCCGAGGCGCTGCGCAAGCACCATCCGCCGGCCACCGAGATCCTGCCGCTGTTCGCGCGCCTGTCGGCCGAGGACCAGGAGCGCGTGTTTCGCCCCAGCGGCGCGCGGCGCATCGTCCTGGCCACCAACATCGCCGAGACCTCGCTCACGGTGCCGGGCATCCGCTACGTCGTCGACACCGGGCTGGCGCGGGTCAAGCGCTACAGCTACCGCAACAAGGTCGAGCAGCTGCGCGTCGAACCGATCTCGCGCGCGGCGGCCGACCAGCGCGCGGGGCGCTGCGGCCGCGTGGCCGCCGGCATCTGCATACGGCTGTTCGACGAGACCGAGGCGGCCGGCCGCCCGGCCTTCACCGACCCCGAAGTGCTGCGCTCCTCGCTGGCCGGCGTCATCCTGCGGATGAGCGCCCACGGCCTGGGCGACCCGGCGCGTTTCCCGTTCATCGATGCGCCGCCGCCGCGCGCGATCACCGACGGCTACCAGCTGCTCGTCGAACTCGGCGCGGTCGACGACGACAACCGGCTGACGGCCATCGGCCGCGACCTGGCGCGCATGCCGGTCGATCCGCGCGTCGGCCGCATCCTGCTGGCGGCGCGCGACCAGCACTGCCTGCACGAGGCGCTGATCATCGCCGCAGTGCTGTCGGTCCAGGATCCGCGCGAGCGGCCCCAGGGCCTGCAGCAGGCCGCCGACGAGGCGCACCGGCGCCATGCCGACGAGAAATCCGATTTCCTGTCGTTCGTGCGCCTGTGGAACGAGCTGCAGGAGCGCGTCGAGCACAAGAAGTCGAACCGCCGCCTCGAGGAGGAGCTGCGCCGCGACTTCATCAACGTGCGGCGCGTGCGCGAGTGGCGCGACGTCCATGGACAGCTGCTGCAGATCGTCGGCGAGCAGGGCTGGCGCGTCAACGCCAGCGCGGCCACCTACGAACAGGTGCACCGCGCGCTGCTGTCCGGTCTGCTGGGCAACATCGGCATGAAGAGCAGCGAGGTCGACCCGGCCGACCGGCGCGAGCCGCCGTTCCTGGGTGCGCGCGGCATCAAGTTCCACCTGTGGCCCGGCTCGCCCAAGGCACGCAAGGCCGCGCGCTGGATCGTCGCCGCCGAGCTGGTGGAGACCTCGCGCCTGTACGCGCGCACCGTCGCCGACATCGACCCGGTGTGGATCGAGCGCGCCGGCGCCCACCTGCTGCGCCGCAGCCACGGCGATCCGCACTGGGAGAAGCGTTCGGCCCAGGTGATCGCCCTGGAGCGCGGCACCCTGTACGGTCTGCCGGTCTACGTGCAGCGGCGCGTCCCCTACGGACCGATAGATCCGGCCCATGCGCGCCAGATCTTCCTGCGCGAGGCGCTGGTCGCCGGCAACTGGGAGACGCACGCCGCGTTCTTCCTGCACAACCGCAAGCTGGTGGCCGAGATCCGCGAGCTCGAGCACCGCACGCGCCGCCCCGATGTGCTGGTCGACGAGGAGCAGATCCACGCGTTCTACGACCGCATCGTCCCGCCCGACGTGTGCGACGGCGCGGCATTCGACCGCTGGCGCGTCGGCGCGGAGCGCGAGCAGCCGCGCCTGCTGTACCTGTCGCGCGAGGAGCTGATGCGCCACGAGGCCAGCGGCGCGGCGACCGAGCTCTTTCCCAAGCAGCTGGAGCTGCGCGGCGTGCGCATGGACCTGGGCTACCACTTCGAGCCCGGCAGTCCGCGCGACGGCGTGACGCTGGCAGTGCCGCTGTTCGCCCTCAACCAGGTCGATGCGCTGCGCTGCGAATGGCTGGTGCCCGGCATGCTCAAGGAGAAGGTCCTGCAGCTGCTCAAGTCGCTGCCGCAGAAGCTGCGCCGCGCCTGCGTTCCGCTGCCGGCCTATGCCGCCGCCTTCGTCGAGCGTTGCGCCGCACCCGAGGACGGGCCGGCCAAGGGCCTGGTCGACAGCCTGATCGCCGACGTGCGCCAGCATGCCGGCGTGGTATGCGCGGCCACCGACTTCAAGCTCGAGACGGTGCCGGTGCACCTGACGATGAACTTCAAGGTGATCGACGACAGCGGGCGCCAGCTGGCGATGGGGCGCAACCTCGCGGCCCTGCGATCGGAATTCGCCGCGCAGATCCAGCAGAGTTTTCGCGAGCTCGCGGCGCGCGACGCGCCGGCGGCCGCCGAGGGCGGCGACACGCTGGCGCAGATCACCGACTGGGATTTCGGGCCGCTGGCAGCCGTGCAGGAGGTGCGCCGCGGCCAGCAGGTGCTGATCGGCTATCCGGCGCTGGTCGACCAGGGCGCGCACTGCACGCTGGAAGTCTTCGACGATCCGGAAGTGGCCCGCAATGCACACCGAGGCGGATTGCGGCGCCTGTTCCGCCTGCAGCTGCGCCAGCAGATCCAGGCGCTGGAGAAGAGCCAGCTGGCACTGGCGGCGCTGCAGATGCGCGCCCGCGCGCTGCCGGCCATGGCCCAGCTCGAACCGCTGGCCGAACAGATCGTCACCGCGGCGCTGGACCGCGTCTGCCTGGCCGAGCCCTGGCCGCAGGACCGCGAGCAGTTCCTGGCGCGGCGCGAGGTGTCGCGCGGCCGCCTGAGCCTGGTGGCCCAGGAGATCGGCCGCCTGGTGGGGCAGATCGTCGACGAGGCGGCGCTGGTGCAGCGCAAGCTCGGGGCGCTGCGCGGCGCCGACGCGGCCCGCGACGAGATGACGCAGCAGCTCGCGCGACTGCTGGGGCGGCGCTTCGTCGTGGACACGCCGGCCGAGGCGCTGCCGCACCTGCCGCGCTATCTCAAGGGCATCGCCATGCGCCTGGACAAGCTCAAGACCGATCCGGCCCGCGACCTGGCGCGCGCCCGCGAGATCGGGCCGTTGCAGACCCGCTGGACGCGCGAGGTGGCCGCGCGCAAGGGGGTCGCCGACGAGCGCCTGGAGGAGTTCCGCTGGATGCTGGAGGAACTGCGCATCTCGCTGTTCGCGCAGGAACTGCGCACGCCGCAGCCGGTGAGCGTGAAGCGCCTGGAAAAATTCTGGGCCAGCGTGCAACGCTAGCCCAGGTTCGTGCACGGCGCGCGGCGCGGCCCGCGCGGGGCGCGCCGCGACCGCGGCGGCTTCAGGCCGTGGTGTTGACCAGCGCGCCGGTCTTGGACGACGTGGCCGAACCGCTATTGCCGCCCAGGTCGCCGACCAGGTTCTGCAGGAAACCCACCAGCGTGGGTGCCGCCGCCGAGCTGCTGGCGCTGGGATTCAGGGCGCTCAGCAGCGACTGGAAGTCGCTTTGCAGCTTGGTCAGCGCGCTGCTCGACGAGGTGCCGCTGGTGCCCGAGGTGCTTGCCGCCGTGCCCGACGTCGTGCCCGCCGTCGCGCTCGCCGCGGTCGTGCTTGCCGCCGCCGTCGACGCCGTGGTCGACGCCGCGGCCGTCGTGCTTCCCGCCGTGGTGCTGGCGGTGCTCGCGCCGGTGGCGCTGGCCGCAGCAGCCGTCAGCGATTCGATCAGCTTCGTCAGCTGATTGACGATGGTATTGCCGCTGTTGTAGGCGTCGTTGACGCGGGCGCGGTGGTGATGCGCGGCCGTGGTGCCGGTCGTCGACCCGGTGCTGGTCGCGCCCGTGGTGGTGCTGGCGGCCGCGGCCGCGGTCGTGCTGCTGGCGCTGGCGCCGGTGCTCGCGCTCGCGCTGGTGCTGGCGCTGGTGCTGGTAGTAGTCGTTGAACTGGCAGTGGACGCCGCGCTGCCGGTCGTCGTTGCCGCCGTTCCCGTCGTGGCGCCGAGACTCGAGAGCAGGCCCTGCAGCGACTGGGCCAGTCCGCCGGCGCCGCCGCCGTGGTGCCCATGGTGATGGCCGCCGTGGTGGCCGCCGTCGCCGTCGTGATTCGAGCCGCCGTTGCTCGAACCCGAGGCCGACGTGCCGGACGACGAAGCGCCCATCGCATTGAACAGGTCGTCGAGGAACGTGTGCAGCGCATTGAGTGCATCGGTCGTCGTGCTGCCGGTGCTGGCGGTACCGGTGCTGCTGGCCGTCGTGGCCGCCGGCGTGCTGCTCGAGGAGCTGCTCGTCACCGTGGTGCTCGGCGTCGAGGTCGTGGTCGTGGTGGTCGACGCCGCGGCGGTCGAGCTGCTTGCGGCGCTGCTGCCGGTCGTCGCGCCCAGGCTCTGGCCGAACGCCTGGAATACGGCGTCGATGAAGGCCTTGAAGCTGCTGGCCGTGTTGCCGGCGCCGCGCGCTGCGGTGCTGCCGTCGTCGTCGCCATCGCTGTCCTGCGACTGGGCCGGCGCGGCGGCTGTGGACTGGACCGAGCTGGTGCTGTTCGCCCCGGAAGCGGTAAACCAGTTGATACTGTTGTTGCCGTACGCGTTGATGTTCATCGCCATTCCTTTTAGCCGTTGCACCGCCACGGGCGCATTGCGCACGGGGACGGTTTCGGGGCGTCCGACCGGATGTGGCCAGGAGTTCGCCCGACAGTTGCGTTACGGCTGTCCGCTGGCGCGATTGAGCGGGTGGGGGTGGTCATTTGTAACAGAACGTAACACCGTTGGAAAATTGCAGGCAATCGGTGCTATTGGCCGACCGAGCCTTCCCGCGGCGCGGTGAACGCACGGCAATTCGGCGGCTTGCGGGCCTGGCGCCGCGGACGGCGCCACACGAGGAGAACGGGGTTTGACGCGATTCGGGCTATATGTAATAGGCGACGAGATACTTTCCGGGCGACGCGCCGATCGCCACATGGCGCATGTGATCGAGACGCTGCGGGCGCGCGACTGCGCGCTGGCGTGGGCGCAGTTCCTGCCCGACGACCGCAGCGCGCTGGAAAGGGCGTTTCGTGACAGCCTGGCCAGCGACGACGTGGTCTTCAGTTGCGGCGGCATCGGCGCCACGCCGGATGACCACACCCGCCAGGCGGCTGCTGCGGCCCTGGACCTGCCCGTGGAACTGCACCCGGGAGCGCGCGACAACATCGCCGCGGCCGTGGCCAAGCGCGGACTGCTCGACCTGTCCACGCCCGAGGGACGACAAGTGCTGATGATGGGCGAGTTCCCGCGCGGCGCCCGGCTCATTCCCAATTCCTACAACGGCATTCCAGGGTTCGCGGTCGAGCGCCATTACTTCGTGCCCGGATTCCCGGTGATGGCCTGGCCGATGATCGACTGGGTGCTGGCCACCGAGTTCGACCACCCCTCGCACCGCAGCCCGCAGCTCGAACGCTCGCTGCTGCTCTTCGACACGCCGGAGTCGTCCATCGTGCCGCTGATGCAGGACATCGAGGCGCGTTTTGCCGGCGTGCGCACCTTCAGCCTGCCCTCGGTGGGCGATGGCGCCGACGGCAAGCCGCGGCGGCGGCACATCGAGTTCGGCGTCAAGGGGCCGCCCGCGCAGGTGCCGGCGGCGTTCGCCTATCTCCAGGAACAGCTGACCGCCACCGGCCGCGAAGTGCAGTTGCCGGCCGGCACCGCCGGCTAGCGGCGCCGGCGCGGGTCGGCCGTGCCGCCGGCCGGATCGGCGCCGGGCGCGGCCGCACCCTCGCCGGCATCGTCGCCCTCGGCTGCCTCGCCCGGGCGCGGCACGCTGTCCCATGCCGCCAGGAAACCGGCGATCGCCTCGGCCGGCAGCGGGTGCGCCACCAGGTAGCCCTGCATGTGGTCGCAGCCGTAGTGCTCGAGCGCCTGCGCCTGGGCCGCATTCTCGACGCCCTCGGCCACCGTGCGCATGTCGAGCGTGTGGGCCATGCCGATGATCATCTTGACGATAGCCCGCAGGTCGCCGCGCAGCGTCAGCTCGCGCACGAAGCTGCGGTCGATCTTGAGCGTGTCGAAAGGAAAGCGCCGCAGGTAGGCAAGCGACGAATAGCCGGTGCCGAAGTCGTCCAGCGCGATGCGCACGCCGGTCTCGCGCAAGGCGCGCAGGATGGCCATCGAGGAGCCGACCTCGTGCATGAAGATCGACTCGGTGATCTCCAGCTCGAGGCGGCCGGGCGCCAGCGCCGCCTCGCGCAGCGCCGCCTGCGTCACCCGGTGCAGGTCCTGCGACATGATCTGCACCGGCGAGACGTTCACCGACACGCCCAGCTCGCCCGGCCAGCGCGCCGCGTCCCGGCAGGCCTGGCCCAGCACCCACTGGCCGATGGCCTGGATCAGCCCGGCATCTTCGGCCACGGGGACGAATTCGCCGGGGCCGACGTCGCCGAGCTCGGCATGGTGCCAGCGCAGCAGCGCCTCGAAGCCGGTGACGCGCCAGGCATTGAGATCGACCAGCGGCTGGTAGGCCAGCGACAGCTCGCCGCGATCGAGGGCCTCCTTGAGCCTGCGCTCCACCGTCAGCCGGCGGCGCCGCAGCGCGGCCATCTGCGGCTCGAACAGGCGTATCTCGCTGCGTCCGGCGGTCTTGGCCGCGTACAGCGCCAGGTCGGCGTGGTTGAGCAGCGCGTCGATGTCGGTGCCGTCGCGCGGCGCCATCGCCACGCCGATGCTGGCGCGCACCGCGATCCGCGCGCCCTGCACCTCGCAGGGTGCGCGCAGGCCGTCGAGCAGCCGCTGCGTGAGTTGCTCGGCCTCGTCGATCGAGGCCACATCGCGCAGGATCACGGCAAACTCGTCGCCGCCGAAGCGCGCCACCGTGTCGGAGCGGCGCGTGCAGGCCACCAGGCGGCCGCCGACCTCGCGCAGCAGCTCGTCGCCGGCCAGGTGCCCCAGCGTGTCGTTGATCGTCTTGAAGTGGTCCAGGTCCAGGCACAGGACCGCGCAGGCCCGCACGGCGGTTATCTCGGGCCTCAGCTGGGCGGCCAGTTCCTCGCGGAAGCGGTAGCGGTTGGCCAGGCCCGTGAGCGGATCGTAGTGGGCCAGCCAGTTGAGTTGCTGGTTGGCCAGCTGCGTGCGCGTGACGTCGGCGGCCACGCCGCGCCACCCGCTGTGCCGCCCGCCGGCGTCATGGAGCGGCTTGGCCGTGAGCGACCACCAGCGCGTCTGCCCCTTGCTGGAGGTGGCGATGACCAGGTCGCGGAACGGCACCGCGCTCTCGAGCTGCCGGCGCAGCAGCGCCAGCGGGTCGGCGCCGCCCTCGTCGCGGGTGAGCAGGGGCGCGAGCAGGTCGAGCACCGGCACGGCGCCGAGCTGCGCGACCGACAGGCCGAAGAGCGCGGCCAGCCGCGGCGAGGCATGGCACAGCCGCCCCTGCGCGTCGATCTCCCAGAGCACGTCGCTGGCGTTCTCCTGGAAGTCGCGCAGCAGCAGGCCGATGACCTCGTTCTGATGCGCCGCCTGGGCTTCGGCCATCAGGCGCGCGCCGAACATGCGGGCGGTGGACCAGACGCTGGCGATGACGATGCAGGCATAGATGAGCAGCAGCGCGCCGACCGGCCACGCCAGCGCGAAATGCGAGGCAAAGAGCGCGAAGGCCGCGCCGCTGCCCAGGATCAGCACGTACGCGGTTCCGGCCGCCGGCGTGGTTGCCAGCGCGAAACCGCCGGCGCACATCATGCCGGTGGCGATGGCCGCGATCAGCATCCGGTGCGCGCCGTCGGCGCCGGGGAACAGCACCATGGGCACCAGCGCCCACAGCGCGGCCAGCGCCGCGGCGTGCCAGGTGGCGCGCCGCAGCGTGCGCAGCGACACGCTGGCGGGCGGCGGGCGGCCGTTGCTGCGCCACCAGACGCGCAGGCTGCGGGCGACCACGGCGGCCAGGACCAGCGTCCAGATGACGAGAAAGCCGTGGCGGGCGCTGCTCCAGAACGTGCCGACGATCAGCGCCGCGTTGAGGATGTTGGCGAACATCGTGAGCGGCGCGAGCCGCAGCACCGCCAGCACCTGGCGGGCCCGGAAGGTTCCGGCGACCGGTTCGTCGGCGCGATAGGCGACGAAGGAGCGCGCCGCCCAGCGTCCGAGCGGACTGGCGCGCAGGCGCGCGGTCAGGTGCTTCGCGTATGCCTTCATCGGCCCTTTCGCCGGCTCTTCTGTTGCTGCCCGTACGGCGCGGGCGCGCCCTGCGGACCCTAGGCCTCGGCGCCGGCCATCGACCAGATCTCGTCGACGCGGCTCAGGCCGTGCGTGGCCGGATCCTCGATGGCCACGATGCGATCGGCGGCCGATTTCACGCCCAGGTCGATATCGACCGGCGGGATGTGCATGTTGGAGCGCAGCGAGAAGAACGCGCGCACGGTGGGCTGCAGCAGGTGGGCCGCGTTGTGGCCGACGACGACGGCCAGGCGCTGCGACTGCAGGCGCACCAGCGAGCCCACCGGATAGATGCCCACCGTCTTGACGAAGGCCTGGTACAGGGTCTCGTCCAGGTGGCCGCCGGCCCATTCCTTCATTTTGCGGATCGCCGTGGTCGGCTGCCACCCGGCCTTGTAGGGGCGGTTCGAGGTGATCGCATCGTAGACGTCGCACACCGCGGTCATGCGCGCCAGCTGCGAGATCTGCGCGGCCGGCAGCTTGTGCGGATAGCCGGTGCCATCGATCCGCTCGTGGTGGTGCAGCACGGCCTCGAGCACGGGCTCGGCCGCACCCCGGGTCTCGCGCAAGATGAGGTAGCCGCGCTCCGGGTGGGTGCGCATCAGGGTCCATTCGCCGTCGTCGAGCGCGCCGGGCTTGTTGAGCACGTCCAGCGGGATCTGCGCCTTGCCCACGTCGTGCAGCAGTCCGGCCATCCCGGCGACGCGCACCTGGTTCGCGTCCAGGCCCAGCGTGCGCGCCAGGGCCACCATCAGAGCGCTGACTGCGACCGAATGCATGAAGGTGTAGTCGTCGGCGCTCTTCAGGCGCGCCAGGCCGATCATCGCCATCGGGTGGCGCTCGACCGAACCCGCGATGGCGTCGACGGCCGCCATCGCCGTGCCGACGTCGCGCACGCCGCCGAGGCGGGCCTCGTCGAACATGCTGGCCACGACATCGCGCGATTCGGCCAGGATGCGCGCGGCGCGCTCGAGCTCGTCCTTCGGGTCGAGCGCGCGCGGCGCGCCGGCCGGGGCGGCGGCGGTCTTTTCCTTGGGTGCCGGCGGCGGCGGCGCAGGGCGATCGGGACGCACCGGCGCCTGCGGATCGACGTCCAGGCCCTTGGAGGCGTCGATCACGACCTCGCGGATGGGACTGTCCATGATCGTCTGCAGATCGGCTTCGTCGGCGATCACGAAGCGCTCGCGCCAGAACGGGTGGTCTATCCAGGGACCACAAAACTCCTGCACGTACATGCCGACGCGCAAGCTTTCGGTGGGGATGCGCTTGAGCACGAAATCCTCAAAACGGTAAGGGTATCGATTGCAGTCTCCGCGAAAGCCGCACGTCGATTAGCGCGAAATGCGCGCGTTCGCGCCCCTAATTCCCTGCTTTTGATGCCTCTATGCGCCTATCAAGTCCCTGCACAGGCCACCGCGCGAGTCGCCCGGGCACAAAAAAAGAGCCTGGTCTGGGACCAGGCTCTGAAAGCACCACTCAAGGAGGAGACAGGAGAGTGTCCGGACTAGCGTCCGAACTAGTGGTGCCAAGGAGACGTGAATGGTTTACGCGGCTTTGCGGGCCTTTCCCTTGGCCGCGTCGTTGGCGGCGGCGGCGGCATTGAGCGTTGCCGAGGCGGCGGCCGTGAAATTGGATTCGGCCCAGTCGGTCGCCTGGCGGGCGGCCTTGGTGGCGGTATCGAAGGCGGTGTTGGCGGCGGCAAAGGCGGTCTTGAACATCGAGACGGCCGGCTCCGAACCCGTCGGGGCGTTCTTGGCGGCGACGTCGATCAGTTCGGAGATCTTGCGGTTGCCTTCGCTCAGCTGCGCTTCGAAGATCTTCGTCAGCTCGGTGTTGGTGCCGGTGGCGATGCCATAGGCATTGCGCGTGTAGCCGACCAGCTTCTCGACGGTGGGCTGCGCCGCGCCCGTGGCCAGCGCGATGAATTCCTGCGGGTCCTTCGCGCCCAGCAGCGTGTGGCTGGATTCGGAGGCGTCGGCGAACGCGGCCTTGGCCGCGGCCAGGTTCAGGTTCACCAGCTTCTCGGTGGCGGCGAACAGCGTCTGTCCGACGGAGTTGAACGCTTCGAGCTGGGCCTTTTGCATTTCGATCAGATCAGTGATGTTGGTTGCCACAATGCTTCTCCAAGAGGTTCGATTTGGTATGTTCGATGCGCGGTGAACAAAGTTCATCACCGCGGGTGCTCGAGTTGTCCCTCACCCGTTTGCGAACGCCAGCGAACTCCAGGAGCACAGGACGGATTGTATGGTGCTTTGCACAAAAGTCAAGCCAAAAGAGCGCTACATCCGGGTTGCCTAGGCCGGGTCTTGTGCCCATTTACTTATATTTATCATTAGCTTATTAGATATCCCGAGGTGACGCCATGATGACGGGCCGCAAGCTGTCGCGACGCAGCAATATCACCAATCCCCAGGCGCTGGCCCGGGCCGCGCGATGAGTGCCGAATCGCGCCTGCCGCCCGGCCCGGCCGCCATCGTCGACGCGGCCATCACTTCGCGCCGATCGATACGCGCCTTCCTGCCCGATCCGGTGCCGCGCGCACAGATCGAGGAGATCCTGCGCGTGGCGGCGCGTGCGCCCAGCGGAACCAACACCCAGCCGTGGAAGGTCCATGTGCTCACCGGCGCCGCGCTGCGCGCGCTGAGCGCGCAGATCCACGCCATCCTGGCCGATCCGCAGCGCCTCGCGCTGTGCAAGGACGAGTATTCCTACTACCCGGAGAAATGGGTCGAGCCCTACCTGGCGCGGCGCCGCAAGGTCGGCTGGGACCTCTACGGCCTGCTCGGCATAGGGCGCGCCGACAAGGACCGGATCCAGGCGCAGCAGGCGCGCAATTTCGATTTCTTCGATGCGCCGGTCGGACTGATCTTCTCCATCGACCGGGTCATGGCGCAAGGCAGCTGGCTCGACTACGGCATGTTCCTGCAGAACCTCATGGTCGCGGCGCGGGCACGCGGCCTCGATACCTGTCCGCAGGCGGCGTTCATCCAGTTCCACGAGCTGCTGCGCGACCGCCTGGGCATCGGCGCCGACCACGCGATCGTCTGTGGCATGTCGCTGGGTTACGCCGACATGAGCCGCATCGAGAACAGCCTGGTAACCGAACGCGAGCCGCTGGAGCACTTTGTCCAGTTCATCGACGCCTGAGGCAGCGGCAAGGCTGCGGTAAATCCCCCTGGCGCGGGCCTGTTTGGGTAGAATGACGCAAGGGGTAAAAAAGCCCGTTTCACTGCCGAAAGCAGAAGGTGAGTGCCTGCTTCGGCTGTTTGGGTGGCGGCAATGGCGTAATCCGGGCTATGTCCACGACGACGGATAGCCGATACTTCCTTTCAGGACGGCGTGAGGCTGCCGCGGGTGCACCGCCAGTGGGCGAAGCATCCCGGGCGGCCGTCGGTGCCGGCCGGCAACTTATTAGGGAAATCCTGCGCATGTTTGCACGTTTTCAATCGCGCTCCGGTACGACGGGCCGAGCACCGCTGGCGGCGCCACGCGGTGCGCTGGCACGCCCCATGGCGTCCGAGGCGGCACGCGCGCGGCAGCTGCGCCTAGCGTTGCTGGCCCTGGGCATGGCAGCGGCGGTCGTGCTGGCGCTGGTGCCATTGCGTTCGTGGGCGGTGCAGGAGGAAACACTCGAGCTGCCGGCCGCTGCCGATGTGCAGGCGCCGGTGGGCATGCTGCCGGTGCACCGCACGGTCTCGCTGGCACGCGCCGGCGACCACGTGCCGGCGATCAAGTCCGCCTTTGCCGTCGTGGTCGATCAGGACACCAACGAAATCCTGATGCAGAAGAATCCCGACGAGGTCGCCTCCATCGCCTCGATCACCAAGCTGATGACCGCAATGGTCACGCTCGATGCGCACCTGCCGCTGGACGAAACGCTGCAGCTCGGCCGCGAGGACCGCACCGTCATCGGCTGGCACGGGTCGGCATTGCGCGCCGGCGTGCGCCTGACGCGCGCCCAGGCGCTGCACCTGGCCCTGATGTCGTCGGAGAATCACGCCGCGCAGTTGCTGGGTCGCACCTATCCGGGCGGCGTCGACGCCGCGGTCACGGCGATGAACGCCAAGGCGCGCATGCTGGGCATGAACGACGCGGTGTTTGCCGATCCCTCCGGGCTGTCGCCGCTCAATCGCGCCAGTCCCAATGACCTCGTGCGCCTGGTCAAGGCCGCCTACGACTATCCGGAGATCCGCGAGTTCTCGGTGTCGTCCGACTACGAACTGCCGATGGGCAAGCACCTCGTGCGCTTCCACAGCACCAACAATCTCACGACCCACGCCGACTGGCAGATCGGCCTGCAAAAGACCGGCACGCTGAGCGCGGCCGGCCAGTGCCTGGTGATGCAGACCGTCATCGAGGGGCGGCGCGTGGTCATGGTGCTGCTCGATGCCATCGGCCGGCATTCGCGCTTTGCCGATGCGCAACGCATCCACGACTGGCTGGCGGCGCGCGGCGCGATCAGCAAGGGCGCCGTCGCCGAATAGGTGGCCGGCGCGCCGGCACGGCGCGCCGATCGATCTTCGTATCCCCGGGGAATGTACCGCTGACGGCGCTGCGCGCCGCCAGCGCCTCGTGCCGGGCCTACTTGGCCGGCGCCGCTGCCGTGCTGTCGTAGCCCAGGCCGGTGGAGATCCGCGCCGCGGTGGCGGTCAGGTCCTCGATCCACGCGTCCTGCATGCGTTCCGACGGCGCCGACAGCGACAGACCGGCCACGATCACGCCCGAGTCGTCGCGTATCGCCGCGGCGATGCAGCGCACGCCGGGCTCGAGTTCCTCGTTGTCGCGCGCATAGCCGCGGGTGCGCACCTGCGCCAGTTCGCGCTCGAGGCGCGTCGGATCGGTGATGCTGTTGCGCGTGTGGCCGGCCAGCCCGGTGCGGGTCGCGTAGGAGCGCACCACCCGGGCGTCGTCGTAGGCCAGGAACAGCTTGCCGCTCGACGTGAGGTGCAGCATCGCGCGGCCGCCGATCGCCCGCACGACCTGCATGCCGGAGCGCTCGCTGTAGGAGCGCTCGACGTAGACGATCTCGTCGCCCTGGCGCACCGACAGGTTGACGGTCTGGCCGGTGCGCCGGTGCAGTTCGCGCATCGGTTCGATGGCCGCCTCGCGCACGCTCAGCCGCGCCTTCACCAGGTTGCCCAGTTCCAGCAGGCGCATGCCCAGCCGGTACGACCCGGCCTGCTCGCCGCGGTCGACGAAGCGGCCGACGACCATGTCGTTGAGGATGCGGTGGGCCGTGGACGGATGCAGGCCGGTGGCCTGCGACAGTTCCTTGAGGCTGACCGAGCCCGAGCGCTCCGCCAGCACGTCGAGCAGGCTCATCATCCGGTCGATGACCTGGATGGCGGTGCGCTCCTTGGCCGGCACAGCCGACGGCACGCCCGCCGCGGCCGCAGGTGCGGCACTGGCGCCGGGAGCAGGGGACTTACTGGGTGCGGTCCGCATGTTGCGCTGCGATAATTTTCACTTGGCCGGATTGTATACCGCAATGCGGAAAAGTGAACCCGGTCAAAAAGCCGCCCGGAAGGGTGTCCGGCGGCCCGACCGCCGGCGCGCCGTTCAGCCGGCGCGGACGCGCGCAGCCAGCGCGCTGCGGCACTGGGCGACCAGCGCGGGGCCCTGGTAGATCAGACCGGTGTAGATCTGGACCAGGCTGGCGCCGGCCTCGACCTTTTCGACCGCATCCTGCGCATCGACGATGCCGCCGACGGCGATGATCGGCAGCGCGCCCTGCAGGTGCTGGGCCAGCCGGCGCACGACCTCGGTGGCGCGCGCCCGCAGCGGCCGGCCGGACAGGCCGCCGGCCTCGGCGGCCTGTGGCAGGCCGGCCACCGCCGTGCGCGCGAGGGTGGTGTTGGTGGCGATCACCGCGTCGATGCCGCGCGCCACCAGCGTGTCGGCAAGCCGCGGCAGCGCGGCGTCGTCCAGGTCGGGGGCGATCTTCACTGCCAGCGGCACGCGGCGCCCGTGCAACTGCGCCAGCCGTTCGCGCTCGGCCGCCAGCGCGGCGAGCAGCCCGTCGAGCGGCTCGTCCTGCTGCAGGCTGCGCAGGCCCTGGGTATTGGGCGAGGAGATGTTGATCGTCACGTAGCCGGCATGCGGATAGACCGCCGCCAGGCACAGCCGGTAGTCGTCGAGCGCGGCCTCGATCGGTGTGGCGGCGTTCTTGCCGATGTTCAGGCCCAGCACGCCCGCATACCGCGCGCGCTGCACATTGGCCACGAACTGCTCGACGCCGCCGTTGTTGAATCCCAGCCGGTTGATCAGCGCCTGGGCCTGCGGCAGGCGGAACATGCGCGGCTTCGGGTTGCCGGGCTGGGCGCGCGGCGTCACCGTGCCCACCTCGATGAAGCCGAAGCCCATCGCGCCCAGCGCATCGATGTGCGCGCCGTTCTTGTCCAGGCCCGCGGCCAGGCCCACCGGGTTGGGAAACTGCAGTCCCATCACCGTCACCGGCTCGCCAGCGATCGGCACCTGCATCAGGCGCGTTGCGCCCAGGTCGTGCGCGCGCTGCAGTCCCTCGAGGGTCAATTCATGGACGCGCTCCGGATCGAGCGCGAAGAGCAGCGGCCGGGCCAGGCCGTAGAGGGCGGAGCAGCCCTGGGACCTGCTCACGCGCCAGCAGGGGCGCCGCGCTGCCAGCGTCCCTGTTGCAGCGTTTCCACCGGTTGGAAGCGGGCCTTGTACGCCATCTTGTTGCTCTCGCCGATCCAGTAGCCCAGGTACAGGTAGGGCAGCGCGAGGCTGCGGCACTGGGCGATCTGCCACAGCACGTTATAGGTGCCGTAGCTGGCGCCGATTTCGTCGGGATCGTAGAAGGTGTAGACCGACGACAGGCCGTCGCTCAGCACGTCGATGATGGAGATCATGCGCAGCGTACCCAGCGCGCCGCTGGGCGCGTGCGGCGCCACCGGATCGCGGAACTCGACCAGTCGCGTGTTGACCTTGGTCTGCAGCAGGAACTGCGAATATTGCTCGCGGCTGTCGTTGTCCATGCCGCCGCCCGAGTGGCGCGAGGCCTGGTAGCGCAGGTACAGGTCGTAGTGCTCGTGGTCGAAGGCCAGCGAGACCACGCGCGCGTCGAGCATCTGGTGGTGCTTCCAGGCACGCCGCTGGCTGCGCGCCGGCGTGAACTCCTGCACCGGCACGCGCACCGGCACGCAGGCGCGGCAACCCTCGCAGTTGGGCCGGTAGGTGAAGATGCCGCTGCGCCGGAAGCCGGCGCGCACGAGTTCGCTGTAGACGTCGGCGTTGATGAGGTGCGCCGGGGTCGCCACCTGCGAGCGCGCCTGCCGTCCGTCCAGGTAGCTGCACGGATAGGGCGCCGTTGCATAGAACTGCAACGTCGAGAATGGCAACTCCTTGAGATTGGCCACCGGTCAGTACTTTTCCAGAAGTCGGTTCAACGGAGCGTCACGGTACGCGCGCCACTCGACCGGTTGCCGGGCAACCGCCTGCGCGACGTGCGCGCAAAACGCGCTGCGCTGCATCTCGCGGGCACCCAGCGAGGCCAGATGGGCCGTCCTTTGCTGGCAGTCTATCACCGGCACTTGCTCCCGCGACAGCAGCGCCACCAGGGCGGAAAGGGCGATCTTCGAGCCGTCGGTGACCCGGGAAAACATCGATTCGCCGAAGAACATCCGCCCCATGGATACCCCATAGGCGCCGCCCACCAGCACGCCGTCCTTCCAGGCCTCGACCGAGTGCGCCAGGTCGCGCTGCGCCAGGCCCCCGTAGGCGGCGATGATCTCCTCGCTGATCCAGGTGCCTTCCTGGCCATCGCGCGGCGCCGCGCAGGCGCGCATCACCGCCGTGAAGTCCCGATCCAGCCACAGCTCCCAGGCCGGGTCGGCCGCCACCGCGCGCAACACCTTGCGCAGCGAGCGTGCCACCTTGAATTCGGCCGTGGGCAGCACCATCCGCGGATCGGGAGACCACCAGAGCACCGGATCGCCTTCCGAATACCAGGGAAAGATGCCCTTGGGATAGGCCGCGACCAGGTCGTCGGTGGCAACGGACTCGGAAGCGGCCAGGAGCCCGTTGGGGGTCTCCAGCGCGAAGGCGGTGTCGGGGAAGGGATCACCCGGCTCCAGCCAGGCGATCATCCCTAGCCGGCGACCCCGGCGAGCGGGCGCAGCGGCAGCTCGCGGGTGTGGGTCCCGAAACTGCCGCGGGCGCGGTCCTCGAAGTACAGGCGCAGGGTGGTCGACACTGTCCGGAAGGCGATGTCGTCCCAGGGGATCTCGCTTTCGAGGAACAGGCGCACGTCCAGGCTCTCGACCCCGGGGCTGAAGTCGCGGTCGAGCAGCTGGGCGCGGTAGAACAGGTGGATCTGCTCGACGCTGGGCACGTCGATCAGCGTGAACAGCGGCCCGAGCGTCACCCGCGCATTGGCCTCCTCGGCCGTCTCGCGGCTGGCGCCCTCGGCGGCGGTCTCGCCGATCTCCATGAAGCCCGCCGGCAGCGTCCAGTACCCCAGGCGCGGCTCGATCGCCCGCTTGCACAGCAGTATCTGTTCGCCCCAGACCGGGATGGTGCCGACCACCGGCCGCGGGTTGAGGTAGTGGATGGCGCCGCAACGGTCGCAGCAATCGCGCTCGCGCGAATCGCCCTCCGGGATGCGCCGAGTTATCGCATTGCCGCAGGCAGAGCAGAAAAGGGCGCCGGGACGGATCATGGTCGGGAAGTGTAGCAATCACCGCACATGAGACTGCTCTGCACCCTCTCCCTCCGGGAGAGGGCAGGGGTGAGGGGTCCCCCCGCTAGCAAAATTCCCAAAACCCGTGTAACATCGACAGTCTTCAGTGATGCAAAGCGTGCAGTATTTGTTGTCCGCACCCTTTGCCTCGGCTGAGCGGTCCCGCCCCCAGCGGTGCCGCCACCCAATGACGCGGGGTGGAGCAGTCTGGCAGCTCGTCGGGCTCATAACCCGAAGGTCACAGGTTCAAATCCTGTCCCCGCAACCAGTAAAAACAAGGGCCTACTTCGGTAGGCCCTTCGTTTTTTCGGGCGTCGGGTTTTTAGCCCGAAGGTCGCTGTTTACTGCGGTCCGTCTGTGGATTGAATTGCTTTCACAGACCGACACTACCTTCATTGACGACGTGTCCGCTATCGGAGGAGTCGGAGGCCGGCTATCGACCCTGAGCCGACCTTCGAGTACGTCCGCTTTCTGGCGCCGAAATCAAGCGTGCCACTTTCAATGCCGGATCAGATAAACCTTGGGCGCCTGATATGCTCAGTGCCGCAATGACAAATGGGATTCTTTCAATGCAAAGAGGAAAGAAAGGGGATTTTGTTCATGCCTCATTCCGACTTAAGTCCGCCGTATGGTCTCTTAATATTCGGGGTTTTCTCATTGTTTTTGGCTGTGGGTGGGACGTGGAGCGGAGAAGCGTGGGCACGCTTTGGTCGTGTGGTCTACCGCGCCGAAGAACCGAAGAAGTTTTGGCAGCTAGTCGCAATGTATTATTTTGGGGGCGTTTGTTTCATTGGATATTTCTTGTATAAAGTTTTCAAACTTTGACTCAGAGATTCTTGGCAGGTCTCAGGGGAAGCTCCAAGGGGGGGTGTCAGGAATTTTGTGTTTGAGGCGTCGTAATATTTTCAAGCAGTGGCCTGCCTGAATCGATCAGCGTACAGGATTGCGAACTGGTTCATTGCTTCCTTCCAGTCATGTGCAGCGTTGCCCCACCCGGCGGTGATGTTGCGCAGCGCCAACCAGATCAGCTTGGTTGCCGCATCGTCGCTTGGGAAGTGGCCGCGGGTCTTGATGATCTTGCGAAGCTGCGAGTTGATGCTTTCGATGGCGTTGGTCGTGTAGATCACCCGGCGAACGGCCGGCGGAAACGCGAAGAACGGGATCACCTTGTCCCACGCCCGGCGCCAGGCGGCTACAACGGTCGGGAACTTCTGGCCCCAGGCCCCCCGCTCAAAGGCAGCCAGCTCGGCTTCGGCGGCTTCGGCGCTTGGCGCCGTGTAGATCGGCTTGATGGCCGCTGCCAACTCCCGGCGGTCCTTCCAGCTCGCAAAGTCCAGGCTGTTGCGGATCAGGTGCACGATGCAGGTCTGCAGCGTCGTGGCGGGGAAGGCCGCTGCCAGCGCTTCTCCCATGCCCTTGAGGCCGTCGGTGACGGCGATCAGGATGTCGTTGACACCGCGGGTCTTCAGATCGTTGAACACCTTGAGCCAGAACTTGGCGCCCTCGGTGCCCTCGATCCACAAGCCCAAGATGTCGCGCGTGCCATCGGGCAGCACCGCCAGCGCCAGGTAGATCGCCTTGTTGCGCACCACCGCGTCCTCGCGGATCTTGACCCGCAGGGCGTCGAAGAAGACCACGGGATACATCGGCTCCAGCGGCCGGGACTGCCAGGCAGTGACCTCGGCCATCACCGCGTCGGTGACCGAGCTGATGAACTCGGGCGAGACCTCGGTGCCGTACTGCTCGCCCAGGAAGCCCTGGATCTCGCGCACCGTCATGCCGCGGGCGTACATGGCGACGATCTTGTCGTCGAATCCAGTGAAACGGCGTTCGTGCTTGGGGATCAGAACCGGCTCGAAACTGCCGTCCCGGTCGCGCGGTACATCGATGCGCAGCGGCCCATCGTCTGTCAGGACCGTCTTGCCGCTCGTGCCGTTGCGCTGGTTGGCGTTTCCGTCGGGCTTCTCAGCCCCCGGCGGGTAGCCCAGGTGGTGGCTCAGTTCGGCGCCCATGGCACGCTCGATCAGCGCCTTCTTGAACGCCATCGACGCGGCCTGAATGGCCTCCGCACTCATCGGACCACTCACGAACTGGTCAATCAACTCCTGGGGAATCGACGGCAAAGCCGTCGCGGCCGGCGTGGCCTTCCTGGGTTTCCGTGGCATACATGCTCCTCTCGGTCGTCATGTTATGCCTCGCACACAAAATTCCGGACACCCTCTTGTGGGCAAACCGTACTGGCGAAAGGCGCGCTCAAACCAGGGCTTGGTCAGCTCCTGGCTCGGCGAGAGCATTGCCTTACAAGTGAGCAGGTAACGGCTAACGGAATCGGTCAGAGTCAGCG
>Ga0181525_10000923_pt1 | contig 25570 bp, 27 predicted proteins | sample PEATcosm2014_Bin_48_FD_121100 | JGI IMG/M metagenome (GOLD analysis project Ga0181525, IMG submission 121100) | Peatland microbial communities from MTU Mesocosm Facility, Houghton, MI, USA - PEATcosm2014_Bin06_10_metaG | ecosystem: Environmental > Terrestrial > Soil > Wetlands > Peat | place... | reverse complement strand
TCTGTACCGGCAGGGCAACGCGCAAGGAATCACGTTCGTGAATTCTTCGGGCGACAACGGCGCGCTTGGATGCACCGACCCGAGCGGGGCCACGGCATCGTACGGCGTGAACTGGCCGGCAAACGATCCAGACGTTACGGGCATCGGCGGTACGAATCTCGTGACGTCGCTGAGCGCAACGTCGCTGCGCTCGACGTACGTTAGGGAGAACGCATACTCCGACGCGTTCGCGGCCGATTCCGGCGAGCCGGCCGGCGCGATTTGGGGCTCGGGCGGCGGCAAGAGCGTGTACTGGCCAAAGCCGCTGTATCAGTATCTGGTGAACACGGGCTCATCGACGCGGACCGTTCCCGACATCGCGATGCACATGGGCGGCTGTCCGGTCGGTTCGGTATCGCCGTGCGGTCCGGACCGTAGCTCCGACGTCACCGCTCTCGGGGGCAGTTTCTATCTGCTCATCGGAACGAGTTGTTCTTCACCGGAATTTGCCGGTTTGCAAGCCGTGCAGGATCAGCTCTTTGGGGGACGTGCCGGCAACGCCAACTACGTCGTGTACGGATTCGCGGCGTTTGGATCGATCGGAAACGGTCCGGTCTATCACAACGACATTCCCGGGAACAACGGCTATCCGTCGCATGCCGGATACAATGAGGTCGTCGGCAACGGAACGCCGCGTGCTGCGCAATACGCGGTCGATCCGTTCGGGCCTACGGCCGGCGACCCGCAAACATCGAGCAATCCGTAAGCGGTTATCGCCTTCGAACCGGAACCCACGGCATGACGCGCGCCAGCTTCACGAGACGACGCTGGCGCGCGGCCGGGGTCGGCGGTTTCGGCTGAGCGCCGTCGCCGGCTTCGGCCGCTTTTCGAGCGGCTTGCTCCTCATCGTGACGAATCTCGCGGGCTACCGTCAGCCGTTGGTCGCTAGGGACGCTGAGTCCACCGTCGAGGCCATACATACGAAGCATCTCGCGTGCTGTATCGGCCACGTTATTTCTCCCGTGGGGTCGTACCGGATATGCCGCCCGTTCGGAAGGTCCATGCGGTAGAGAAGGATGCACCGGCCTCGGTGGTTCCGGTCACGGTAACCCGGTGGGTTCCACGGCCAAGCGGGAACGAGGGCGTGACGTCAAAACCCGATGCGCTGCTGTACACGTTGCTGGTCACGTCGCGTCCGTCGACCGAAACGCGCAACGATCCGCGCTTTACGGGTTCACTATACGTGGCGTGGAGTGCGGGATTCCGTGTGTTGACCGAGTCGGTCGGAGTTTCGTTCGAGAGGTGGAACGACAGGTTGCGCTGATCCTCGCGACCGGGACGAGCTTCGGCGCTGCCGTTCGTGCCCGTGATGGTCACCGTCGATGTGTCGTTGTTCCAATCGACCGAAGCACCAAGCGCTTGTGCGATGAAGCGCAGCGGGACGAGCGTCGTCGAGCCGACGATAAATGGAGCGACGTCGAGAATTTGCGGCTGGCCGTTCACGGTTGCCTGAGTCGAACCGATCTGCAGTGAAACGTTGCGCCCGTTCCCGGTGGCGTTGATCGTCCCGTTGTCGTACACCACGCTCGCGCCAAGGCGTTCGAAGACGCCGCGAAGCGGTACGAAGACGCGGCCGTCGCGCTCGACGGGCGGCTGGTTGAATTGCATTTGGCCGCCGTTAACCACGACCTCGACGTCCTGACCGAGGGCGGGCTGCGCTACCGCGAGCATCGCGCCCAGGGAAGTCAGCGTAAAGACCGCGAGGACTGCACGGTGCGCAATCGTCTTCTTTGGCATATTTGACAACTTCTTTCGGGTTGCGCCACGAATCGGCGCTAGTGGAGGGTTCCATCGTAGACCGCTTCGAAGCGATCATGTATCCTCAAATACCAGGATTTGCGCCGATGAGACGGCCGACAGGAGAAGAGATGAACGTCAAACCGAAGCGGCCGGAGTACATTTGCGAGGCGGGCCACCGCTTTAGGAGCCCGGTAACGCAGCGCCCCCGATGCCCCCACGTCCTCAAAGGGATCAAGGGGACGATGGAGATTTGCAAACGGCTGGCGACGCCGGCAAACCCCTAACGGCTGCAAATCGTGCGTTTAGGCGCGCTTCTCTTAGCGCTGCTCGCGACCGTTATCCCGCCGGGCCTGGTCGATCAGGCGTACACGGTGCTCACGGTGCTTCCGTCGGATACCGATTCGCGCATCACCGCGCAAGATCTCGATCACGTGGTGATCTACGACTCGAGCGCCAAGCCCGGCAACATCCTGCTCTTCCTCGCTGGAACGAACGGCGTACCACCGGGACCTCTGCATTTTCTGAATCGAGCGGTCGAGCGAGGGTACCGCGCCGTCTATCTTTCGTACGTCGACACCCCAGCCGTCGCGCAGGTTTGCGTTGGCGAACAACTGCGCGAAGATCCCGACTGCGCGCAACAGTTCCGCCAGAAGCGTATCTACGGTGACAATGCGACCGCGTTCATCGCGGATACCCCTGCGGATGCGATCGTCAATCGGTTTACCAAACTGCTGCAGTTTCTCGTTGCGAACGATCCCAAGGGCCACTGGGATCGTTACTTGAGCGGCGGGGCTCCGATATGGACCCGGGTTGCCGTTGCAGGCCAATCGCAGGGCGGCGGCATGGCCGAGTTTATCGCGCAGCGTCAATTGGTGGCCCGCGTCATCGCGTTCTCCGGTGGTTGGGATCACTCTGCGCCGGATCGCATTGCACAGTGGTATCTCGACAAGAGCGCGACCCCGCTCGACCGTTGGTTTTGCACGTATAACATCCGCGAGGACAATGCCAAAGTGCTCGCGCGTATCTACGCGACGCTGGGCGTTCCGTCGGCACAGATCTTTGCGTTGAGCCTGCCCGTGCGCGATGGGAGCACCGCGCATGCGGAGGGCGTCTCGAATCCCGCGTACGAGGACGTCTGGGATCGATTGCTCGGAGATGGCGCCGACGTTGGAGGAGAAGCAGCGAAACCCAGCGCAAAACCTAGCCGCAACATGGAGAGGTGGCAGAGCGGTTTAATGCAGCGGTCTTGAAAACCGCCGGACCTTCGCGGGTCTCGAGAGTTCGAATCTCTCCCTCTCCTTTGGAGTCTCACCATGCGCGCCGTTATTTGTGAATCCTTCGATGGGGTGGACGCCCTCAAAATCGGAGAGATGGAAAATCCGCAGCTTGCCGCGGATCAGATTCTCGTCGAAGTCCATGCCGCGTCGATAAATTTCATGGACACCTTGATGGTGGCGGGTAAATACCAGATGCGGCCGCAGGTGCCGTTTGCGCCCGGCACTGATGCCGCGGGCGTCGTCTTGGCGGTGGGCGACGGCGTCACTCGTTTTAAGCCGGGAGATCGTGTGGCTTGCAGCGCGTGGTTCGGCGCCTACGCGGAACAACTGGTCACGGCGCAACGGTCGGCCACGCTGCTCCCCGCAAACGTTGACTTTGTAACCGGCTCGGCAATACGACAGTGCTACGGTACCGCCTACTATGGTCTAGCGTTGTGCGCAAAACTCCAAGCGGGCGAAACGGTCTTTGTGACCGGCGCTGCGGGCGGTACGGGGTTAGCTGCAGTTGACCTGGCGCGAGAGTTTGGCGCGCGGGTTATCGCAGGCGTGGGTTCGCCGGAAAAGGCTGCGATCGTTCGCGACTATGGCGCCGACGCCGTCGTCGATTACGCGACCGAAGATTTGCGCGAGCGCATCAAGGCGGAGACCGGCGGCAAAGGCGTCGATGTATTTTTCGACACCCTCGGCGGCCAGGTGTTCACCACGATGACCCGGCTCATGAATTGGGGTGGCCGCATGCTGCCGATTGGTTTTGCGAGCGGAGAAATCCCATCGGTGCCGATGAATCTGTTGTTGTTGAAAAACTACTCGATCGTCGGCGTTTTCTGGGGCGCCTGGTGCGAGCGATTTCCCGAAGCTAGCGCCGCGGCCGACCGGCAAATATTCGAATGGGTGGGGCAGGGCAAACTGCGGCCGCACGTCGGATCCGTTCTCCCGCTGGAGCAATTCCGGACGGCCATGGAAATGGTGATGGACCGGAAGTCTCACGGGCGGGTGGTTCTGCAGGTGCGTTAGTCGCCCAGACGTTCGCGATCGTGTGGGCGTTCTAGATATTGCAGCGGGCCGATCGGAACGATGCGCGTCGGGTTGATGTCGTCGTGCGTGTAGTAGTAGTGGCGCTTGATGTGATCGAAGTCGACCGTCGAGGCGATGCCGGGAATCTGGTAGAGATCGCGTAGATACGGATACAGATTCGGGTAGTCGGCGATACGGCGCAGGTTGCACTTAAAATGGCCGACGTACACCGGATCGAAACGAATCAGCGTGACGAACAGCCGCCAATCGGTTTCGACCGGTTTCGAGCCGAAGAGATAGCGGCGCGTGGCGAGGCGCTCGTCGAGCTCGTCGAGCGTGGTGAAAAGACGATAGGCTGCGGTTTCGTATGCCGCTTGCGACGTCGCAAAACCGGCGCGGTACACGCCGTCGTTGACGCGATCGTAGATCGTCGCATTGAGCGCGTCGATCTCCGCTCGCAACGGCTCGGGATAGAAATCGAACGGCGCTCCCCCGATCGCGCCAAACTCCGTTTCGAACATGCGCATGATGTCGTCGTCGGAGTTGCTCACGATGCGGCTCGTTTGCAGATCCCATAACACGGGAACCGTGATACGACCGCGGAACGACGGATCGCTTGCCGCGTACAGTTCGCTTAGGAAATGCGTGCCGTACCGCCAGCCGCGCTCGTCGCGGATGGGATCGACGATCGTCATTGGGATCGCGGGCTCGAGTCCCATCAGTTTGCGTGTGATGATCGTGCGATGCGCCCACGGACATGCGAGCGACACGAAGAGTTGATATCTGCCGGCGATGGCTGGGAAACCGCTGTGCCCGTCGGCCGAGACCCAGCTGCGGAAGTGGTCCTCTTGGCGGACGAAGCTCCCGTCGTCGGACTGTTCGGAGGGAAATTGTGCCTTGACGCTCATGTACCACACTGTAGTTCGTTTGGGAGGGACATGTGAAGGGTTTTGCTCTAGGGATCCTCGTGACGATCGTGGTTGCGTTCCTCATCGTCTATGTGGGCATTACGCAAGGATGGCTGATTCCGGCCAATGCCGATAGTAAGCCCTCAAAGCTCGAGCGCTGGGCGGCAAGTCGATCGTTGCACGCGACGCTCAATCGCGAGATGCCGCGCGGAGCAAACCCGGTTGCGGCAACCGATGCCAACTATCTCGCCGGCATCAAGCTGTACGGTGAGAACTGCTCGGTCTGCCACGGCGTTGCCGATGGGGCGCCCTCGGCGATCGCCGTGGGGCTCTACCAGCACGCCCCCCAGTTGGGCAAGGACGGCGTCGAGGACGACCCCGAGGGCGAAACCTTCTGGAAGGTCGACCATGGGATTCGACTGACCGGGATGCCGGCGTTCTCGCCGTCGCTGAACGAAACGCAGGTGTGGACCCTCGCCCTGTTCCTCAAGCATATGGATTCGCTGCCTCAGGTTCCGGAACGCGCGTGGAAGGCATTGAAGAATCCGGTGGCGCTTGCGCCGAAAGCTACGCCATGAGCCAAGAAAACCACATCGATCTGCGCGGGCTTGCCGTTTCGGAGCGGAAAGAGCGCCTCTTCGATCAGTTCGATCGCCTGCCGCCGGGCGAAACGTTTACCTTCGTCGTGGATAACGAGCCGCGCGGATTGACCAGCCTGGTCGAAGAGCGCCGCAAATCCGAGGTCGTCATCGCGCGCCGCCGCGTGAGCTCGGCTGAATGGCACGTTACCGTGCGCCGGTCGCCCAGCGCCGGTGAAGAAGCCACGGCGCGCACCATTCTCGCCCGCACGCAGGCCTTTAGCGAGCTCGATCCCGGATCGCTCGAGCTCCTCGCAGCGAGCGCCTCGATTCACGCACTGCGTCGCGGCGAGATCGTCGCGGACGCAAACTCGGAGCTTTCGTTTATCGGGGTTCCGTTCGAAGGCACGTTTGCCACGACCAATGACGCGGCGAACGCGCGGTACCGCGTCTTTTACGAAATAACCCCGTACGAAATCTTCGGCCTTATTTCGATGTTCGATGGAGGGATGACGCCCGGCCGGCTGATCGCCCTCTCGAAGACGGCACGGTATCTGCGGATTCCACATGCCAGCGTGTTCGAGGTCGCGAAACGCGACGCCGATCTGTTTCGGCGGCTCGGCGTGACCGTCGCCCAGCGGATGCGCGAAATGATGCATTCGCTCGGCAATTTGGCGACCACGCCCGTTATTGAACGCATTGCAAAAGTGCTACTCCCGTACGCGGTTCCCGACCCCGGGCTCGCGCCGGCGCTCGCGCCGCTGCCGAATCTCACGCAGGCGCACATCGCCGCTGCGGCCGGTACCGTTAAGGAAGTCGCCGCGCGCTCGATCGCAGAGCTCGAGGCGCAAGGGTATCTGTTGCGCGAGCGGGGCCACATTCGTTTTCTCGACCGCCAGAAGCTGATCGAACTGACCCGCGAGCCTGCATGATCGCCACGTTCTTTAAGCACGGAAGCAACACGGTGCTCGTTGCGGCGATCGTCGTGCTCGCGGCGCTCTTCGCGGTGCGCGCGCTTGCGTTCTGGTGGGTTCCGGCGCTGATCGGCGCGATCGTCTTTTTCACCACCGAATATACCACCCATCGGTTTTTCTTTCACGCAAAGCCCGTGAAAACCGCGTGGGTGAACAAACTGCAGCATCGTCTGCACTACGATCATCACATCGATCCGCCGAAGCTCGAGTTGTTGTTTTTGCCCTTATGGTTCGTGATTCCGGTGACGGCGCTCTACTACGGGGCGTACGTACTGGTCGTACGCGACGCCGTTCAGGCAGTTTCGTTTGCCTTCGGTGCGATCTGTGCGCTGACGTACTACGAGTGGGTTCATTACGTAGCGCACGTTCCGTTCACCCCGGTGACGCCGTTCGGTAAGTACATTAAAAAGTATCATCTGTGGCACCATTTCAAGAACGAGCACTTCTGGTACGGCGTCACGAACCCGACGATGGACTACGTCGGTTTCACGTACCGCGATGTCGAAGCGGTCGAGCGCTCCACGACCGTTCGCGAGATTTGGAAAGGCATGGACGCCTAAGCGCATGCAGTATGCGTTGCTGCTTGGACTCTCGTTATTTTTTGGTTTTGCCTTCGAGGAATTCTACGGCGCCTCGCTTCCGAACCGTCCGGGCGGAGTGCGCACGTTCCCGCTTCTGAGCTTTGCGGGAGCCCTACTGTATCTCATCGAGCCGCACTACGCGCTTGCGTTCATCGCGGGGCTCTTAGTGCTCGGCGGGTGGACCTACAGCTACGTCCGCTTCGCCCTGAAACAAACGGGCGAGAATACCGACGGATATTTCATCATCCCCAGCTGCATCGTGATTGCGTACGTGCTCGGCGCCGTCGCGCTGACGCAGCCCATGTGGCTTCCGGTAGCGCTGGTCGTCGCCGCGGTGCTGCTCATTGGCAGCCGCGCGAAATTGCACCAGCTCGCCACGCAGGTGCCGTTCGGCGAAGTGCTGACCCTCGCCCAGTTCCTGTTGCTGGTCGGCGTGATATTGCCGCTGCTGCACGGCGAGCCCGAGATTCCATTTACGCACACGACGCCGTTCAACATCTGGCTTGCGGTCGTTGCCGTTTCGGCGCTCTCCTACGTCAGCTACCTGCTGCAGCGATACGTGTTTCCCGGCAGCGGCCTGCTGCTCGCGGCCGTGCTCGGCGGCATGTATTCGTCCACGGCAACGACGGTCGTGCTGGCGCGCCGCGCGCACGACGAAGGCGTGACGGCGCCGATCTGCGCCGGCATCGTCGCTGCGACGGCAATGATGTATTTTCGTATCGTGATCGTCTGTGCGATTTTCAATGCGTCGCTAGCGCGCGCCATAGCGCCGGCGCTGCTCGCCCTCGGCGTCTTATGTCTGCTGGGCGCCGTCGTGCTCGATCGGTTCGGCGGAACGGGCGTCGTATCCAAAGAGGTGCCGGGGAATCCGCTGCAACTTGGCACGGCCGTCGTGTTCGCCGGGCTGATGATCTTCATTTCGGTGGTCTCAAACTGGGTCCAGTCCTCGCTCGGTTCGACGGGCGTGCTCGCACTAGCGGCGGTCGTTGGCGTGACCGATATCGATCCGTTCGTCCTGACGCTCGCGCAAGGAGGAGCCGCAACGGTGGGACTGGTGACGGCAGCCGCTGCCGTCATTATTGCGAGCTCTTCGAATAACGTACTGAAGGCCGTCTACACGGTGTCGTTCTCTCGCCGCCGTGAAAGTTTGATGCCTGCCGGCGCGCTGCTGGCGACGTCGGCGCTGGGCCTCGTCGCTGCGTGGTTCGTTGCGCGATGAGTTTTCTTTTGCGATGGTTGCGTCCCGGCACGACCGCGAACGTCGGGCTGCGTCCGCATCGCGATGTGACGCTCGCGCTATCCTACGACGCCGCATATACGCGCGTGCTCGAGGTGCTCGATGGCGCGCTCGGCGCGAATATCACGATCGACGACCGTCGCACCGGGCTCATCGAAGGCGGCTTCGGCTTGATTAACAGCGAGCGCATTCGCGCGAGCCTCGAGCGCGTGGCGGAGTCGAGCACGCTCGTGCGGATCGAGGCCTTTTATGCCGCGGGCACGCCCGTCCCGGAGAAATCGCGCGCGGTCGAAGTCTTAGCCGATACGCTCGAAGCCGGTATAGCGTCGTAGCGCTTTAGGGATCTCGATCGAACCGTCCGCTTGTTGGCAGTTCTCCATGATGGCGAGCAGCGTGCGGCCAACCGCCAGCCCCGAACCGTTGAGCGAGTGCAAGAACTCCGGTTTGGCCTTTGGATCCGGACGGAAGCGCAGCCCCGCACGTCGCGCCTGGAAGTCCGTGCAGTTGGAACACGAACTGATCTCGCGATAGCCGTCGCCGCTTGGCACCCAAACTTCGAGATCGTAGGTCTTGGCGCTGTTGAATCCGACGTCGCCGGCGCAGAGCGATACGACGCGATACGGAAGTTCGAGTTCTTCAAGCAGCGCCGCCGCATCCGCCGTCAATCGTTCGAGCGCATCGAATGACGCATCGGGGTGGGTAAGCCAAACGAGTTCGACCTTTTCAAACTGATGCTGACGAATAAGGCCGCGCGTGTCCTTGCCCGCCGCTCCGGCTTCCTTGCGAAAGCACGGCGTGTAGGCGGCCATCTTGCGTGGCAGCGTCTCCCCAGCCAACATCTCGCCGCCGTACAGCGCCGTTAGCGGCACCTCCGCGGTCGGTATCATGAACATGTCGGCGTCCCGATCTTGAAACATCGCATCCGCGAATTTCGAAAGGTGTCCGGTGTTCCACATCGTCGTGCGCGACACGAGCAGCGGCGGCATCACTTCGAGGTATCCGCGCTCGCCGGCGCGATCGAGAAAGAACTGCACGATCGCTCGCGATAAGCGCGCGCCGGCCCCCTTGAGCACCGCGAATCGGCTTCCGGACAATTTTCCCGCGCGTTCGAAATCGAGGATATCGAGCGCCTCACCCAACTCCCAATGCGGTTTCGGCGCGAAGGGGAAGGTCCGCGGAGAGCCCCAGGCGCGCACGACGACGTTCGCGCTTTCATCGGCGCCGTCGGGTACCGAGTCGTCAAGAACGTTCGGTGTGTTGGTCAGCAACTCGCGCAATGGCGAGCCGTCGTTATCGGGCGCGAGGGCGGCGGCCTCCGCTTCGCGTTCCGCGATGCGTCCCGCCAGCGCGTCGATCTGCGGTTTAAGCGTTTTGGCGGCCTGGGCTTTATCGGCAGCTTTGCCGATCTCGGCAGTCAAGCGGTTCTTCTCAGCTTTGAGTTGCTCGCATGCGGCGAGCGCCGAGCGGTAAGATTCGTCCAACTGCAGAACGGTATCGACGAACTCAGGATCGATCCCACGACGTTGCGCCGAGCGGCGCACGCGGTCGGGATCGCGACGAATCAAACCAATATCGAGCATGGAACAGCGCGGCTTCGTCTTTCACGAGCAAAACCTTCTGTCGCCGGATGCGGCAGTTGCTACCTTTCTACGCCGCGCACCGCTGGCGCCGCCCGGCGTCGAGCGCGTCGCGCTCGACGAGGCGCTCGGGCGCGTGCTCGCGCAGCGCGCGCAAGCCGATGCCGATTATCCCGACGCTCCACGCTCCGCAATGGACGGTTGGGCGATTCAGTCGTCGCAAACGCCCGGACGCTTCGCGATCCTGGGCGAGGTGACGATGGGCGATGTGTGGAGCGGCCGCGTCGATCCAGGGCAAGCCGTACGCATTCCCACGGGAGGTGTCGTTCCCGACGGCTGCGATGCGGTCGTTCCCGTTGAAGATGCGCAACTCCAGGGCACATCGGTGCTGATTCCGATGCCCGTTGCTGCGGCGGAGAATGTAACGCCGCGCGCGAGCGACATGCACGCGGGAGACCTGGTGCTCGAGGCGGGAACGCGAATCGGCGCCGCGCACCTCGGGGTGTTGGCAACGCTTGATATAACCGACGTCACCGTATTTCGCCGCCCGCTCTTTGCCGTGCTCTCGAGCGGCGATGAGTTGATTGCACCCGGCGACCGGCCGCAGCCGGGAAAGATTCGAGATTCGAATCGGTATGCGATCGCCGGCGCTTTGCGGGCGATGGGCGCGCAGGTGCGCCACTGGCCAACGGTATCGGATCGGCCGGGCGCTCTCGAGGCGGCTCTTCGCGAGGCCCTAGCCGCTTGCGACGGCGCGATCGTGAGCGGCGGCTCCTCGGTTGGCGAACGCGATCACACGCCGGGGGCCATGGCGGCGCTAGGCGAGCCCGGCGTGATCGTCCACGGGCTTCGCGTCAAGCCCGGGAAGCCGACGGTACTCGCAGCCCTCGGGGCGCGGCCGGTGATCGGCCTGCCCGGGAACCCGGCGTCGGCATTGATGATACTGGAAGCGGTCCTGGCTCCGGTGATCGCGGCCATTGTGGGTGCGCCGTGCCGGCCCGGCGTAACCGCAGCGCGCTTGAGCGCACCCATGACCAGCCGGCGAGGGTGGACCTGGTATCTCCCGGTGCGGCTGGAGGATGAGCGCGGTTCGTTCGTGGCGCATCCCATACCGTTGCGTTCGTCCTCGGTAAGTTTGGCGGCCAGAGCCGATGGCTTCGTCGTGATGCCCGAGGCGGCGGAGAAATGGGATGCGGGTAGGAACGTGACCGTCACGCATTTTCTCTAGTCGAAGTCTTTCTTATGGAGGCCCTTCCACCCGTGATTCGCCCCGCTCCGGCAATTGAAGCGATACCGGCAATGACGCCGTTCATCGGTCCCGAGCAATTGATGCGCGAAATCGGGGCCGACGAATTGGTGCGTTTGGGCGCGAACGAAAGTGCGTTCGGCACCTCGCCGAGTGCGATCGCCGCGATGACCGCCGAGCTACCGCGCCTGGCGTGGTATGGCGATCCCGAATCCTACGAGCTGCGCGAAGAGCTGGCGCGAAAGCACGGCTGCCGCGTCGAAGAGTTGGTCGTCGGTGCGGGGATCGACGATTTGATGGGCTTGGTCGTGCGCGCGTTCGTCGCACCGGGCGGCGTCGCGCTGACGACGCGCGGTACGTATCCTACGCTCAACTATCACGTCCACGGCTACGGCGGGCGGCTCGCGTACGCGGACTATCACACCGATGGCCGGCTCGACCTCGACATGCTGCTCGAGGTCGCGAAGAAAGAACGCCCGTCCGTCGTGTATCTCGCAAATCCCGACAATCCCAGCGGAACGTTTGTCGACCTCGGCGAGATGGCGCGCTTCTTCGACGCCTTACCGCGCGATGCGGTGTTTCTGCTCGACGAAGCATACGCGGATTTTGTGGACGAGCACTTGTTGTTGGGCGCGCACATCGAAGACCGCCTTATTCGCACGCGGACGTTTTCGAAAGCCTACGGCATGGCCGGGGCGCGGATCGGCTACGCGATCGCCAGCGAGCGCGTGATTGGGATCTTGCAGAAAATCCGGTTACATTACGGGGTCAATCGCAACGCGCAGATCGGCGCGCTGGCATCGCTACGCGACGAGCCGTTTCGCGTGCACGTCGTCGGGCAGGTCGCTCAAGCGCGCGGCGACTATTATGCCCTTGCCCGCGAGCTCGGGCTGGCCACAATCGAGTCGCAAACGAATTTCGTCTGCATCGACCTCGGGTCGAACGAACGCGCCACGCGCGTCATGAACGAATTGCTCGCGCGCGGCGTGTGGATCCGCAAGCCGGGCTTGCCGCCACTGGATCGCTTCGTGCGGGTTAGCGCCGGAACCAAGCCGATGCGCGAATCATTCGCCCGAGCGTTCCGCGCGATCGTGGCCGAGGTTCCCGCGTGAAATACTCGATCATTTCCGACGTTCATGGGAACATCGAGTCGCTCCAACGGGCGTTTGCCCTCATTCCCGATGAAGACACGGTCCTGTGTTTGGGCGATATCGTCGGCTATGGGCCGAACCCCAACGAGTGCGTGCACATGATTCGCGACCGCGCGAAGGCCGCGGTCCTGGGCAATCACGACCTGGCCGCACTCGAGAACTTCGGGGTGGAATATTTTAACGATGCGGCCCGTGCGGCCATCGAGTGGACGCAGACCGTACTCGACGAAGAGAGCCGCGCGTGGCTCAACGGGCTTTCGTACGAATTGCGATATCCCGATTTTCTCATGGTGCACGGCGCACCGGTAGACTACTTCGAATACATTCTCGACAAGCGCTCGGCCGCGAAGGCATTCGCACTCACCGATGCGCCGCTGGTATTTATCGGCCACACCCATATCGCGGAGCATTGGACGCAAGAGCCCGATGGCACCGTAAGCCACCGTCACATGCAGCAGGGCGGCGAGCTCACGCTGGAGCCGGGAAAACGATACATCGTCGACGTCGGCAGCGTCGGGCAGCCGCGCGATCTCAACCCTGAGGCATCGTTCGTCCGCTACGACTCTGAGTCGCGGCGAATCGAATGGATTCGTTACGAGTATCCCATCACCGAAGTGCAGCGAAAGATCCACCACGAACACCTTCCCGATTATCTCGCGCTACGGCTGGAGTCGGGACGTTGAGCGTCCCCATCGACGACGGTTACTGTTTCGCGTGCGGCCCGGAGAATCCAATCGGGCTGCACTTGCAATTCGAAGCCGAAGGCGAGGGCGTCATTTCGCGCGTGACGCTCAAACCCGAAGTGCAAGGGTGGAAAGAAGTGGCACACGGCGGGATCGTGATGGCGTTGCTCGATGAAGCGATGGCGCACGCCGCCGGCCTTGCCGGCCACCGCGGCATGACGGCGAGCGTCAACGTGCGTTTTCGCAAACCCGTGCCCATCGGTGCGCCGATCGAGCTACGCGGTAAAGTCATGTGGCAACGCCGCAACGTGCTCGGCTTGGAGGCAAGCGTCCTCGACGCCGCCGGCGCCACGCTCGCGCACGCCGAAGGTCACTTCGTCTCAAAAGGCCACGTCGACGCCGTCGACGACTACCGCACGTTGTCCCGATATCAAGATGGCTCGAGCGAAAATGCTGATTAAGCGCGCCCCGTGGCGGAGCGCCTTTTAACCATGGCTAAGTCTAAGCAGACGCGGGTTGCGGCGAAAGTCGAGGAGCAGAAGCATCATAACTCGCCGACGGTCGATAATCGGCGGGCGCGCCATGAGTATCACATTCTCGAGTCGCTTGAAGCCGGGCTTGCACTGACGGGCACCGAGGTAAAATCGATTCGCGCCGGCGGCGTGAGTTTAAGCGAAGCCTACGCGCGGTTCCGCGACGGCGAAGCGTGGCTGCTCGGCATGCACGTTCCGCCCTATAAGCAAGGCAGCTTTTCCAACGTCGAGCCGAACCGGCCGCGCAAGCTCTTGCTGAAGAAAGAACAGATCCTCGACCTGCAGTCCAAGGTTAAGGAAAAGGGTCTTACGATCGTGCCGCTACGGATGTATTTCACGCGCGGCATCGTCAAGGTGCAACTCGGTCTCGCGCGCGGCAAGAAAGTCTGGGACAAGCGCGAGGACGTTGCCAAACGCGACGTAGAGCGCGAAATCGCCCGCCACGTGAGATAGCATGCGCGGCGCTAAGCCGGAATCGGCGATCGAACAGGCGATCGAACGGGATGGCGTCATCGCGAAAGGCGAACGGATCGTCGTGGCCTGCAGCGGTGGTGCCGACTCCGTTGCGCTTGCCGCCGCGCTCGCGGCGGTTCGCGTTCCGATGCAACTGGAGTTGACGCTCGCGTACGTTCATCACGGGACGCGCGAATCGGCATGGCAAGATGAATGCGTGACGTTGCGCATCGGCGCGACGTTCGGCCTGCCCGTCGCGGTGTTGCCGCTCGCGCCGGCCGATCGAGACGAGGCCGCGCTGCGCGACGAGCGCTATGCCGCACTCGCGCGCTTGGCGGCCGAGCGTGGCGCCACCGCGGTCGCGACCGCCCACCATCGCGAGGATCAGAGTGAGACGGTCCTGCTCGCCCTTTTCCGGGGCGCCGGTCCCGAGGGGCTGGCGGGAATGCGGCCACGCCGGCCGCTGGCGCCGGGGCTCGACCTGGCCCGTCCGTTGCTCAACATCGGGGCCGAGGAGCTGCGGGCCTATGCCCACGCTCACGCCTTGCCCTATGCGGTCGATCCGACCAACGCGGATGCGAGTCTGCGGCGCAATGCCGTGCGCGAAGCGCTCGTTGCCCTTCGTCCTCTTTTCCCGGGCATCGACGCCGCGATCGCCCGAGCCGCCGAGCTAACCGGCGAAGACCTGGAGGGCACGGGCCGGGCGGGCTTGCGCCGGCAGGTGCGACTCGCTCTCGGGGAGCAGGAGGGGCTGCGCGACGTCGATTTCGCCCACGTTGAGGCTGCGGTCCGGGCGATGGAACGCGGGTCCTCCGGTCGTTTCTTTATGAAGCCGGGGGTAGAATTACGCATCGAACGGGGGAACATCACATAGATTCCAAGGGCTACGACTCAGCGATCGAACGCACGATCTTCTCGAGTGAAGAGATCGCGCAGGCGCTCGCTCGCCTTGCCGTAGAGATCGCCCGGGATTATCGCGGGCAACCCCTTACGCTCCTCGCGGTGTTGAAGGGTGCGCTCTTCGTCTCGGCCGATCTGTCGCGCGCCATCGCGGCGCTCCCCGACGGCCCAAGCGAAATCATTGTGGACTATCTCTGCGTTTCTAGTTATGGAAACTCCACCCGCTCCTCGGGAGAGGTGCGCATGCTTCGGGACGCCAGCGAACCCGTGACCGGGCGCAACGTCGTCCTGGTCGAGGACATTATCGACAATGGTCTCACGCTTGCGTATCTCCGCTCGTTATTGGGGGAGCGAAACCCGGCTAGCTTGCGGGCCTGTGTCCTCTTCGATAAGCCCTACCACCGCCTCGTGGACACCCCTGTGGAATATGTCGGCTTACAATCTCCGGACGAATTTGTCGTAGGTTACGGTTTGGACTACCAGGAACTGTTCCGGAACCTGCCCTACCTCGCGCAGCTTCGCCCCGCGGTATTTCAAGAAAGTTAACGGCTCAATCTCGTGACCAAACACCTCCGCTCCATCCTCCTCATCGCTTTTGCCATCGTCGCGGTCGTCCTGATCGTTGAACGCTTCGTGCAGCCGGGCGAGGGCGCGCAGCGCCTGGACTACGGCATCTTCTATCAGAAGCTCGAGGCCAACCAGATCACGTCGTTCCATGCAGTCGGTGACACCGCTTCGGGCGATCTCAGCAACGGCGGCAAGTATACGGTATCGCTGCCGAACACCGACGCGGAGTTCGTGAAGGACGTCCAGGCGCACGTCCGGAGCGGCCAGGTCAGCTTCGAAGCGCAGACCAACAGCGGACTGCTCTCGAGCCTCATTACGCTCGGGCCCATCCTGTTGATGATGCTCTTTGTGTTTTTCATTCTGCGGCAGGCCCAGAGCGGAGGCAGCCAAGCGCTGTCCTTTGGACGCTCGCGCGCGAAAATGATGTCGGAGAATCGTCCGAAGGTGACCTTTGCCGACGTCGCGGGCGTGGATGAAGCAAAGGAAGAGCTGGGCGAGATCGTCGATTTCCTCAAATATCCCAAGAAATACCAGGCGCTCGGCGCGCGCATTCCCAAGGGCGTATTGCTGCTTGGGCCGCCGGGATCCGGTAAGACGCTGCTCGCTCGTGCGATCGCGGGCGAAGCGGGCGTTCCGTTCTTCTCGATCTCCGGCTCCGACTTCGTCGAAATGTTCGTCGGCGTGGGCGCTTCGCGCGTGCGCGACCTCTTCGACCAAGCCAAGAAATCGGCGCCGTGCATCGTGTTCATCGACGAGATCGACGCGGTCGGCCGTCAACGCGGCGCCGGCCTCGGCGGCGGACACGACGAGCGCGAGCAGACGCTCAACCAATTGCTCGTCGAGATGGACGGCTTCGATCAGAACACCGGGGTGATCTTGATCGCCGCGACCAATCGCCCCGACGTGCTCGATCCGGCGCTGCTGCGTCCGGGTCGTTTCGATCGCCAAATCGTCGTCGATCGTGCGGATTTCCGCGGCCGCCAGAAGATTCTCGAAGTGCATGCGCGCAACAAGCCGCTCAGCCGCGAAGTTTCGCTCGAAACGCTCGCCAAGCGCACGCCCGGTTTTTCGGGTGCCGATCTCGAGAATCTCTTGAACGAAGCGGCGCTCTTAGCCGCGCGGCGGAACAAGAACATCATCGAGATGAACGATTGCGACGAAGCGATCGATCGCGTGATGGTCGGTCCGGAACGGAAGTCGACGGTCATGTCGGCAAAAGAAAAAGAGCTGACCGCGTATCACGAATCGGGGCACGCAGTCATCGGAGGCATGCTCGATAAGGCCGACCCCGTCCACAAAGTCACGATTATTCCGCGCGGCATGGCGCTCGGTCTCACGTGGTCGCTGCCCGAGGACGATCGCCATCAAATGACGCGCGAGGAACTGATCGCGCAGATCACGATGGCTCTCGGCGGCCGCTTGGCCGAAGAGATTCAATTCGGCGACGTCACGACCGGCGCGAGCAACGACTTCCAAAAGGCGACGGAACTCGCGCGGCGCATGGTCACCCAGTACGGCATGAGCGAGCTCGGCCCCATCCAATACGGACGCGGCACGCATCAGGTCTTCCTTGGCCGTGACTTTGGCGAGGAGCGCAACTACTCCGAAGAAGTTGCGAGCAAGATCGACGCCGAGGTACGGCGGATCATCGAAACCGCATATCAGCGCGGCCGGGAGATTTTGACCGAGAATTGGGCAAAAGTCGAGCGTATGGTCAGGTCGTTGCTCGAGTTCGAAACCGTGGATGCCGAGGAAGTGCGCGCGATTCTCGAAGACAAACCGTACGATCGTGATTCGGGCGGCCCGACGGCGATCACGACGGAGGCGCCTCCGCCCGCACCCGCTGAAGAACCGCAGCGCGATAAGCCGTCGCTGATTCCGCCGACGATTCGACCGGAACCGGCCTAAGCGTGCGGTCCCAAATCGTTGCGGCTGCGCTGATTCTGGCGCTCGTTCCGCCGGCGCTGCCGTTTGAGGCTCGTGCCGCGTCGGGCGCGCTGGCGCACGGCGGTTCCTACGTTATCGAGCCCGACGCGACGAACGCGACGAGCGCCGTCGGACTGTGGTTTCGCGCCCCTAGCGCGGGGTATGCGAACGACACGCCGGGAATCGGACGCGTCGCCGCGACCGCGGCCGCTGCGGCAACGCTCGAAAGCGGCGTCTCCCTCGTCTCGCTCGTCCGCTCGGTTGGCGGCACCATCTCGATCGACGTCTATCCCGATATCATCGGCGTGACCGTCGTCGTACCCGCGAGCGCCACGCGTCGCGTGGTTGCTGCCATGAGCGCGGCCTACTTTACGCCCTCGATTACCGAAGATGCTTTGAAGACGGCGCAACGCGATGCGGCCGTTCTCCTCGCTCAGCGCTTGTACTCAAGCGACGATCTCCTTCACGATGCATTGTTCGCGCAGCTCTTTGCGGGCGGTCCCGCGCATCAGTCCACATTGCCTACAGCCGTTCCGGAATTGGTCACGATGTCGACCGACGCGGTTGCAAAATACGCGCGGCAAGCTTTTCGATCGGCGAACGCCACGATGACGCTGGCGGGTCACGTCGATACGACGATGCTCGATGCGGTCACGGCAGGCGCTCCGGGAACGGCGGACTCACCGTTTGATTCGACGCTCGCAAGTCCGGCGCATGACGCATCGATCGAAGGAAAGGCCGCTGGAATCGGTCTCGCGTGGGCGGGCCCCCCGATCGCCGACGAACGCGCGGCGACGGCGCTCGATTTTGTCTCCGATTACTTGTTTCGCGACGGTAGCGGCGTGGTTTCAAAAGGACTCGATCCCACCGGCGACACGTACGTGAGCGGGCAATTCATTACGCTGCACGATCCGGGCGTCATGCTGGTTACGATCGGCGGCAGCGCGCTGGACGACGCGCGCACGCGCGTGCTCGCCGCAGTTCGCGCTCTCGAAACGCCCCTCGATGCGGCGAGCTTTGCCGCCGCGCGCGAGGCGTTTCTCTACCACTTGGCCTCCGACACCCAGACGCCGTTGGAACAGTCCGAAAACCTGGGCTGGTATTCGGTCGAAGGGAGCGCCGGGTACGCTCCCAGTGATGCCCAAGGCCAATATTGGAAGATAGCGCAGTCGCTCGATCCGCAATACGTTGCCACGGTCGTCAAGCGGTATCTCGATCGTCCGGTGGTGGTCCGTCTGACGACCGCGCCAGCAAAGGAACCGTCCTCGTGAAACTCCGTATCGCGGCCGTGCTGTCGCTCGCACTTTGCACCATGTTGTGCGCGAACGCGCGCGCGCAGTCGGCGGTCGTCGAACGCGACGGCGGGCTGACCATCATCCGGCAGCAAGACCCGGCGGCAACGCTGGTGCACGCCTCGTTCATTATTCGCGCAGGCCTCGACCGCGAGACCCTGACGCAGAATGGGATCGCGGCGCTGACGGCTCAAACCGTTTTAAAAACGCCGGTCGACGGCGTGCCTTTGCAAGATGCGATCGCCGCAAAAGGCGGCTCGATCGCGGCCTTCGTCGACTCGAACGACGTGCGCTTTGCCATCGAAGCGCTCCCGCAGGAGGCCGATGCCGTGTTTGCGTTGGCGCAGCGCGGCATCTCCGCACCCTCGTTTACCCCCAAGACCGTCGATGCGGCGCGCGTCGCGCTTACGACGCAAATTGCACAGAATCAACAAGAGGCGCTGCAAGTCGGTCTCGACATGCTGTACGGGACGCGTGCCTCGACCGCGAACACGGGCCTGCCGTCGCTCGGCATTCCGGCATCGCTCGCGCAACTTGGACCAAACGACGTGCAGACGTTCTACCGCGCGTACTATCGCCAAGGCGGCAGCACGATTAGCGCGGTCGGGCGTATCGACGCGCTCGCGCCGCAAGCGCTCGCCAATCTCGCGTCGGGTTTGGCTCCCGGCAGCAGCACGGCGGTTTCGGTGACGCTGCCGAAACTCGAGGGCACGAGCCGGCAGCTCGTCGCTCACCGCGACATCGCGGCGCCGTGGCTGATCGCGCAATATCCGGCTCCTGCGGTCGGGAATAAAGATTTCGGGGCGATGCTCGTGCTCGCGGCATTCATGCAGCGGACGCTCGCCGACATGGCCGAGGTTCCCGGCGTCGTTTCTCCGACGTTTGCGTCGCGCGCGATCGGCGCACTCTATCAGTACGATCGTTCGCAGCCGAATCTCACGCTGTACGTCAATGGCGGAATCGGCAACCCGAATCGCGCGTTCGGAGCGGCGCTCTCGATCGCAAGTATTCTGGCGACGACCAAACTCGAAGGATCGATCGACGAATTTAAGGCGCAAGCCGCCGGCGATTTTAGCAACGGCGTCTCGACGCTCGAATCGCGCGCGTGGCTTGCCGCAGTCTTCGTTGAGAACGGCCAGTCGCCGGACTACGTAAGCCAGACGCTTGCGGCAATCGCGGCGACCAACGGCAGCGACCTGCAGCGCGTCGCGCGCGCTTATCTTGGGTCGCCGACCATCGCGCTCGTCTTGCCGCGGGACAAACAGTAACGCTGCGCGTCGCTCTGGTTCACGATTATCTGAACCAGCGTGGCGGCGCCGAGCGGGTCTTCGCGCACATGGTTCGCGCGTGGCCCGATGCTCCGGTATACACCGCTCTCTACGACGAAGCCGTGGTCGGCGATCTCGTTCCAAAGGATCGCGTGCATACGTCGTTTCTGGCGCACATGCCGGCGGCGAACCGCGCGTTCCGATACTACGCTCCGCTCTACCCGCGAGCGTTCGAAAGCTTCGATCTGCGCGGTTACGATGCGATCCTCAGCTCCACGAGTGCCTGGGCCAAGGGCGTGCGTTTTAGCGACGGCGCGCGGCACGTCTGCTTCATCCACACCGTGAGCCGGTTTCTGTTCGATTATCGCCGCTACGTCGGTGGTTTCGGAATGGCGGCCTTGGGCCGTCCGATGGTCGATCGCCTCTGTCGCTGGGACCTCGAGGCGGCCAAGCGCCCGACGCGTTACGTTGCAAATTCGAAACTCGTGGCGGAGCGCGTACGTGAATACTACGGGCGCGACGCCGACGTGCTGCATTCGCCGATCGATATCGATCGTTTCTCCGTAGGTCGCGGCGCCGGCGAGTATTTCTTTATCGCGTCGCGCTTACTGCCGTACAAGCGGGTCGATCTCGCGATCGATGCGGCCCAACGTGCGGGCGTGAAGTTGCTGGTCGCCGGCACGGGTCCGTCAGAGGGCGCGCTGCGCGCGCATGCGCGTGGGACGACGACGACGATGCTTGGATTCGTGCCGGATGCGGAGGTCAACGCGCTGCTGGGCGACGCGATCGCCGCGATTCTGCCGGGCGAGGAAGACCTGGGGCTCGTACCGCTGGAAGCCGCCGCGACCGGACGGCCGACGATCGCCTATCGCGGTGGCGGTGCGCTTGAAACCGTCATCGAAGGCGAGACCGGCTGTTTCTTCGACGAACCGGACCCCGCGTCTCTGGCGCGCGTCCTGCGCGACTTCGACGCGACGCGCTACGACGCGACGCGTTTGCGCGCGCACGCGCAGCGCTTCGCGCCGGAACGCTTTATCGCCGGGCTGCGCGCGCAACTCGAGAGGCCGTGACGCAGCGTCTGAGGCTTCCCGTGTACGACGAGCGCAACGGCGCGTTTGCGAAGCTGCGTTCGCAGCGCGTGCTGATCTACTGGCCGCACGGCTTCGGCGACTTCGTCCATTTTGGGTACGTAGTGCCGCTGTTAGATCCAAGCAACGAGTATTTCATCACGCGCTATGGTGACGACTTCGTACACCTGTTTGACGGCGCACGCGGCATCGCTCCGATCTATTCGCGCGTTCGGCGGCTCGGGGACGGCGCCGAGCAGGGAGCGCGGCACTTCGGTATCGACTGGAAACGCATTCGCAATCGCGAGGGCGAGGCGATCTTATCCGATGCGCTCGCCCAGCACGCGCGCGACGCCGGAATCACGGCGTTGCTCTACACCGACTATCCGGAGTACGAGGGGCGTCGGGCCTTCCCATTCCACACCAAAGCACGCGCGCTGATTCGGCAACTCGTCGAGCCGTCGCGCTTGAGTGCCGTCGACTGGAACCTGCCTCTCCAATCGGCCCTGACGTTTCGAGCGCCGGACGAATCGCGACTGCGAATCGAGGCGCGGCTGCGCGCGTTCGTCGAGCCCGGGGAGCACCTGTATCTCGTCGCGCCCGGCGGACATACGAACGCAGCGAAGGCGTGGCCCTCGGCCAACGTCCAGGCGTTCGAGCAAGGGCTGAGAGCTTACGACGCGCGCGGACGGACGCTGATCGTTGACGAACCGTCGCTGCGCGAGCGTTTCGGCGATCTCGACGTGCCGTTCGCGCACGTCATGGTGACGCTGTTGCACGCCGGCCACGCCTTTGTGGGAGCTGCAGCCGGCCCGTTGCATGCGGCCCTCGCCGTGAACGTTGGCCCGGTGGTCGGGATCTGGCTTCGGCATCACCCCGATTGGTACGACGAGCCGAACGCCGGCTCGATCCATCTCACGGGTCCGCACGTGTACGCCAAACACTTGGAGCGGCGCCCAGCGACGACAACCAAGCCGCCGGCCCTGCGCGCACGCACGGTTGTTTTTCCAAAGCGCATTCCCGACGCGAGCGACGCGTTCGAGGCGCTCGCGTTATTGCGCTAGGTTCGGAGCGAAGATGAGTGCGAGAACCGTGACGCCGTTAAAAACTCCGTGCGTGATCATCGACGCGAAGGCATTGCCCGTGCGATAGTACACGGTTGCCAGCACGATGCCGCCGAGCGCGAGCGGCACGAGGACGAACGGATCCGTATGCGCGAGTCCGAAGAGAAGACCGCTCGCGACCGCGCCGACCCAAAAACCGCCGTATCGTAACCCAATGTTGAAGCAGAAGACGCGGAAGATGGTCTCTTCCATGAAGGGCGCGAGAACGCAGGCGAAAATCACGAAAAACCACATGCTCGCCGGTTGCCGCAGGACCGCTTTAAAGAGCTCGACGACGCCTTGCTCGTGTTTCTGATGCGTGATCGCTTCGAGTATCGCGGCGCCGCCTTCGACGACCACGATCATCGCGATCGCCCCAAGCATCGCGACGCCCACGTCGGAAACCCGCAACGGTTTGAAACCGAGCTCGTGTAACGAGCGCTTCGCGAGACGTGGAAGGGCGATGAGGATCGCCGCGACGACCGCACCCTCGAGAACGACTTGAAAGACGACCGCGGGGACCACGGGAACGATGCCGCTTCGTAATTGCGCGCCGTAAGCGGCGTACATCCACGCGAAACCGGCGGCAAAGACCGCAACGGCAATCCCAACGGCCACCGCTACGAAAAGCGCCGTCGGGCCCGGTAGAAAGCTATCCCTCGGCCAGCGCGTCGGCGAGGCGGGCAAATTCGTTGATGTCGAGCTGTTCACCGCGTATCTCCGCAGACAAGCCGCTCGCCGCGAGTGCCGACGTAACGACGGAGCGATCGAGTTCGAGGGCAAGGTGTAAACTATTGGCTAACGTTTTTCGGCGGTACGCGAACGCGCCGCGCACGACCTTCCGAAAGAGCGTCACATCGCGCGGGTGCACCGCAGGCTCCTCGCGCCGCACCAAGCGCACGACCGTTGAATCCACCTTGGGTTCCGGATAAAACGCTCGGGGACCGAGCGTGAACGCGCGTTCTACCGTCATTGCATACTGCACTGCGATCGACAGACTGCCGTATGCCGGGGTGCCGGCTTTTGCTGCAAGCCGGTTCGCGACGTCCTTTTGAATCATGACCGTGATGGCTGCCGGCCCCCCGTCCATTTCGATGAGATCGAGCATCAGCGGCGTCGCCACGTTGTAGGGAAGATTGCCGGCCATCAACCACGGCTCGTTGCGGCCGTATGCCGCGTAATCGAATTCCATCGCATCGGCCTGCACGATGTGCGCGGCCTTCAGTTCGGGGCGATGGCGCAGAATTGCGATGAGTTGCGGATCGATTTCCAGAGCGGTAACGTCGGCACCGGCTTCGAGCAAGGCCTCGGTGAGTGCGCCGGTCCCCGCGCCGATTTCGATGACGCGAGCGCCGGGGGCCGCTTCAACGAGCGCGAGCCGCGCAATACGTTGCGCGGCTCCGCCGTCCATCAGGAAGTTTTGTCCGAACTTCTTTTTCGGACGCAGTCCCCACGCTGCGAGGAGCGCGCGGGGATGCTTATTTGATTCTATAGACGGTCACCTCTCTGCGTCCGAAGAGCAGAGCGTCGCGTAGCGAGTTGAAGCCGAGATCGATGCGAAAGCCGCGAATGGCGCCGCCCGTATCGCCGGCAAGGGCGAACCCATAGCCGGGGATATAGAGCCGCGTTCCAAGCGGAATCACTCTCGGGTCAACCGCCACGATACCGTGACCGGCCGGCCTACCGATCGCCGTGATACCGGAGCAGCCGTAGCAGCCCGCGGTGTAAGCGGTCGCGATCATCTGCATCGCGCTCGCGGCGATATATGCCGTGCGTTCGACGCCACGATCGGCCATGCGCGCGAAGGCTTCGTACTCGCCGACGCCTTCCGCAACGATGCGCGGATGCGCCTTGCGAATGACGTGCGAATCGAGAACCTTCGCTTTAATGGAGCCGCCGTCACGTTGGACGAACGACACCATCACCTCGCGTAAACCTGGAGAACCTTTCGATACGATGCGCGTCGTTCCGGGCGTCATCGAAAAGTCGAGACGGTGGATCGTTTGCTCCGCGATCGAGCGTTGTTCCGATTTTTCCCACGTGAGCACGCGCGTGATGCGCACGATGCCGTTTGCGGGAATAGGATCGGCCAGCGACGGTTGCACTTCGTCGGTCGATGCGAGGCGTATGCCTTGCTCCTCCAACAATGCGCCGACGTCTTGCGCGGAACTCATCGCACCGCGACGCTGATTCGACGTGAGAATCGTTACCGGTACGGCCGCGCGATACACGATCGTCATGCGATCGGAAAGCGGCGTGTCGGCCGACGGAGATACGAAGTCGTGGTCTCCCGCGGCGATCCCGCGTTCGCGCAAGAAATCTCCCACGGTAGCGGCGCTCGTCGCATGCTGCGTCAGCGCGCCTTGGGAGTCAAAGCTGACCACGTGTGAGGAGGTCGCTACGACCTCACCGCTCCCGGCATACGCCGGTGAAGGGTGGGTCAGGAAGCCGGCACAAACGAGTCCGGCGGTGAGAACGCTTACGGCGAGTACGTGACTCAGCCGCAGGGGGCCGCGTCCTATCAACACGGTCTCCTTTCCTGTCCCGGACTCCGCTTAGATACGCCTCACACCCAAAAATGGCGCACGAAAGCAGCAAGACCGGACCAACAGTGGGGATCATTGATGTACCCAGACATCAACGTCGGTTGACGGATCCATAAGGGAAACGCCAAGGGTGGCGGGCCTGCCTCACCGACCGGTGGGGGACCCGCGGGCCGCTTGTTAGCTCGCGGCCAGGTTTACCCGGGCACTATAGCACGGGCCTCGAAAGACCGGAATATGCCAGAAGTCACAGGTGAGCAGGACTAACCTTTTATGGAGCAGGGAAGCGGTGGCCTCCGGGTCGGATTCTTCACGGAGGTGACCCGGCCGGTCGTCAATGGCGTCGTGGAAGCGGTCGATGCGCTCGCCGAAGGCCTGCGCTCGCGCGGTCACGAGGTGTATTGTTTCGCGCCGCGCATGCCCGGCGGCGACGATGCGTCGCCGAACGTGTCGATGCCCTCGCTCCCGCTCGCGAACACGCCGTATCGTCTGACGCTTCCGCTGGTGAGCCGGCGCACGGTCAACAACGTGGTGAAACGCCTTTCGATCGTGCACGCGCACTCGCTGTTCGTCACCGGATGGGCGGGCCTTCGTTACGCGCGCCGCTACGGCATGCCGATCGTCTACACGTATCACACGCAGCTCGAAGCCTACGCTCACTACGTGCCGTTCGACGCGAAGGCGACGCGGTTCGCGGCCGGTCAACTCACGCGTACGTTCGGGAACCTGGTCGACGCGGTGGTGGTCCCCACGCCCGCGATGGCGCGTCACCTGCGCGAGGTCGGTGTCGAAACGCGCATCGAGGTCGTCCCGAGCGGCATCGACGTCGAGCGTTTCGGGCGCGGCAAACGCGACGCCGCGCTTCGAAAGCGATTGCGCGTGCGCGGCGGACAACGCATGGTGCTCGTGGTCT
>Ga0181525_10000922_pt1 | contig 25572 bp, 21 predicted proteins | sample PEATcosm2014_Bin_48_FD_121100 | JGI IMG/M metagenome (GOLD analysis project Ga0181525, IMG submission 121100) | Peatland microbial communities from MTU Mesocosm Facility, Houghton, MI, USA - PEATcosm2014_Bin06_10_metaG | ecosystem: Environmental > Terrestrial > Soil > Wetlands > Peat | place... | reverse complement strand
GTGAGCAGATAGCCCGTGACTTGTGACCGGATGGCGGCGTTCACCAAGCCGTCCAGCGTTCCAATCCATTCGCGGTAGATGGGGATGTCCTTTTGCTCGACGGCCACTACTTCGACCTCCGGGGGCGTGGGCTCGGCAGCACCCGCAGAGATTCGACCGCAGCCGGTCAGTTGAAAAGCCACCGCAGCTACCAACAGAGACTCACTCATCGCAGCAATTCGGCAATGGAGCTTCTTCTTCATGCGGTCGTTTCCTTAAGCGGTAACCCGTAATCGGCCGAGATCCGCTCCTGAGCGGCGAACTGGACCAGGAGCTGTTTCCTGTGACCTGAAACAGCCTCATCGTATCCGGAGAGACACCGGCGGCCTATTACATATTCCAGTTAGTCGAATGCGGCCACGTATGGGTACTCGAAATATGTAATAGATTCGATGGCCCGCCATCAATAAGATCAACCTGAGACCTGCGAACGCAGGGACTACTAACTGAGCGATTTGGAAGCACTTTACCTTTCTTGAGTGCTGTCCATAAGGAGCTGATTCAGGATGATCAATTCGACGATCGTAGATGATCGCCCTCGTCGGGAAGCTGCAGCGACGGAAACCTTTCTTCAGTCACCCAATGACGAATCGTTTACCGGCCTGTTCCTAACATTGACGCCGCAACTAGTGTCATTCTTCCGTTCGCATGGTTGCGGGATGGAGTTAAGTGAAGACCTTAGCCAGGAGGTGATGCTGACCGTTTATCGGAGAGCGGCGCAGCTTCGCGACCGAACACGATTCCGTGCCTGGTTATTTACAATTGCACGTCACGCAATGTATCGCCATCACGGAAAGCCCCCCCTTGAAGTGGTCACGATCGATGTGCTGGACATCGTTGACACAAGGGCGAAAGTGGTTGGGTACTCAGCATTCGAATTTCATCATTGGATGACATTTCTGGAATTAAACGAGCGCGAGGCGCTGACTTTGCGCTTTGTCGAGGAATGGGAGTACCACGAGATTGCCTCAGCAAAAGCGATCCCGATCGGCACGGTCCAGTGGCGGGTTTTCAATGCCAAGAAAAAGCTTGCAACACTCCTCACGGGACCTAGGCTTCACAAAAGAAAAGCAGCTTGATCAATCGAAACGACAAGGAGAAACACGCATGAACGCAATTACGAAGCACTACATAGACGGGGCGTTCGTTGAATCCCACGGTACAGAGGTCATGGACATCGTCAAGCCGACAAACGGTCGAGTGATCGGTCGCGTCACGCTCGCCGATGAAGAGGACACGAAGCGCGCCATCGCCGCAGCTAAGAACGCATTCGCCAGTTTCGGCCGATCGACCAAGGAAGAGCGGACGAAGATTCTGCGACGGCTGCATGAGGCGGCTTCGGCGCGCATTGAAGATCTAACGGCAGCAATGGTTGAGGAGTATGGAGGCGTCGTCCAGTTCGCCGGTCTCATCGTTCAGTCCGGGATTAACGCGTTTCAGGCCGCCGAGCAGGCGCTCCAGGAGCTGCCATTGACACGCAGTTGGGGCAAAACGACGGTCACCCTGGAGCCGGTCGGCGTGGCCGGTCTGATCACCGCGTGGAACGCCAATGCCCTGTTCATTTGTTTAAAGCTCGCATCGGCGGTCGCAGCAGGTTGTACGGTCGTCATTAAGCCCAGCGAGCTGAGCTCGCTTCAAACCCAAGTGCTGATCGAAGCGCTGCACGAGGCCAATCTCCCAAAGGGTCTGCTAAACGTGGTCACGGGCCGCGGCAATGTCGTCGGCGCCGAGTTGGTACGGAATCCCGATGTCGCCAAGATCTCATTCACAGGGTCGGTTGGCGTCGGCAAATCGATCATGCGCGATGGGGCGGAGACCATGAAGCGCGTCACGCTGGAGCTGGGCGGCAAGTCGCCCACTATTCTTCTCGACGATGCTGTTCTCGACCAAGCCATCCCATCGGCACTCGTCATGGCCTTTTTGAACAGTGGCCAGGCGTGCGCCGCAGGGACGCGCCTCCTTGTGCCTAACAGCCGGCTCGATCAGGTCAAGCGGGCAATTGTGGAATCAATGGCCGGCTTTCGCGTTGGTGATCCGGCTGATCCGAAAACCGCCGTTGGGCCGATGGTGTCGCAGAAACAGTACGAACAGGTGCAGTCCTATATCCGTAAGGGCATCGAGGAAGGCGCGGATGTGCTCGTTGGCGGCGAGGGTCATCCGCAGGGATTCGAAGAGGGATACTTCGTGAAGCCCACGGTGTTTGTCAACGTGAAGAACGACATGACAATCGCGCGCGAGGAAATTTTTGGTCCCGTGCTCTCTGTTATTTCCTATGACTCGGAGGACGAGGCGATCCGAGTCGCCAACGAATCCCAATATGGTCTCCACGCGGCCGTCCTTGGGACCGATGTAGAGCGTGCTCGCCGCGTGGCTTCGCAGATTCGGTCCGGGCGCGTGGTGATCAACAACATGACCGATGATCCGCAGGCGCCCTGGGGAGGTTTCAAATACTCCGGCGTCGGCCGTGAATATGGCAGATACGGGATCGAGGCGTTTCTCGAAACGCGGGCGATTCTCGGGTAACCGCAATTCTTGGCAGGAAACCTCAAACAAAGGACACCAAATCGTGGCAAAACACGCTGGCATCTCCCCTGAAGAAGCTGCGGATCGCCTCGCGATCCGCGAACTCATCGAAGCCTACGCGCACTGCGCCGACCGCCGCGATGCAAAAGGCCAAATGTCACTCTTCACGCCGGACACCCATTTTGTGATCTACATGAACGCCAGAGATCCGACGCCCTCACGAGAGATCCATTCGCGCGAGGAACTCGCTGAGATCTTCGCCGACCTCAAACGGTACACCGCGACCATGCACTTCCTTGGCCAAACGAGTATCCTAACGCTGGCCAATGAGCGGGGCACAGCCGAAACCTACTGCATGCCCCATCACTACAGCAGCGGCAGAACCCAAAGCCTGATGATTGCCGCTCTCCGCTACACCGACACTATCGTGAAAGTAGACGGCGCTTGGCTGTTTGCGGAGCGTAAGCTCTACGTTGATTGGCTGGAACAGCGCGAACTGCCATGAACATTTCGTTGGCGGGCCAGAAACGTCTTGTGATCGTAGGCGCAACGGGGATGGTGGGCGGCTACGCCCTTCGCTACGCGATCGACCACCCCTTGGTCGCACATGTGACGGTAATCGGTCGCAGGAAGCTTGGCATCTCACACCCTAAGTTGGATCAGGTTCTGCATCAAGATTTTGCTGACTGCTCAGCACTGGCGGGGACGCTTTCGGACCAGGACGGAGCAGTCTTTTGTTTGGGCACTTATACCGGCTCCGTACCCGACACAGAGTTACGCAAGATTACCGTTGACTACACCGTCGAGTTCGCGCGGGTTCTCAGCGCCGGCAGCCCGGGCGCCGCCTTCTCCTTCCTAAGTGGCAACGGCGCGGACCCAACCGGACGAAGCCGGATCGCATTCGCACGGTATAAGGGGCAGGCTGAGAACGCACTACTCGCAATGGCGTTCCGATGCGTTTACATTTTCAGGCCCGCTTATATTTACCCCGTAGAGCCGCGAAGGGAGCCTAATTTCAGTTATGGACTGTTGCGTGCGATTTATCCGATCTTCCGGGTGATCTTTCCCAACCTGGTGATTTCGGCCGACGATTTAGGACGGGTTATGGTGGACGTTACCATGCGCCAAGTTGATGCCGGAGGATTGGTCTTGGAGAACCGAGACATCCGAACTATGGCTGCATCGCCCGATACCGCGCGATGACGTAGTGCCTTCTGCGGCACCGAAAGGTCTAGGTTTACTGTGAGGGACACGACGTCACGTGCGGTTCATATCGCATTCCGCACCGCTTTGCTTCTTGCGGGCGCAACTCGGGTTGCCGAATTGGCGGTGCTCGACGGAATTGAAGCTTGCGGGAACATCTCGAATCGTAGTCTGCTGATTGAAACCGTGCAGTCAACAATCCGCAGGCGGGCCGAATCGCCAGCTGGTCTCGACGGGATCAACCTGCTTCCCCCTGAACTCCGACGGGTTTTAGGTCTGCAGCCAATCTTTCGGGACTGCTTTGTTCTTCGAATCCTTGTGCAACTGCCTCCTGAGGAGTGTGCGGAACTTCTCAACATTTCCATCACCGAATACGACGACGCTTTATCGGCAGCATTGAAGCAACTCCCGCTCCTGTCTTCCGTTAATGCGGACCAAGATGCCCAAGGGTAGAGTTGAATCGTTCAGCGACTGTGTTATCGCCTTCGCTATCACCCTGCTCATTCTCGACGTCCACTTGCAAGACATTGGAACAAATATTGACAATGCCGGGATGATCCACGCAATCACGGCGCTAACGCCTCATTTCTTGATCTATGTGATAAGCTTCCTGATCTGCACGGTTGCGTGGATCTCGCATCATGAATTCATCCATGACCTGGACTATGTTGACCCCCGGCTGCTTTGGCTGAATAGTCTGTACCTGATGTGGATTGCCTTCCTGCCCTTCCCAACGGGCCTGCTGGGAAATCATCCGGAACAACCTGTGGCAGTCGCCGTTTATGGGTCCGTCTGCGCCGTCACATGCTTTTCCTTCTCCGCTATGCGTTGGTACGCCTCCTTCCGAGGCTGCCTCATGAAGAAAGGACTGAGCGACATGAAGCTGCGTCGGGACCTGTGGCTTTCGTTGTGCTTTGCGCTTCTTTACATCGCAGGCGTCGTTGGCGGGTTGTTCTTCCCGTCCCTCGGTTTGTTCTTATACGCTGCTATTCCTGCGTCGTACACCATCAGCAGACTCGCGAGCTTCAAGCGCACGGTCGGCGCGCGATGATCGTCAGGCCTAGCGGCAAAAATCGCCTATCCCTGGCCCGCAAACTCATCGCTGACCCGAGGCGTTTGCCACAGCTACAAGTCTTCTAAACTGCCCTCCTTTATTGGTGAGGTCGAGAGGCCTTGAACCTCCACCCATTCGCGCAGATGCAACCTCAAGCAGCCCACCGACAGCGCACACAATCACCGAAACCGGCCGCCTGAGTGTCGACGAGGAGGTCAACGACAGCTTCACAAGCTGGAAGTGGATTCCGGGATCGAGCATGAGGGGGCTTTACAAACAGCCCCGAAAAGTTGACCCCTAATTCTGGTGCGGATGAGAGGACTTGAACCTCCACGCCATTTCTGGCACATGAACCTGAATCATGCGCGTCTGCCAGTTCCGCCACATCCGCATTCTTGTCAAAGAACATTGCCATGCTAAAATTCGACCGGTCACTGCCCTGCCCCCATCACCTCAGGCCAACTTGGAGGCACTAGACTAAAAAACGAACCTGAAGCTATTTTCAGGCGGTTTAATGCGGTCCGCAGCGTGCTAAATATCTGATCTGCCGCGTGGGACCGTTCCCTGGCGGTCCCCAGCAGCCTGGGGCGTAAGGTCCAAATAGGGTCCAAAGAACAAGCTAGTTCGACCAACTCTCCGGCGGAAGAGTGGACGATTTGCTACGTCCAGTCGTGTTAGCTCCTGTGCTGGCAATGACGCACGGTTTTTCTGCGGGCTCCGTCGACATGAACTCGCCAAGCTGACTTTCGGCCACTTGCAGCAGCGCGAAGGGCATTGGCCAATTGTGGACCTGAGCTGAAAAGCCGGTCACGTCAGAACCATTCCCATCCCGAATTGGGTGTATGGCCTGGTGGACGAATGGGCAAATTCAGCCGGCATTAAGTTCGGGCGTCTTCCCGGCGTCAGAGTAGCGCGGATAGAGCTTGGAGCGAAGACGTAACGAGAAGACCGTATGGCACGTCGTCAAGGAACTCGCAGACAAGATTGGCGTTGCTAAACTCGCACCGCACGATCTTCGTCGCAGTTGCGCCCGGCTCTCGCGGGCCGCCGGGCGGCGAACTGGAGGAGATTCAATTCCTTCTTGGCCATGTCTCGATCCAGACCAAAGAGCCAATCTCGGCTGCACTCAGCAGATTTCATGGCGGTGAACGATAGGATCGGGATCGAGCCAGCTCCGTGAAGCATACTTTTGGAGGGGTTGCCGACAGAATCGTTACGGGTTTCGACGCTCCCGGAGGTTTTCTCCACGTCGACGCCCTCGCCTCACTTTTCTCGCCCCTCTAGGATCTCTCTCTGAATCCTGAAAAGCCCCAAATGCTGTCAAAATGGTCTGAAGGTGGCGATGGCGACGAGAATACCGTCCAAGACAGAAACTCCCGAGTTCCTTTTGGAGGCCATCCGTGAAGGTGCGGACTTCACGCTTTATAGGGGCCGGCAGCGCGGCAACCCGTCGCCCGTCCTGGCAGTAGCTCCTAGCACCGAACAACCGACTCCTTTGACTCTGCGGCGGCTGGAGCACGAATACGAGCTCGCGGCCGAACTGGAGCCCACGTGGGCGGCCAAGCCTTTAGCGTTTTCGCGCCATGAAGGGCGAAGCATCCTCGTCCTCGCCGACCCGGGCGGTGAGCCTCTCGACCGCGTTCTGGAGCGGGACAAGGAGCAGCCACTCGATCTGGCTCGTTTTCTGCGCCGCGCAATTAACCTGGCGTGGGCGCTTGGCCACGTACACCAGCGCGGTCTGATCCACAAAGACGTTAAACCCGAGAACGTGCTTGTCGACGACGCCTGCAACGTATGGCTCACCGGCTTTGGCATCACGTCCCGACTGCCACGCGAACTCCAGGCGCCCGGGCCGCCCGAGATCATTGCGGGCACCCTTGCCTACATGTCTCCTGAACAGACGGGCCGCATGAATCGCTCGATCGATGCCCGCAGCGATCTCTATTCTTTAGGGGTGACGTTGTACCAGATGCTTACGGGCGTGCTCCCGTTTGCTGCCGCCGACTCTTTGGAGTGGGTCCACTGCCATATCGCACGTCAGCCGGTTGCGCCCGCGGATCACCGCGCCGTCCCGGAGCCGTTATCCGCCATCATCATGAGGCTCCTCGCCAAAAATGCGGAGGAACGCTATCAGACCGCCGCGGGTCTGGAAGCCGATCTTCGGCGTTGCCTGTCGGAATGGGCAAGTCAAGGCCGCATTGAGGAGTTTCCGCTTGGCGAACGCGACTCACCTGATCGCCTGCTAATTCCCGAGAAATTGTACGGGCGAGCAAACGAGATCGATACCCTGCTAGCTTCGTTCGACCGTGTTTTAGCCGGTTGCGGGCCTGAGCTGATCCTCGTCACCGGATACTCGGGCGTAGGCAAGTCCTCTGTTGTCAATGAACTTCACAAACCGCTTGTTCCGCCCCGCGGCCTTTTTGCATCGGGCAAATTTGATCAGTACAAGCGAGACATCCCTTATGCCACTCTGGCGCGGGCCTTTCAAAGTCTTCTCCGTCCGGTCCTCGCCAAGAGCGAAGACGAGCTGATCCCATGGCGCGACGCTCTGGGCGAGGCGGTGGGCCCAAACGGTCAGCTCATCGTGGATCTGGTTCCAGAATTGGAGCTCATCCTTGGAAAGCAGCCGCCAGTTCCTGAGCTCCCGCCACAAGACGAGCAACGCCGTTTTCAGTTAGTGTTCCGGCGATTCATCGGCGTCTTCGCGCGGCCGGAGCATCCGCTCGCCCTGTTCCTGGACGATTTGCAATGGCTTGATGCGGCGACACTCGACTTCCTCGAGGATTTGTTAACCGAGCCGCATGTGAAGCACTTGATGCTGATCGGCGCTTATCGGAACAACGAAGTCCATTCCGCCCATCCTTTAATACGTAAGATCGAGGCGATTCGTAAGGCCGGAGCGATCGTGCAAGAAATCGTACTTGCACCCCTGAGCCGTGAAGACCTGGCACAGTTAATTGCAGATTCTCTGCACTGCGAAACGGAGCGCGCCTCTCCGCTGGCTCAACTGGTCCACGAGAAGACGGCTAGCAATCCGTTTTTCGCAATTCAGTTTCTTTCTGAGCTAGCGGAAGAGGGTTTACTCACCTTCAACCATGGTGAAGGGCGATGGTCCTGGAATCTAAATCGCATTCATGCGAAGGGCTACACAGATAACGTAGTGGACCTCATGGTGGGGAAGCTCCAACGACTGTCCAACAGGACGCAGACCGCTCTCCAGCAACTCGCCTGTCTCGGAAACGTGGCCGAGATCGGGACACTGAATGTGGTCTTCGGACAATCTGAAGAGGAGATTCACGCTTCGCTTCTGGAAGCCGTCCGCGCCGGGCTGGTCCTTCGCCTGGAGGGATCTTATGCCTTTCTCCACGACCGCGTCCAGGAAGCAGCCTATTCACTGATCGCTGAAGACGTGCGGAGCGCCGCGCACCTTCGAATCGGACGTCTCCTGGCGTCTCGGACTGTACCAGCGAAAATCGAAGAGAAGATCTTCGAGATCGTGAACCAGCTCAACCATGGTTTTCTTCTCGTAACGTCATCGGAGGAACGTGAGCACATCGCAGAATTGAATCTTATTGCGGGCAGGCGCGCGAAGGCGTCGACGGCGTACGCCTCGGCGCTTTCGTATCTCTCGACCGGCCGGGCATTGCTTACCGAGGAGAATTGGGACCGCAATTACGAGCTGATTTTCGGTATCGAATATCTTTTGGCCCAGTGCGAATTGCTGACCGCACAAATGGTGGCAGCCGAGGATCGCCTTCCGATGTTGGCGCAACGAGCTAGAAGCCCAAATCAAATCGCGGTCGTCGCACGTTCTCGCGTCATGCTGTACACGACCTTGGGCCAGAATACCCGCGCTGTGGAGGTATGCCGTGAATACTTCCGCCGCGGCGGCACTGATTGGTCGCCGCACCCAACCCGCGATGAAGTAATGCTCGAATATGATCGAATCTGGTTGCAAGTTGGAAGCCGGAAAATCGAGGACCTCGTTGACTCACCCTTGATGACAAACCCAGAAGTTCTCAACGCCCTCGATGTCCTTGCCGAAACCGTGGTTCCGGCACTATTTTGCGGCGAGAGCTTGTCTTCACTCGTCATTTGCCGAATGGCGAACCTCAGCCTCGAGCATGGCAACGGCGATGGGTCGTCCTTCGCCTATGTATTACTTGCCATCATTGCCGGACCGCGCTTCGACAACTATGAGGCCGGATTCCGTTTCGGTCAACTCGGGTATGATCTGGTCGAAAAACGAGGACTGAAACGTTTTCAGGCTCCAACCTATTATTCTTTCGGCAACATCGTCCTGCCATGGACGAAGCATGTCCGGGCCGGTCGCGACCTGGTCCGTCGGGCATTCGATGCCGCAAACGAAAGTGGTGACGTTGTCTCTGCGGGTACTTGCTACGACCACCTAATCAAAAACCTGTTAGCAGCAGGAGATCACTTGGCTGAGGTGCAACGTGAAGCCGAGAGTGGTCTTCAGTTCGCACAAAAGGTGCGGTACGATCGCATCGCCGACAAGGCCCAAATGCAGCTCGGCTTCATTCGGACGGTTCGCGGCCTGACGCCGAGGTTTGGATCCTTCGATGATGATCAATTCGATGAGGTTTTGTTCGAGCGCTATCTGGCAAGTAACCCTAGCTTGGCGGAACCAGAGTGTTGGTATTGGGTCCGCAAACTACAGGCCCGAGTTTTTGCGGGAGACTATGCTTCCGCCGTCGATGCCGTGTTGAGTGCGCAACGCCGGTTTTTGAGATCCCCATCACGGCTTATGACAGTAGATCCTCTCGAAATAGCAGAGTATCACTTCTATGGTGCACTCGCCCATGCGGCGGCGTGGGATTCCGCATTTCCGGACCAAAGGCAACAGCACTTCGAGGCTTTGGTCGCCGACCACCGACAACTCGAACTATGTGCAAAGAACGGGCCGGAGAATTTTGAAAACCGCGCAGTGCTGGTCGGCGCCGAGATAGCCCGGATCGAAGGGCGCGATGTCGAGGCCATGACCTTGTACGAACAGGCCATCGATTCCGCCCGCAACAACGGCTTTGTCCACAATGAGGCGCTCGCCCACGAGACCGCAGCGCGCTTCTATGCGGCTCGCGGTCTCCACAAGATCGCAGATTTGTATTTGCGTGAAGCCCGATACTGCTACGACCGTTGGGGCGCCGATGGCAAGGTGAAGCAACTCGACGAACGCTATCCGCGCCTGCGCGAGGAGCGAACTCGTACCTCTTCGGCCACGATTGGCCAGCCGGTCGCGCAGTTGGATATTGAGACTGTAGTCAAAGCTTCCCAAGCACTTTCAAGTGAGATGGTCCTTCCCAAGCTCATCGAGAAACTGGTGCGAATCGCGATGGAGAATGCGGGGGCCGAGCGAGGTCTGCTCATTCTGCTTCGGGGCGGCGAGCCGCGAATCGAAGCCGAGGCAACCACTGGCCCGGGCAGCATCGAGGTTGCCATTAGACAGGCGGCCGTTACGCCGTCCGATCTCCCCCAATCCGCGCTGCATTACGTGATCCGGACCCTGGAGGCTGTGCTCCTGGATAATGCCTCCACCGATAACGTGTATGCAAAGGACGAATATGTGCGGCGGAAGCTCTCCAAGTCCATCCTGTGCCTGCCAATCGTCAACCAATCGAAGCTTGCCGGCGTGCTTTTTCTCGAGAACAACCTGACCCCATGCGCCTTTACGCAGGACCGCGTTACCGTGCTGGAACTGCTGGCTTCGCAAGCCGCAATTTCTCTGGAGAATGCCGGACTCTATTCCGAGTTGCGACGCAGTGAAGCTTGCCTGGTGGAGGGCGAGAGGATCTGCGAAACGGGCAGTTTCGGATGGAATATTTCGAGTGGAGAGGTCTACTGGTCGGAGGGGACTTACAACCTCTTTGGATACGATCGAACGGCTAAGCCAAAGGTAGAAATGGCATTTCAGCGAGTTCATCCCGACGACAGAGACCGCCTTGGGCAGGCTCTCGAACGCGCGATTAAGGAAAAGACGGATTTCAATGTGAAACATCGTTTGCTGATGCCGGACGGTACCGTCAAACATTGCCACGTCATCGGCCACGTATTGCAAACCTCATCAGGCGACCTCGAATTTGCAGGCGCCGGGGCGGACATTACCGCGGTAACGCTGGCCGAAGAGAAGATCCGTCAAAGCGAAAACGAGCTTCGGCAGATTCTTGATGTCGCTCCGCAGCACGTTTATGTGTTAGGGCCGGACCCGGACACCGCGCGGCTCTATGTGAACCAGGCCGCGCTCGATTATCTCGGTCTGACCGCTGAAGAGTGGCGGATCTGCGACCGCCGCAAGTTTTTTCATCCGGACGATTGGGAGCGCGCGACGCGCGAGGCTCAAAGCAAATTCACCGCTGGCCTCCCGCACGAAGTCGAATCGCGTTTACTGGGAAAGGACGGGAAATATCGCTGGTTTCTCCGACGCTGGAACCCGCTGCGGGATGAACACGGACGCCTCGCCCGTTGGTATGTCGCCGGAACCGATATCGAGGATCGAAAGGCAGCGGAGCAAAGGCTCCAGGCTGAGAATGTCTCGTTGCGCGAAGAGCTCGACAAAGCGTCCATGTTCGAGGAGATTGTGGGAAGTTCGGCGGCCCTGAAAAAGGTGCTCTCCCACATCTCCAAAGTCGCGCCGACCGACTCCAGCGTTCTGATCACCGGCGAGACCGGCACTGGCAAGGAACTGGTAGCGCGCGCCATTCACCGGCGATCTCGACGATCCTCACACACATTTGTTAGCGTGAATTGCGCCGCGATTCCGCATGACCTCATCGCATCGGAATTGTTTGGGCATGAAAAGGGCGCGTTCACGGGAGCAACGCAGCGTCGTTTAGGACGCTTCGAGCTCGCCGAAAAGGGCACCCTCTTCCTGGACGAGGTCGGAGAACTGCCGGCCGAAACCCAGATTGCCCTATTGCGAGTGCTGCAGGAACACGAATTTGAGCGCATCGGAGGAACTGGGACAATTCGAGCCGATGTTCGAGTGATCGCCGCCACCAATCGCGACTTGGAGTCCGCGATCGCCGCGGGTACATTCCGAAGCGACCTGTTTTACCGGCTGAATGTCTTTCCCGTCGAAATGCCATCTCTGCGCGAGCGAAGAGAGGACATTCCGTTGCTGGTGAGGTATTTCCTGAATCGCTACGCTCGGGAAGCAGGCAGGCGTTTTACCGCGGTCGACAAGAAGAGCCTGGATCTGCTGCAAGCGTACACCTGGCCCGGTAATATTCGAGAATTACAGAACGTGATCGAGCGGTCAGTCATCGTGAGCGAAACGGAGACATTTTCAGTGGATGGAAGTTGGCTTTCCCGGCAACGTTCGAGTGCCCCGGATATCCGGCCGGGTCTCTTCAACAGGCGTCCTGCTCAAGAGAAGGCCGCCATTGAAGCTGCCTTACGCGAGTGCGGCGCGCGGGTGTCCGGGCCGTCAGGAGCCGCTTTCAGACTGGGCATTCCAGGGACTACTCTTGAATCGAAGATCAAGGCACTGAAGATCAACAAGAACCGGTTCAAGGGGATCTCTCGAAAAACAGCCGGTTCTACGGACTGATTCGCACTTACGTCAAAGAATGATTTTACGAACTTCGTAAACTCACGAGGTTTCGTAAATTGTCTGTTTCATTAATGCCTTTCATTTCAGCCACTTTTGGTTGGACCTGGACCTGCATCCCTATAGTGCCAAGGTCTTCCTGAAGAGCAGAATGTTCAGAATTCACAGGTTGGAAAACGGGGAAGTAGTTTTTACGATAAGCGGCCGGATCGAAGCAGAGCATATCGCCGAGTTGGAAACACTCATCGGCGCGGAAGGAAAGGGCCGCCGCATCATTCTCGACCTGAAAGATATGACTTTGACAGGTCAAGACGGCATCGATTTTCTGATCCGGTGCGAAGCATCTGGCATCGCGCTGGTGAATTGCGATCCATACGTTCGCGAATGGATCACCAGACAACAAAGCGGCAAGTAGCGCATAACGGAGGAATTGTTGTGGCGAGCCATTTGGGCGCCGACACCGGATGAACAGTGCCGCCGCTAGGAGCTTTTCAGGGGCCAAGCCCGAAACTTTGGAGGAGCTTAGCGACTTGAGGGGTACCGGGCAGAGACAGCGCGAGTTGGATGCACTGGGGAAGGATTACGTAGGCGAAATCATGACACAAACACTACGGGATAACTGTCTAGCTGCCAACCGCAGCCATAAGCTGGATTCGTCAGCAATGCACCTCTGGGCTGTGCTCCTGGCTGGAGGTGACGGCGTTCGGTTGCGAGATCTAACCCGAAGGATTGCAGGCGACTCAAGACCCAAACAGTTTTGTCGGATCATCGGTGAACAGAGCCTTTTTCGCGAGACGCGCACACGTCTTGACCCGCTCTTCATACGCGACCATCAGGTTTTCGTTTTTTCTCGCGCCCACGAACGATATTATGGCGATGACCTAACCGACGCGGGCGATTCCTGTGTCATCGAGCAACCGTTGAACCGTGGCACGGGTATCGCCATTATCCTGGCCCTACTTCGCATCTTGCAGCGTGATCATGACGCTACGGCCGCCTTCTTCCCTTGTGATCACTTTTACGCCGACCACGACTCGTTTCGCTTAACGATCCGATCTGCAGTCAAATGCGCGGAGTACAACCCCGAGTCGATCATCCTCGTGGGCGCCGACGCTGAGTATCCCGAGACCGATTATGGATGGATTGAGCCTGGGGTGGTTGTTTCAAACGCTTCAGTAGGGCCACTTTCACTGGTATCGCGATTTTGGGAGAAGCCTTCGTTGCAACAAGCCCATGAGCTATTGCGCCAGGGCTGCCTCTGGAATACTTTCGTAACTGTCGGCCGGGCGACGACATTCTTTGAGATGTTGTGTTCGCAGGTTCCCGAGGCGGTGCTTGCGATATCGCGAGCGATGGCAGACAACACACTCAATGTCACGTACGCCTCATTGGACACCGTGGATTTTTCACGCGATGTTTTAGCAAATCTGCCGCATAGACTTTTGGCTCTGCGTGATCGAACGTCAGGTTGGGCTGACCTTGGGAGCCCCACTCGTGTCCTGGACACACTCAGTCGGAACGGCATTCAACCAAAATGGGCCAGTTAGAGAGACTGCGTCTCCACTTTTCAATAAGGCTAAGGCCCAAAGGAGACGTCATGACCGGATCGATTTTCATCGCGGGCGCATGTCGAGTCTCCCACAAAGAGGCCACCATTTCAGTCTCTCGTTGTGACGATTCCTTCGTTCACTCCTCTTTTCGCACAGCGTCCGCCTGCTTGCCCAAATCACCCCTGGCATTCGGCTGAGGAGGGAATCCTCGCGCGAGAAGGGAAGCACTATAGTGTCGCGTATGGCAGTACCGATCATTTTCGAAGCGGAGGGGAGCAAATACTATAAGCGGCGGAGCAATAATGGACCACAAAGAGCCTTAGGGGCTGTTTTGCCGGCCCAAAAAGTAGACCAGCACTGGTTCGGTTTCCAAAACATTTAAGGGCCAGTGTGTCTCATGAGACCTTCGGCGTAGTATCCAACAAACCGATCAGGCCGTCCGATCATAGTAGCTGCCGCAATCCGCCGAGAGCTTCGACGTCGAATTGGTCCATTTCAGTCAGATCCAGTTGCTGGATCTAACGTGGCAGCCCTCCAACAACAGCTAGCCCTCTGGGCTGATTCGCCCCTCATTAGCATTTTTACGACGTTCGTGATTAACGAAGTTCGTAAATTATTCGATCCAGTATCACCTTTCATTTCAGCCACTTCAGATTGGTGCTGTACCTGCATCTCGTAGGCTAGGTCTTGCTTGGAAGAACAGAATAATAGAGAGCGCAGATCATGAGAGGACAATGCGATGCAAACAGCTCAATCGGACTATTTCTCGGCCTATCGCCAACTGAAGCTGACGCGGGACGCCAAGGGCGTGCTGGTTGTCGAGTTCCATAGTAACGGCGGGTCGTGCATTATGAACGCACAAGGCCACACGGAATTTGTCGACGCGTTTTACCGGATCGGACAGGACCGTGCTAACAAGATCGTCATCGTAACCGGCGCGGGAGGGGACTTCATTATCGATGTCGACTGGTCATCCTTCGGCGAGGTCTCTGATCCCGAAGTCTGGAGCCAAGTCCACGACGAGGGTGTTCAGGTTTTGGAAAACATCGCCAACATACGCGTGCCGGTGATTGCGGCGATCGAGGGACGCGCCTACGTGCACACCGATTATGCATTGCTCGCCAATGTCATTGTCGCGGGCGAGGGTGCGACCTTTCAGGATGTCGCGCATTACGCCCAAGGTGTTACGCCGGGTGACGGCATCTTCACCACGTGGAGTTATCGCGGTGGAGCAGGACGTGCCGAGGCGTTTCTGCTGGATCCGAAGCCGCTGCCGGCGCGCACTGCGCAGCAATGGGGAGTGGTCGCGGAGGTTGTGCCGAACGGGCAAGCGCTCAATCGAGGGCGAGAATTGGCCGAACTGTACCTGAAGGCTCCGGAGGTTACACGCCGCAACACACGCGTACATTTCATCCAGCCGTTAAAGGAACGCGTGGTGCGGGAAGTCGGCTATGGGCTTGCGCTCGAAGGATCGTCTTCCGCCGACCTAGTGAAATCGAAACAGGTCAAGAGCGAACCAGTTGCCCGGATGAAAAAGACTGGCTAAGAAGACAAGAGCTTCACTGATTCTTACGGAAGACACCATCACGGGATCGAGCCAATGGTGTCTGCCTGAGAGGGGAGTGCCTCGCGATTCAACCGGGAATAACGCTGGGCTAGCTGGCAAAGGGCAGACAAATGACACCCAGCAACGTTAGAACATGGGCTCTCTGTCGCTTGCTCGACATTACTGGGTTGGGGAGTAAGGGGCCGGTACAAGAATCATCCCAAACAACTTCCCAACCATTATTTTTGTCGCGCCCTGTTTTACCGGTTCGACAATGACGGAAGTTCCCGGTCACGAGATCGCAAGCTCAGAAGTAACGTTGCCCACCGGACCGGGCTTCACCCGGCCGCGGAAGTTAATCGGTAATTTCACAACTTGTCTTAGAAAGGAAAGGAAATCTATGTCTCAAAATAACGGACGCGTCAAACGCTCTGAAAAAGGACTCCTCACACCGGACAACTGTGTCGTGGCGTTTATCGATCATCAACCCCAAATGCTTTTCGGAGTTTCCAACTTCGACCGGCAGTCCATTATTAACAACGTGGTCGCACTCGCAAAGGCGACCCGCATCTTCGATCTACCGGTAGTGCTGAGCACGGTCGAAACCAAGAGCTTCAGCGGCCTTATGTGGCCGCAACTTAAGGCGATTTTCCCGGATCGGGAGCCCATCGAGCGTTCCTCGATGAACTCGTGGGACGACAGAAACTTCGTTGCCGCCATTGAAAAAACCGGCAAGAAGAAGATCGTCTGGTCCGGCTTATGGACCGAGACCTGCATCGCGCTGCCCACCATTCAGGCGCTGCACGACGGCTACGAAATCTACGTCGTCGAAGACTGTTGTGGAGATGTCAGCCAGTTGTCTCACGACAACGCCATGCGCCGGGTTGTACAGGCGGGGGCAAAGCCGGTTACTTCTCTGTCCACGATGCTGGAATGGCAGCGGGACTGGGCACAAACCGACACCTACGACGCCGTCATGGACGTAGTGAAGAATCATTACGGCGCCTACGGCATGGGCGTTGAATACGCCTACACGATGGTGCACGATGCTGCGCCTAGTGTCTATCCGGAGTACGAGGTCCTGCAGCCCGCGGTGGCCCACAAATAGGCATCGCGCAGGGCAGGGCGGGCCCTGCCCTCTAAGCAACAGCGCCTTTTATCAAGGAGAACTTTATGGCCGTTGACACAATACTTCACAATGCCAAGATCGCGACAAATCGAGTTCCATCGTTTGTCGAAGCTATAGCCATCACCGCTGGAAAGATCAGCGCCGTGGGTACTAACGAAGACATTCTCCGGCTACGGGGCCCGGAAACTCAAGTCATTGATGGAAACAGGAGAACGGTGATCCCCGGTCTGAACGATTCGCACATGCACCCGATACGGGGCGGCCTGAATTACAATATGGAACTTCGCTGGGATGGAGTGCCTTCGCTCGCCGATGCGCTGCGTATGCTCAAGGAGCAAACGGCTCGGACACCCGCGCCTCAGTGGGTACGCGTTGTCGGCGGGTGGACGGAGTTTCAGTTTGCCGAGCGCCGGATGCCGACGTTGGATGAAATCAACGCGGTGGCCCCAGACACACCGGTTTTCGTCTTGCACTTGTACGACCGTGCATTACTGAACGGCGCTGCTTTGCGCGCCGTAGGATACACCAAGGACACACCGGATCCGCCCGCCGGCGAAATCCAGCGGGACAAACGTGGCAATCCAACGGGAATTCTCATCGCCAAACCGAACGCCTACATCCTGTATTCGACTTTGTTCAACGGGCCAAAGCTTTCGCGGCCAGATCAGATCAACTCATCCCGCCTCTTCTTCCGGGAATTGAATCGTTTCGGTATCACGAGTGCGGTTGATGCCGGCGGCGGCTTCCAGAACTATCCTGACGACTACGAAGTCGTCAACGAACTTCATCAGAAAGGCGAGCTATCCGTTCGCCTGGCTTACAATCTTTATCCCCAGAAGGCGAAGCAAGAGCTCCCGGATTTTGAACGATGGACAAAGATGACGAAACCTGGCGAGGGCGACGACTTCTATCGCGTCAATGGCGCCGGGGAAATGCTCGTGGCTTCGGCGGCGGATTTTGAGGATATGCTCCAAGCGCGGCCAGACATGGCGCCCGTAATGGAGAGTGAATTGAAGGCTGTGGTCCGATATCTGGCCGAGAACCGATGGCCGTTTCGTATGCATGCCACTTACAACGAGACGATTTCTCGGGCCCTCGACGTATACGAGGAGGTAAATCGTGAGATTCCCTTCGAGGGCCTGCATTGGTTCTTTGATCACTGTGAAACGATTACCGACCGGAATATTGAGCGCGTCAAGGCGCTTGGCGGCGGCATCGCCATTCAGAACAGGATGGCCTTTCAGGGCGAATACTTCGTCGAGCGTTACGGTGCGAAACAGGCCAAGCGCACGCCTCCCATCCGCAGGATGCTCGAGATGGGAGTTCCGGTTGGAGCCGGCACGGACGCCACGCGAGTCTCAAGCTACAACCCCTTCCTGTCTCTCTATTGGCTGGTGACGGGGAAGACCGTCGGTGGGTTGAGCTTATATCCGGAAGAAAACCGGTTCGACCGCGCGAAAGCGCTCGAGCTGTATACGGTCGGGAGTAGTTGGTTTTCTACGGAAGATGACAAGAAAGGGTCGTTCGCGCCAGGGCAGCTCGCCGACTTGGCCGTCCTCTCGTCGGATTATTTTTCAATTCCTGAAGAGGAGATCAAGAACCTGGAGTCCCTGCTAACGATGGTCGGTGGCGAGATAGTTTACGCGGCGGGCGAATTCTCGAGGATGGCGCCTGCGGAACTGCCCGTGAGTCCGGACTGGTCCCCAGTGAAGCAATACGGTGGATATGCACCCGCCGGATCGATGGCTGGCGTCACAGCGTGCGAGGCTATGCCCTCGCACCACCGCGAGCATTCCGGCGCCCAGCACCGATGGGTCTTGGGGGAACGGGGGCTTTGGAGCCTCGGGTGCGATTGCTTCGCTTTCTGATTTGAGCGTCTAACTATAACTTGAAAGGATAAGGAAAGTTGCATCACTCTCAAGCACTGTCGAAGAATGTGGAGCACGAAGCATTTGCTCGACTGGCACGAGACAGCGTGTTTGAGTTGATACTCACTTTTGTCCTACTTTTCGGCGTGGTGAGCATCGTGAGGTGGGGGATTGGACCATCGCCCATCTCGCGGGCAATCCCGGGGATCCATGCCGAACTCTGGATCGTAGGCGCTGCCGTCGGGTTGCTTCTTGTTGGGCTGATTCTCAGCCCGCCGGGAAGGGCCTCCGGGGGCCACGCGAATCCAGCCATCTCGCTGGCTATGTGGCGTTTCGGTGTTTTCCCCGCGGCTGGGGTTGCCCCCTACGCCATCGCTCAGTTGCTGGGTTCCATAGTTGGCGTCGTCGCCGCCCGCGCAGTGTGGGGCCAGGACGTGGCAAATCCGCCGGTGGTCTATGCCGCTATCCAGCCGGCGCCCTTTTGGTCTACAGCGCCATTGTTTGCAGCCGAGGCCACCGGCATGGGTTTGATTATTTTCATAGTCGGGTACTGCTTGTCTGTTCCCCGGCTTGCACCACGGGTACCTTGGGTGGTGGGCCTTCTAATTGGACTTGGGATTGCACTGCTCGGCACCTCCACTGGTGGCAGTTTGAATCCTGCACGCCAGTTTGGGCCTGCGGTGGTTTCAGGACACACAGACGAACTGTGGGTGTTCCTAGTCGCCCCGATGGTAGGAGCCGGAATAGCAGCACGGCTGCTGCAAGCTTTTCAGAGGCACCGTCAACTGCTCACACACAGGCTTTGCGGCACGCACCGAGACGGTCGCCGATTGGATGAGCTGAGCAGCACAACCGGTCGCACTCCAAGTACAGCGGCTCAGGAAGGAACCGCGAGCAGGATGTGAATCGAAGGTTCACTTCGAAATTGAGGACGCAATGCCGCGCACGCAACGGTGTGGGAAGTAAAGCGGCTCTAGCCACGATCTGATATCCAGAGCATTGCGATGAAAGGAGATTCCGATGCGAGAGAGTAAGGTCTTCTCGGTAACCGCTTTAACGGTTTTTCTGACGGTTGGAAGTGCCCGTTTCTCAATCGGTCAACAGACGACACCGACAGTTGCCGATACAACGTCGACACGAAACCTGGCCGTCGGACCACAGTACGACACGACTCATGTGTATGTCGAGCCCGAAGATTTCGACAAGTTTGTAGCCAGTCTACTGGCCACGTTCGGTGGGACCACAACCAAGCAGGGCGTCTTCACGGTAACTCCGACTCCGAGCAAGACAATGTCGCAACTTGTGCTGACGCCCGTCGGATCTGTCTCGGTCTTCGGATTCAAAACACCCGTGCCGTACCCGTTCGGGGCCGAGCGAACGGGTTATCTTGTGACCAACCTGGATACGGCGGTTCGGGCGGCGCAGGCCGACGGTGCGGATCTTCTCGTCACTCCGTTCGACGATCCGATCGGCAAAGATGCTGTGATCCAGTGGCCCGGCGGGGTGAATATGCAACTCTATTGGCACACCACGCCGCCTTCTTACCCGGCGCTGCAGACGATTCCGGAGAACCGCGTCTATGTTTCTCCAGAACGTGTGACGGCGTTGGTTAAGAGCTTTCTCACTTTCTCGCACGGCAAGGTTGTATCAGATAATGCGCATGCGCCTGGAATCGAGATTGGGAAAGCTTCCGAAACCTATCGGCGGATTCGGCTCTCTTCCGTTTTCGGCGGAATGACGGTGCTGGTCACCGACGGCCATATTCCCTATCCCTATGGCCGCGAAATCACGGGCTACGAGGTCGCGAATTTGGCTGCTACTCTCGGGAAGGCCAAGGCTGCGGGAGTGTCGGTCTTGGCCGGCCCCATTACCGCAGACAATCGAAACTCGGCTGTTGTCGAATTCCCGGGCGGCTATATCGCCGAGATTCACTCAATCGAGCGGAAGTAGGCCCCTCGTGAGACTCGTCGCGACTTGCGTGCTGCTGTTTCTGGCTCTGCCGCTCCGCGCGCAGGTTCAGGACGAGTCGCCGGCCCCCGCCCGGACTTACGCTCTGCTGCCCGAAAACGATGATTGGAGTTTTCTTGCCGACCCCTCGCTACAATCCGACCTCTGGGATCCGATCAAATACATCCCGCTGGACTGCCAGGCGTGTTACGTCAGTTTCGGCGGCGAAGTCCGTCAAGCTTTCGAGAAGGTCGGAAACGATAACTGGGGAAAGCAGCCGTACATGAACGCGTTTCTACTCCAACGGTACATGCTGCACTCGGATTGGCATCTGGGAGAGAACTTTCGCATTTTCATGGAGCTCAAGAGCGGGTTGGAAGATTTTCGCGCAGGCGGTCCCCGGCCGATCGACGAAAAAAGACTCGCTTTCGAAGCTGCTTTTGTCGAGATCGGCAATACGCATAAGAAGAATTGGGCGATCTTGCGGCTCGGCCGTCAGGAGTTGAACTACGGATCGGGACGCCTGGTTTCAGTCCGCGAAGGTCCGAATGTCCGGCAGAGTTTTGATGGCGCGAAAATCCGCGCCAAAGCCGGTGAGTGGTATGTCGACGCATGGGCCGTTCGCCCTGATCTGGATCGGTTCGGGTTTTTTGACAACGCTCCCGATCACACCACCGCATTCTGGGGAGTATATGCGACGCGTCCATGGCGACGCCGGGTGTCTTTCGACACCTACTACCTGGGACTGAACCACGAATTGCCGACTCCCGCTGGGTCACGTCCCTACACATACAATCGCGGAACGGCTCCAGAAACGCGGCACAACCTGGCAGCGCGGCTCTGGCGTCCACCAGCGACAAATGAGTCGGCCTGGGATTTCGATTATGAAGGAGCCTGGCAGTTCGGCAGTTTCGGCGCCGATGGCATCCGGGCGTGGACGTTCGCCTCGGATACAGGCTATAGCTTTCCCAACGTACCGCTGAAGCCACGCATCAGCGTGAAGGCGGACATCTCTAGCGGAGACAACCCCAGCAGTCACTGGCTGGGGACGTTTAGCCCGTTCTTCCCGATCGGCAACTATTTCGGAGTGCTAGCCGATACCGGGCCTGGACCAGTCAATTTCATCGACGTGCACCCTCGCTTGCAGACACAATTTCCACACGGCGTGTCGATCTCGACGGATCTAGTCGCACAATGGCGAGAGAGTTTAACCGATGGTGTTTACGCCGTTCCGGGATTTCTGCTCGTCGCGGCAGATGGCAGTCGTGCTCGGTTTGTGGGCTATAGACCGGGTGTAGAGGCGCGTTGGCAGATTGACCGTCACGCTTGGATTCAGGCGGACTATGGTGTCTTTTTCGCTGGGGACTTTCTCAAGCAGGCTTCGCCGGGACGAAACATCAACTACATGGAGTTCTGGGTCGGGTACAAATTCTGATGAAAGCTTTATCTGAAAATGCGCTTCGTTTTGCTCGTGTCCTGATCGCGGTTCTGTTCGTGTTGAACGCGATCGGTATCATCGACCGGGCAATTCCCGCAAAGGAAATGATGGGCGGGGTGCCTGCCGCGCTCGTACCGTGGTGCATGTTCGCGGGCCGGCCACTTGAACTTGTGGCCGGGTTCGCTCTGGTTCTAGGAGTGTTCCCACGTCTTGCAGCGCTGGCGCTTCTTTCATTCTTGATTCCCGCGACCCTGACTTCACATTCCTTCTGCGACCGAACGTCAGGTTGGACAGGAAGATAACAGATGTCGCAGCCGAAACCTAATGTCGCTCGGAAGGTTGCGGGCGTACCGACGACGGTCGTGATCGGCATCGCCTTCTTCTTTGCCATCATCGGGGTGTTTGGTCTGTGGGTCGCTATCGGTGGTCTTGCCCTTGCGATACTGACGGCGGGCGTCATCATCGGGCGCGCTGCGGAAGAAGGAGATCTGTCATGAACCTGGATGCGGCGATGCTCGCTCGCGTGCAGTTCGCCTTCACGGTGAGCTTCCACATCATCTTCCCGACCACATCCATCGGCCTGGCGATGTTCCTTACCGTGGTCGAAGGACTGTGGTTGAAGACCAGGAATCCCGTCTACCTGCAAATCTACCGCTTCTGGCTCGGCATCTTCGCCATGGCGTTCGGTGTCGGCGTGGTCACTGGCATTGTGCTCTCCTTTGAATTCGGGCTGGGATTCGCACACTTCGCTCAGATCGCAGGCCCAGTCATAGGTCCAATGATCGCGCTCGAAGTCCTGACCTCGTTCTTTCTTGAGGCCGGCTTTCTTGGAATCATGCTCTACGGGCTCCGCCGCGTGGGACCAAAGCTTCATTTCTTCGCCACTTGCATGGTAGCGTTGGGCACGCTGCTATCGGCCTCGTGGATTCTCTCGGCGAACAGTTGGATGCAGACACCCGACGGCGTGGCGATGCAAAACGGCCGCCTGGTGGTGACGGACTGGTTGAAGGTCATCGTCAATCCATCCTGGCTGTATCGCCTCCCCCACATGCTCACGGCGGCTTATCTCACGGCGTCCTTCCTGGTGGCGGGTGTGGGCGCATTCTACCTCTTGCGGAGGAAACACACGCTGTTTGCACGCAAGAGCGTATCGATTGGAATGGCGTGTGCCGCGATTCTCATCGCCGGCCAAGTCTTCATCGGAGACATTCTTTATAGCACGATGTTGAAGCATCAGCCGTCGAAGATGCAGGCGGCTGAAGGCTTCTGGGAGCGGCAATCCCAATCCCCCGCGCCCTACTACTGGGTCATCATTCCCGACCAGGCGCACCAGCGCAATCGGGTGGCGCTCGGCATCCCCTATCTCGGCAGTATCTGGCTTACGCATAGCCTGCATGGACGGGTCGAAGGTTTGAAGAGTACGCCGCACGACCGCCAGCCTGCGATGGGCATGGTTTTCTATGGCTTTCGGATCATGTACGGCATCGCTATCCTGATGTTTGCAGTGGCCGTCGCTTCACTCTGGCTGCGCTGGCACGGTGGCCTTTTCACAACGCGTTGGTTCCTGCGCTCACTTGTCATCATGGCCCCTTCAGGCATCGTCGCGACGCTGGGAGGCTGGTACCTCGCTGAGACGGGCCGACAGCCCTGGGTCATCTTTGGACTGCTGCGTACAGTGGACGCTGTCTCTCCTGTGCCGGCCGGTACGTTACTCTCAACGCTAATCGCTTTCATTTTCGTATACGCCTTTTTCATGACGGCATTTTTGATTTTTGTCTTTCGGATGATCCGCCGCGGCCCGGAAGCGGCGCCGGATCATGCAGAGGCATCCGCGTCGCTCAAGAACGCACTCCGTCTGCTGGAAAGTCCGACGGCGAATGTGGCGTTGGGAAGGTAGACGATGGACCTGCCACTTCTTTCCGCGGTTTTCGCCGCATTCTCTATCACGATGTATGTGCTGCTGGACGGCTTTGATCTGGGTGTCGGGGCGCTTCTGCTATTGCAGCCGCACGAAGCCGCCCGGAATCATATGGTCGACTCTATCGCGCCAACCTGGGACGGCAACGAAACCTGGCTCATCATGACCGGTGTCACGCTGCTTGCAGGCTTTCCCCTCGCCTACAGCATTCTAATGCCCGCGTTCTATGTTCCGCTCATCGTCATGCTTCTTGCTTTGGGACTGCGCGGCGCGTCCTTTGAATTCCGCCCTCAAGGGCAGCGCAATCGCCCGTCCTGGGATGCCGTCTTCAGTATCGGATCCATTGTCGCAGCTTGCATGCAAGGGCTAATTCTTGGGGGAGTGATTCAGGGTGTCACAATCCGCGGCGACGCCTTCGGCGGCAGTGTTTTTGATTGCTTGCGCCCCTTTCCGATCCTCTGCGCGGGTAGCGTTCTCTTCGGATATATAGTGCTGGGCGGCTGTTGGCTCTACTTGAAGACGACCGAAGAGTCCCGTCATTTCGCCGAGCGAACGTTGTGGTTCGCTCTACCTGCCTTCCTTATGCTGTTCGTCTCCGCCTGCCTGACGGCCGCCTTCACGCAACCGGAAGTGCGAGCCGCCTGGAAGACTCACACGGTAAGCCTCGCGACCATTGTAGGGATGATGGCTCTCGCCGCGATTGTTCTTTTCGCCAGTATCGGCAAACGGTCGGAACTTCGACCGTTGGTCGCGGCAGTCTCGATGGTGGGCCTTGGAATCGCCGGGCTGGCTGTTCTGATATTTCCAGACATCATCCCGTTTCGGCTTTCCCTGTGGAAGGCTTCCGCCTCCCGCCTCAGTCATGTATTCCTGTTAAGTGGCGCGGTCTTCGTGACTCCATTGGTGCTGGCTTACTCTGCGTTCGCTTATTGGGTCTTTCGAGGCAAGACACCCGTAAAAGGCTGGGAAGCATGAGTACTCAGCGCCGTCGCTTAGTATGGTTTGCCTGCATGTACTTGGGTTCCGTCGTATCGTTCACATTGATTGTTCTTCTGGTTCGCACCATCCTTAAGGTTCTTTGCATGCGCTAATTTCTAAACTATGGGAGCACAGCACGAATTTCACGATAGAGGACAGCTTGGGGCCCGCTGGAGGAGCCGCTTTTGCGCTCGTTGTGGACAGCCAAGTTGACTTGACTGGAGGGAGGTTTCATGATCGAAACGCTGTTACAACCCGCTGATTGCTTATTCTTATTTGTCGACTATCAGGCCGGTCTCGCATTTGGCGTTGAGTCTATCGCCAGGCAGGCGATCCTCAACAACGCTATTTCCCTGGCCAGCACCGCCATGGTGTTCAACGCCCCGATTGTGGCGTCGACCTCCGCGTCCAAGGTTTACAGTGGTCCGCTACTGCCGTCGCTACAGGCGGCAATGCGGTCGGTGCAGCCTATCGAACGCCGGAACATGAACGCCTGGGAAGACGATAAAGTTCGCGCGGCGATCGCGGCAACCAATCGGAAGCGGCTGATTGTCGGCGGTCTGCTCACCGAAGCCTGCGTCACCTTTCCCGTCCTGTCCGCCCTCAAAGAAGGCTACGAGGTTTTCGTCGTTGGGGACGCCTGCGGAGGTCTTAGTTTAGTGGGACACGATTTGGCGCTTCGAAGAATGGAAGCCGCCGGGGCGAAGATGACTAGCTGGACCCAAGTCCTGCTGGAGTTTCAACGCGACTGGACCAGGCATGAAACCTACGGCGGCGCGCGCGCCATCGTCGAGGCCAATGGAGGTGGCTAC
>Ga0181525_10000921_pt1 | contig 25573 bp, 25 predicted proteins | sample PEATcosm2014_Bin_48_FD_121100 | JGI IMG/M metagenome (GOLD analysis project Ga0181525, IMG submission 121100) | Peatland microbial communities from MTU Mesocosm Facility, Houghton, MI, USA - PEATcosm2014_Bin06_10_metaG | ecosystem: Environmental > Terrestrial > Soil > Wetlands > Peat | place... | reverse complement strand
TTCCATGCGCGAGCTGAAACCAAGACGGATGGCTTTGCGTTGCCCGGCTACGATCTTACCCATTACGTCGGCGCTTGTGATCCTGTAATATCCGGCGATGCCCACTCTGTGACATTTGGTATCGCGAATTGCGCGTGGCGACTTCCGCGCCGCGGCTGGGCAACGCGGCCAGACCCCGCGATCGAGGTCGGAACGAACGGTTGGGAAAAGACCAATGGACCCCATCCACTCATTGCAGCCGCTTTATTCGCTGGCTGGGCTCGCCGTCGGGCTGTTGGTCGGACTGACGGGCGTCGGCGGCGGCTCGTTGATGACTCCGATCCTTATCCTGCTGTTCGGCATTCATCCGGCAACCGCGGTCGGAACCGATCTTCTTTATGCCGCGGCGACGAAGACCGCCGGCAGCGTCGTGCACGGTTTCAACCGGACCATCGATTGGCATGTGGTGCGGCTATTGGCGACCGGCAGCGTTCCGCTGACCGTCGTAACGATCGCGGTTCTGGGCCATCTCGACATCACCAGTACGGCGGCGCGCGATCTTATTACCGCGGTGCTGACCGTGGCACTGTTCATCACCGCCCTGACCTTGGTTTTTCGCGAACGAATCGTCGCGCGCTACGCGGCGCGGATCAACGCGCTACCCCGACAACGCGTCGCCATTCTCACCATAGGCGTCGGCGCCGTTCTGGGCGTGCTGGTGTCGATCACATCGGTCGGCGCCGGCGCGATCGCCGTCACCGCGCTGATCCTGCTCTATCCCCACCTTCCCACGGCGCGAATTGTAGGCTCCGACATCGCCCACGCCGTTCCGCTCACGCTCGCCGCCGGTATCGGGCACTGGTTCCTCGGTTCGATCAACTTCGACATCATGATTTCCCTGCTGTTGGGATCCATACCGGGAATCGTGATCGGCAGTTACGCGGCCGTGCGCATACCGGAAACCGCGCTGCGCCTGGTGCTGGCCGGCACATTGATCGTGGTGGCGACTAAACTGTCGCTCGACATGCGCCAGTCGCCCCCGCACAACACCTCGGTCACCGCGATCACCGCGCATTAATTGGCGCGGGAAAGGCCGGCGATCGGGGCCGGCGGGTTGTCGGAGTTTCGATTCGCGCTCAGTGCAGCGTACGGCCCGTATCGGATAGACCGTAACGATGCAGATCCGTGCCATGGACATCGAGCCAGGCTTTGGCGCGCCGGTGATCCGGGCACAGGCGTGAAACCACGCGCCAGAACTTCGCGGAGTGGTTCATCTCCACAAGATGCGCCACTTCGTGCGCGGCAAGGTATTCCAGCACGTGGCCGGGCGCCAGAATAAGCCGCCAGGAGAAGGACAGCACGCCGGTGGTCGAGCACGAGCCCCAACGGCTCGATTGATCCCGCACGGCGACTTTCCGCACGGCGAGGCCAAGATCGGCGGCAAACCGCCGGCTCGCGGTTTCCAGATCGCGCTTGGCTTCGCGCCGCAGGTAATCCCCGATGCGCCGGTCTATATGCGGAGCGTCGCCGGCGGCACATAACAGCCGCTCGCCGTTGCCGTCGGTCTCGGTCCAGACCGTACCCCGCGTACCGTGCCGATGAACAATCCGGTGCGGTTCGCCGCGCAGCGGCACCACCACGCCATCCGCAAACGGCGCCGCCTCCGGCAGTCGTCCAAGCCGCGCCGCGATCCAGCCGCCGTGCTTTTGCGCGAACTCGCGCGCCAGCTTCAAGGTCCCGCGCGGCGGAATTGTCAGGATGACGTCGCGCGACGCCGCCTGGATACGCAAGGTGTAGCGGCGCGCCTGCCGGTGCCGCCGCAAGCGCACCAGGTAGATCGATTGGTCGAACACGATCTCGATCGCCTGCGGTTCGCTCGGCCGACGATAGAGCAGCGCATGGAGTGGCATGGCGGAGCACCCCGAATCCAACCCGGCAACGATACTGCCACATCGGCTACATTAATGGCGAGATTACGCCGACGACGATTCGTTGCCCGACCCTGGTGCACCTCGCCGCGCGCCGCCGGCCGGTCACACCGCCCGCAACGCGACACCGTTGCCCGACTGCCGCATGGCGACGCCGCCGCGCGCGCTGCCGCTCGACTGGCTCATTGACAAGATAAAATCGGAAATGCGCGGCACGATCTCCGAGCGAAAGCGCGAGCCGTTGAACACGCCGTAATGCCCGACGCCGAGTTGCAGGTAGTGCGCCCGGCGATCGGGCGGAATATTGGCGCACAGGCGATGCGCCGCCTCGGTCTGGTCGACACCGGAAATATCGTCGTGTTCGCCCTCGATGGTGAGCAATGCGCAACGCTTGATCCGGGCCGGATCGACTGGCCGGCCGCGATGGGTCATTTCGCCTTTGGGCAGCGCGTGACGCACGAAAACCGTATCGACGGTCTGCAGATAGAATTCGGCCGACAAGTCCATCACCGCGAGGTACTCGTCATAGAACTCTTTATGCTTATGCGCCGAGTCGCCATCGCCGCGCACAAGATTCAGGAACAGTTGTTTGTGCGCCTCGATATGCCGGTCGAGATTCATGCTGACGAACCCGTTGAGCTGCAGAAAACCCGGGTAGACGTCGCGCATAAATCCGGGATTCGGAAACGGCACCTTGGTGATGACGTGGCTGCGGAACCAATCGGTGCCGCGCCTTTCGGCAAGTTTGTTGACCGCGGTCGGATTGCAGCGGGTATCGATCGGCCCGCCCATCAAGGTCATGGAAATCGGCACATAGGGGTCGTCGTCGGCTTCCATGAGCGCGACCGCGGCCAGCACCGGCACGGAAGGCTGACACACCGCGACCACATGGGTGTCGCCGCCGAGCGCGTGCAGAATCGAGATGACGTAATCGATGTAATCGTCCAGATCGAAGTGGCCCTCCGACAGCGGAACCATCCGCGCGTCGACCCATTCGGTAATGTAGACGTCGTGGTTGGGCAGAAACGCTTCGACGGTGCCGCGCAGCAGCGTGGCGTGGTGGCCCGACATCGGGGCAACGATCAGGAGTCGCGGCTGGGGACGTTTCGGGCGGTGCTCGAACACGCGCTCGAAATGCGTGAGCTTGCAAAACGGACGCTCCCAAACCGTCGACATACGGACCGGTACGCGGGCGCCGCCGACCAGCGTCGACGAAATATGCCATTCCGGCCGGCCGTAGCGTCGCGTCGAGCGCTCGAACAGTTCGGCGGCGGCGGCCACGGATTTTCCGAACGTCGTGGCCGAGAGCGGGTTGATCGGATTCTTGAAGAACAACCGGGTGGCATCGGCCCAGGCCCGCGACGGATTAAGGGCCGCCTGGCTCATCTCGTAGAACCAGTACAGCGGCGTCGCGAGCAAAATGCCGTGGTGATCGTCCGGGACGGCAGGCGCGCCGCCAAATTCTCCGATCGCCATCGATGGACCTTGCCCGGCTTGCTGCAGTGCAGCATTTTGACTTTTGGAGTTCATGACGTCAACCTAAAACCTATTGTTTCTCATTTCGTTACGTAGGGCCGATCGACGCTTTGCTGCCATTCGCAGCGCACATATCGTGGCCGGCTCGGGAACCTTTGGGCGCTATTCGCCGGTCTGGATCAGAGCGCCGTGGCGGCGCGCGCTCTGCAGAAGCTTCAGAAAGGCAAAAACACCGGCGGCAAAAAACACCACGTTGAGAGCTAGCGCATCGACCATCAGGTCGGGGCGAAAAACCTTCTGAATCAGCAGCGTGCGCATGCCCTCGAACACATAGGTCGGCGGCAGGAGCCACGCGACTGGTTGCAGCCAGACCGGCAGCGTCGTGACCGGGTAATAGACGCAGGTCAACGGCATGAACAGAAACATGATCGACCAGGCGAGATTCTCGGCACCTAGGCCGTTGCGCAGCACCAGGCCGGACACGAAAATACCGACGGCCCAGCTTGTCAGCATCAGGTTGATGAAGAACGCCACCAGCGCAAACCCCATGCCGTAGAGGTTGAAGCCGAAAAAAACGACCGCCAGGATCGTGACCGGGATCAAGCCGATCGATAGCCGCACGATGCTCATGACCATCAGCGCGCTGATAAACTCGAACGGCCGCAGCGGACTCATCATCAGATTGCCGATGTTGCGCGCCCACATCTCCTCCATGAACGAAATCGAGAAGCCGAGCTGGCCGCGAAATAAAATATCCCACAGCAGCACCGCGCCGATAAACGTGCCGCCGGCCCGCGCGAAAAACCCGGCGTTTTGCATGATGTAATATTGCAGAAAGCCCCAGGTGACCATTTGCACCGTCGGCCAGTAAACCAGATCGACCAGCCGCGGCCAGGACGAGCGCAACAGATACCAATACCGCAATGTCATCGCGGCGGCGCGGCGCGGCGCGAAGGCGAACGCGCTGTCGCTGCGCAGGATCATTGCGCGGCCTCGTGCTGGATGCCGCGGCCGCGCGCGACATCGAGAAAGACTTCCTCCAGCGTGCGCCGGCCGTAGCGCGCGAGCAGCTTCGGCGGCGTATCGTCGTCTTCGATGCGCCCGCGCTTCATGATGATGACACGATCGCACAACCGCTCGACTTCGGCCATGTTGTGCGAGGCGATCAGCACCGTGGCGTTGCGTTCGCGGCGGTAGCTTTCGAGCCGGCCCCGTACCCAGTCGGCGGTATCGGGATCGAGCGACGCGGTCGGTTCGTCGAGCAACAGCAATTCCGGGGAATTGATCAATCCCTTGGCCAGCGCGACGCGGGTCTTCTGCCCATCGGAGAGTTTGCCCGTCGGACGATCAAGGAGCTCGGTCAGTTCGAGTTGTTCGCCGAGTTCCGCGATACGGTGCGGCAGGTCGCGCACGCCGTAGAGCATGCCGAAGACGGTCAGGTTCTGCCGGATCGTCAGCCGCATCGGCATCGCCACATAGGGGCTCTCGAAATTCATCCGGTGCAGGACACGATAGCGCTGCCGCGGCATGTCGGCCCCGAGCACGGTCACGCGCCCGGAAGTCGGCGTGGTCAACCCCATGATCGTCGCGATCGTGGTGGTCTTGCCGGCGCCGTTGCCGCCCAACAGACCCGTGATCGAGCCGGCAGCCAGCGTGAACGAGATGCCGTCGACGGCCGGAATCGTTTTGTAGATCTTGACCAGGCGTTCGATCGCGATGGGGGCGGGGGCGGGGGCTGACATCGCCGACATGTGGCGCGCTCGGCCGCCGGAGGCAAGAGGAAGATTGACCCGCCGACGAAGGCCTGGAACGGCGCCGCGGAAGATGGCACAAACCCCGACCGGGAGGGCCCATGAGTATCGTCACGTTGGCGCAGGCCGAGCGCATTATCGATGCCGTGATCGCGCGCGGCACAGCGCTCGACTGCCGCCCGCTGAGCGTGATCGTCGTCGAGCCGGGCTGCAAGGTGAAGGCCTTCAAGAAGGAAGACGGCTCGTCCATGATCCGCTTCGAGATGGCCTACGGCAAAGCCTATGCCGCGCTGTCGCTCGGGCGCAGTTCCAAACTGGTGCGGGAGCGGGCGCACGAGCGTCCGATCTTCATGCGCTATCTGATCGCGGCGAGCGGCGAGCAGATTTTTCCCGAGGGCGGCGGCATGCTGATCCGCGACGACAACGGCGATGTCATCGGCGCCGTCGGCGTGACCGGCGATACCGAGGATCGCGACGAGGAATTGGCGATCCATGGCATTCATGCCGCGGGGCTCAAGACCGACGACGATTGCGCCGGGATGGGCAGGAAGATCGGCTTGGTCAAGAAAAGCCCGTGAGCACGCCCACGACGGAAGGCGACGAGGCGCCATGAAAATCGGGCTTTTCGATCACGTCGAGGACGGCGAACGGCCGCTGGCCCGGCTGTTTGACGAACGGCTGCGATTTGCCGAAGCCGCCGACGCCGCCGGTATCTATTGCCTGCACGTCGCCGAGCATCACGCCACCCCGCTCAGCATGGTGCCGGTCCCGGGCGTCTATCTCGGCGCCGTGGCATGCGCCACCAAGCGCATGCGGCTTGGACCGTTGGTTTATTTGTTGCCACTTTATTCGCCGCTGCGGCTGATCGAGGAAATCTGCATGCTCGATCATTTGAGCCACGGCCGGCTCGATGTCGGTATCGGCCGCGGCGTGTCGCCCTACGAGCTTAAATTCCACAAGGTGGAGCACGACCAGTCGCGCGAAATTTTTATCGACGCGTTCAAGTGCGTCGGTGCCGGCCTCACCACCGATTCGCTCAGCTATAAGGGCGAGCATTACCACTATGAGAATGTGCCGATCGCGTTGCGGCCGCTGCAGCAGCCGCAACCGCCGTTCTGGTACGGCTCATCGAACGAGATCGGCTCGACCTGGGCCGGCGAGCACGGCCTGCACTTTGTAACCTTGGGGCCGACGCCGTTCGCCAAAGCCCATATCGAGGCGTACAAGAAAGCGCTGGCCCGGCGCGGCGCACCGGCACAGCCCAACGCGGAGTTTTCCGGAGGCGCCGCCATCGGCGTGCAGCGGCACATTTTCGTCGCCGACACCGATGCGGAAGCGCTTCGTTTCGCCAGGCGCCCGATGGAAGTCCATTTGGCGAACCTCAACTGGCTGCGCGTCAAGGAAGGCGATACCGGTCTGAACTCGCGGCTGAAAATCCCGCACGGCGTGAGTTTTGAAGACTGTCTCGCCAACGGCACCGTCATTGCCGGCTCGCCGGCGACGGTGCGCGCGGAGATCGAGCGTCAGGTCCGGGAACTGGGCGTCAATTATTTGCTCACCTATCTGTTCCTCGGCACCATGTCGATTGAGGACGCGTTACGCTCGCTCGACCTCTTTCGCACCGAGGTGATGCCGCATCTGGCGGAGCTGTAGCGTTTTGTCATTTCGGGGAATGGCCGAGTTTCACTTCCCCGGTTAATCCGGCGGCCGCTCGCGATCGGCCCGCAACGCGTCGGGATGCGGCATGGCGATGACGTTGTAGCCCGAATCGACGAAATGAATCTCGCCGGTAACGCCGGTCGAGAGATCCGACAAAAGATAGAGCCCGGCACCGCCTAACTCGTCGAGCGTCACGCCGCGATGCAGCGGCGAATGCCGCTGTTGGAACGCGAACATCGCCCGGGCGTCGCCGATGCCGGCGCCCGCCAGCGTGCGGATCGGTCCGGAGGAGATCGCGTTGACGCGGATCGCGCTCGAACCGAAATCGACGGCGAGATAGCGCACCGATGCTTCCAGCGCCGCCTTGGCGACGCCCATGGCGTTGTAGTTCGGCATCGCGCGCAGACCGCCGTTATAGGTCAGCGTCACCATCGCGCCACCGTTCGGCATCAAGGCGGCCGCGCGCTTGGCGGCCTCGGTGAACGAGAAGCACGAGATCAGCATGGTATGCAGAAAATTCTCGCGCGTGGTGTCGGCATAACGGCCGCCGAGTTGAGTCTTGTCGGAAAAGGCGATGGCGTGGACCAGGAAATCGAGCGTGCCCCAGCCGCGGCCGAGTTCGGCAAATACTTTGTCGACCGAGGTGATGTCTTCGACGTCGCATGGCAGGACGAAATCCGCCCCGACCGACGCCGCCAGCGGCTTGACGCGTTTGCCGAGCGCCTCGCCCTGAAACGTGAAGGCGAGCTTGGCATCATGGGCGGCAAGCGTCCTGGCAATGCCCCACGCGATGGAGTGGTCGTTGGCGACCCCCATGATCAGGCCGCGCTTGCCGTGCATCAGCCCCGGCATGATGGCATTCCCATTTCGCCGTCATTCCGGGGCGCGCAACGCGCGAGCCCGGAATGCATAGTCCCGGCGTATCGCATTTTATGCAGCGCCGGGGTTATGGATTCCGGGCTCGCGAGCTTCGCTCGCGCCCCGGAATGACGGGAAAAAAAATTACGCATCCGGATGCTTGAAGACAAGGGAGGCGTTGGTGCCGCCGAACCCGAATGAATTCGACAGCACGCAGCCGAGCGTCACGTCGTCACGGCGGGCGCGCAAGATCGGCATGTCGGCAAAGGCAGGGTCGAGATTCTCGATATTGGCGCTTTCGCAGATGAAGCCGTTGTTCATCATCAACAGCGAGTAGATCGCCTCGTGCACGCCGGTCGCACCTTGAGAGTGGCCGGTGAGCGATTTGGTGGCGGAGATCGGCGGGCATTTTTCGCCGGCGCCGAACACGGCACGAATCGCTTCGATCTCCTTGAGGTCGCCGATCGGCGTCGACGTCGCGTGCGGGTTGATGTAGTCGACCGGCGGCTTAACGCTCGCGAGCGCCATTTTCATGCAGCGCGCAGCGCCCTCGCCCGACGGCGCCACCATGTCGGCGCCATCCGACGTCGCGCCATAGCCGGCGACTTCGCCGTAAATCCTGGCGCCGCGCGCTTTGGCGTGATCCAGCTCTTCGAGCACCAAGACGCCGGCACCGCCGCTGATCACGAAGCCATCGCGATCGACGTCATAGGCGCGCGAGGCTTTGGCGGGCGTGTCGTTGAATTTCGACGACAGCGCCCCCATGGCGTCGAACAGTACCGACAAAGTCCAGTCAAGCTCCTCGCAGCCGCCGGCGAAGATCATGTCTTGCTTGCCGTGCTGGATCAGTTCGTAGGCATTGCCGATGCAATGGTTCGACGTCGCGCAGGCCGACGAGATGGTATAGCTGACGCCCTTGATCTTGAACCAAGTGGCCAGCGTCGCGGAGGGCGACGACGACATCGACTTCGGCACCGCGAACGGGCCGACACGCTTCGGTCCTTTGGCGCGCGCGATATCCGCGCTTTCGACGATGGTGCGGGTCGACGGGCCACCGGAGCCCATGACGATGCCGGTGCGCTCGTTGGAAATGTTGGCCTCTTCAACGCCGGAATCGCGGATCGCCTGCTCCATGGCGACGTGGTTCCAAGCGGCGCCGCCGCCGAGAAAGCGCATGGCGCGGCGATCGACCGATTCGCTCGGATCGAGCGTCGGCGCGCCATGGACGTGGCAGCGGAAACCCAGCTCGGCATATTTGTCGGCGCGCACGACGCCCGACTTCGCTTCACGCAGGGAAGCCAGCACTTCCTGCGTGTTGTTGCCGATGGACGAGACGATGCCCATCCCGGTGACGACCACACGCCTCATATTCGCCTCGTCGCCTGATATTTCGATGTGAGCAAGGTCTTATCCGAAAATCCGGCGCCCGCTTTGCGAAGACGCGGCCGTCTTCACGCTCCGTCGGTCTGCGGCGCCGCGATGTTGAAAAGGCCCACTTTGAGATCGAGCGCGCGATAGATCACCGAACCGTCGGCCGAGAGCCAGCCATCGGCGATACCGAGCACCAGCTTCGAGCGCATCACGCGCTTAATGTCGATGCCATAGACGATGTTCTTCATGGTCGGCAGCACCTGGCCCGAAAACTTGATCTCACCCATACCGAGCGCACGGCCCTTGCCGGGCGAGCCAAGCCAACCCAGGAAGAAGCCCAGCATTTGCCACAGCGCATCGAGGCCGAGGCAGCCGGGCATGACCGGATCCCCCTTAAAGTGGCAGGGGAAGAACCACAGGTCGGGTTTGAGTTCGAGCACCGCCCGCACGAGGCCCTTGCCATATTCACCGCCCACTTCCGCGATTTCGGAAATGCGATCGAACATCAGCATGGGCGGCAACGGAAGCTGCGGGCCCTCGACGAAAAGCTCGCCCCGCCCGCAGGCCAAGAGGTCCTCATAGTCGAAGTTCGCGCGCCGCTCTTCCATCCGCATCCAGCTCCGCCGTTTCAGGCCGTTCGTTCAAACCCCTAACATAATGGGGGAATACGGCAAACCGCAGCCTATAGCTCGCCCCGGCGCGGCGGGAAACCCAGAACGCGGCCTTTTGGCGAGGCAGTTGCAGCGGACGCAAGTTGGCGTATAGTGATTTCACTTGCAACGATCTCGTCGGGCCCGTGGGGCCGTTTGGTGCCGTAATGACACAGCCGCGTGCAATCCTCCCTCGTGCAGCCACTCCCGGGGCCACGGCTCTGGCGGTGCAAGCGCCTGCGCCAATGACCCGCGCCGACCTCACCGGTTGCCCGTGGCATGACGTAAAGTCGAAGCTACGCGACGTCGGACTGCGCCCAACCCGTCAACGCATGGCGCTCGGCTGGATTCTGTTTGCCAAGGGCGACCGCCATGTGACGGCGGAAATGCTTTACGAGGAAGCGACCCACGCCAAGGTGCCGGTGTCGCTGGCCACCGTCTACAATACCTTGCACCAGTTCACCGACGTCGGCCTGTTGCGCCAGGTCGCGGTTGACGGTTCCAAGGCCTATTTCGACACCAATAATTCCGAGCATCATCATTTTTTCATCGAGGATCAAAACGATCTCATGGACATCCCGGCAGCCGATGTGCTGGTCGGTAAGGCGCCGACGCCGCCGGAGGGTTATGAGATCGCCCGCATCGACGTGGTGGTGCGGCTACGGCGCAAAGCTCGCTAAAATTTCCGTTTTCGATAGCTCGGTTTGATCGGCCGCACGGCGCGGTTATTCCTGCATACATTTTATGCCGGCCCGGCAACCGCCAACTCGACTTTGCCTCCCGTAATTCTCGCGCGCGCGGCCACAAGCGCCTCGTCCAGATTTGCCGCGAAGCGCACATCGGGCGGCCGCACACCATGCGTCAGCAAAATCCGGCGGGCCGCGGGCAGGGCGGCGGCGATATAGACCGAGGCGTGGTGCCGGCGCGCCTTGCGGGCAAAGCCCGCGATGGTGGCGGCCGCCGTAGAGTCGATCACGGAAACGGCTGAAAAGTCGATAACATAGGCTTTCGGATGTTCGCCGATGCGATCGAGAGCGGCAGCGACGGTCGCGGCTGCACCGAAAAAGAACGCACCCGATATTCGATAAACGATAATGTCGCGATCGGTGGCAAGCGCCGCGTCATAAGGCATGCGCCGATTGCCGTCGACCGAGTCCGGCATATCGTCTTGCAGAGCAGGCTTGGCCTCTTCGACCGCGACGGCTTGCGCCATGCGGTGCAAGAACAACAGCGTGCCGAGCACGAAACCGACGACGATGCCGTCGATAAGACCGCGAAAGACAACCAGCAGAAACGTCGCCAGAAGAATAACGGCGTCGCCGCGCGAGGCCCGCAGCAGCGTTGCGAATTGGTGCTTTTCGGCCATGTTCCAGGCGACGGCGCACAGCACCGCCGCCAGTGCCGCGAGCGGGATGTAGGCCGCGAGCGGAGCCGCCACCAGCAAGAACAGCAACAGGAACAACGAATGCATCATTCCCGCGACGGGACCGCGGGCCCCGGCGCGCACATTGGTGGCGGTTCGGGCGATGGTGCCGGTCACGCAGAAGCCGCCGAATAAGGCCGAGGCGATGTTGGCGACGCCCTGCGCGACAAGTTCGACATTGGAGCGATGGCGACGTCCGGTCATGCTGTCGGCGACCACGGCGGACAAAAGACTTTCGATGCTGCCGAGAAGCGTAAAGGTCGCGGCGGCCGGAAGCATCTCCAGGACCTTGTTCAGCGAGAGCGTCGGTAAGTGCGGCATCGGCAGCGAATCCGGAATGCCGCCAAATCGGCTACCGATGGTCTCGATGTGAAGCCCCAACGACCAAGCGACCAAGCTGGCGAGCGCCACCGCGACCAGATAGGCCGGCCAGTGCGGCTGCCAGCGCCGCACCACGACAATCGCGCCGAGCGACAGCGCCGCAACCGTCACCGCGCCGATATTGAAGGTCGACGCGACATCGAACAGGGCCACGAGCTTGGCAACGATCGGCCCCGGTTCCTTGCCGGCGAGCTTGAGCCCGAACAAATCCGCCAGTTCGCCGGAAAAAATTATGACGGCGATGCCGGCGGTGAAGCCGACGGTGACAGGATACGGGATATACTTGATATACGTGCCCAGCCTGAGAAAACCGATGGCCAGCAGCATCAGGCCGGACAGCATGGTCGCCAGGATCAGGCCGTCGAGCCCGTGCTGGTTCACCGTGGCCGCAACGAGGACGATAAACGCACCGGCCGGACCGCCGATTTGAAAGCGGCTGCCGCCCAGTGCCGAAACGAAAAAGCCGCCAATGATCGAGGTATAGATCCCGCGTTCCGGCGACACGCCGGAAGCAATGGCGATCGCCATGGACAGCGGCAGGGCGACGATCGCAACGGTCAGCCCGGCGATAACGTCGGCTTTGAACTCATGGATCCCATAGCGCTCGTGCAGGACGGTATGGAGCTTCGGCGTGTAAAGCTCGAAGAAGCTGGGCGAGCGGTTGGGTGCAAGCATCGCCCTTGGTACCTCGTGGCGCCGGTAAAGCTGGTTAAATCTATCGGATCTCGCGTGTTGAGTTATTGATCTGGCGCAAATAGGGCCGTTCGATCGGCTGGGAACGAATAGCCGCGGCTAATCTCACTCGACCTTCTCGTCGGGGTAGACGCCCCACAAATGATCCTGCTCGATCCAGCCATCGAAGCCGCTGCCGGTGAGACGGCACCAGGTGCCGGTGCAGTACTTGATCGTGCCGAGCACCCCGGTCTGCAATTGCGCCGCCACACCGCTTTGCGTATCGGGCTTGGTGTAAAGCGGCGCGAGATCGGTTTTCGACTTCAACTGGACCGCGGCCATCCGCTTGCCCGACAACAGCGAGTGATAGACCCAGCCTTCCGATCCGTCGGAATCGCGGATACGGCGCCAGTTCTCGAATTCCGCGGTAATCTCGACCGGCCAGCCGACCCGGGTATAAATCCAGGCCACATCGTGGTCCTTGTCGGGGCCGCCGCGCACGGTGACGCGATCCGCCTTGAGACTGACGAAGCGTGGAACCGGCAGGCCGCTGGTCGCGGCGTCACCGCCGGCCTGTGCCGCAGCGGCGAGGACGGTGAGCGCAAACAACGCTGCGCACGCCGCCGGGAGCCACGCCCGCATCGGCAAGCGACGTGCCTTGGCGCCACGGACCTTGGCGCCACGGCCGGGAGCCCCGGCGCGCTTTATACAAGCGCAGCCATCTGGTAGAGAGATTTTGATGATGCCCTCCCGGCGCTAAGTGTCGGCGAGGGCGGTTAACGACACCTGAACGGGCGGATACGGCAAGCGCCGCGAGCAGCCGGCCGGTTTGCCGATTTAGGCGCCCCGCGCAAGAGGCAGCGAATGGCACCGGGCAAGAAGCCGCTGGTCGTGGTCACCCGCAGGCTGCCGGACGGGGTCGAAATGCGCATGCGCGAATTATTCGACGCGCAGCTCAATGCCGACGACAAGCCGATGAGCCAGGCGGAACTCGTCGAGGCGGCCCGCGGCGCCGACGTCCTGGTCCCGACTGTGACCGACCACATCGACCGGGCGGTGCTGAGCCAATCGGGCGAGCGGCTGAAACTGATCGCCAATTTCGGCAACGGAGTCGACAATATCGATGTCGCGACCGCGGTGCAGCGCGGCATCACCGTCACCAATACGCCGGGCGTCCTCACCGAGGACACCGCCGATATGACGATGGCGCTCATCCTGGCGGTGCCGCGGCGGCTGGTCGAGGGCGCCAAGGTGCTCACCGGCGAAACGGAATGGAGCGGCTGGAGCCCGACCTGGATGCTGGGTCACCGCATCTGGGGCAAGCGACTCGGCATCGTCGGGATGGGCCATATCGGCCAGGCAGTGGCCCGGCGGGCGCACGCATTCGGCTTGAAGATCCATTATTACGATCGCCGCCGCGTCGCCGCCCAAACCGAAGACGAACTCCACGCCACCTACTGGGAGAGCCTCGATCAAATGCTCACCCGCATGGACATCATCTCGGTCAATTGCCCGCACACGCCGGCAACCTACCACTTGCTCTCGGCGCGGCGTCTCAAGCTGATCCGGCCGGAGGCCTATGTCGTCAATACCGCACGCGGCGAAGTGATCGACGAGAACGCGCTGGCGCGGCTGATCGAGGCCGACGCCATCGCCGGCGCCGGGCTCGACGTGTTCGAGCACGAACCGGCGGTGAATCCCAAGCTCGTCAAGCTCGCCCGCGCCGGTAAAGTGGTGCTGCTGCCGCATCTCGGATCGGCCACGCTGGAAGGCCGCATCGACATGGGCGAGAAAGTCATCGTCAACATCAAGACCTTTTTGGACGGCCATCGTCCGCCGGACCGCGTCCTGCCGTCGATGTTGTAAGGAATGAAAATTCAAAACTGGTTTTTCGGGCCGCACAGCGTGAGTTTTGCCGCGCCGCTCGCCCTGGCGTGCATTCTCGCGCTTCCCGTCGTCGCGCTTGGCGAAGATCGCGCTCCGGATGCCGGGGTCCTGCAAGCGCAAGGCGTTGTCGCGCATGACGGCATGGTGGTGGCGCAGGAGGCGCGGGCGGCGCGCATCGGTGTCGATGTTTTGCAAAAAGGCGGCAATGCGGTGGACGCCGCGGTCGCCACCGGTTTTGCGCTGGCGGTCAGTTACCCGCGCGCCGGCAATCTCGGCGGCGGCGGCTTTATGATCATCCACCGCGCCTCCGGCGAGGATATCGCCATCGATTATCGCGAGACCGCGCCGCAGGGGATTGGCGCCAAGAGCTTTCTCGACGCCGACGGCAACGCCGACCCGGCGAAATCGCGCGATTCCGCGCTCGCCATCGGCGTGCCGGGCACCGTCGCCGGTCTGGCGCTCGCCGAGGAGAAATACGGTTCCGGCCATTTTACGCTGGCCGATCTGATCGCGCCGGCGCTGGCGATGGCGCGCGACGGTATCGTGCTCACCGACGATCGGGCGGAATCGCTGCCCAACGAGCGCGACAGGCTGGCGCGCTGGCCGTCCACCGCGAAGATATTTCTCAAGGCCGACGGCAGCGCGCTGGTGACCGGCGACCGTCTGGTGCAGACCGACCTCGCCGCGACGCTGGAAACCATCGCGCGCGACGGACCGCAAGCGTTCTACCAAGGTGCGATCGCGGCAAAACTCGCCGCCGCGGTGCAGGCGTCCGGCGGCGTGATGACCGCCGACGACCTGAAAGACTACCGCGCCGTCGAGCGCGCGCCGGTGCGCGGCAGCTATCGCGGCTATGACATCGTGTCGATGCCGCCGCCGTCCTCGGGCGGCGTCGAGCTGATCGAAATGCTCAACATTCTGGAAGGTTTCGATCTGGCGCACGACGATACGGCGCAGACGCTGCATCTGATGATCGAAACGATGAAACGCGCCTATGCCGACCGCGCTCTGTTTCTCGGCGATCCCGACGCCGTGCAAAATCCGGTCGCAAGGCTGACTGCAAAGAGTTATGCCGCGGCTTGGCGCGCCACCATCGATCCCGCGCACGCCACGCCGGCGAGCGACATCCGCGCCGGCGGCAACAGCCAGAACGAGGGCCGCAACACCACGCATTTTTCCGTCGCCGACCGTTACGGCAACGCCGTCGCCAATACCTACACGCTCAATTTCAGCTATGGCGTGGGTCTGGTCGCCGACGGCACCGGCGTGCTGCTCAATAACGAGCTCGACGACTTTGCCGCCAAGCCGGATGCGCCGAATGCCTATGGCCTCCTCGGCGGCGCGGCCAACGAGCCCGGCCCCGGCAAACGGCCGCTGTCGTCGATGTCGCCGACCATCGTGCTCAAGGACGGCAAGCCGTTTTTGGTCACCGGCTCGCCGGGCGGCAGCCGCATCATCACCGCGGTGCTGCAAGTCATCGTCAACGTGATCGATCGCGGCATGGATATCGCGGGCGCCGTGGCGGCGCCGCGCGTGCACAATCAGTGGATGCCCGATCTGGTTTATGTCGAGCCCGGTCTGTCGAGCGATCTCATTGCCGCCTTGCAGGCGCGCGGCGACAAGATCGCGCTGCAACGGCCGTTTACCTCGGCCAATTCGATCATGGTCACGCCCGGGGGTTTTGTCGGCGCCGCCGACCCGCGCACGCGCGGCGCGCTCGCGGCCGGGTATTGAAGCCCCAGCCGACGCGCTACGGAACCGCCGGCGGCCGGTAACTCGCGCGGCTGACCGTTGACGAAAAGACGACAATCGCAAGCCCGCACAGCGCCAGCGGCGCAAAGCCGGCGAGCGGTGAACGGGTCACATCCCACAGCCAGCCGCTCACCACCGAGAGCACCATCGCCAGACCGTAGCTGATGGTGAACATGCCGGCCGAGGTGCGATGCACGTCGTCGGGCGCGCTGAGAACCGACGGCAGCGCCAGCGCCAAAATGAGCGTGGCGGCATTGGCGAAGCCCAGCACCCCGGCCCAGAATACGATCCAGGCGCCCGGCATGGTCATCATGCCGACGAGGCTCAGCAGCGACGCCGCGCCGGTCGTCGCGTAGGCCCACGGCCGCTTCACCAGCCGTCCGGCCACTCCCAGCATCAGGAACGACGCCGGCAACTGGCTCAGATTGAGCGCGGTGAGCGCGCCCGAAATCAGGTCGGGCCGGCCGGCCGCGGTGACATAGTCGGGCAGAAAGGCGTTGGTCACAAAATACATCGCATTGACGCTGCCGAGGATCGCACCGAGCCGCCAGATCAGCGGATGCCGCCAATCAGGCCACCATCGGCGTCCGCCCGCGGGCACGACGGTCCTGATGCCGCCAAGCCGCGGCGCGCAGATGGCAACCAGCAAAGCCGTGGCCAGTACCGGAACCGACCAGACGACAAAATTCATCCGCCAGCTGTGGCCGACCAGCGGCAGCACCAGCGGAATGGTAAGAGCCGCGGAAAGAATCTCGCCGATCAGAAGACCGTTGGTGTAGATCGCCGTGGCAAAGCCGATGCGTTGCGGAAACCAGGCCCGCACCAGCGGCGGCAAAGCCGGTTGCATGATCGCAATGCCGGCCGTCATCACAATGGTGGCGGCGAACAAGGAGACGGTGTTCGGCAACGCACCCCGCGCGGCCGACCCCGCGGCATTGAGCAAGAGCCCCAGCAGCAAGGCCGGAACGACGCCGAACCGCGCGATCAACAGCGCGCCCGGCACCGCGACGATCGCGAACAACAGCGGCGCCAGGCTCGACAGCCAGCCGATGCCGGTTTCGGACAGGTGCAAGTCGGCGTGCAACAGCGGCACCACCGGCGGCAGCGCCAGCACGGTGAGCCGTAAACAGACACCGCCGAGCCAGAGCAGCAGCAGCGCCAGCCCACGCTGGCCGGCCGATTGAAGAGGTTGTTTTTCCACGATGCTCCCGGTGCGACGGACGCGATAATAACCGAAACGACCGTTGCCAGGGTGCTGCTCTAGGCCTGTGGAATCCGCTCAAGAAAGGCGCGCACCAGGCCGGCGATTTCCTCGGGCTTGTCGTCGAGCGCGAAATGCCCGCCATCGAGAATATGGATTTCCGCGTCGGGCACGTCGCCGCGATAGGCCTCGGCCTCGGCCACCTGGAACGAGGGATCGTATTTGCCCCAGACCACCAGCGTGGGCGGACGGTGCGCGCGCAGCCAGGCCTGCCATGCCGGATAGCTCGCGACATTGGTGCGGTAATCGTAGAACAGATCGCTTTGGATATCGGCCTGGCCGGGCCGGCTCAAAAACGCGAACTCATCCGACCAGCGGTCGGGATTGAGGTTTTCGACATTCGGGTTGGAGCCGACATGGCGCTGCCGGGTCGCCGCCAATGACAGGAAATTTTCCCGGAAGGGCGCTTCGTTGGCGGCTCGGTTGGCCCAATAGTCCCGCCGCGTCTGCCACAGCGGTCCAAGCCCCACTTCGTGCGCCACGGCATTTTGGATGATTAAAGCCGCGACGCGTTCGGGATGGGCTTGCGCCATGCGAAATCCGACCGGGCCGCCATAGTCCTGCAGATAAAACGCGGTGCGCTTCAGTCCCAGCGCTTCGGTAAAATGCCCCATCACCGCGGCGATGCGATCGAATGTATAGGCGAAGTCTTTCGCCGGCGGCGCGTCGCTGTGGCCGAAGCCCGGATAATCCGGCGCCACCAGACGAAAGCGCCCCGACAGCCGGGTGATAAGCGGCTCATACATCCGCGACGACGACGGAAAGCCATGCAGCAGCAACAGCGTCGGCGCCTCCGGCCTCCCGGCCTCGCGATAAAAGATCGACAGGCCGTCGACTTCGATCGTGCGGTAAAAGACCGGCAGCGCGCGGTCAGGGTCGTCGTCGTTTGCTGTTTGGCTCGGTGTCATGGCTGTTCCAAAGTAGAGAGCGACCTTAGCGTAAAACCCCGTCCGCCGATGCTTGCCAGCGAGCGAAGGCAGAAGCGATGCCCCGCCTCGTCATTGCGAGGAGCCAACGGGCCCGCGCGTGCGAACCCGTTCTCGCGGCGCGCCATCGCGCCCGAGTTTTGCAATTTTCAAGCTAAGCCAGTCCCTTTGCCCACCCTCGAAAACGAGGGAGGCGGAGCGCCGACAGGCGCGTAGTTGGAAACCGCGCCAGCGGGCGCGGCGCCCCCTCCGTATCTTCCGCATTTCCTCGGAAGATTTCGGAAGATACGGAGGGGGCTCGCCTCTCGGCGCTCCACCGCGGCGCTTGCGGCGCAAATCAATGCCACCGCTCAGCCCAGGCCGCGTTTCCTGGGACGCACAGCGCCGGGCGTTAGCCGGCAACCGCTGTCCCAGTCCAGCGAGACACCTCGCGCGCCGGTCCTAGTGCCGGCGGAGACGATGCCCGGACCGCCCGGGAGCGGGGCTACAAGCCCCGCCCGCAGGAACCGCACCCGCCCCACCGATCGGCTGTCACCGGTCGACGACCCTTCGTTGGGCGAGACGGGGGTTAGGTAATTATAACAGAGACTGACGTCAAGGGTTTCGTTGCTGTTATTGTGACGTTTAAATACTCCAGCTCTGAGCCAATTGGCTTAAATTGAATTGAGATTCGCATCGACAAATTGCGCTTTCCTCAGAATTTTTCTATATTGGCGATGCTTCGGCGCGTTGCGTCGGAGACAGCAGGGGCCGTCTTGGTCGCTTAATCCCCGACACCCGGTCGGCTTTCAGCTTCCTCGACGGCCCCCTCCCTCGGGACTACACCGGATCGTCCCTTGGAAACTCAATCGGTCGGCATCTCCGCAATCTGACTGTCTGGCACCGCATGGCCATTGACGCGTGAGATGCTGCTATATGTGTTTGTAGCGCTGTCCATATTCTTCACCTCCTCAGGGACACCGGCAGCTCGGGCAAGTTGTCGCCACAGCCGGCGAAACTCCCAAGCGACGTATGGGAATCTGGAAGTTTCCGACACGATCACAGGGCCAGTGGGAGGAAGTTTTTTCCCGAATTGTCGCTCAAGTTCTTCCATAAGGATCGGAGATTCCGAGAGTTGGTATTCCACCAGTTTTCCGCTTTTCGACGTGACATGCCGAAGGACCAAATGGTCGATTTCAGACCAAAGTAAACCGCGAAGCCATTTCTGTTTCCCGTTAATCACAATCGGCTCGCCCGGCTCATCTTTGGGAACCCATTCGCCAATCACATCTCGCTGACGAAGCATGCAGCCGAATTGAAACGCTTGGGCGAGCGCGATTGAGTGTAAGCCCGCCGCATGTGCGTTACTGATGATGGACTTTACTTGATCGACGGTGAGCGTTCCGCCGGGTTGCGTTTTTGTTGTTTTAAAGCGCATACGATGCAGAACAAGAGACAGCCGATCAGCGCCGGTGTCTTTAAGAATGGTGCCGCCGAAATTAGCCAGCGTGCGTAGCATCCCGATCAAGGCATTGGCCATTGTAAGGCCGCGCGCCGTCCATATTTGGTGCGTCAATAGAAGGTCTTTAGCCTCGATCTCGCCGACGATTTTATCGCCCAAATCCGCTTGGATAATTCGAAGCAGGCCGTCGTAATTCCCGCGAGTTCTGTACCGAAGGTCTCGATATGGCGATCGCTCGTCAGTCCGATATGAAGCCACCAAGGCAGCTATAGTATTCTTCAGGAATACCCGTTGGCTTCTTTGTGATTTAGGGGATGCCTCAACGGTAGCTTGATCGAATTGCCTTGGCGCTTGAATGCTGGTCGCCACAGTCAGAACTAGACCATGTTTCGCGGCCTGTCGCTCAAGTTGAGCAATCTCAGCTATCTCACGGTCAAGGGTAGCCGCCTGTTCCAACAGGCGAGCCTTTTCCCTTTCCTTAGCCTCTCTCGGAGTTAAAGTGCCTTTGGCGGTCATTGTCTACTCCTACCAGCAGACGCCCCGGGGAGCAAGCCCTCTCCTTTACTGAGTGTGAAAACTTTCAGTTAAAAGTAATTTGGCCTTCACTAAGGTGTAATCAGTCAAACTAAATTCCAATCGGCGCCGGACGAGCAAGCCATTAATATTGCTAATGTTTTTTGGAAATAAAATATCGGCGCGGGGCCGTTATTCGAACAGCAACGTCCGAAATAACGGCGCAGTAGGCTGCGCGGCATTCCGCAACGGACTCCATCGCCCTACCGCACTCACCCCGCATACGCCGCCCACAGCAGCGACACGCCCGAACAGAACATCAGCGCGTCGAGCAGGCGTTGAAAAACCCCATCGCTCATCCGCAACACCACGGCCTTGCCGGCAAAGGCGCCGATCATCAGCGACGATCCGATGATGGCGCCGCGCAGGATGGTGCCGAGCGGCAGCGCGCCGAACTCCCGAAACGTGACGACTTTGCTGACGTAGAGCGCGAGCGAACTCGCGGCCTCCGTCGACAACAAAGCCCCCTTGGTCAGCCCATAGGTCGTGAAGGCGGGGATACTGAGCGGGCCGGTGGAGAGAACGACGCCGGTCAAAAAACCGATGACCGCTCCGGCGACGGCCAACTGCCACAGCCGGATCTGGAAATTTTTCCTTTTGTGCCAGCGCCGCGCCGGGATCATGGCCAGAAAAAATAGCCCGAGCGCGATGTTCACGACAAACGACGGCAGGATCAGAAGGGTATGCGCGCCGAGCGCCGCGGCCGGCACGCCCGGCACAGCATAGGCCGCGAAAGCGCGCCAATCCACCTCACGCCACCACGCCGCGACCCGCGCCACGTTCGACATCAGCGCCGCGATCGCCATGATCGGCACGGCCTGCTTCGGCCCGTATTCGAACACCAGGATCGGCAGGAGAATGATCGACGAGCCGGTGCCGACGACGCCGCTCAAAATCCCCGCCAGCAGGCCAACGATCAGGACGAAAGCATAGGTCGCCATGAACTATCCTGGTTCAAGCGCGCCGTCGCTGTCGAGGGCGCGAGTCTCGACCGGCGCGGCCTTTGCCCCGCGCCCGGAAGGGGGTCAATATGGGCGCCATTGTTGCACCGGCGGCGGCGCAAAATGGGGCGTGAACACCGGAGAATCGACAGGCGCATGCTGTTCAAGGGTCAGTGTCACTGCGGAGCCATTCGCATCGAACTCACAACCGGCCGGCCGCCCGGCGACCAGATGCTCGGCGCATGCCAATGCTCGTTCTGCCGCAAGCACAATGCGCGGGCCTTCTCCGATCCCAAGGCCCACGTCACATTGACGGCGGCCGATCCGCGGTTCCTGCAACGATATTCGTTCGGGCTCAAAACCTCCGATCAAATCATCTGCCGGCGCTGCGGCGTCTATGTCGCGATGATTTTGACCGACGGCGGTCAGACGTGGAGCGTCATCAACGTCGATACGCTCGACGACCGCTCCCTGTTCACACGCAGCCCCGAGATGCGCGACTACGACGCCGAGAATCGGGAAGGCCGCATCGCCAGGCGAAAGGCGCGCTGGTGCCCGACGACGCTGGTCGACTGGCCCGCGACGGCTCCCGCGTAACTCTCGCGCAGGGTGGGTCGTCATGCCCGCGCCTGTCGCGGGCATCCACGACTTTCTCTCCGACGGCAAGAAAGACGTGGATGGCCGGAACATAGGCGAGCGAAGCGACGCCGTCCTTCGAACGGTTATGTCCGGCCATGACAGGCAATTAGAGCGCAACGGACCCAGACGCGCGGGCCGGAGATTTTTAAAATTGGAGCGGGCGAAGGGATTCGAACCCTCGACCCCAACCTTGGCAAGGTTGTGCTCTACCCCTGAGCTACACCCGCATCCGAGAAGGGTAAGTCGACGAGCCGTATGGCGGCTCACCGCGGCAAAGCTATGGCAAAAGGCGGCCGGCTTGGCAACCGCGAGCGCCGTGGGATGAATTCTCTCTTTTGAGCATGATCTTATCCGAAAACCGGGTACCACTTTTCGGGATCATGCTCCGGAAGCCAGCCCATGCCCGCCACCCCGGCCGATCTTTTCGCTTTTCTGGACAGCCTTGGGATCGCCTATCGGGCCGTGACCCACCCGGCGGTGTTCAAGGTCGAGGAAGGCCGCGCCCTGCTCGGCGAGATCGAAGGCGGCCATAGCAAGAACCTGTTTCTGCGCGACAAGAAGGGCACCGCCTACCTGGTGGTGGCGCTCGGCGACGCCGATATCGAATTGAAATCGCTGCACCGGATCCTGGGCGCGTCGGGGCGCTTTTCCTTTGGCTCGGCGGAACTCATGGGCGAGCTGTTGGGGGTCGAGCCCGGTTCGGTGACCCCGTTCGCCGTCATCAACGACACCGCCCACCGCGTCACGGTGGTGCTCGACTCCTCCATGATGGCGCATGCCTTGCTCAATTTTCACCCTTTGGTGAATACCGGGACCGTGACCATCGCGCGGGACGGCTTGGTGAAATTCCTCGAGGCCACGGGTCACCAGCCCCGGATTGTGGCCCTGTCGGGCGGCGCGGCTCCATCGGAACCCCCAATGGAGCCCTCAGCGGCGCCCTGATCCGCGCCTCAATCCGGCCCCTCGGGCGCGATTGCATTCGGGCGTTTTCTTACCATTTAATCAGGCGAACAGGGGCAGTTTGCCCGCTTAGGGTTTAGGGCAAGGGAACATGTTGCAGGACGCTTTAACCGCCACCGCGGATTCGGTCGTCAAGGACGTGACGACGCAAAGCTTCGTCAAGGACGTGATCGAGGAGTCCAAGCGCCAGCCGGTGCTGGTGGATTTCTGGGCGCCTTGGTGCGGACCGTGCAAGCAGCTCACGCCGATCCTGGAAAAGGCGGTGAAGGCCGCCAAGGGCAAGGTCAAGCTCACCAAAATGAATATCGACGACCATCCGGCCATTCCCGGCCAGATGGGCATTCAGTCGATCCCCGCGGTGATCGCCTTCGTCAACGGCCAGCCGGCCGACGGCTTCATGGGGGCGCTGCCGGAAAGCCAGGTCATCGCGTTTTTGGAGCGGCTGACCAAGGACCGTATCGGCGGCGAGGCCAAGGATTTGCTGGCGGCGGCCGATGCCACGCTGGCCGCGGGCGATGCCGCCGGCGCAGCCGAGCTTTACGCGGAACTCCTCGCCGAGGAACCGGCCAACCTTCAAGCGCTGGCCGGCCTGGTGCGCTGCTATGTCGAGACCGGCGCGCTCGAACAGGCGCGCAGCACGCTTGCGCTGGTGCCGGAAGGCAAGCAGAACGACGCCGCGGTCACGGCAGCACGCGCCGCCCTCGAACTTGCCGAACAGGCCAAAACGCTGGGGCCGGTGACCGAACTCGAGCAAAAGGTCGCCGCCAATCCGCTCGACCACCAGGCCCGCTTCGATCTGGCGCTGGCGCTCAACGGCAAGGGCCAGCGGCACGACGCGCTCGAACATCTGATCGCCATCGTCAAACGCGACCGCAAATGGAACGACGACGGCGCGCGCAAGCAGCTGGTGCAGTTTTTCGATGCCTGGGGCCCCGCCGACGAAGCGACCATCGAGGGCCGACGGCGGCTGTCGTCGATTTTGTTTGCGTAGAGCATGATCCCGAAAAGTGGATGCCGGTTTTCGGAACAGATCATGCTCAATCGTGATGCTAGCAGTTCGGTGCCGTGACGGAGTGAAAGTGCGGCATGCCGATCAACGCGATCTATAAAGGCCCCGACGATCTCATCGACGTGATCGCGGTATTTCCGTTGTCCGGCGCGCTCTTGTTGCCGCGCGGGCAGATGCCGCTCAATATTTTCGAGCCGCGTTATCTGGCCATGATCGACGACGCGTTACGGTCCGGCCATCGCGTCATCGGCATGATCCAGCCCGATCCCAGCCATCCCGGCCCCGACGAGAGCAAGCCGCATTTGTTTCAGGTCGGCTGCGTCGGCCGCATCAGCCAATTCGCTGAGAGCGGCGACGGGCGCTATGCCATTCAGCTCACCGGCGTCGCGCGCTTCCGCATCGAGCAGGAATTGGCCGTCACCACGCCGTACCGGCAATGCAAAGTGACCTATCGGCCCTTTGCCGACGATTTTATCGCCCGCAAAGGCGAGGACGAGGTCGACCGCGACGCGCTGCTCGGCGCGCTCACCGCGTTCCTCAAGGCCAATAATCTCAAGGCCGATTGGGAGGGCATCGAGAGCGCGCCCAACGAGGCTTTGGTCAATGCGCTGGCGATGATGTCGCCCTATGACGCCGCCGAGAAGCAGGCCTTGCTGGAAGCGCCGGACTTAAAGACCCGCGCCGAAATCCTGGTCGCGGTGACCCAGATCGAGCTTGCCAAGACCAACACCTCGGGCGACACACCGCTGCAATAGCCCGCCTGGATTGCTTCGCTCGCAATGACGGCGTTGAAAAAAGGAGCTACTCTCCATGTCCACGCCTCCCGCCGACAGCGTCGACCCAAAACTGCTGGAAATTCTGGTCTGCCCGCTCACCAAATGCGCGCTCGAATACGACGCGGAGAAACAAGAACTGATTTCGCGCGCTGCCAAGCTCGCCTATCCGATCCGCGACGGCATCCCGATCATGCTGGCCGAGGAAGCGCGCCGGCTCGATTGAATCTCATGCGCTATCCCCGCCGTCATGCCCGGCCTTGTGCCGGGCATCCACGTCTTTCAGGATGCGCATGCTCAAGACGTGGATGGCCGGAACAAGTCCGGCCACGACGAAAACGGAATGGCGGGAGGAAAATACTATGATCAAAATCTGGGGCCGCAATACTTCGTCGAACGTGCAGAAGGTGATGTGGGCGATCGGCGAAATCGGCCTGCCCCATGAGCGCATCGACGTCGGCGGCGCGTTCGGCAAGACCCGGGAAGCGGCCTATCTGGCGATGAACCCCAATGGCCTCGTGCCGACGCTCGAAGAAGAAGACGGCTTTTTGCTGTGGGAATCGAATACGATCGTGCGCTATCTCGCCGCCAAGCATAAGGCGGCCGTGCTCGAGCCGGCAGAACTCCCGATTCGCGCCAACGCCTCGAAATGGATGGATTGGCAGCTTTCGGTTTTCGGACCGGCCATCACGCCGGTGTTTTGGGGCCTGATCCGCACGCCGCCGGAAAAACGCAATCACACCGAAATAGACGACGGCAAGAAGAAAAGCTCGGCGGCGGTCAAAATGATGGACGAGCAACTCGGCAACACCGCCTATCTCGCCGGCGAGAGCTTTTCGTACGGCGATATACCGGCCGGTATCATGGCCTATCGTTACCGTCAGCTGGTCCCCGACCGGCCGCCGTTCCCGCATTTCGAGCGCTGGTATGCGGCGATCTCGGCGCGGCCGGCATTCAAGGATCAAGTCGCGGCCGTGCCGCTGTCGTAGCTGGTCATTCCGGTGCGCGCAAAATCGCGAGCCCGGAATGACATTACTCCGCCGCCGCGCGCGCGCCGCCGGACTGCGCCGCGACGATGTAATCCATCGCCACCTGCACGCCGCCCTTGTTGTGCGGAACGCCGGCAAGCTTCAGCGCCATTTCGGTAGCGCCGAGCGCTCCGATCAGCGTGGCATCGTTGATATCGCCGAGATGGCCAATGCGGAAATATTTTTTGGCGTAAGGTCCGAAGCTGGCTCCGTACGCGATGTTGAACGTATTGAG
>Ga0181525_10000920_pt1 | contig 25590 bp, 23 predicted proteins | sample PEATcosm2014_Bin_48_FD_121100 | JGI IMG/M metagenome (GOLD analysis project Ga0181525, IMG submission 121100) | Peatland microbial communities from MTU Mesocosm Facility, Houghton, MI, USA - PEATcosm2014_Bin06_10_metaG | ecosystem: Environmental > Terrestrial > Soil > Wetlands > Peat | place... | reverse complement strand
CGCCCGCATCGTCGCGGTGTCGCGCTTGTCCGTGTATTTGCGTGACATCCTCAGCAACGACAAGTGGCTACGCAACATCGGCGTGCGCGGCGAAATTTCGAATCTCTCGCGGAGCGGCGCGAACGTCTACTTCAATCTCAAAGATGCCGACGCGCTCTTAGGATGCGTCGTCTGGAGCGATCGCGCAGCCGAGCTTCCACCGATCGACAACGGACAACAGGTTGTCGCATATGGTGAGATCACCGCATACACGAAGGGAAGCAAATACCAGCTGATCGCGTACCGGGTCGAACAAGAAGGCGTCGGGCGTTTGCACGAGCTGTACGAAAAGCTCAAGGGGAAGCTCGACGCTGAAGGCGCGTTTGCTCCTGAACGCAAGCGTTCTATCGTAAAGTATCCGTTTTCGCTTGCGCTCGTAAGCTCGAAAGGCGCCGCCGGCGCGACGGACTTTCTGAAGATCCTGCATGCGCGCGCACCATACGTCGAGGTGACGTTCTGCGAGACGCCGGTGCAAGGCGTCGGCGCCGCGACCGAGATCGTGCGTGCAATCAATCGTGCGTCACGCTTGGACGTCGATTGCGTCGTCGTTGCGCGCGGTGGCGGCTCATACGAAGATCTCTTCGCGTTCAACACCGAGGAAGTTGCGCGTGCGATTCTGCGCGCACCCCGTCCGGTCATCACGGGAATCGGCCACGAAACCGATCTGACGATCGCGGACCTGGTCGCCGACCGGCGTGCCGAGACGCCGTCGGCGGCGGCGCATATCGTCGCACCGGTTCCACGCGACGAGCTGCTGCGTTCAATCGCAGCGCGCGCGACCCGAATCGAGCGGCTTGCACGCGGGAAGATCGCGTTCGGCGCGACCCATTTCGAGCGCGCGGTCGGACGCTCGGCGATTACCGATCCGGCGCGCATCACCGGTATTCGACAGCAACACGTCGATCGCGCCGTCGGCGCGCTCACCGCGCGCGTGCACGACGCCATCCGTCGTGGGGGCACGACGTTGCAAGGACTGCAGCGCCGGCTCGAGCGCTGCGATCCGAAGAGCCGTGTCGCAGAACGCCGCCGCGCGTTCGACGTGATTGCGGTGCATCTGCAAAGCGCTATCGACCGGCGTCTTCAGCAGAAGGCCGAGCGGCTAGCGGTCAAAGTGGCGCAGCTCGACGGCAAAGATCCCGAAGCAATTCTGCAACGCGGATACGCCATCGTCCGGTATGACGGGAAGACGGTCCGCGATGCTGCGGCCGTCCCCGACGGTGCGGCCGTCAGCGCCAAGGTCGCTCGCGGAACGCTGGTTGCGCGCGTCGAACGGAAAGAAGCGGATGGAAAAGAAAGCGGATGAGTTCGAGACCGCGCTCGCGCGACTCGAAGCGATCGTAAAACAGCTGGAGACCGAGGACGTCTCGCTGGATCGTTCCGTCGACCTCTTCAAGGAGGGCAAAGATCTCGCACGCCGCTGTGAAGCGTTGCTGAAGGACGCGCAGAGCAAGATCGACGCTGCCAGCAATGGTGCCGCCACAGCCGAGAACCATTAGGCTCGACGTGGCGGTCGCCGAGAAGAGCGGCGTCACGCGTTCGCATGCGCGTAGCCTCATCATGGCTGGGCGCGTGCGCGTGAACGGACGCGCCCTAACGAAGCCCGGGACGTCCGTCGCAGCCGATGCGTCGGTCGAGATCGAACGGCCGCGCCCGTACGTCAGTCGTGGCGGTGAAAAGCTCGAAGCTGCCCTCGAGGCGTTTGCGATCGATCCGGCGGGTTTGCGCGCGCTCGACGTCGGCGCGTCGACGGGCGGATTCACCGACTGCCTTTTACAGCGCGGAATAGCGAGCGTCGTCGCGATCGACGTTGGATATGGTCAACTCGATTGGAAGCTCCGTGAAGATTCGCGCGTCACCGTCATCGAGCGTACGAATTTTCGAACGTTGCCGGATGACGCGTTCCCGAACGGCTTCGATCTGATCGTGGCCGACGCGTCGTTCATTTCGCTGCGGACGATCCTGCGCCGCGCAATCGGCTATCTGCGCGAGAACGGAACGATCGTCGCGTTGCTCAAGCCGCAGTTCGAAGCCGGACGCGAGCGGCTGGGCGCCGGCGGCGTGGTGCGCGACGCGGAGACGCACCGCGCAGTCCTGCACGAGTTCCGCGGCGCCTTGCCGGAGATGGGACTTGGTATCGTGGCCGCGATCGTTTCTCCACTGCGGGGGCCTGCAGGGAACGTCGAGTTCTTGCTCGAGCTCCGTCGCGGTGAAAATGCGCTGGGTGACGGCGATATCGAGCGACTCGTCGAAGAGGCGCACGGCTGATGGCGGATACGGTCGCATTCTATGTGGATTTGGCTCAGGAAAGCGCTCGCCGTGTGGCGACGGAAGCGACGAGCGGTGCGCGTGATGCCGGATATCGCATCGCGTTATGCGACGGACAGGAAGCAATGCTGCATCTCGCTGATTCGGATGCGCGCGTTGCGGACGCGGATTACCTGGTCGCAATCGGCGGTGACGGTACGCTCTTGCGCGCGGCGCGCGTTGCGTATCCATACGATATTCCGCTCCTCGGCATCAACACCGGCCGCCTCGGCTTCCTCACGGAGCTCGAGATTGACGGCGACGGCCGGACGCGCGCCGATCTCCGGCGCGTGCTCGAAGACAAATCGGATTTGGTGATCGAGGAACGTGCCGCGCTCGAAGTGCAAGCGCCGGACGGAACGAAGCACATCGCACTCAACGACGTCGTCGTGCACAAAGCCGATGCCTCGCGTATCGACACGTTCACTCTCGAGCTCGACGGCGAGCACGTTGCCGATCTTCCCGCGGACGGCGTCGTCGTCGCAACGGCGACCGGTTCAACGGCCTATTTCCTCTCGGCCGGCGGACCCATCATTTCACCGAGCGTCGATGCATTCGGCATCGCGGCGCTTCTACCGCATACGCTCTTTGCTCGACCGCTGATCGTACCGACGCATTCGACGATCCAGATCTCCATCGATTCCGAAAGCATTAGCGCGAACCTCGAGGCCGATGGTGAGTTGGTTGCCAACCTCGCGCCGCGCGATCGCGTCGTAATCCGGCGTGCTGCAAAACCGTTTCGCTTTGCGCACCGGGGTCAGTTCCGTTACTTCTCACGCCTCGAACAAAAATTGCGATGGGGCGTCTCGATCCGGAGAACGTCGCGGTAATGGCGCTTCGGCGCCTGATCGTCGAAGACTACGAGCTCATCGCTCGCGCCGAGCTCGAACCCGCCGCCGGATTGACCGCAATCACGGGCGAGACCGGTAGCGGTAAGACGATGTTGCTCGATGCGATCGATTTCGCGCTCGGCGCGCGTGCCGCAACCGACGCCGTGCGCAAAGGGCGCAAGCGTGCGCGCATCTCGCTCGAGATCGAACCGGACGCGCGCGTGCTCGAAGCGATCGCCGCTGCCGGCATCGAGCTCGATGAAAACGAGAGTCTGGCGATCGTACGCGAGCTTTCGGATGGCAAAACCAGTGCGCGTGTGAGCGGCGTTCCCGTAAGTGCTGCCCAGCTGCGCGCGATCGGGCGCGACGTCGCCGAGATCGTCGGACAGCATGAAGCGCAGCGCCTGCTCGTTCCCGCGCTGCAGCTCGATGCGCTCGACCGGCTCGGCGGAGCGGCGCTGCTGGCGACGGCGACGCGGCTACGCGCCGCGCACGAACGTCATGCCGCCCTCGTAGCCGAGCTTGCAGAGTTGGACGCCCAAGCGGGACGCGCGCTCGGGGATGCCGACTATGCGGCATTTGCCGCGCAAGAGATTGCGGATGCTGCGCCGGAGATCGGTGAAGACGACCGGTTGCGCGAGCGGCGCGAACTACTCGTCAACGCAGAACGGATCGCAATCGCGCTGCGCGCTGCGCATGATGCACTCATCGATGGCGAAGGAAATGCGTCCGAAGGTTTGGGTGCTGCCGCCGCGGCGTTGTCGGTGCTTGGCCGTTACGCACGCGATCTCGACGAGCTCGCCGGCGCTGCGAGCGCGTTGCAAGGCGAAGCTGCGGAACTCGCCTGCCGCATCGCGCGCCGGCTCGAGAGCGTCGACGTCGATCCGTCGGAGCTCGATTCGATCACGGGGCGGCTCGAGCTGCTCGATCGTCTGAAGAAGAAATATGGCGGATCGATCGAGTCGGTGCTCGAGGCGAAACAACGATTCGACGAGACGAAGAAGCGGTTCGATAACGCGGGCGAGCATCGGGCGACGCTCGTGCGCTCGCGCGATGCGGCTGCGGCTGAGCTGCGTGATGCGGCAACCAAGCTCACGAAACAACGGCGCGACGCGGCCAAGATCTGTGAGAAGCGCGTCACCGGCGAGCTGTCGGCGCTCGCCATGCCGGCGGCGCGTTTCGAGATTGCATTCGAGACGCTCGATCACATTGGGCCGCGCGGCGCAGAGCGATGCGAATTCATGCTCGCGGCAAATCCGGGAGAAGCTGCGCGCCCGCTTGGACGGAGTGCCTCCGGTGGTGAGCTATCGCGCGTCATGTTGGCGCTGACCGTCGTGCTTGCAGATCGCTCCGCGCGGACCGCGATCATCTTTGATGAAATCGACGCCGGCGTCGGTGGGGCAACCGCGAACGCCGTCGGAGCGCGCCTTGCGGATCTTTCGCGCGATCTCCAAGTCGTCTGCGTGACGCACCTCGCGCAAATCGCCGCGTACGCCGATCACCAGGTTGCGCTGCGCAAGACGGAAACCAAATCCGCAACGACGATCGAGCTCGTCGACCTCGACCGCGACGCGCGTCTTGAAGAGCTTGCGCGTATGCTCTCCGGCGCAACGACCGGCGTGTCATTGCAACACGCGAAGACGTTGTTGAAGGAACGTAAAGCGGGCTAACGCGGGGCGATTTCCTGGCGCACGTACGATCGTCGCTGGAGAACGATTTCCCGCAAAGGTCCGCCGTAGTAATTACACCGGTCGCGTAACAATCTCAAAAGGTCGCGAGCACGATCGTGCCCCCGGCCTTGTTGCATCGTTTCGCGGCCTACTTCAGACGAACGGTCCTTCGACTTCGCGCTCCTGCGGAGCGCTACGCTCAGGATGACACAGAGATGCGCGCACCTACACTCAGGATGACAACGGCGTAATCGCGCCTTGCGGCGGTCCTTTGCGCGGCATCGTTCGCGCGCGATCATCGTACGTGCGCCCCGTAAACCTCGGGCGTACTACTCTATCCGGTGCAGTTTGACGACATTGGTGCCGCCTTCGCCGACCGGCATGCCGCTGGTGACGACGATGACCTCGCCGCGTTCCGCGATGCCTTCGGCGAGCAGACGGGCTTCAGCGAGCTCGAGCATCGTTTCGAACACTTTGTAAGGCTGCACGACGAGCGCTTCGACGCCCCATTGGACTGCTAACCGGCGGGCGACTTCGCGGCGCGGCGTGATCGCGTAGATGCGCGCTGTTGGGCGGAACGCCGAGATGTGGCGGGCCGTGTTGCCGGTCGTCGTCCCCGTGATGACCGAGCGCAGGCTCAGGTCTTCGGTGCACAGCGCCGCAGCTTGCGCGACGGTCGTCGCGATCGATCCGTCGTGGTATTCGAGGCGCCGCGCTTTCATTCTCGCGTGCGGATAATCTTTTTCGATTTCGCCGGCAATCGTTGCCATGACTTTCACGGCCTCAAGAGGATATTTTCCGCGTGCCGTTTCGCCCGAGAGCATTACCGCATCGGTGCCGTCTAGAATCGCATTCGCAACGTCGTTTGCTTCCGCGCGCGTCGGACGTGCGTTGTCGATCATCGACTCGAGCATCTGCGTCGCGGTGACCACAGGCTTGCTTGCGCGATTCGCGCGTTCGATCAAGTGCTTTTGGATCATCGGAACCGATTCGAGCGGAACTTCGATTCCTAAATCGCCGCGTGCGACCATGATGCCGTCCGCAACGTCGATGATCTCGGCGATGTGTTCCAGCGCCTCGTGCTTCTCGATTTTCGCCATGACCGGCGTGTCACGTTTGCGTTCGTGGACGAACGACTTCACGCGCAAGAGATCTTCAGCTGAGCGCACGAACGAGACTCCGATCCAGTCGACGTCCTTGGACAAGCCGAACGCGACGTGCTCGAGGTCACGGTCCGTGACCGATTCGATTTGCAAGCTGCCGTCTGGATAATTGATGCCTTGCGAAGGGCGCAGATCGCCGCCGACCTCGACGTGCGTGCGGACTTCTTCGGGCGTGACCTCATCGATCCGCAGCGAGATCGTGCCGTCTTGCAGATAGATCGACTTGCCCGCTTCGACGTCGCGCGGTAGATTCGCGTAGCTCACCGAGACACCGGAAACCGAACCTTGTTCTTGTCGCGTCGTCAATGTAAAGGGCGCGCCGCTCTCGAGATGGACCGCGGCCTGACCGTTGAGCGGACCGGTGCGTACTTTCGGCCCGGGAAGATCTTGCAGGACGGCGACGTGAATGTCGAGCTCGGCTGCGATACGGCGCACGTCGTCGATTACGGCGCCGTGTTCTTCATACGTGCCGTGCGAAAAGTTCAAGCGTACGACATTGACGCCGGCGAGAAACATCGAGCGCAGCATCTTCGGGTCGCGCGACGCTGGTCCAATCGTCGCGACGATCTTCGTCCGCTTGCCTTCTCGGTTGACGTTTCCCATATGCGCGCGCTTCTCGGAGGCATATCGCCTGCCTCCTGCGTGCGAGCGACAAATGGAAGCTCGCGTCATCCGTCATAGTGCGGCACGGTGAACGCGCGCGATCCTCAGGACCGCCGGCGATTCAGCGGAGCCTATGGTCTCTCGCTGTTGGTTCACGTCCTGTTCTTTGTCATATTGTTCCGCATACTCGCGCTCCGTACGGAGCTTGGTCCCGCAGAACGGCAAGAACAAAGCATCGCATCGACCGCAATCACGATTGAATCTCCGCGGCCGACGCCGACGCCGCTCGCGACAGTCACCGTGCAGCCGACGACTCTCCCAACAGTGACGCCGACCTATGTGCCGACCCCGAAGGTCCGCCCGAAACAAACCCCGCTCCGCTTGCCGCGTCCGGTCGCGACGGTCGCCGTCAGCTTCAAGCCGACATTTCTTCCGACCGCGATCCCCTCGGTCGCGCCAACGCGTCCGCCGACCATCGAGCCGACTCCGACGATCGTTCCGACGGTGCGGCCGACGCCCGTTCCAACGATCGAGGAAACGGTCCGGCCGACGCCGGTTCCGACCATTCGTCCGACGATAGCCCCGACCGAGACGCCGCAGCCCGCGACCGCTCCCCCAACGCCTCGCCCCACGGTCGCTCCGACCGTTGCGCCGACGGAAGCGCCCACATCCGCGCCGACGCAGGCCGCGACCGCGGTCGCGCGTGCCAGCGCACCCCCCGCGACAACGCGACCCGCGACGGCACGTCCCACCCTCGCGCCGACCTCGCGTCCGGTCGCGGTGCGGACTGCGGCGCCGACCGTCGCGCCCTCGCCGGTCTCCTCGGCGAACGCAGCCGATCTCGAAGCCCGCATGCGCAAAATGCTTGGGACGATCAACGAAGAGCGGCACTACGATGCGAAGAGCTACGCCGATCAAATCGCGGAGGCCGAAAAGAAGTTGGCCTCAGACTACGACGTCAAGAACCTCAAGCCGCCGCCGCTCAAGGGGATCAACGAGAAGACGGTCGCCTTCGAGTTCGACCTCGGGCAGGTGCTGTACGCGCTCAAAGTCGTCAACCTCGGGCCGCTTCTTCCGAAGATCTGTGCCGGCTGGCTCGTGACGACGCGCGGACCCGAGCAGCCGCCTGCCTTCTATATCGGGACATGCAAGAAGAACGACGACATCGCCGACCCGCGCGACCGGCAGCAGCGCATCAACTTCCCAACCCCGCCGCCGTTGCACAATTAGGCGAATTTGGTGTATAGTCGCTGACGAAAGCGCGCCGCCAGGCGCGCTTTACTGCTTGTAAGAGGAGGGTGGAAGCCCCGTGCATGCGGCAGGCGAGGAACGCGATCTCATTGGAGCTTTCGAGCGCGCAGCGGACGAGCTTCCCTTTGATGCGTCCTTGCGTGGCGTGGAAGTCATCTCGACCTCGCATCGCAAGCATCGTGGTTCAGTCGAGTTTCGCGTCGTGATCGACAAGCCCGGCGGCGTCGACGTGGCGACCTGCGAGCGTATCTCGCGCAAGCTCAACGCGGCACTCGACAGCTACCCGGACCTCTATTCGCTTTCGGTCGAATCCGCCGGACTCGAGCGTCCGCTCTTGCGGCCGGCCGATTACCAGCGCTTCATCGGCCAGAGCGTCAAGCTCACGACCGACATCATGGTGCGCGGCGCAAAGACCCATCGCGGACGGCTCGAGGGCTTGCGCGGCACAAACGTCATCCTCACGCAAAAGAACGGCGAGCTGCCGCTTCCACTCGCGCTGATCAAACACGCGAACGTCGAGTATGACCCACGCGCGGACCTAACCAAAGAGAAAAAAGAAAGACGACACAGATGAATACTGAAATGCTCTCGGCTCTCAAAGAGATCGAAACGGAGCGCGGCATCGGATTCGAGATGCTGCTCGAAGCGCTGGAAGCGGCGCTGATCTCGGCTTACAAACGCAACTACGGCAGCGACGCCAATGCGATCGTCACGATCGACCGGCAAAGCGGAGAGTATCGCGTGTATCATCGCCGTACCGTCGTCGATGAAGTCGTCGATCCGAAGCTCGAGGTGACGAAGCGAGAAGCCGGCGGTAATTACGAGCCGGGCGACTTCTTCGACGAAGAAGTGACGCCCAAAGATTTCGGCCGCATTGCTGCGCAGACCGCAAAACAGGTCATCGTGCAGCGCATTCGCGAGGCCGAGCGCGACACGATTTTCAATACGTACAGCGCGAAGCTGCACGACATCGTCATGGGCGTCGTTCAGCGCTACGAACAGCGCAACATGTACGTCTTGCTCGACAGCAAGCACGAAGCGTTGCTGCCGCTCTCCGAACAAGTGCACCGCGAAAATTATCGCATCAACGATCGGATTCGCGCGTACGTGCTCGACGTGCGCAAGAGCCCGAAGGGTCCGCTCGTGATCCTGTCGCGCGCGGCTGAGGGACTCGTACAGCGCTTGCTCGAGAATCAAGTTCCTGAGATCCGCGAAGACATCGTCGAGATCATGGCGATCGCGCGCGAAGCCGGCAGCCGCACCAAAGTCGCGGTGCATTCGAATCGTCCCGAAGTCGATGCGGTCGGCGCGTGTCTTGGACCCAAGTCGAGCCGCATTGCGGCCGTCTCCGACGAGCTGCGTGGCGAGAAGATCGACGTCATTCGCTGGGCGCCCGACGTCAGCAGTTTCATTCAGAATGCGCTTGCGCCCGCCAAGGTCATCGGCGTCGAGCTCTTCGAGGATGACGGCGTCGCGCTCGTCATCGTTCCGGATTATCAGCTGTCGCTGGCCATCGGACGTGAAGGTCAAAACGTTCGCTTAGCTGCGCGTCTTACGGGTTGGCGACTCGATATCACGTCGGAAACGGAAGCCGATGCGAATCGCGCGCGCTATCTCGAGGAACGCGAGGGGCAAGACGCGGTTGCCGAAGTGGTCGAGACCGAAATCGTCGCCGAAGGCGAAGAGCCCGCCGCCGAAGGCGAGCCGACCGTCGATCCCGAGTTGCTTCGCAAGCTTGAAGAGTTCAAGCGGGAGATGCTTCAGCAGTAGTGTCGCCCGATCGCGAGCCGATTCGCACGTGCGCAGGCTGCCGCAAGCAGCATCCGCAACGCGCAATGATCCGGTTCACGTCGGACGCCCCGCGCGGTTGGGTTGCCGACGGGACAACCCGCCGGCCGGGCCGCGGCGTCTATCTTTGCTCGTCAGAGTGCGCAGCAGCGGTCGCGAAGAACAAGCGTTTCCCAGGGCTTAGCCAAGCGGCTGAGTTTTTCCGAACAGGCTCAAACATGATAAACTAACGCGTCGTCGGCGAAGCCTTCCCGGTTTCGCCGTGGTTTCATTAAAGGACAGTATGGCAACGGTAACCGGCAAAGTGCGGATTTTCGAGCTCGCAAAAGAGCTCGGGATGACCTCGAAAGACCTGATCGCCCTCTTCGGGCGGCTGGGGCTCGAGGCCAAGAACCAACTCAGCGTCGTCGACGACAAAATCGCCGACCTTCTACGCGCGCAGCTCAAGGCGACGAAAGCTGCTGCCGCTGCCAAACCGGACGCGCCCGCAGCCCCCGCGCCCGCAGCCAAACCGAAGGCCGCCCCGATCGCCGCCGCCCCTGCAGCGCCGCCCCCCGCCGCACCCGCCGAGCCCGTCCAGACGCTCAAGCCTGTCCTCTCGACGCCCCGTCGCGCGCCCGCAGTGACGCCGCCGCCTCCCCCCGCTGCCGCCGTAGCCGTTGAGGAAGCGCCGCAACCGGCTGCCGCAGCTCCGCCCCCGCCGCCGAGACCGCGTCCGGCAGCGCCGAGCGTACCCGCCGCGGCGTCCGAAGCGCCGATCCCGCAGCTTCGTCCGGTTCCCGCAGGCCAGAGCTCAATTCGTCCGCCGGCTCCGCAGGAGCAAGCGCGCCCGCAAGCCGCTCCGACCTCGGCCGCGCCCGGCCCCCGCGTCGGCCTGCCTGGCCGCCCCGGCGTCGCGCCGCGTCCCGGCCAGCCCGGAATTCCCGGTCAAGGCTATCAAGCACGTCCGTTGACACCGCCGAACGTCCGCCCCGGTGCGCCGGGCGCGCCCGCAAATCGTCCACGTCCGGCCGGCAACGGCCCCTTCCGTCCCCTTCCGCCAGGCCCGCGCCCCGGTGGTCCGCGCCCTGGAATGCCGCTCAGTCCGGCTAGCGGCGGACCCACGCCAAGCTCCGGCGCCCCCGGACGCGACGGTCGCGGCGCGCCGCGCGATCGCGATGATAAGCTGTCGAAAAAGGATCGCGAGAAAGAACAGCTGCTCGAGAAAGCGCGCAGTAAAAAACGCGGCTCGCTCGACGCGGCACCCGCGACACCGCCCGCAAAGCTCGAGAAGATCGAAATTCCGGACGTGCTCACGGTACAAGAGCTCGCGACGTCGATGATCATTCCGGCTAAAGACATCATCAAAGAGCTCATCAAGATGGGCACGATGGCGACGATCAATCAGAACATTCCGGCCGAAACGGCAATCGCCGTTGCGAAGAAGTTCGGCTTTGATGCGCTCATCAAAGAGGCCGGCGAAGAAGTCGTCGTCGAGCAAGAAGAAGACAAGCCCGAGCTGCTTACGGCGCGTCCGCCTGTCGTCACCGTGCTTGGTCACGTCGACCACGGCAAGACGTCGCTGCTCGACAAGATTCGCGAAGCGAATGTTGCTGCTGGCGAAGCCGGCGGCATCACGCAGCGCATCGGTGCATACACGGTCGAAAAGAACGATCGCAAGATCACGTTCATCGACACGCCCGGTCACGAAGCGTTCACGGCAATGCGCGCACGCGGCGCGAAAGTCACCGACGTTGCGGTCCTGGTCGTGGCTGCGGATGACGGCGTCATGCCGCAGACGATCGAAGCGATCAGTCACATTCGCGCTGCCGGCGTACCGATCGTCGTTGCGATCAACAAGATCGACAAGGCCGGTTCAAATCCCGATCAGGTGAAGACGCAGCTCACCGAGCAAGGTCTGCAGCCCGTCGATTGGGGCGGCAAAGTCGAAATGGTGCCGGTCTCGGCGCGCAATGGAATTGGGATCGATCAGCTGCTCGAAACAGTACTGCTGGAAGCCGACATTCTCGATCTCAAGGCGAACAAGAACCGTCGTGCGGCGGCCGTCGTCATCGAATCGGCGCTCGATCGTGGACGCGGTCCGGTCGCAACGGTGCTCGTGCAGAACGGCACGTTGCGCGTCGGCGACATCGTCGTGGTCGGCGGATCGTACGGCAAGATTCGTGCACTGCTCGACGATCGCGGCAAACAAGTAAAGAAAGCCGGCCCCTCGATTCCGGTCGAGATCATGGGTCTCTCCGACGTTCCTGCGGCGGGCGACACGTTGATGGTCGTCTCCGACGAGCGCGTTGCGCGTGAAGCGGCTGCGAAGCGCAGCAACAAGCGCCGCGACGTGCGCATACAAACGACCGCAGGTCCCAAGATCACGCTCGAAACGTTCATGCAGATGGCCTCGGAAGGCGCAAAGACGCTCAACCTCGTCATCAAGGCCGACGGTCAGGGTTCCGTCGAAGCGCTGCGATCACGCGTCGAATCTCTTTCGACCGCCGAGGTCAATATTCGCGTAATCTATGCCGGCGTCGGCGCGATAACGCCGAACGACGTCAACCTTGCATCGGCGTCCAATGCCGTGTTGATCGGCTTCAACATCCGTCCGGATGAAGACGTGAAGCGGCTTGCGACGACAGAGCAAGTCGATCTGCGCTTCTATCAGGTCATCTACGAAGTGGAAAACGATCTGAAGAAGGCCATGGTCGGCATGCTGGATCCGAAATTCCGCGAGGTCGTGCTGGGCCGGGCCGAAGTCCGCGAGGTCTTCAAAGTCTCGAAGGTCGGTACGATCGCGGGATGCTACGTGCAGTCCGGCAAGCTCACGCGCAATGCGAAGGTTCGCGTGCTGCGCGACTCGGCGGTCGTGTTCGAAGGCGAGCTGGAATCGCTGCGGCGCTTCAAAGACGACGTGCGCGAAGTCCAAGAGAACTTCGAATGCGGCGTGCAAGTTGCCAAGTATCAGGATCTCAAGGCGGGCGACGTCATCGAGGCGTTCACGAGTGAGCTCGTGGCGCCGGAGATGGCGACGGCTTGAAGCCTGAGCGGCGAGGCCGGATCGATCACGAAATCCAACGAGCCCTCGCAAAGATCATCGCAGAAGAAATCAAAGATCCGCGCCTCGGATTCGTAACCGTGACGCGTGCGGAGATTACCGGCGACATGAAGCACTGCAAGGTGTACGTGTCGGTTATCGGCGATCGCCACGTCGCGCGGCAATCGATGGACGTGCTCGAGGCGGCGAAGGGCTTCGTTCGTGGCCGTCTCGGAGAAGAGGTCAAGCTGCGCAACACGCCCGAGCTGAACTTCGTCGAAGATCGCACCACGGAGCGTGCCATCGCTATGACGTACAAAGTCGACGAAGCTGCTGCGGTTTCTTCCGGGAAGGCGCGCGAGTGAGCGAAACGCTCGTGCGCAACTCGACGACAGAAGAAGTCGTTGCGGAGCTCAAGCGCCGCACGCACTTCGTAACGGTCTCGCACGTGAAGCCGGACGGCGACACGCTGGGCGCCGGTCTTGCGCTCGGTCTTGCGCTGAAGAGCCTCGGCAAGCACGTCTGGTATTTTCAGGAAGGCGAAGTTCCGCGGAATCTGCGCTTTCTTCCCGAGAGCGATCTGGTTACGAAGCATCTGCCGGCCGATCTGCCGGCCGATACGTTGTTCGTCTTCGGCGACATGAGCAATCCGTCGCGCGGTGGGGAGTCGCTTCCGGCGCTTAAACGCGAGAACATCCTCGACATCGATCATCATCTCGGCAACGAACACTTCGGCGCGTTCAACTACGTGCTTCAAGACGAATGCTCGACCGGAACCTGCGTGTTGCGGCTGCTCAAGCAGCTCGGCGTGACGATCACGCCCGAGATCGCGACGTGCTTGCTGACCACGATCATGACCGACACCGGTGGTTTCATGCACAGCAACACGACGGCAGAAGTGTTGCGCACGTCGGCGTGGCTCGTTGATTTGGGCGCCGACAAAGAGCAAGTCACCGAGGAGATCTTTGCCAACAAGCGCTTTGCCGCGCAACGGCTGCTCGGCGCAGTGCTTTCGCGAGCCGTGCTCGACGACGCCGGACGCTATTGCTGGTCGGTCATCGATCAACAGCTGATCGATGAGCTCGGCGCCGACTACGAAGATACCGAAGACATCGTCAATCAGCTGCGCGCAGTCGAAGGCGTTGAAGTCGCAGCGTTGTTCAAGGATTTCGACGGCGCCGTGCGCGTGAGCTTGCGCAGCAGCGGACGCGTTAACGTACAAGCCGTTGCGGACCGTCTGGGCGGCGGAGGGCATTTCCGCGCCTCGGGTCTCACGTACCCCGGCAACATTCAAGAAGCCATCGCGGGCGTCCACTCTGCGTTGTACGCAGAGGGCCTCTAATTTTAGGCTTCATAAACTTATTTAAACCGCCCGGGTTAACGTCGACGCAGTTCGGTGCACGGCTGCGTTGGATCTATCGCAAACCCGGTGAGCCGAAGATTGCGATCGGTCATGTCGGGACGCTCGACCCGCAAGCTGCGGGCGTGCTGCCGATCGCGCTCGGCCGTGCGACGCGATTGATCCCGTACATTCCGGATAAGCGCAAAGCGTATGCGTTCACACTCGTGCTCGGACGCGCGACTTCGACCGGCGACGCCGGCGGGGACGTCATCGAAACCGTTGACGTTCCGAGCGACGCGCGCGTCCGCTTGGAAGCGGTGCTCGATAAGTTCATTGGACGCGTCGAGCAAATTCCGCCGATGTTCAGCGCGCTCAAAATCGACGGCAAGCGGCTCTACAAATTTGCCCGCAGCGGCGAGACGATCGAACGCAAACCGCGCGCAATCACGATCTATGCGTTAACCGTGCTCGGTTCCGACGATCCGACGACGTTTCGCTTGCGCGTCGCGTGCAGCGAGGGAACCTACGTGCGGACCTTGGCGGAAGATCTCGCACGCGCAATTGACACGGTCGGACACGTCGGTGCGCTCTTGCGCGAAGCGTCCGGTCCGTTCGTGCTTTCCGAAAGTCTGACGCTCGACGAAGTCGCAGCCGATCCGATCGGCGCGCTCACACCGCCCGAGAGCGTAATCGCCATTCCGACCGTTGTGCTCGACGGCCGCGGCTCGGTCGATTTTCGCGCCGGACGGATCGTCGCGATGCGCGAGCCGGTCGGCGACACGCACGTCTTCGTGCGTGACATGACGCGCATGCTGGTCGGCGTCGGCGAGATGCACGGGACGATGCTCGCTCCGCGAAAGGTCTTCGTCTGAACGTTCACCACGCGCTTCCGAACGCTGCGCGCGAGCGTCCGGTGGCGCTGGGCATTGGCTTCTTCGACGGCTTTCATCGCGGACATCGCGCCATCGTGGCGGCGCTCCTGCGCGAGCGCAAGCCGGGTTATCGTGCCGCAGTGCTGACGTTTCGCAATCATCCCGCGACGCACTTACGGCCCGCCGACGTTCCGCCGATGATTTCGACGCTCGAGGAGCGCCTCGACAATCTTGCTCGAGCCGGCATCGACGAAGCGTATCTCTTGCCGTTCGACGATGCGATCGCTACGCTTGATGCGCAAGCGTTCCTCGAGAAGATCATCGCGCAGCGCATCGGCGCGCGTATGCTCGTTGTCGGCGAGAACTTTCGCTTCGGAGCCGGACGCGGCGGCGACGCCGCATTCGCGCGCGAACGCATGGGCTCGCTCGGAATCGGGTTTGTCGCGGTGCCGCAGCTCGAAGATCGCGGCGAACGCATCTCGTCAACGCGCATCCGGCGTGCGATTGCAGCGGGTGACGTCGCGCTTGCCGACGAGCTGCTGGGCGCGCCCTACTCCCTCTACGGACGCGTCGTCGTTGGTGAGGGACGTGGTCACGATCTCGGCTTTCCAACTGCGAACCTCGAGGTCCCGGCCGGAAAGCTGATCCCGGCAGACGGCGTGTACCGGTGCATCGCGCGTTTTGACGGCCGCGACTATGCGGCGCTGCTTTCAATCGGGACCAACCCAACCTTCGATTCGGGTACCGGCCGCACGACCGAGGTCTGGCTGCGCGATTTCGACGGGACGATCTACGGCGAGCAACTTAGTCTGCGCGAGCTACGTTTTCTGAGAGAACAGCTGCGCTTCGAAAATGTCGAGGCTCTGATCGAACAGATGCGGGCGGACGTGGCTGCCGTGCCGTATCCTACAATTGCATGATTCGCAAATTTTTCGCTCTCGCCATCATCGCTCTTTGCACGGTCCCTGTGGCTGCGGCCGCACCGCCGCATCCCGGTCAGCCGGCGCCGGACTTCAAGATACGAACGCTCGACAACAAGCCGCTCGCGCTGGAGAAGTACCACGGCAAAGCCGTCTATCTAGATTTCTTTGCCAGCTGGTGCGCACCGTGCCGCGAGGAGACGCCTGAGATCATCAAGCTTTCCAAGCAATACGAGAAGCGCGGACTCAGCGTGATCGGACTGGACGACAACGAGAGCAAAGATCGCGCGCAAGGCTTTAGCGATCAGTTCAAGGTGCCGTTCCCGGTCGCCGTCGCAGATCAGAAGCTGCTCGACAGTTACGGCGTCATCGCGCTACCCGTGCACGTCTTCATCGACCGCAACGGACAGGTCAAGCTCTACCGGCTCGGCGAGATGTCGAACGATCAAATCGAAGCCGCAATCAACTCGATTTTGTAGGCGCGCCTCGATAACTGGGCGCACGTTCGATTACCGCCGGATATCGATTAACGCTAGTGAGGTAGCGAAGTGGTGGATTTGAACTCAGACTGGGAGAAACGGCTCAAGGACCTGTGGGCGACGATTGATGATCGTGATGAACAACAGTTTGTCGACGCGGTAAATGATCTCGTTGCCGAACTTCCGCCCGCGAGCGCCATCGGGTTCTTCGAGCGCGCTTGCGCTCTCGATTCAACCGGCCACTCGGACTTGGCGGTACCATTGTACAAAGCGGCACTTGGCGCAGGCGTGGTGGGCGAACGGCGTCGCCGGTCCGTCATTCAGATGGCAAGTTCAATGCGAAACATAGGACAGGCCGAAGATGCGGTCGCGCTGCTTTCCGCCGAACTCGATGGCGAAGCGGATGCACTTACCGGGGCCGTCCGAGCGACTCTCGCGCTTTGTCTCGTCGATGTCGGACGCGAACGCGAAGCCGTGGCGGTAGCACTCACGGCGCTCTCCGAGTACCTTCCCCGGTATAATCGATCCATAGCCAACTACGCGCGCCTACTTTGAACCTCTGCGTGTCATCCTGAGCGTAGCAACGCGCAGCGTTGCGAAGTCGAAGGGCGCGAAATCGTACTCTACGCGAAATCGAACGTGCGCCCGGCAATCCTAAGCAGCTTCTACCGTGATCGCTTTTCCGTCGTAACCGACGCGGGCGGTGCTGCCGCCCGGAAGTTCGCCGCGCAAGATCGCGCCTGAAAGGGGCGAGGTGACGCAACGCGCGATCGTGCGCTGTACGTAACGCGCGCCGCTGCCGGCCGCGATGCTTTCTTTCGCAAGAAACCGCCGCGCGTCGGCGGACAAATCAAGGACGACGGCGCGTGCGCCGAGCCGTTCGACGAGCGCGCGTAATTGCAGCTCGACGATCTGTTCGATTTCGGGGACGCCGAGCGCACGAAAGAGCACCGTCTCGTCGATGCGATCGAGCAGCTCCTTGCGCAAAGCCATCTCAAGCTCGCCCAGATCGATGTTGCTCGTCATGACGACCAGCGCGTGGCGGAAGTCTATCGTGCGGCCTTTCGCGTCGGTCAAACGGCCGTCGTCGAGAATCTGCAGCAGGATCGCCGTCACGTCCGGGTGCGCTTTTTCGATTTCATCGAAGAGCACGACGCAGTACGGCCGGCGGCGCACGGGTTCGGTAAGTTGTCCCGGCTCGTCGTGACCGTGATATCCGGGCGGCGCGCCGAGCAGCCGTGAGATCGTGTGCGTTTCCGTATATTCGCTCATGTCGAGGCGTACCAGCGCGTCGTCGGTGCCGAACAAGACGTGCGCAAGCGCGCGCGCCAACTCGGTCTTGCCGACTCCGGACGCACCGATGAAGAGAAACCCGCCGGCTGGTTTGCGCGGATCTTTCAATCCGGCGCGGGCCCGGCGAATGGCTTCAGAAACCGCGTGAACTGCCTCGCGCTGTCCAACGACCCGTCCTTCAAGTGACGTTTCCAGCGCGAGGAGACTGCGTGATTCTTCCTCGCTGAGCGTCCCTTGCGGAATCCCAGTCCAGCGCGAAACGACATTCGCGATCGTCTGTGCGTCGATAATGCTTCCGGTGCCGGCAAGCGCGGCGGTGGCCGCGGCTTCATCGACGAGATCGATCGCTTTGTCCGGAAGAAACCGGTCCGCGATGTAACGCGCGGAAAGCGTCGCTGCGGCGACGATCGCCTCATCGGTGATCGTGACGTGATGGTGCACTGCGTACTTTTCGCGCAAGCCGCGCAGAATCGCGATCGTCTGTTCGACCGTCGGCTCGTCGACGGCAACCGGTTGGAAGCGCCGTTCGAGTGCGGGATCGCTTTCGACGTGCTTGCGGTATTCGCCGAACGTCGTCGCGCCGATGCATTGCAGCTCGCCGCGCGCCAGCTCCGGCTTGATCATCGATGAGAGATCGAGCGAACCTTCGGCAGCACCGGCGCCGACGAGCGTGTGGAGCTCGTCGATGAACAAGATAACGTCGCGCGATGCGCGTTTGATCTCATCGAGAATGCGCTTGACGCGGCCCTCGAACTCGCCCCGATATTTCGTGCCCGCAACGAGTGGTCCGAGCGAGAGCGCCAACACGCGCTTCTCGCGCAATGCTGCCGGAACGCTTCCGGCGACGATCCGCTGTGCGAGCCCTTCGACGACGGCGGTCTTGCCGACGCCGGGCTCGCCGATCAAGACCGGGTTGTTTTTGCTGCGTCGCGCGAGGATCGAGATGACGCGTTCGATTTCATCGTCACGGCCGATGACGGGATCGAGCTTTCCGGCGCGCGCTTCCGCGGTGAGATCCCGCGAATATGCCGCGAGCGTCGGCGTGCCGCTCCGGAAACGCTTCGTCCACTCGAGCGGATTCGCTGCCTGCGGCGCGGGCTCGGAGCCTTCGGATCCTCGAGCATACCGGTCGAGCGCAAAAGCAAGCCCACCGAGGAGTGCCGCTGCGGCGCCGGCACCGATCAACGGGCGGAGCGAAGCGAGCTTTCGATTGCGTGCGCACGCGGCGCACAGATCGACCTGCACCCAGCGTCCGGAGCGCATCGAATAGTCGCGAACGCTCGCCGGCTGTGCCTTACAGGCCTCGCAGGTGTTTTCGGTCATCGAACAGGTCTACCGGAAACGGCAGACCGCGGTTTCAGATCCTACGGAAGAAGCTGGTATGTGACCGTAATATTCGCGTTCACTTCAACGGCCGATGGCGTGATTTGCGTCGGTACCTGCGCGGTCGAAGCGACCGACATGCGCAGGACCTGCGGTGCAAATACCGGCGCACTTTGCACCGTCGACATTCTCCGGACGGCGCCGACGCGCAGATGCGCGGCTTGAGCGATTGCCGTGGCTTGCGCCGCCGCGTCCGCAACCGCTGCGGCAAGCGCGGCAGCATGCGCGCCGCGTTCGTCGCGCAATCCGTAAGCCACACCGTTCACCTGCGTGACTCCGGCGGCAACAGCCGCATCGATAACGGCGCCGACGGTTGAGAGATTGTCAACGACGATCGACAGGCTGCGCGTCACGATGTAGCCGGTGCGCGGCGGTTTGTAGTTGTCATTCGGCGCCGGCTTGGGGACGAAGTTCAGTTCGTAGCCCGACGTTTTGACCGCGCTTGCGTTGATGCCGGCGCCGCGCATACGCTCGAGCAGGGCGCTATAGAGGCGGTTGTTCGCAGACGTCGCGTTGGCGGCAGCGTCGTCGCTCGTGACGATCGCAACAGAGAGCGTCGCTCGATCCGGATCGCGTGAGATCGTTCCGCTACCCGAAACCGTCACCGTGCTCGTTACCGCATGGGTTGCTGCCCAAGCAGGCCCGCTTGCGAGCAGGCACGCCAAGCCGATGGCGGTTTGGAGAAGAATCCGCCAGGGGGAAGTCGGGAAACTCGGGCGTTCAGGGAGGCGGCGCACGGTAAACATCTTGGCTCCGCAACAGGAGCGCTCCCGCGGGAGGCCCAAAAGGCCGAGCGATGGCCTACATTATCACCGAGCCATGTATCGGCACGAAGGACAAGTCGTGTGTTGACGTATGTCCCGTTGACTGCATCCACGGCGACGAAGAAGACACAATGCTCTTTATCGATCCGGAAGTATGCATCGATTGCGGTGCGTGCGTTTCAGCATGTCCGGTCGAAGCGATCTACGCCGATGCCGACGTCCCGGAAAAATGGAAAAACTACACCGAGATCAACGCGGCCTGGTATAAGGAGCGCGCCGGAAAATAAGACGTGGAGTCGGCCTCCGGGAGTTGATGGACGACCCGGTCGACTCGCTCGTCGAATTGGAGGCGAACTTGCGCGATATCGAACGCGTGAATCGCTTCTTCGGCGGAATCGCACCGCTCGCGCGCGTGCTCGAAACGACGGGTGCGATCGAGATTCTCGACGTTGGCTGTGGTGCAGCCGACATTCCGCGCGCCCTCTTATACCGCGCTCGCCGTCATGGACGGACGCTCGCGATCACGTGTCTCGATCGCAGCGAGCAAATGCTCGAGATCGCACGCCGGCAGAACGACAGCCTGCGCTTCGTCCACGGTGACGGCGACGCGCTGCCTTTTGCAGACGGCTCGTTCGACGTTGCGATGTGCTCGCTGACGCTGCATCACATCGAGGCCCGAGAAGCCGTCGGCTTTCTGCGCGAGCTTCGTCGCGTGTCCCGCGTTACGCCGCTCGTGTGCGATCTGCGACGAACGCCGTTCGCATATGCCGCGACCTGGACGTACGCGCAATTGTTCACGCGCAACCGGTTGACGCGGCACGATGCCCCAGTTTCCGTGCTGCGGGCATATACGCTGGATGAAGCCGTCGAGCTCGCGCGCGAAGCCGGATGGCACGCGCCGCAGGTTCGTACCGAGCCGTGGTTCCGCATGACGTTGATCGACGATGTCCCCTAAGGATCGCGTCATCGTCGTCGGCGCCGGGCCGGCCGGCGCGGCAACGGCCCTGGCGCTTGCACGCGCATCGATTCCGGTGACGCTGGTTGAGCGCACCGCCTTTCCGCGACGTAAGGTGTGCGGCGAATATTTGGGCACGGGGGCCGTCGCTGCGCTCGACGCGCTTGGTTTAGGCGAGCCGGTTCGAGCGCTCGGCGCACCGTTGCGCGGCATTCGCATCGTAGCGGCACGCGTACGCACTGAGCTTGCATTTTCGCACCCTGCAGTCGGCCTCGCGCGCGCGACGCTTGACAATCTCATTCTCGAAGCGGCGCTTGCGGCCGGGGCCGAGCTCGTCGCCGGACGCGTCGAGGACGTCGTCGAGCGGGGCGTCGCCGTGCGCGATGCGAGCGGCGAACGCGTCATGTTGCACGGGCGCTTCATCGTTGGTGCAGATGGCGTGGGATCGATCGTTGCGCGCAAGCTCGGTCTGACGTTACCGCTTCCCACGAATCCGCGTTTTGCCGTCGGCGGTCACTTTCGTGAAGTCGATGCGACGAGCGGCTGCGTCGAGATGCACGTGAACGGGAAGGCATATCTCGCGATCAATCCGCTCGGCGACGGCATCGCGAACGTCATGGCGATCGCACCGAAGGATCGCCTCGAGACGTGGTCGCGCGTGATGGATTTTGCTGCTGAAGCGCGCAGCGGTCCGCGCGTTGCCTTTGGTCCGCTCGCGCACGGCGTTCGTCGAACGATCGCGCCCGGAATCATGTTGGTTGGTGATGCGGCCGGCTTTATCAGTCCGTTTACCGGACAAGGCGTCTTCCTTGCCCTGCGCAGCGCCGAGCGCGCATCCTCGGCGCTGATTCGGGCATATTCAAACTTGGCAGCAGAAGAAGCCGCGTTGAGCGCCTACGACCGCGAGCATCGCAGCGAGCTTGCAGCGCGCACGCGGCTCGGCAAGATCGTCGACACGTTGATCGCCGTGCCGTTCTTGGCACGGCGCGCTGCACGCCGTCTCGAAGCCTCGCCGCCCCTGGCTGCGATTTTGCTCGATGCAGTCGGCGGTGCGGCATCGGCGCAGACCGCGCTGCGTCCCACAGTCTTACGCCGCTTACTCGCGTGAACGTCACGACGACGGCGATCGAGATCGCCGCCGATCCGGCGACGATTTTTCGCCTCGCATCCGAAACTGAACGCTGGCCTGAATTTCTGCCGCACTATCGTTTCGTGCGCGTGCTCGAGCATCGCGGACTCACGCGTGTCGTCGAGATGGCGGCATGGCGCGGCTGGATTCCGCTTCGTTGGATTGCCGAGCAGAAGAACGATCCCGCACGGCCGCACATTGCCTTTCTGCACGTGCGGGGCTGGACGCGGGGAATGGAGGTCGAGTGGCGCTTCCTGCCGATTGCGAGTGGAACCAGGGTGGAGATCGAGCACCGGCTGCGCTTCCGGTTCCCATTTGCCGCCGAGTGGCTGGGGCGCCACGTCGTTTCAGACTTTTTTATTGATTTTGTGGCACAACGTACGCTAGCGCGTATGAAAGTTTTGGCAGAAGCGGCATGTTGAACGGAGAGCACCGGGTCGTCGTGACCGGAATCGGGATCGTCAGCCCGATCGGTATCGGCGTGCGCGACTTCTGGGAAGCCATGCTCGCCGGACGCGTCGGCGCGCGACCTATCACGCGTTTCGATACGGACGGCTACCCGTCACGGATCGCCGCCGAAATCGATAATTTCGATCCGGCCGATCATATGGATGCCAAGCGCGTTCGCTGGACCGACCGTTTTGCGCAGTACGCGGTTGCCGCGGCGCGCGGCGCGTTCGACGATGCGGGAATCGCGAAGAACGGTCCGCGTGACGACGTCGGTATCTTCATCGGTTCGGCGCTCGGTGGCGTCGCCTACGCGGATGAGCAGCACGACATTTTTCGACAACGCGGTCTCGGCAGCGTTCGCCCGTTGCTCGCGATCTCGGTGTTCGGGGGCGCGGCGACGTGCAACGTGGCGCTCGAATTCGACGTTCGCGGCCCGACGGTTGCGAATGCGAATTCATGCGCCTCGGGCGCGGTCGCGATCGGCGAAGCGTTTCGCGCCGTCCGGCGCGGCGACGTGCGCGCCGCAATTGCCGGCGGCTGCGAAGCGCCGCTCTCGCCGCTGTGCTTTGGAGCCTTCACCGTGATCGGTGCGATGTCGACGCGCAACGAAGATCCGCAGCACGCAAGCCGCCCGTTCGATCGCGAACGCGACGGTTTTGTGATGGCCGAAGGCGCGGGAATGCTGGTGCTCGAGCGTTACGAAGATGCCGTCGCGCGCGGCGCCAGCATCTACGGTGAGATTCGCGGATTCGGCGCGAGCAACGATGCGCATCATATGTCCGCACCCCGGCCCGGCGGTGAAAACGCTGCCCGCGCGATTGAAAATGCGCTGGGTGAAGCGCACATCGCACCGGGTGAAGTAGAAGCCGTCAGCGCGCACGGTTCATCGACGCAGCTCGGCGATCGAGCCGAAGCGCAAGCGCTGCGGCGTGTTTTCGGCGACGGCGTCGCGCAACTTCCGATTACTGCTTCCAAAGGCCAGCACGGGCATGCGTTCGGCGCGGCAGGCGCATGGGAGGCGGCCCTCTCGTTGCTAACGCTGCGCTACGGCGTTCTTCCGCGCGTAGTCGGGCATTTTGTCGACGATCCGGACTGCGATCTAGCGTTTGTGCGTTCGACCGTCGAAGGTCCGATTCGTACGATGGTTTCTAATACGGCGGGTTTCGGCGGCATCAACGCCGCGCTTGTTTTCTCGGCTCTCGATTCGTGAGCGTTCCGGTACAAGTCTGCGACGTCCGTAAAGTGTACGCGACGTCGTCGGGTGATGCTTTGGCGCTCGCCGGCGTCTCGCTCGAGCTTGGGCGCGGTGAAATGGTCGCGCTAGTGGGTCCGAGCGGTTGCGGCAAGACGACGCTGCTGAACCTCGTTGGATGTGTTGATCTGCCAACGTCGGGTGACGTCGTAATCGAGGGGCGAAGCACGACCTCTTTGAGCGATGACGAGCTCACACTGCTGCGCCGGGATCGAATCGGAACGATCTTTCAATTTTTCAACCTGTTACCGGCGCTTACGGTCGAAGAGAATGCATCTTTATCGCTCGTGTTGCAAGGCGCTTCGCCGGGCGAAATCTCGACACGCGTTGGACGCGCGCTGGAGTTGGTCGGAATCGCCGACCGTGCGCGCGCCTTTCCCGCAGAGCTCTCCGGTGGTCAGCAGCAGCGCGTCGCGATCGCGCGCGCGATCGTCCACCAGCCTGCAATCGTGCTCGCCGACGAGCCGACCGGAAACCTCGATTCAAAAAACGGTGCGATCGTTTTGAATCTGCTGCGTACGATCGCCGACGGCGGCCAAACCGTGCTGATGGCGACGCACAACGAAAGTGCGGCTGCGATCTGCGACCGCACGCTGCACATGCAAGACGGACAATGGGTTTACTCCTACGCGGGCTGATCGCGGGGACGCTGCGCGACGGTAGACTTCGAACCGTCGTAACGATCGTCGCGGTCGCTCTCGCTGTTGCAATCGCATTGGCGATCGATCTCGCGAACACGACCGCGGTCGCATCGTTCTCGTCGAGCGTCAACGTCGTAGCAAGTCGCGTCAACATGCAAGTCCTCGGCGTAGGACGTGGTTTCAACGAGCGCGCGCTGTTGCGCCTCATGCTCTTGCCGGGTGTCGTCTCGGCATCGCCGGTCATTGAGGACAACATCGTGGTCGGCGCGCGGCGCGGCCAGCCGCAAGAAGGCGAAGTCTTGCGTGTGCTCGGCGTCGATCTGCTGCAGCCCTTACCGCGCGATGCCGGCAATCCGAGCGCGGGCCGCGTGGTGAGCGCCGACGTGCTCGTCAACGGCCGTGGCGCCGTCATCAGCGAGCGCGTCGCGCGCCGGTGGGGATTACAGATCGGCTCACATCTCGAGGCGTTGGCCGGAGCGCGCCCAGTCTCGTTGACCGTCGCAGCAATCTTGTCGCCAAATGTCGTCGGGATCGATTCGAGCGTCGTCTTCGTCGACATTGCGACGGCGCAGGACGTCTTCGAGAAGGTGGGTTTACTGGATCGCATCGACTGTGTCGTCGATCCAAGCCGTTTGGCGGAGACCCTCGTAGCTGCGCGCGCGGTGATTCCACCCGGCGCGCGCGTCCTCGAACCAAAGGTCCGCACCGGCGAGATTCGCCGAATGCTGCAAAGCTTTCAGTTGAATCTCGATGCGCTCTCAGCGATCGCGCTCGTGGTCGGCATGTATCTGATTTTCAACACGGTCGCGATTGCAGTCGTGCAACGCCGTCCGGAGATCGGCACCTTGCGCGCGCTCGGTGCGACCCGCCGGCAGATATTCGCGGTCTTCTTGATCGAAGGTGGCGCACTCGGGCTTGCGGGCTCGATTCTGGGCCTTGCGCTCGGCGCGCTGCTCGCACAATTTTCGGTCACAGCCGTCGCGAAGACAGTCCAGACGCTGTACGTCGGCATCGGCGCGGGTAGCATCGTGTGGGATCCGTTTGCGATCGCCAAGGCGTTCGTGCTGGGAATCGCGCTTGCAGTCATTGCGGCAATCGTCCCGGCGATCGAAGCGGCGCGGATCCCGCCTGCATACACGATGCGCTCGGCAGGGTTCGAACGCCGCTCTGCGCACTTTGGCCGTAACGCGGCACTTGCCGGAGCAGGCGCGTTCATCGTTGCATGGCTCGTGACGGCGGGGCCGCCGATCGATGGAATCCCCGTCTTCGGTTATCTTTCCGGGATCATGATCATCGCCGGCGGCTCGCTCTGCATCCCCTTGCTCATCACCCAAGCATCGACGCTCGGACGCCGCTTTTTGCGTGATGCGCCGGCGCAGCTCGCTGCTGGAAATCTCGGAGCTGCGCTTCGGCGCGAAAGCGTTGCCGTAGCCGCCCTCG
>Ga0181525_10000919_pt1 | contig 25611 bp, 18 predicted proteins | sample PEATcosm2014_Bin_48_FD_121100 | JGI IMG/M metagenome (GOLD analysis project Ga0181525, IMG submission 121100) | Peatland microbial communities from MTU Mesocosm Facility, Houghton, MI, USA - PEATcosm2014_Bin06_10_metaG | ecosystem: Environmental > Terrestrial > Soil > Wetlands > Peat | place... | reverse complement strand
TATTTTGGCTGCGAGATGCGCGCGAAATCGAGCACGCTGGTTGCGGCGATCCCGATCGCCGAGAAGACGGGGCGCTGCGAAATCCGTCCGAATTCTTATGTGCGCAAAATCGAAACGAATGCGCACGGGCGCGCCAGTGGCGCGATTTATTTCGATGCGAATCGCCGCGAGATCTTCCAGCGCGCCAAAGCCGTGGTGCTGTGCGCCAACGGCGCTGAAACCGCGCGCCTGTTGCTGCTCTCGAAATCGAAGCGCTTCCCGCAGGGGTTAGCCAATGCGAGCGGCCTGGTTGGCAGGCATCTGATGTGGGACAACGGGGGCCTGGCGATGGGACTGTTCGAGCATCCGTTGAACGAGCACAAAAGTATTCAAGTGACGCGAGTGCTGCACGATTACTATCGCGCCGATCCGAAGCGGGGCTTCTACGGCGGCGCCGGACTGGATGCGCGCTTCAACTACTACCCGGCCTCTTTCGCGCTGCGTGGTCTGCCGCCGGACGCGCCGAAGTGGGGCGCCGAATATAAGAAGATGTTGGGCGAATACTTCACACACACCATGACGGTGCTGGCGCACACCAGTTCCCTGCCCCAGTTTCGAAACAGCATCTCGCTGGACCCGGAGTTGAAGGACGCCTGGGGCTTGCCTGCCATGCGCGTTACTTTCGATTTTCACCCCGACGATGTCGCCACCATGCGATGGGCGCTCACCAAGCAGATCGAGATTCTGGAAGCGGCCGGGGCCCGGAAGACCTGGACGTCGGGTATCGCCTTGGAGGATATGCTGCCATCGGTACACCTGATGGGCACTTGCCGCATGGGCAACGATCCGAAACAGTCTGTAGTAGACCGCAATAATCGCGCGCATGACGTCCCGAATTTGCTGATTGCGGACGGCAGCAGTTTCGTCACTGCGGCGCGGCAGCAGCCGACGGCCACCATTCAGGCGCTGGCCTATCGCGCGGCGGACTACGCGGCTCAAGCGGCGAAACGCGGCGAATTGGGCTGAAACTTACCGCTTTTTCACCAAACATTCACCGGCCTGCAAGGTTCCCCGGTTATCGTCGGACTTGGGGGCCAAAACAGACGGGTCTGAATTTGTTTCCGTGGCGGGCGTGCTGCGCGAGCTGATCCGCAATCCAGTGGGGCTGCTGCTCCGGCGATGGAACTGGAAGTCGTGCCTGCTCAGTTCGTTCTTCCGGGCGGCCATCTTCTTTTTCGCCAATCTGGCTGCGGGATGGCGCGCCGCGCTGGCCGCCATGTCCATTGAGCTTCTCTATCGCGGGCTTTCGGCGGGCTTTTGCGGCGCGCTCACACCGGCCTTCCGGCAGGCGCAGCCCGCGTGGCTCGCGACCAGCACGGCGGTGGTGCTGCTCCCTCTTGCGTCCCACTCGCTGGAATTCGCGATTCACTTTGCCCGCGGAACGCCGAAGCTAACTAACCGCCAGTATAATTTTCATCTTCACCATCCTGTCGACACTCTTCAACCTTTATGCCGTGCGGCGCGGCGTATGGATTGTGGGAGCGGAAGGCCGGCCGATCGGGGAGGATTTTCGCGCCCTACCGCGCGTCCTGGCCGGCTTCCTCGCCGCGGGACCGTTGGCTCTGTGGCGGCTTTCGAAAACCTGAATTCATGCCTCGCGCGCGGAGAGTTCGTTGACCACCGGACTTTCCAGCTCCGGTGTTTCGGCTCTACGCCCGATCCCGATGATGGAAGTTTGCTGCCACGGCAGGTAAGCGTCGATCCGGCGCAGCAGCCAAACCATGCGGTCGAAGTTCCTGAGCTGCAAACGGCTGATGGTCCTCTTCTTCAGGATGCTTCCGTTCAGCCACCAACCAGGCCGCGAAGCGCGATTAAAACGCAAAATAGTCTCGACATGAAACCCAGCGGCCGTCATTCGTTCGCGTAATTGTTCTTCGGAGTAGCGCAGAAAATGCCCGAGTTCTTCATCCAGGCAATTATAGATGCTTTGCCCGCAGGGAACCAAAACGATGGCGCGCCCGCCTGCGGTAAGCATGGAGCGGATGTTTCGCAACGCCGCCATATGATCCTCGATGTGCTCCAGCACATTCAAGCAGATCACGGTGTCCATACGGCCCTGGAAGGGCGCATGATTTTCCGGATGCGCCGCATTCAGCTCGGCGATTTCCAGATTGGGCCGGTGCGACAGACGATTTCCCAGGCGCTCCAGATGTTCGCGATCGATATCGGTGGCGACATAGCGCTTGCGCCCGGGCAGAAGCTGGCGGGTGAGATTGCCCATTCCAGCTCCAATCTCGAGAACGTGTCTGCCGACGTATGGCCGTATGGTGTCCGCCATCCAGCGATTGAAATTCGGAGCGCTGGCGAAGGCATCCAGAATGTCCTTGTCTTTGTCGACATAAATATCGCGCGACAGCGCAGTCTTCAATATCACCCAGAACGCTTCAAAAGCGTCCTTGAGCCCGATCTTCTTGCCTTCGTCATAAGTGCGGCCGCTATAGCTGATGGGTGTTTCGTAGATGCGAGCCTGCCGCTTGGCGAGCTTAATGGTGGTCTCCGGCTCAAAACCGAAACGCTGGCTCCGCAGCGGAATACTCTGCAGCAGAGAAGTGCGAAAGGCCTTGTAGCAGGTCTCCATGTCGGTGAGATTGAGATCGGCGAAGATGTTGCACATGGCCGTCAGCAGATGATTGGCCAGCGAATGCCAAAAGTAGAGCACACGGCGCTCGCCGCTGGTCATGAAGCGCGAACCGAAAACCGCGTCGGCGCGGCCGTCGATCAGGGGCGCCAGGAGCTTCAGGTATTCGTTGGGATTATATTCAAGATCGGCATCCTGGATGATCGAAAATTCTCCGCTGGCCTCGGCAATCGCGCGCCGAAGGGCGGCGCCTTTGCCTTGATTCTCGCTGCTCTTTAACAGGCGAATGTAGCCGGGGTATCGATCCGCTACGGCCTCCACCTCTTCAACCGACGAGTCCGTGGAACCATCGTCGGCCACGATAATCTCTCGGCTGAAGCCTGGAGGAAGCGGAGCCGCAATCGCGCGCGCCAGCAAGGTGGACACGAACTCCTCTTCGTTATACAACGGGACCAGGATCGAGATCTTCATCGCCGTAAGCACATTGTCTCCAACAGCCGGACATGAGCGGCCGGTAACTATCTTTGACTCATTTTAGCCGTAATTGATTTCGATTTTAACTTCGGCGCGAAGACGTTGGTACTCTTGGTACCACCCACGCTACGGCAACTTCAAGAATTGCGACAAGTTGTCCATAGCGCCGCCTACCGCCCGCGCCAGGCTGAGTTTGGCGACGTTGTGGGCGAATACGCTATTGATGTAATCCAGCTCCGCGCTTGCGACGGATTCCTGGGCTTGCACCACTTCGACATTATCCGACACGCCGGCTTGAAATTTCTGGCGGGTCAGATCCAAGGTTTCTTGCGTCACTTTCCGATTCTGGTCCGCAACCTCAACCTGATTGGCCGCGGCCTGCAAATCGAGGAACGCGCTGCGCACATCGCTTTCGATTTTTCCGCGCAGGTCTTCGATCTCGGCTTGCCGCTGGACAACGGCGGCGTCGGCCTGTTCGATGTCGCCCTCCGTGCGGCCGCCTCGCCAGATGGGAACGGTCAAGGTGCCGGTCACCGAAAAAGTCCCATGCGCGTTGCTCGGATTTAGCCCATTTGCGCCATAGTCGGCATTGAGGGCGAGCGAAGGCAGACGTTCGGCGTGCGCGGCCGACCTGGTCAGCTCTGAGGCGTGAATCTGGGCCGCGGCGGCTTTGAGATCCTGACGATGGGCGTAGGCTTGTTCCAGAGCCTGGTCCAGCTTCAAATCGGGAGCGGCCGAGAAAGCGATATCATCGGTGACGTCGAATTGATCGTTGGCGGGTAAACCAGTCAACCGAGCGAGGTTTATTTTCTGCTTGGACAGGTCGTTGCCGAGGGTGGACAAACGCTCCTGCTCAGTGAGCATCTGTACGCGGCTTCGGTTGACGTCCGTTTGCGCCAGCAAGCCAACGGCGCGCTGTTGGGAGGTCTGATTAAAGAGAGCCGTTGCGGTGTTCAACTGTGCCTGTGCGGAATTCACGCGCGCTTTCGCGGCGATCACCTGCAGATATGCGCCGCCCACTGCGAGTACAACCAGGTCCCGCGCGTCTTGCACGGACAATTCGTTGGCGCGCGCAGTCTCTCCAGCCGAGCGGTAATTCTTCCACGCCGTCATGTCGGCCACGCTCTGCGTCAAGTGTGCGCGAAGATCGAAATAGTTAAAAGGCCCCACAATTTCGGGAATGGAAAATCCGGGAATAGGAACATGAAAGCGTAGTCCGGCAACCGCCAGGTTGGTCTGCTGCGCGGTCTCACTCGCGGTCGCGACAAGATTCGGGAGCAACGAACTGCGCGCCACACGCGTTTGTCCGTGGGACTGCCGGAGGGCCTGGTTCAATCCCACCGTTCCAAGGTTGTAATCGAGACCTCGCTGGATGGCTTCTCGAAAAGAGAGCCGGCCGGAAAACGGGGATCGCGAGATACTGCTGGAGCTACCTGAGAACGGTCCAGAAGTTTGCACCGTGGTATTCAGCGTATTCACGCTGGTGGTGGTGCCCGGTGTGGGCGTTTGCGCGGCCGTCACCGATCCGCTCTGCGCGGCGCGTCCGGAAAGCGGGAGTTGCGTTGCCAGCGTTCCCTGGGTTTGAGTGGCGGGCTGTCCGATTTGTGCAAATGCGCAAGCTGCTCCGGCGAGCAGCATTGCGGATAGGTTTCTGATAACTCTCTGCATTTTCGATAAGGGTCCTAACCCAGTTGTTTTCGGAATCGCCAGACGCTCAACGACACCAGGACCACGGTAAAAATCAGCAGGGCCAGGAAATTCGGCCAGAGCGTATCGAAGCCGCTTCCCTTCAACATGCTGGCGCGGGCGATTACGCCAAAGTGGTAAATGGGATTGAATTTCGTCAAGGGTTGCATCCAGTGCGGCATGGCTTCCACCGGCGTCAGCGCTCCAGACAAACTGGCCAAGGGCGGATTTACGAAGAAACTGGTCAGTTGCGCCTGCTCGGCGGATTTTGTGAACGTTGCAATGAACGTGCCGATGCCGATGCCCGACAGCAGACACAGCGCAGCGCCGCCAAATACCAACAGAAAACTCCCATGAAAAGGCACGTGAAATACGCCGCGCATCAGTCCGATGGCGAGCAGCGCCATCAGGCATAACAGCAAAAAGAGCGGGGCGATCTTGGCCAAAATCACTTCCGACGTTCCGGCCGGCGACATCAGCAACTGCTCAATGGTGCCGGCTTCGCGCTCCTTCACCATGGTGGCGGATGCAACCAGCGAACCATTTAAGATGCACAGCAATCCCAGAATGCCGGTTACGGTGAACCAGGAAGTAACCAATCCAGGGTTATATAAAAAAGCAGGCTGCAGATCCACGCTGCCTCGTGCGCCTGCATCCGCCCCAGCGATCTGTTGAAAGCTGGCGTGCAGGCCCGAGCTGGGGAGACCCGCGTTGTAAGTTGCCAGCACGCCCTGGGCGTAGTTACGGGCGATGGTGGCGGTGTTGGCGTCCATTGCATTTAACAGAAATTGGACGGAGGCCTGCCGTCCTCTTTGCAAATCCCGCGCATAATCGTAAGGAATCACCAGACCGGCCTGCACCTTCCCCTGCGTTATGGCGTCGCTCAGCCGATCGGGCGAAAGAAAATAGCCGGACAGGCGGAAGCTTCGGCTCTCGCTGAGCGTGGCTACCAGTTCGCGGCTTTCCGGCGTACGGCTGTCATCGATCACGCCCAACCGAAGATTTTCCACTTTCGAATTGAGAACGAATCCAAACAGCAATAGCTGCAACACGGGCGGAATAATTAAAGACAGCGCGACGCGGCGGTCGCGGCGTATTTGGGTGAATTCTTTGGTAATCAGAGCGCTCAGGCGATAATTGAACAGTTTCATCCTTATGCCTTTACCTGCATTTTCCGCATGTTCATCCAGGCCAGCGTATAGAACACCAGGCCGGTAAAACCGATGATCAGGATTTCGAGCCAGGTTGAGGCCCAACCTCCGCCTTGGAGAAATGCATCGCGCACCACGTAGATATAGTGCTTACCCCAGACCAGATCGGAAACCCAGCGGATCTGGGACGGGATATTGTCGATGGGAAAGATCAGCCCGGACAGCAAAAACACCAGCAGGAATCCGCCCAGAGCTACTACCTGCATGGCAGCTACGCGGCTGGGAATGGCCGCTCCCACCATGGTTCCGAACGAAGCTACGCAGAAGGCGTAGAGCAGGGTGGCCACCAGGAATGGGGTGGGGTCGCCCGCAAAGCTCAGGCCGAAGTAAGTTCTCAGCAGAACCATCAGAGGAATACATTCCGCCAAGCCTACCAGTGTGAAGGCGCCGATCTTTCCCAGAAGAAATTCGTGCGCCGAAATGCTGGAGACATAGACTTGCAGAATTGTTTTTTTCTCGCCTTCCTTGGCCATTGCGAGTGAAGCCAGAAGAGGCGCAAACATCGACATGGCCAGAACAAAAACACCGGGACCCGAGTATTTCTTGCTGGAGAGTCCGGGGTTGTACCACATACGGATCTCGGCTTGCACCGGTTGCGGACTCGATGCGCCGCTGTTGGCCGCGTTGTAAGCGCGTACGATGCCGTCGGCGTCGCCGGCCACCAGGCTCGCGGTATTCGAGTCCGATCCATCCATTAAAAGCTGCACCGCCGCGCTCTTGCGGCGCAAAACATCGCGCTCAAAATGCGTTGGGATTATCAGCGCCGCTCTAGCCTGGTTGGAAGTGAAAGCTTCCTGCGGCTGGCGATTGGTGGGCCAGGAAACCACGTAAAGCGAATTGGACGCGCGGAAGGCATCGATGAATTGGCGGGAGGTGGACGAATTATCGAAATCCTGCACGATCATGGGCATGTGGCTGACAGTGAGAGCGATGGACGAGCCCAGCAGCAGAAGGATGATCACCGGAAGGACCAGCACTAAAGCCAGCGCCAGGGGATCGCGCAGAATCTGAATCAGCTCTTTGCGAGTTTGGGCCACGATACGCCGCATAAAGTAACCTCAGTCTTCGGAAGCAACCTTGCCTTGTAGCCTGGCCTGTTCCACCACGCTGATGAAAACGTCTTCCAGAGAGAAGCGCTCTTCCCGCACGGATAAAACGCGCACGCCCGCGCTGGCCAATTTCCGACTGGTGTTTCGGATGCCGGCATCCACTGCTTCGTCCACAATGACGTGGAGCCGGTCTCCAAACAGGGAAACGCGCCAGCGCTCGGAATTTTCCTTCAGCAAGTCGGCGGCGCGCTGCGGCTGATCGACGAGGAATTCCAGCAGATGGGCCTTCTGCCGGTTCTTGATTTCGCTGGGCGTGCCTTCGGCCACCAATTCGCCCGCCACCATGAAACCTAATCGATTGCATTGTTCGGCTTCTTCCAGATAATGTGTTGTCACGAGAATGGCCGCACCTAGATCCGCCAGGCGGTTAATCACGGTCCAGAAAGCGCGCCGGGCCAATGGATCGACTCCCGACGTAGGTTCATCCAGGAACAAAACACTCGGTTCATGCATGATGGCGGCGCCCAAAGCCACGCGCTGTTTCCAGCCTCCCGGCAGACTGCCGGTAATCAGTTTTTCCTTGCCCTCCAGACCGGAGAACGACAAAGCCCAGCGGCGCTTCTCCTCCCGCTCCGCTTCCGGTACGCCGTACACGCCCGCGAAAAAATTTAGATTTTCTTCGATGGACAGATCGTCGTAGAGCGAAAACTTCTGCGACATGTAACCGATGCGCTGCCGCACGCTTTGCGATCGCAGGCTGCCGCTTTCACCCGCCAGTTGCATTTCGCCGGAGCTGGGCGCCAGCAGGCCGCAGAGCATTTTGATGGTGGTGGTCTTCCCTGCTCCGTTGGCCCCGAGCAATCCGTAAACTTCGCCGTACTTAACTTCCAGGCTGACGTGCCTCACCGCGATGAAGTCGCCAAACTGCTTGGTGAGATCCTTGGCCCCAATGGCGATTCTGCCGCGCAGGCTCTCATGATCGTGATGGCCCGGGAACGCATCGGATCGAACCTCCTGGCCCAGATTGCGCAATTTTGCGACGAACGTGTTTTCGAGCGTCGGTTCGCTGACGCGAATTTCTAAAACCTGCACCTGCGCGGCCTTCAGTTGGCTCTCGACAAAACGCGCGCCTTGATCCGGATCGTGGACCAGCACATCCAGACGGTCGCCAAAGCGCTGGACATCCAGAAGCTCCTGGCCGGCGCCCGCGTGTAGCGACAGCAAGCGCTCCGCGCCGGGAAGATCAGACGTCCTGAGTTCCAGCCGCTTGGCGTGTAAGCTGGCGCGCAGCTCGGCCGGCGTTCCGGTCTGATGGATCTCGCCCTGATGCATTAACGCCACGCGATGGCAGCGCTCGGCTTCATCCAGGTAGGGCGTGGCTACGAGAATGGTGAGGCCATCGGCGGCGAGATGGGCCAGGGTGTCCCAGAATTCGCGGCGCGATACGGGGTCTACGCCGGTGGTCGGCTCGTCGAGCACCAGCACATTGGGCTCCGGAACAAGCGCGCAAGCCAGCGCCAGCTTCTGTTTCATGCCGCCGCTAAGACGCCCGGCCAGGCGGTCCTGGAAGCGATCCATATCGAACATCCGCAGATAGCGCAGGCCGCGTTCGTTAATTTCCGCGCGAGGGACGCGCCGCAGATCGCCGATATAATGCAGGTTCTCGGAAACGCTGAGATCGGGATACAAACTGAAGGTCTGCGTCAGGTAACCGGTCTGCGAACGCGCCTCGCGGGCCGGCCGGCCGAAAACTTCCACCGCGCCTGACGTGGCCTCCATAACGCCCGCCAGAATCTGGAACGTGGAGGTCTTCCCTGCGCCGTCTGGACCAATCAAGCCGAAGATCTCGCCCCGCTCCACTTGTACGTTGATGCCCCGCACCGCTTCGATTGGACCGTAGCGTTTCCAGAGATTCTGGATTCGGATCGCCTGTGAGTCCGTATTGCGATCCCCGGCAGGCGCGGCGCGATCTAAAGTGGCGGCTGTCATTTGTTCGCCTTATGAGCCGGCCACCGATCGCCCTGCACCAGAATCTCCCCATCGCTCGGCATTCCCGGTTTGGCGTAGCCGAGGCCGGTCTTGAGTTGCAGCTTGACGCCTACCACCTGCTTGACGCGGTCGTCTCGAAAGTAGGTGTTCTCGGGAGTGAAGGTGGCTTGCGGGTCGATGCGCGAAACGTAGGCATCCAACGGCTGGTTGGGATTGGAATCCAGATAGATGTGCGCCGGTTGGCCCAGCTTCACTCGTCCGATTTGTCCTTCCGGCATGAAGCCGCGTAAATAAACTTTCGTCAGGTCCAGCAGCGTGACGATCGCGGTCCCCGCCGTCACCACCTCGCCCGGCTCGGCGGCGCGCGTAATGATAGTGCCGTCGAAGGGCGCCGCCACGGTGAGGTCCTGACGGTTCGCCTGGGCTTCGGTCAGTTGGAAGTGCGCCTGTTCCGCGCTGGCTTTGGCATTGGCGATCTCGGCTTCCTGCTCTGCAATCTGCCGCCGGACGCTGACGACCTGCGCTTCTCGAATGCCCGGATTGGTCAAATTCGCCTGAGCGGTGGTCAGAGAACCGCGAGCGGCTTCCACGCGCCTCTTGGCTGCGGCGACGGCTGCCGCCTGCTGATCGGCCGTAGCCACGGATTGCTTGCCCTGGCGTTCGGAAACCGCTCCGGTTTGCGCCAGGCGCGTGTAGGCGTCTTTATCGAAAAGCGCCAGTCCGTAGGAAGCCTCCTGCTGCGCCAGATCTGCCTCGGCAGCAGCGAGATCGGCCTCGGCTTGCCGCACGCGGCCTTGCGAGTCTACTTTGGACTGCTCGGTGTACAGCTCGTTCTCTTTCAATTGTTCCTGCAGAACAGAAGTCTGCGCCTGTGCCGCCACGGTTTTGGCCTGCGCGGCCAGCAGCGCGGCCTGGGCTTGATCCTGACGGGCGCGCACCTGCGCATCGTCCAGAATTGCGAGGACGTCGCCGGCCTTCACCAGGTCTCCTTCGCGAACGCGGATTTCGAGAATGCGGCCGGTGGTCTTGGGCGCCACCGCCGAGTCGTCACCCTCGATCCGGCCGCTCAGCGTGACCACGTTCTCGGGAGTAGCGGGAGAGAAAAAGAACAGGCGCCAGACTACGAACGCCACACCGGCCAGCACAAGGAGAACGATGAACCGGGCGGCCTTGCTGCGAGGTTTCGGGGGAGCGGGCGCAGTATCCGGGGGCCGCTTGGTCTGCGGCTGCTCCTTGCCGATCGCATCGGGCCTTACTGCAGCGGGTTCCAGTGTTTTTTCTTCGGTCATGAAGCTTCCTCACATCTCCGCGGACTTGGTGGCCGGGCGCACACGCGCGGCTCGCAGGTAGGCGAGCGAAAAATCGGCAATATGGTTGGCGACCATTTCTCGTTGTTTTGGCGACATTTTCATTTTCGGCCAGAGCTGGCATAGAACCGGCTGGGCATGGGAATAATGCGCCACCTGCCCCATCACGCTATGGGTGCAAAGGCGTGTTGTGTCGTGGTTGGGAGGAAGATTGAGAATCTCTCCCACCAGCGAACGCAGCCGGTCGTACAACGGCCGCAGGGACTCTTCCACCACGCCCGCCAACGCCGGCGTGGGGTTCGCCATTTCCTTCAATACAAATCGCAACTGCAATCCAAACTGCTCGCGCGTCGCGCTCAAGCGTTCCAGAACGGCGCGAATGATCTGGCGCAGAGCGTCGCAAGGGTCCGCGTTCTCTTCCAACGCGTGGTCCATCAGCTCGGTCTTGGCGTCGGCGTCTATGGCATAACGAACCACAGCGAGGTAAAGTTCCATCTTGTCGCCGAAATGGTAGTTGACCAGAGCCAGGTTCACCCCGGCGCACCGGCAGATTTCGCGCACCGTGGCGCGTTCGTAGCCATGGTCCGAAAATATCTTGATGGCCGCCTTGAGTATTTTGTTCCGCGTGTCGTCCTGCGATGACGGGACGCGCCTGGCTGGTTTGGCGATCATTTAAACGATAGTTTAAAACAACAGTTTAAGAATTGTCAAACCGGCTGTTGCGGCGACAGCCCGGTAGGAACCCTGACCGCAGTTGGTGTACTTTATCAATGAGACGAGAAATGACGAAACAGACAGATCTGGCCGGCAGTTTCACGCTGCCCGGCACTTCAATGAATTTAGCGCGCATGGGTTATGGCGCCATGCAATTGGCCGGCCCGCAGGTTTGGGGACCTCCGCGCGACACGAACGCCGCGATCGCCGTGCTGCGAGAAGCTGTTGCGGCGGGCGTCAACCACATCGATACCAGCGACTATTACGGCCCGCACGTGACTAATCAGATCATCAAACAGGCGCTTCACCCGTATCCGGCCGGACTGGTGATTGTCACCAAATTAGGCGCCAGGCGCCCGGCGGACAAATCGTGGGTGCATGCCCTGTCGCGCCAGGAGCTGATCGATGGCGTGCATGATAATCTGCGAAACCTCGGGCTGGACGCTCTGGATGTGGTCAATCTGCGGGTGGGAGGAATGATGGGGCCAAGCGAGGGATCTATCGAAGCGCCGATGACCGTGCTGGCGGATCTGAAACGCCAGGGACTGATTCGTCATCTCGGGTTGAGCAACGTGAGTCCCGCTCAGTTGGCGGAGGCGCAAGCGATTACCGGCATCGTCTGCGTGCAGAACTTTTATAACGTGGCGAACCGGCAGGACGACGGCTTCATCGACCATCTCGCGCATCAAGGCGTGGCCTATGTGCCGTTCTTTCCGCTGGGAGGCTTCACTCCGTTGCAATCGTCCACTCTGGACGCGACTGCCGCAGCATTGAATGTTACGCCAATGCAAGTGGCGCTGGCCTGGCTGCTGCAGCGCTCGCCCAATATTCTGCTGATCCCCGGTACATCTTCGGTGCAGCATCTTCGCGAGAATCTCAGCGCCGCGACGCTACAGCTTCCGGCGGAAACGATTGCGGAGCTCGACTCGATCGGCGCTGTCATGTAGTTTCGTCCGCCCGGTCTAATCCCACCGCCTTTTAGGCGGTCCGCTTCCAGCAGGTTTCACCTTTTGGCCCCAGTTTCTTGTGCGCTCGATGCGGCGCACGTTCTCACTGTTCTCAACGAACGTACTGTGTTCGCACTTGTGAGAACATTGTTCGCGGACCCTACAGCGTTCACGCGATTGTGAACGCGGCACGCAGGAGTGCGTTCGCCACGCCCTTCAGGCAACTTTCAGGCGCGGCTGCTAACCTTTCGCGCCGGCCAGCGTGAGAAACCGGGCCTCTGTCAGCAGTATGATTGCGTGCCCGCGCTCGGCCTCGTGATCGACATCCAACAGCTTTTGTCCTTTTTGTTCAGCCTTCCAGTGCGGGGACTGATCGCCCACCACCAGGATGTCCGTCGCGTGGCTCACTCGATCCTCAACCGTCGCGCCGGCTTTTCGCGCCAGTTTCTTGGCATCCGCGCGCAATAAGGACAGGCCGCCGGTAAACACCAGCTTTTTACCCTGGAGGGAAAGCACCCTGGCTCGCTTTTGCGGGACCGGCTCCTTCGCTTCCATATGTTCCAGCATCTCCGACGCGCTGGTGAAGCATTTCCGGCGCTCGCCGATGCAGCGCTGAAGCACGGACTTGGTATGCGCGCTGCAGGGGAAATGCTTCACTTCATTCGCAGTGACCTTGCGCGAGCCGACGCCCGTTAGCAGGGCCGCGTACAACTGGCCGATCTGGTGGACGTCGTCAGCCTGGCGCCAGGATTTTGCGCCGCTCTGGATCGCGCTGGGTGCGAAACGGGGCGCGAAAACGTCCGCCGCCACATCCTTGCGTCCGGCCCGGTGCAATGCGATTCCGAAATCCCCAAGCTTCAGGACGCAGTTGGCAGCTACGAAAACGTTGCCGGGCGTGATGTCTCGATGGACTGCGCCGCTCTCATGAATCCTGGTGACGGCGCGGAGCAGCCGGATGATTTCCCGACGTGCGCGCGCCTCCGGCCAGGGTTGGGGATTTCGTTCCAGGAAGCCGCCCAGATCTCCTTGCTCGATATACTCAGAGACCAGGCAATAGAGTGGCGCTCGACTCTTTCCAGGCGGCAACGGTTCAGGCAACCAGGCAAACGAATCGTACACCTCAACCAGCGCCGGCACGTGCTGGAGCAAGTGGCCGAAATATGCTTCCCGGTGCCAGGTGGCTGCGTGGATGGTGACTTTCAGAACGCAGGCATGGCCTGGAAGACGGGCATCGGCGTCCGCATTCGTAGCAGGCAAGCGGCCGGCCAGGTAGGCTGCGCCGAAGCCTCCCTGACCCAAAAATTTCACGATCCGATACGCGCGGCCGCTGAGTGCATCTTCGACAATTAAGCCGGGGCGCAGCCACAACACGGAATCGATGGATGTGCGCGCCGCTCGCATAGTCCTGGTCGGCAGGGTAGACGGCTTAGCTCCGGCGCGTTGCTAGATTGCTTTGGCCTGCGTCATCTCCGATTCGGCGGGCTAAACGAGCCCTTCGAGACGCCGCGCCGCAACGCTGGAGCCGGAAGCGAGAGTTGAACTCGCGACCCCCGCATTACAAGTGCGGTGCTCTACCAACTGAGCTATTCCGGCCCTACCTGTTCTATCGTCCGCCACAAAATGCAAGCGGGCGTGCATTGCGTGAGCGCGGAAAAGCGGGGTACGGGAATCGAACCCGTGTAAATCAGCTTGGAAGGCTGACGCCCGACCGCTAGGCCAACCCCGCATATCGATAGCGGCTAACGCAACCATTGTACGGAACCGCCTTGAATGCGGTCAATGGCGGCGCAGCAGCTTGCGTGCGGCACGCGCCGGCCATGTCAGTACCTGGCCAATGCGAAACGACGGCGAACGAACCAGAGCCGCGATCAGCGACGAAAATTCCATCTCGCGATCATAGAGGAATTTGATCTGAGCGTCGCGGCGTTTAATCAACACCCGCAGTTCCTCCACATCTTCGTCGCTGAGAGTGTAGCCGGGCTGAATGCGGTTGCTGAGCGGCGCCTGCACGTAATGCGTGGCATGGCTGGGGGCGGTCTCCCCGGCCGGCCGCTCGCGTGTATAGAAGTAGACGGCAATGGAGCGGCGCGACAAACCCTCCGCATCCGGCGGCAACTGAATGCGGCGGAAGCCATGCCAGGAGCGCTCATTGGTTTCGAAAATCACGGCGCGGTTGGCAAGCGGAACCACCAGTTGCGAAGGACGGGCGCCGGAAGACGTCCACGGGTCGCGGAGCAGTTCCAAACAGCCGCCCCAACTTTCCTTCCAGTAGGGATTGAGAAAGACGATCAGGTTCAAACGGCGATGCCAGTGGCGGCTGGGATGGTAATTGAAATCGACATGCGAATCGAGATCCTGGCCGTTCAGATTCTCGTGCGTTCCTCCACCCACATATTCCGGATCGTAGAGCAGCTTTGGAATGCCGGTGACGCCTCCTATCCATTCCAGGAACGGCCGGCTGCGGATCAAGGCGTCGAACTCCGCAAAGGGTCCGCCCAGACGCGCCAGATCCGGGATGGCGGATTTACGGCCTGGCTCGCCGCGTTCGTTCATTGCATGAGCCGGGTCGAAGGAAGGAAAATGCCGCATCAATTCCAGGCAGAATTGTTCAGACAGAAAGCGCTCAACCACCACGTGCCGGAACGGCTGGGCCGATGCGAAGCGCTCCCGGAGCTTAGCAGCGCGATCCAGCGCGTCGGGATGGAGCAGCATCAGCGCAGGCCGGTTCGCCCCAAATCAGTTGGCAAGTCAGCCCGATAAATGTCGTGCAGCCGCAGCAGGCCCAGGCAGACGCCGCTCGAGGCATCCAACACCGGCAGCACCGAAATCTGCGACGGCCGGTCCTCCATCAGGCGCAGAGCTTCCTGAAGGCGCGCATCGGGCGCGATGCTGGAGGGATTCTCCGTCATAACGTCCGAAGCACGCAGGCCGCGAATGTCGTCGTGCGCTTGCAAGGCGCGGCGGACATCGCCGTCGGTAATCAGGCCGAGCAGGCGCTGGGATTCATCCAGCACGCAGGCGGCGCCGTGCGGGAAGTGCGTCATGGCGATGACCACCTGCTTCAGCGAGTCATCCGCATGGGCAACGGCAATTTCGGCGCGGCCGTGCATCACATCGCGCACCATCAGACGCAAGCTCCGGCCTAAATGGCCGCCGGGATGAAAGCGGCCGAAATCTTCCATTGTGAAGTTGCGCGCGCGCATGAGGGCCACTGCCAAGGCATGGCCCAGCGAAAGCGCCACGGTGGCGCTGGCGGTGGGCGCCAGATTATCCGGATCGGCCTCGCGCTCCACGGACGCATCCAACACCACATCCATTTCGGCGGCCAGCGGCGCCGAAGGATTGCCCAAAATCCCGATGCGCTGCGAGGGAAGATGGCGCAGGAACGGGATGAGCTGCATCAGCTCGAGGGTGTTGCCGCTTTTGGAAACCATGAGCGTGGGATCGCCGGGCGAATACAGCCCCAAATCGCCGTGAGCGGCTTCGGCGGCGTGCAGAAACACCGCCGGCGTTCCCGTGCTGCAGAGCGTGGCGACGATCTTGCGCGCCACGTGGCCCGATTTGCCCAGGCCGGTGACGACCAGTTTGCCGGGATGCGCCAAAATCGTTTCCACCGCACAGGAGAGATTCCCATCCAATCGCCGGGCCGCGCGCAACACGGCGTCGGCTTCGATCTGCATGGCCTGTTGAGCCGCCTGAAGCCAGGTTGAGTAAGGCGCTTTAACGGGCATAGTGGTACGGTTGGGTTTCAGTGGACTCTCGGCTGGCTGCCGGAGGTTTCTTTGCTTCGCACGCTGAATGCGACCACCCCCTCCAGGCTTTTCACCGGCTCTACGGCGAGCGTCGCCGGACCGGTACGCTTGCGCAGAGTGAAGCTTTGGACTTCCACCTCCGCACTCAAACCGGTTTGGAGCACCTTTTGCAAGCATTGCTGCATGGCGTCCCGATCGCCGGGCGGCAGGAATTCGAGAATGGACGCATGCAGCGCGTCCGCTCCGGCCGCAGCCAAGCCGTTGACCATCAGGATATGCCCGTCCTGCGAGGCAGTGAGCAACAGATCCGGCGGCCGCTGGACCAGCGAACGCAGATTCGCCTCCAGGTTCCGGGCGCTGTCCTGAAAACGCCGCAGCGCGCCGATATCGGAGAGCGCCAGGATAGCGCCGTCAATGCGGTCGTCCTGAGTCTTGTAGGGTTGAATCTTCATCTGGTACCAGCGTCCCGACAGATCGCGCACCTCCTGTTCGCTGTGCCGCACTCTCACCACCGCATCCTGGATCATCTCGGGCAGATTGTCCACCTGGAGATTGGGCTTGAGATCGCCGATGGGCCGCCCCACGTCGCCCGGGATAAGGTTCAGCACTTTGGAAGCGGTGGGGGTGAAGCGGCGGATTCTCAGCTCGTTATCCAGTACGACGTAGATCATGTCCACGGATTCGATGAGATTAGTAAGATCGCCATTCACCTTGGCCAGCTCGGCGTTCCAGTTCTGCAGCTCCTCGTTGACGGTGGTCAGTTCCTCGTTGGTGGCTTGCAGCTCCTCCTTGGCGGTCTCCAGCTCTTCGTTAGTGCTCTGCAGTTCCTCATTACTGGACAGAATCTCTTCGTTGGCCGATTGCAGCTCTTCGTTAGTGGCTTCCTGCTCTTCGATGATGGAACGCAGATCTTCCTGCGTGGCGGCCAGTTCGCCGCGCAAGGCTTCCAGTTCGTGTTGGACTTCGGAACCTTTTCCCTTCTTGCCGCGGCCGGCGCCCGGAGGAGGCTTTTGAACCACGGTGGGGCGTTCCACGGTTTGAAACAGAATCAAGAAAAACGGATCGCGGCTGGATACATCGTTGATGGGAGTAACTTCCAGGTTCACTTCCATCACTCGCCCTTCTCCGCGTAAACGGATGCCCGTCTTGCGAACCGTAGCGCCGGACTTCTTCGCCTGGTGAACGGCCGCCCGCAAATCGATCACCAGGCCTTCGCGAGCCATTTTGAGCAGATTGAGGGTGGCTTGTCCCGGTGAAGGCTCCAGGAACGGCCCGGTGCGCCCGCGGAACTGAATAATATCGAACAGGGAGTTAATGAGTACCCCGGGCGGCGAATATTTGGAGAGTACAAGGCGGTCGGCTTCCCGGCCCAAATCGGTGCTGGAGCGGGCGGGAGCTCCGGCCTTTTGTTGGGCCGCGCCTGGATCGGCAAGCTCGGCGGGGCCAAATGCAATAGCCGGACGCGCGGCAGTGGTAATTTTCGAATAAAGCTTATGTCTCTTGTCCAGCGGCCGGAATAGCTCCGAGCCGGCGCCGGTGGTTTCCGAAGCGCCCAGCAGCAGGTATCCGGAGGGGCTGAGAGCGTAATGAAAAGTGGCCAGCACGCGCTTTTGAACCGGCGTGCTCAAGTAAATGAGGAGATTGCGGCAACTGATCAGATCCAGCCTGGAGAACGGCGGATCCCTGGTAACGTCCTGCGCGGCGAAAATACACAGATCGCGGATTTGCTTGCTGATCTGGTAGCCGCCGTTGGTCTTGACAAAGAAACGCCGCAGGCGCTCGGGCGAAACGTCGGAGATGATGTTCTCCGTATATAGCCCGTCCCGCCCGATTTGAATGGACTGCCTGCTGATGTCGGTAGCGAAGATCTGGATGGGAGGGCCGGCGGTGGGTTCCATGGCCTCCATCAAAAGCATGGCGATGGAATATGGTTCTTCGCCGGTGGCGCAGCCCGGTGTCCAGACGCGAATGGGAAAGTCCGGTATGCGCCGCTTAAGAAGCTCCGGGATGGTCACTTCCTGAAGATATTGCCAGATTTCCGGATCGCGGAAAAAGCAGGTGACATTAATCAGCAGGTCCTGATAAAGAGCCTGGACTTCATCGGGGTCCGATTCCAGCCGCTTCAGGTAGGCAGCCAGCGTCTCAAATTTGTGTAGAACCATGCGGCGCGAGATACGCCGGCGGATGGTGGTGGGCTTGTATTGCGCGTAGTCCACGCCAGTGGAACCTTTGATGAGGCTGAGGATCCTGGCTAGGTCGGCTTCCGGTGTGGCGTGTTCCGGCGCTTCTTCGGTGGCCGGCAGCTTCAGATAAGGATGGCCTGCGATACGGGTTAGTTCTTTGGAAATTCGATCGGGCGGCAGCACGAAATCGGCGGAACTGAACTGAGCGCTGGCGTTCCGAGGCATGTCCTGGTATTTCGCCGACCCCAGATCCTGAGCGAAAGCGATGCCACCCTCGGCTTTAATGGCCGCCAGGCCAAGCGTGCCGTCGCTGCCCGTTCCGGAGAGCACTACGCCGATGGCCTGGCTCTTGCGGCGCTCGGCCAGGGAACGGAAGAAAGCATCGATCACCATCACCGGGCGGTTGGCGGGCCGAACCGGTTGCGCGGACAGATTGCCGTCGATCAGCACCAGCGTGGCGCCGGGAGGAATCACGTAAACATGATTGGGCAGGATGGTAGCTTCCCCATGTACCTCCTGGACCGGCATCCGGGTGACCTTGGCCAGTAATTCCGACAGTATGCTTTCATGCGTGCGGCTGAGGTGAGAAACCAGCACGAACGCCATTCCGGTGTCGTCCGGCAGAGCCTTCAACAGTTCGCGAAAGGCTTCCAATCCTCCGGCAGAGGCGCCGATCCCCACTACCGGAACTGGCGCTACGGCTTCGGGCGGAGAAGGCGGTGCAACGGGCGCGGAGGCTTTAATCGCCGATTGCAATGATTTGCCCGACGGGGCTTTCTTAGCCATCGAATTGTAGCGGGACGCGGTACCACATTAACAGAATTCGGGTACCGGAGGACGTATTTTTACACAATGATCGGGTTGCCAGAGGGCTGTTCGAGCACGAAAGCGGGAAGTCCAATTTGGGCCAGAGTGCTTGCGATGGCGTGCGCAATCTGCGATCGTTCGGGCTCGGCGGCGCAATTTCGCCTCTGCGTCGCGGTGCGGCATTGCGTTGCCAAGCATTGCCGGGCGCGTTGGGAGGCAGCTCGCAAGGCTTCACTTTCACGCCTGGTTTGCGCGGCCCGCTGACGAATCGCATGAAACGAAGCCACTACAGTGGCGGACCGCGCCATTACCATTTCCACTTGTAGGCGGAGATTCCGGCTGCTGCTTGCGGCTTGTGTTGTCGCAGTTGGCATTTTATTCAGCCAGAGCCGGTTGAGAGACGAACCGCATTGCGAAACAAAGCCAGTGGCCTTCCTGCCCGGTTTGGAGCCACCGGCCAGAAGCCAAGGCAACCACACTGGCCGAGCCACAGGCGCAACAAGATTAACACACCACGATCACAAGCGTGCGGCTCCGTATCGCGACTGCTGGTTTGCGAGTGCTTTACAGAGCCGCCAGCCTATTCTTAGTGAAGATCCGCGATGGAAAAATCCACCCCGTCCCATGGCAAGAAACCACGATACGCGGACGTTACTCTAAGTGCACTTTAAGCGCGGAAACCCGGCGGCCGCCGAAGAGGCGAAATCCGTCCGGTCACAGCCGTGATTGGCTTCATGGCGGAATAGCGCTAAGCGGGCCTGCTCGGTAGCATCCCAAGCTACTCTGCAGGTGCGGCGCAGCAGATCGACTTCCGATTCGATTCCCAGGCCCACAAGATCTGTCATCTTGCGTACGGAATCAGCGTAGGCACGCGTAGTCTCTCGATAGTCGGTAACTAACCGAAGACGTTCCGGGCACAGCATAGCCGAGAATATACCACATTTCGAGGGGTTAAGTATTTACCCTAAAGAAATCGGGCTGCAGGCCGATAAACATAGCAAGTAAAAATGTTACCGGGGCTCACCACCGTTTCGCTGAAGCAGATATACTGCCAATCGTGCCATTTGTCCACGCGGGCCGATGGACTGCGCTGCCTGCACTGTAATCGGCCTTTGAATCCGGCGCCGGAAGCGCCGAAACGCAGGGTCCGCAAGGCCAAAGCGCGCCGGGCGAGTTAGCTCGCTTTTCTCACGGGTAGACCACTCCTCTTCACGATCCTGGCTTGACTTGGCGCCAGAGCTCCACACTGAGCCGCGATCATCAGCATGCGGGTTTCAATTCCAGGACCACTCCCTCACGGTCGCGGCTCGGTTTGGGTCGCGGCTCAGTTTGGACCGCGGCTCAGTTTGGGCTGCGGCTCGGAATCGGTGCGGTGGCGGAGAAGCGAACCTAGCGCGCCACAGCCAGCACGCGGGCCTGGTCGGGATGCTCGTAGATCGATTTCATGGTGTCGATTACATCGCCGTAGGTCAGTTCCCCGGCGCCCCCTTCGACGGCGAAGAGCACTACGTCGTCGAGGCTGAGAATACCTACCAGCGCGCCCTCATAATCCACCACGGGCAGACGCCGCACCTGCTGCGCGCGCATGGTGTTGAGAGCGGTATGAATATCATCCTGCGGCAGGCAGAAGAACACTTTGGGGAGGGTGACATCGCGCACCAAGGTTTCGCCGGCCTTCGCGTTGCGCGTACCCAACGCGATGGCAACGTCCCGATCGGTGATCATGCCGATCGCACGGCCATTTTCCACTACCGGAAGCGCTCCACAGCCTTGCTCCCAAAATATTTTCGCGACGGTGGCCAGGTTCGTATCGGGAGTGCAGAACCGGACGCCTCTTACCATTACATCTTGGACTCTTACATCTGGGACAGTCATATTAGAAGGTCCTCTCTGGAATCAACCGGTCAGGTTAAGATTCCAGCCTTAGTTACTTGCACCTGACTATCCAAGGCGGCTCTACTATTTTCACCGAGTATTGGGCCGCGCCACCGCAATCCTGAGGAGCTTCGCGCAGCCACCCGGGCGCCTTGACTCACCCCTATTTCTTCCAGCTGCGAATATAGGCGACGATATCGGCGGCGGAGGCTGAGGCGCTGGCGACGGGCTTCATTTTCCCCTTGCCGTCGGTGATGATCTTCTTCAGATCGTCGTCGCTCATGGCCTGGGTATCGGGCGATTTGAGGTCCTTCATATCCACCTTCATCATTTTGGCTACGGCGGGATTGGCGGTTCCGTCCGCGCCGTGGCAGGACTTGCAGGACTTATCGTAAGCGGCTTTTCCAGCGGCGGCGTCGGCGGCCTGCAGGGCGGTGGCAGCGGAGGCTGCCAGAGCAAGAACAATTAAAGTAGAACGCATGGCTGAAATCTCCTAAAGGTTGGGGGTTAATTCGAGTGTTTTCAAAATATCCGGCGAAGCTTCGTCCATCGCCACGGGCTGGTGGCAGGAGTTGCAATCCTGCGGGATGGTTTTCTTGTCCGCGGCCAGATGGGCGTCGTCGTGGCAGCGGAAGCAGCCCGGAGCGTCGGTGTGGCCGAGATTATTGGGATAGGTGCCCCAGTTGATCTTCAGATCCGTGAAAACATTGCGCTGATAGATAGCGGCCAGCGCCAGGCCCGCGGCGCGGATTTCAGAACCCTGCGTGGCGGCGATATTAGGAAATTTTTGCAGGTAGAAGGTGCTCAGGGCTGCGGGGATTTTTGCCGCCGCGTCTTCGCCGCTGGCGTAGCCGGCCTTCAAAAGCTGGATGGATTGTTTCTTGACGAATGGCAGGCTTGAGGCGATGTGACCATCCGCCATGGCCTGGTCCACGGCTCGTTCCGGCAACTGAAAAGCGTGCGAGGCGCGGTTATGGCAGTCCACGCACTGCATCTCGAAAGTTGGCAACGCTCGCACGGAATCGGCCGTACTGCCGCTGGCCAGGAAAGATTTTGAAACGCGGGTCTGCTGGTTGGTGTACTCCACCCATGGAATGGTTTGCCGCTTCTTATCCGCGGCTGCATAACGGATGCGAATCCCGGGTCCCAGGTGCGCGCCGTGAATGCCTCCTATGCCGCCACCGCCGACATGCATCAGCAGCACCGTAGTGGTGCGGGTGTTGGCTTGGTCGTCTTTATAGGACGGGATTACTCGCAGCCGCGGCCCGATAGGTTCCTGGCGTGCGTGGCACTGCTCGCAGGTTTCAGCCGAAGAGACCAGCGTGTTGTTCTCCATGGCGGACTCGATGGGCCGCGGAAAAGTATTGAACATCACGGCGAACAACTGGTTGGTCCCGGCCATTTTCGCCTTCAGCCAGCCGGTGGCGCCCGGAGCGATGTGGCAAGATGCGCAAGCCACGGCCTGATGGGGCGGCATGGCGGCGTGCGCGGTAAACTCGGGCTTCATGACGTGGCAGGTGGCGCCGCAAAACTGAACGGTGTCGAGTTGTTCCACGGCGCGATAACTCAACTGGCTGGCGATCGCCACGTTGGCCACCGTCATCACCGTAAAGAAGACGCCCACGCGACGCCAGGCTGTTTGACGATCCGCGACTTCGTCGAGAGTTTGGATCACCTTGCGCCGGGCCAGCGCGATGCCGACCGGGATTAGAGCCAGGCCCGCGAAGAAAACGATAGGAATCGCGATGAACAGCAACAGCCCGATGTAAGGATTGTCCACGCCCCCGCCGCGCAGGTTCAGCGGCAGCACGAACAGCCAGGAGAATCCGGCCAGCGTCACCAGCGCCGCGCCCAGCATGCTGATCCAACTGCTGGTGAGTAAGACGAGAATGGGACGTTTGTTCATGGATGTGGGTTGAGGTTCGATGGGTTGGAGTTCAAATAGGCAATCAGGTCGGCCATTTGGGAGCCGTCGAAGCGCGGCCAGGCGATATTCCTGGACTTCATCAGATCCAACATGCGCGTTCCGTGACGCCACAGCGCGGATACCATGCTTGCGCCGCTGAAGCTGCGTCCCTGGATGGGCAGGCGCGGCGCGCCGCTGGCAGCGTCGTTATGGCAAAGGGCGCAGTTCTTAGCCACAAAGACGCGGCTGCCGGAGGCCGGCCGTCCGGAATCGGTGAAGAATTTCGCCGCCCAAAAGGAGCCGATCAGATCGCGCATCTGGCCGGGCGCGAGCGGGACGGAGGGAGCGCCGGCCGCAGCCATGCGAGGTGCGTGGTTCCACATCTCGGCCGCGATTTCGGTGAGCGTTTTTCCTTGGACGCTGAGCGCCAAAGCAGCCACGGACGGATGGCACCTGGCGCAGCCGGCGGATTGAAATACGGCATCGCCGGCGCTTCCGGCTGCAATACGAAACGATCCGGTTTGGTCACGGGTGGCCGGCAGATTCCGCAGATACACCAGCATGTCGGTGAGATCCTGCGCGCCGATGGCGGGAAGCGGAGCGCCTTTAGACGCGCTGGCGGCCTGCATTTCCGCGCGATGGTTCCACATGGCTTCCACCAGCGCTATCGGGTCGGCGAGAGCCGTCCATTGAGCGACCGGCTTGGCGGCCGCATTGGGGGACGAGTTCACGCCGTGACACCCGGCGCATCCATCGCTTTCAAACGCACGTTTGCCGCGCCCGGCATCGCCGGGTTTTTCGAAAAAGCGGGCGGCGTAGAAGAACGCCATGAGATCCTGAGCGGCCTGCTGGTCGAGTTCGCCCGCGGCAATCTGCCGGTCGCGCATCGCAGCCCACATGCCCGGGGCGTGATTCCACATGGTGGCGGCGAGCGTGGCGGAGGTGAATCCGCGATCGATCATGCGTCCCAGATCCGGAGCCGCCGTTCCGCCTTTTCCGTTCACGCTGTGGCATTGAACGCAGGCCAGCGTTTCGAACAGACGCTCGCCGCGCGCCGAATCCGCCGTAAAGTCGGGAGTCTGCGCCCCGAGCGCCGGCGCCGTCACCAGAATCCCCACCCATACAGGCAATTTCCGGTTCATCGGGTAATCCTCACTCCCGTGGTGATCAGGTTCGTGCGGAAGCCCTCATAAAGATAGAACGCTTCGCCGTATCCATAGTAGGCCCACTGGGTGAACCAACTCACGTGGCTGCCCAACGGCACCCAAAGCTTGGCCTGGGGCTGATAGTAGCTGGTAGGCCGGCTGCCTGAGGAGACAAATAACGATCCGCCCGCGGCCAGTTTCGGAGCAAAGCGCTTGCTGTGCGGCCAGGACAGGTCGATCAGGGCCGTGGCGGCATGGGAATTGTCGGTATAGCGCGACACTTGCTGCGACAGATCCTCCGGCTCCAGATACCCGATGTTGGAAACCAGGCCGGCGTGCGAGTAGGAGCCCTGGATGTCAAAAAACTTGCTGGCGCGCGGCGACCAGTAAAACGACAGCGACTCCTGGTGCGAGGTGTATTGATAATTGGTTCCGGCCAGCGGATTGTCGTTGTTCAGCACGCTGAAATCGGCTGCGACGCTGAGGGTTTGCAAGGGTTGATAATGCACCTCCGCGCGGAACTTCTGGTAATTGTACAGGCTGGTGCGGAAGTAGACTCCGCTGCTGGAGGCCGCTTCGAACTCGCCTGTCAGCGAGATCTTCTGCATGGGACGGTAGGTGGCGGAGCCTAATCCGATATTCTGCCGGAGCTGTTCCTGGTTGGCGCTCGCCAGCCCCTCGGGCGGCAGGAAAGCATATTGCGCGTTGCCCCACACGTAGCGATAGCCGCCGCGCAGGGTGAGCTTCCGCGAAGCGTCGAAGAAAATATCGAGCGACTCCCGGCTATAGTTGGTGACTAAGGTGGAAGCGAGCAACGAGCTCAGTGAAAGCGGCCCGCCGGTAAGCAGCAGCGTGTCGAGAGACGCGGACGATCCGGCGTCATGCAGCCGGTCCGTCAGCCAGTTCTCGACGATGCGCACGCGCTTAAGTGGCCGGATCTCGGCGCCCAAGCTTCCCGTGGTATGCGGCTGTTCGGCGGCGGCGTTGATGAGCTCCTGTTCGCCCGAATAGAACAGGATCTGGCTCTGCAGATAAAGATTCCCCGTGTCGTACTGCTGATAATGGACGTTGCTGTTGGGCTGGCTGTAGAGAAACTGGCCGTAAATATCCAACCAGCTAAACGGAGTGGCGGTAATCAAGCCTTTGCTGTAGGCGCTGGATCCTCCGAGCCCATACGCCGCCAGCAGGCTGGTCAAATCCAGAGTCTGGCCGAATATCGGCGCCGAAAAATTGCCGAAATTGGTCGAGCCGGGATTCTGATACAGGCTCTGATCGCTCTTGAAGACCGTGCCGCCTTCTTCCAGCGTGACGTGGAAATGCGGCTTCTCGAACCGGATGCCGCCGCGATAAAGTTCCGTCGAATCGCGCTGTGTGTTGGGAACCGGGTATTCGTTGCTATCGGCTACAAAGACGGATGCGCCAGTCCCGGAACTGGAATCGTGATCCCACCCCACATAAGGGTTCCACCAATGTCCGGGCAGGATATCGAGCGAAAGGGCGGCGATCTTGCGTCTGGTATCGAAGGATTGCTCGTCTAGAACAATGCCCTGGCTGAGCAGAGGATCGGCGAAAGAAGGTAGAAAATTGAAATACGCGAAGTCGCGATAGCCGGCATTGAAATTGTAGATCCCGGATTTCTTCGCCTCGACGTTCACGGTTTCGTAAGGCTCGTCGCCCCAGGCAGTGGCGCGCACCTGAATGGTGTCGAACCAGCGATGCTTCGGATCGGCCAGCGTGAAATCCGTACCCAGCAGCTTCGGCCCGGAGCCCAGATCGATGATGCTGCGATACGTATCCAGGCTGCCTCCCACGCCGGTGCGCCAGCGATAGCCAAGATCGATCCAGCCGGTCAGGATCGGCTCGGTGGATGGGACCGGCGACGCGGCGTCGCTGGTAGTGGCTGCGGGTGGGGGGGTGGCGGCGGGTGGGGTGGTGGCTGCGGGCGGGGT